>Ga0187781_10000009_pt1 | contig 160030 bp, 140 predicted proteins | sample 0715_SJ02_MP02_2_FD_132447 | JGI IMG/M metagenome (GOLD analysis project Ga0187781, IMG submission 132447) | Tropical peat soil microbial communities from peatlands in Department of Meta, Colombia - 0715_SJ02_MP02_20_MG | ecosystem: Environmental > Terrestrial > Soil > Wetlands > Peat...
GAGTGGCGGCGCGGTGCGTGACAAACCGCTCTTGCTTTATGGTTTGGCGCGGCACCGGCGCATCAGCCCGAGCGACCGACCGAGCCGCGGCCAAGCGGCGTCCGCCCGACGGAGGGCGAAGTGCAAGGACGATGGCGTAGCCGTACCTTTGGGGTTAGGTCGGGTTGGTGGATATTCGACTGGTGTTGAGATCAGCACAGACGTGCCACAGAACTAAGGCTGAAGTTGGGCGGGTAGGTATATTCTGCTTTCCGTCAGTGGGCTAGCGGCTCCGGTCGTCATCGGCGACGTTCTTCTGTTCGGAAGTGTCGTGGTCCGCCTGCGCCTTAATTTCAGGTGCCTCCTGACTAGCTACCTTGTAGGCTGAGCCACCCAACCCTTTGATGTACAAGATCGCCCAGCTAAACACTTTCATGAGATTCGCTTGGGAAAGGGTTCCCGAGATGAAAAGAGTGATCGCCGCGATGACGATGAAGATAATGATTGAAGCGCCACTCACCTAATAAGCGATGTGCGGCTGATAAAGGAACGCGTACCAGCACGCCAAGATCGTGACGATCCCTAGTATGATGTTCACCCACAGTACAGCGACTGGCGCGTTGACGGCATTCCTGAGCAATGACGGGTTTGTCGTACTCTTACACGAACGAAAATGGGGGCAGGTCAAAACCATGAGCATAGCAAAACAAGAGGCCGCCAGAGCTCGATCATTCTGGGTAATCACTTCCTACTTCAATTGGTGTCGATTTGACTCGAAACTGTCGAACTACTGGGTTTTCAGTTCGCAGCTGAAGGCTCGTGGGTTGAATCTGGTGACAGTGGAATGCGCCCTGTTCGGTGAGCCATTTCAGCTTCCAGCGTCGAGGGATGTAATCCAGGTTCGGACAAGCTCCATCATGTGGCAGAAGGAACGCTTGTTAAATATAGGGCTCGAATCGCTGCCGAGAGAATGCAGGTTCGTTGCGTGGATCGATTGCGATCTTCTCTTTCAGAACCCCAACTGGTATTTGGAAGCAGCAGATACGCTTGAAACTGTTGGTCTCGTCCAATTGTTTGAACAGATGGTCAGGCTTCCACGTGGTTCGACTCGAATCACTGAAGGTGACACACCGAGTCTGAGCTTTATGGGTGGCCTGCGTGATTCCGTCACAAGGAACGTTCCGGCGCGGCTTGGGCACCCTGGTTTTGGTTGGGCTGCACGCAGGGATGTCTTGGAGGCCTGCGACGGGTTTTACGACGCATGCATCGTTGGGGGAGCCGATCGCGTGATGGCTCACGCCTGGTTCGGCGATTATAACGCACCGATTGTTCGAGAAATCGCGCTGGGTCGAATATGGCCTCATTATCAGAAGTGGGCTCAGAAAGCTCATCAAGTGGTTCGCGGGAGCGTGTCATCGATCGAGGGTGTTTTACTACATTTGTGGCACGGCGAGTCAGCCCACCGCCGATACTTCGAAAGACACGAGCCCCTTGTCGGCCTCGGTTTTGACCCAGGGGTGGACCTGACCCTAAATACCTACGGCTGCTGGGAATGGTCCGGAGATAAACCGGGATTGCAGAGATGGATGAGATCATATTTTGAAGGCAGACGGGAAGACGGATGAAAAATGTCAATGGCCATAGGCACGGCGTCGGAACAAAATCGTCGAAGCTGCTTTCCTTTGCTGTTGCTTGACGTTTACATTTCTTTACAATTGGGTTTGAAACAACCGAGTACAATTTGCGCGCTGGTTGCTCTGCTATTACCACGACAGAATTAACACCTCGAATATCGAACAGTCGGCTATTGGATTAGGTAGTTAAGCCGCGGCTCAGGCAACGATCCCTGGTGATTTTCAAATCAAAGAGTAAGGAGCATGCCTGCATGCGAGTGAGCATATTGGTGGGGGCGCATAACGAAGGGGATCGTCTGTGGAAGACGGTCGAGTCGATTTTGGAGACGGTGGGGAGGCTGGATGCGGAGTTGATTGTGGCCGACGACGGGTCGACGGACCACTCGGTTCGGGAGCTACAGCATCACTTTCCACAGATTCTCGTAGTCAAGCAGAAGAAGCGAATGGGGGTGGCGGCGGCGCGTGGGCTGGCGGCGGGCCGGGCGCGTGGAGAAGTATTGATTTTTCTGGATGGGCACACCAAGCCCGAGCCGGGGGCTTTGGAACGACTAGTCGCCAGTGTGGAGAAGACACGGGCCGAGGCAGTGATCACACCGCAAATCGTAGGTCTGGACGAAACCACTTGGAGGAGTCAACCGCGGCAGATCGGGAACGGCTATGCGCTGGATCTGGAGACATTCGACAGTTGGTGGCTGCCGTTGAAGAAGCTGAAGGAAGTGAAGGAAAGCCGTCAGACCTTCTACGAGTCGCCGGCGCTGATCGGGTGCGCACTGGCGGTGAGCCGCGAGTTATATGACCGGGTGTGGGGATTTGATCAGCACATGCGGCAGTGGGGAAGCGAAGATGTGGATTTTGCGCTGAAGGCGTGGACGATGGGAGCGCGGGTGTTGCACGACCCTGGAGCAACGGTGGCGCATCGGTTCCAACGTTATTTCGAGGACTACGAGGTGAGCGCCGAATACCCGTTGGCGAACCAGATTCGGATGGCGCGGAAGCACTTCACGCAGAGTGTGTGGGAAGACTGGCTGGTGCGGGCGCAGGAGCAGCAGAGGCGGCGACTGAAGGACCGTCCGGAAGGGCTTTGGGCCGGTGCGTGGGAAGTCTTCCAGCGAGATCGCGCGAGCGCGGAGCATGAGCGGGCGTATTTACTGAGCCGGAGACAGCGGGACGAGTTTTGGTACAGCAAGACATTCCAGCGCTCCTGGCCAACAATGGGCGGAGCCAATCTGTTGGCGCAACCTGCCATTCCGCCACATGTGCTTTTTGCTCGTGCCGAAGCCTCATCCGCGCCAGTACTGGATTCCATTGATCCGGATCAAGGAGGACAGGGGCAGACAGTTCCAGTCACCTTGAGCGGAAGTAGTTTCAACAGTGCGACGATCAATGCACCCACTGGTGTGACGCCTTCGATTTCTTCTCAGACTGATACGCAGATCGACGGCACGTTCGACATCAGTTCTTCTGCTCCCCTGAACACTCGCGGCACGGTATCAGTCACAAATGCAGATGGGCAGCAGAGCAACACGGTGACGTTTGCCATTCTCGTGACACCCTCAATCACGTCGATAAGTCCGAACAATGGAGTCCAAGGTGCCACCGTTCCCATCACCCTAACAGGGACGGGCCTTCAATCCCCAACCTTCAATTCGATCTCGGGCATCGCGGTAACCGACCAGGACAATGTCAGCAGCACGGAGATCACCGCTGATTTCGTGATCGACACAAACGCTAAGACCGGCGCGGTTCAAGTGTCGGTCACCAATGAAGGTGGTGGCATCGCTAGCAACAGTGTTCCCTTTACGATTAATCTGGCGGTTCCTGCCCTTGTTTCAATATCTCCCGACCAGGGTGGCCAAGGGCAAACATCCCTGCCCGTGATTCTTTCGGGTAGCAACTTCAGTAATGCCACCATCAATCCCCCCGCAGGAGTGACCGCCTCAATATCTAACCAAAATCAAACGACGATCAACGGCACTTTTGATATCAGCCCATCGGCCCCTCTCAACACTCGGGCTACGGTATCGGTAACAAACGCGAACGGACAGACGAGCAACACCGTCGTTTTCGCTATCTTGGTCACTCCTTCGATTACCTCCATCAGTCCCAACACAGGAGAACAGGGAGCGACAGTCCCAATTACGCTGACTGGCACGGGTTTACAGTCGCCCACAATCAATTTCAGTCCAGCAGGGAAGATTAGTGTCACTAATCAGGACAACGTCAGCAGTACGAAGATCACAGCCGATTTCGTCATCTCGGGAACTGCCGCGGCCGGTGCCGTTCAAGTCTCGGTTACCAATGAGGGCGGGGGCATTACGAGCAACAGCGTATCCTTTACGATTACTTTAGCAAAGCCCGACGTCACGAACGTGAATCCAGACACCGGCGTCCAAGGCACGACTGTGAATATCACGGTTAGCGGAACGGGCTTCGACAACGCGACGATCAATCCGCCAGCGGGAAGTGGTATCACCGCCACCACGGGGACTCAAACCTCGACTTCAATAAGTGGCGCGCTCACCATCGCGGAGACGGCGGCTACAGGGATGGTTAGTATAAACGTCGTCAATGCGAATGGGCAAAGTGACAGCTTCACTTTTACAGTGACGCTAAATACCTGGGGAGTGGATTCCGCGCCCGCCGCCAATTTAACGGTAGGAGGCCAGAGTTTCTTCGCTTACATAACACAGCAGGCAGCTGGTCAACCGGCCTTCTGGGGACGCTACATAGGCGGAAGCTATGCGCTAACTGCTGCGGAAGTGACCTTTATTCACTCGCAGAATTGCAAGATACTAGTCCTCTACAATGGGGCAACAAACACGACAGGGAGCGTGAAAGGCGGACACGCGCAAGGAGTGGCGGATGCCAACAAGGCTCTTAGTGCGGCATCAAGTCTGAAGATACCAACCGGTGTTTGTATTTACGTTGATATTGAGGCCGGATGGGGAATGACCGCCGCTTGGGCCGAAGGATGGGCAGACACTATTGCGGCCGCGGGCTACAAAGTCGGGTTTTATGCCAATACGCTTTCCAGCAATGCGCCGTACTTTAACACCCCTTACTGTACCGCCTACAACGCGGATGCGTCGGTCGCCGCAAGCTATATATTCAGCAGTGAACCCGAGCCCGGTTGCGCCACGAAGATCAACGCACCTGCTTTTGCTCCGGCAACTCCAAGTTGCAATTCTGCGGGCACAGTAGTGTGGCAGTACGCAGAGACGTGTTTTCAATCCGGTAACAACGCTGTTGACCTGGACATAACGACGACTACTGGACTTGACATGATGTGGTGATAGATAAATTGTTGGATTTCGGGAATGTTTGATGTGTGTAGCGTCAATCGGAAAGAGGGCTATTCAGCGGTGCCGATATGTAGCCGGTACGGCGCTGTCCCTGCAGCTAAGAATTGTTTTTTCTCTCGCTATTGCAATTACTGCTTGCTCGACCTGCACTGATTGGCAGGCTGCCGCGGCTGGTAACGGTAACATCGACACTGAGGAGGTTCCGGCCTTCGCGGGAACCGTACTCCCAATCGGGCATCTCTCCTCGTGTCCTCGAATAATTCCTCGAGACGTACGCAATCCAGCGCCCGAATGGTCCCAAGATCTCAACGACTACTTGCTGATTGCATGTTGGGTGGGGACCTTGAAAGGGGAACCATTTTTCATAGATGTGTACCTTTCGAGCAGTCATGGAGGCGGTGGAATCGGCGTTCAGCACGGCAAGTCCTTTGTGGGGTGGCTCGAGACACCCGGTCCACCAAGGATCTTTCGTTTTACCGGGGAATATCTCTGTGACGCAGAGCACGCCGGTGCCTATTATAAGGCAATAAATGTCCGTAATGGAGAACGGATGGACGACCAAAAAGCCCAGGATATTTGCCCTGTTCACCCAAGTGACCATCTGGGCGACACAGAGAGCTACGTACTAGGGTTGAATCAGAAGTACAGCAATCCCCCTTACGAGTTACAGGGCACAAATGCTGATGCCCAGGCAGCGGACTTTGCTGGCACCGCATCCCTTATTGAGCCGCTGTCATCGTGCCCTCAAACAATTCGACGAAAAATGCGCGTCTCCTCTTCAAAGGATCGTACATTGGTTTATATATTGACGGCATGTTGGCAGGGGGAATTGGAGCATCAACCGTTTTTCATCAATGAATACATTGCCAGGGATCATTCGGTGGGTGGGATTGCAGTCCTGCATGGCAGATCCTTGGTGGGGTGGCTGGCAACGCCAACCCAACCTCTCCTCGTCCGTTTTACGGGAGAGTATCTCTGCAACATGGAGCAGCTAGGAACCCATTATGAGGCGATAAACATCAACACGGGAAATCGTATGGAGGAGCGGAAAGCTCAGCAACTTTGCCCGATCTCCTGGAACCCTGTTGAGGATCCGAACGTGCGAGGTTTGAAAACTAGACACAAGATCCGTTATGACTGGGTAGTGCTTTCTACGCTTCATTGATTTGTTACTCGATGAGATCGAGCGCTCGTGCCGTCGGCTTCGACGCTGACTTAGATTTTAGATGGGCGTTCTGCTACCGGGAGTGGCGCCGCGCCCCAGTTGCTGACCATCCGAGGATGGTTGGCCCGGCCACAAATGTGGATATCGCGCGAGTCGAAAGACGAAGGTGGCTTGATTGAGATGACGGAAGCAAACGCCTCCCTCTACCAAAGTTCGTATCACCGCCCAATCCCAACAACGCTCCTTGAACGGAATTGTCCCTCCGAGATGAGCGTCAAACAAACCACGACGAAAAAGAGGCTGTCCCAAATCGATCTGTTTGCGCATTGGCACAGGAGATGCCAACACTCTTCGGCCGTCGTAGAGACAGGATGAATAGCAGAAACCCAGGCTGGGGTCGTTGTCTAGTTCTTCTGTAAGGTTGTCGAGGTGGTGAGGAAGATAACCGTTGTCGTCTGAGAGAAAGCATACGTACTTACCCTTTGCGAAGTAAAGTCCCAGCCTGGCTGGCGTTATTCCCCAGTCGTTATGGCGATGCGCGAGGCATAGGAGAATCGTCCGTCTGATCGCCCTTTCGTTGTCTTCGATAAAGGCTTTCATCTCATCGATAACACAGAAAGGGGGTGAATCTGCAACGATAATCTGTTCGTAATCAATAAAATTAAGTGCGCACACGGACTGTATGCAACGTCGAAGACAATCCGCCCTGTCGTAAACGGTCGTGATAATGCTAACGGCTGGAAGGGTTTTACTCGGCATGGGGCGGCCCAGATGCGGCACGATAATCCTGTGCTTAGGGATGGCTCGGACTTTGAGATACTCGCTTTGAGATGTCCGGCGGTCTCCAAGATTATTCTGCTCGCAATCCATAGAGGGACTAACTTACGTCAATATATTATCCATGACATATGCAGTGACCTGCTTACAGAACTTGCCCATAAGCGCCGCTGCTTTATTCCATGCTAACCGCTTCGAAGGACGGTTGATATAATTCATCAGATTGCCACCATGAATTACCTGCAACCACCATGCATTGCCATCTACATGCATGATAGGTGCGACGGAAGCCGCTTTACTATGCTTAACACACATGGCTGTCTTGGGGCTAATCGATCTTTCGATTAGACTGATAAATGCGTTGCTGCTTCGATACAGCCTGTAGACACCATGTGGCCCTACCTGAAGCCCGTGGTCAAAGTTAACCCATGATCGTGTGCCCGGCACGATGTGGCACTTTAAGGTGCGGAAATAGTCCGTTGCCAGAGCGTCGTCATTGTCCAAACGGGTTGTGAGCACATAGGGAAACCCAGTGAGATAATCCCGGATTTGGTGTGCTGCAACGCCCTCATCGAAAGCTGGGACGAAGCTCAAGTCGAAATATCTTTGTCGCCGAAGGACGTCAAGGCGTCGCAGAATCGGGGATGGCGTCTCCAGATCAACCCACACTATCCATGAGAAAGTTTGATCTGTTTGGCTCGCAACGGAGGGGAAGCAGACGTTTTCAAACAGATCCGTTCGGTGAAGCAGCCAACTCATGGAAGGCGCGACATGACTGCCAAATGCTCTTACATTAAAACGTGTCAATAGAATGTGTTGGAAGGTGAACGCGACATCCGGTGACTGCATCGATCCCATGCCTCCCCGACTCCGTTTACGGAAGGGCAATACAACAATTCAGGTCGTTGCTCACAGCAGAGAGACTACCAGATCCAACACAAAGCCCGAAACGGAAGCTGTAGAAAGCTTTCGTGGAACGCAGATCATCGGGGCGTCCATCCTTTAAGGTCAAGAGCCTCATTCTCGACGTCCCAAGAGTGTATCCCGCGGAGCGCCCTGACCTGGCCCCCGGAAATTAGTCTATCGGAAATGTGACCCATGTTTGTAGAGGCTTCGACCCGGTCACGTGTTTCCCGCGCGTCGACATCTTCATAAACCAGCGTGGAAATGCCGAGGTGAGTACCCGTGCAGCGAGGTTTGGTCATTTTGTGGCGGGGACGGTTCTGGTGTGAGAAATCGAGACCTGGTCACCAGTTTGTAGCGCCGTTTGGTGGAGTGGGAGGACTGCTGGTGAAGCATGCGCGGCTTACTGGCCGCTGGTGGCGGAAGGACATCTGAATCGACGACGATTCGGAACCATGCTAAACGGGACCGCACTGCCCTCGATTCCGACTGGATGGGGGAATACTGGCCAAGTCCGTTCTGGGAAGCAGTTAATGGTAGGCAGAAGTCGAGAGGTGTTGCTAAGAAACAACCTGAATAGGGTGAGGATGTAGAGGCCGAACGGTGGCAACACGAAGGAAAGATTTCACGTATGCCGGGGTAGCGGAAATCGGCGTACAATGGAGCCGTTCTTGAGTCAAAGAGCAGATTCTGGATTAAGCACAGCAAAGCATTCTCTAATTGCACTGGTTACTCTTTGAAATGGAAGTGCATGGTGGTTGCGGGCAGGTGGATGGGGACAATTTGATGAACTATATCAGTCGGCCTGCTCACGTGGAATAAGGCTGAGTGCTTATGCTGATGTCCTGTGCCCAGTGGGACGAAATTGAATTCAAATGGGGTCGATTGCCCGAAGGATTTGTCGTGCAATACGCTTGTAGTGACCGGTTCGAGGAGCCTCGTCCTGGAGCGCCTAGTCCAGATTCCTTTAAAGAAGAGTTTGGCGGGTAAACCAATGCGGCGACAGTATCATTTTCGCAGTTGGATAGCGCTCGGAATCCTCGCACTGTTCGGAGCATGCAGCATTTGTAGGGCAACAACCTTCTACGTAGACGCTGCGACTGGGGACGATTCAAGGAGCGGAACGAGTCTGGAGTTGGCGTGGTCCTCTCTCAAGAACATCAAGGAGCATAAGTTTCAACCGGGCGATCAGATTCTGCTTCGGGCAGGGCAGACATGGACGGGTTCAATCGAGCCTCGCGGGAGTGGAACTCCTGAATCTCCCATTCTATTGGCCTCCTATGGACAAGGCACAAAGCCGTTGATCAAAGGAGACGGCGCGCCAGCCACGATCAGACTGAGCGAGGTGAGCTACTGGACCATCCGCGACATTTCCGTGATCAATCATGGCGCGAAAGTGGATGTGCGCAATGGAATTATGGTGCATGTTGCGTTCGCCGGAATCGTGGCGGGAATTCGCCTCGAAAATGTCGATGTAAGCGATGTGAACGGAGAAGTCCGCTCGAAGAGTTCCGGTGGTATTGGTTTCCTAGCGTGGAGAAAAAAGGGCAATGCAGCTCGGTTCGACGGGATCCTCATCGACCACTGCACGGTGAAGCATGTCGATGGCCAGGGAATATGGTTCCACACCAAAGGAAACCTGGATTCCAATGCGGAAACGGATGCGCAGGGAGAGAGCGAGTTTCCCAACACAAACGTGCGGATTACAGGCAATACCATTATGGATGCTGGGCGAAACGCGATCTTCCTACGCTCTGCGCTGGAAGCCGTGATCGACCACAATGTCATCCGGTTCGCAGCCGCGCGAACGCATGGAAACGCGGTCGTGGTTGTCGGCTCCAAAGGCACCGTGATCCGCGAGAATGAGGTTGCGAACACTGGCGAAAACACGGGAGAGGGAGAAAACGGCGCGTTCGACGCCGACATTGGGGCAATTGGCACGGTCATTGAATACAACTGGAGCCACGACAACGCAGGTGGCATGACCAACATCGTGAATGATCCAACGCATGGGACGCAAAACCGCGATACGGTGGTGCGCTACAACCTGAGCGAAAATGACAAGGCCCGCGTCTTTGGAATCGGAGGCAGCGTCAGCAATACTTTGATCTACAACAATACGGTCTTCATCGGGCGCGGAAGATCGCCGGACATTATTCAGGCTGGGCGGTTCGTAGCACATAAGCCTGGAACTCCGGATGGGATTGGCTTCGTCAATAACGTCATTTACAGCGAAGGCGGTGGGGACTACGTTTTGGACGCATCGGACGTCGCTTTCGATTCAAACTGCCTTTTCGGCAAACGCTCCGTAAGAGACCTTCGAGACAGACATAAAGAGACCGGTGACCCTGGCTTTGATCGAGGCGCAATCCCCATCAAGAGTTGGACCGAGTTGGCTCATTACCGCGTGTCGCCGACCTCAGGTTGTGCGAATCCTGGGTTCCGACTTCCGAATAATGGAGGCCGCGACATTCTCGGATCAGTTCTCGTCAGCGAAAAAGCTCTGGATCGCGGGGCTGTGGCAAGCGGCGCGAAGTGAGTTCGGCGTGGCAGTCCATGGGGCGTAAGGCTCCGGTGGAGGTGGCCAACCGTCTTCTGTCTGCGACTTCACAAAAGCTTGATGAACTGCGGAGCGATCAGCCGTATGTCGTGTGTCACACAATCACGCTGAGTATCCTCGCGGGCAGGCGGCTAATGCCGTCGGCGAGGATTACCTCTTGACTTGTTGAGATCTCGGCCTCAACATGAAGTCCTGAAATACAAGCCAGGCGTAACTCTCTTGTCCAATGGGGAAACACAGTCCACGATAGGGGGATGGATAATCACAGGGAGGGATTGTTTCAGATATGACGAAACCACACGTAGGTAATTGTGGCGGAGCGACGCCCCGCAATTATGATGGCTCGTGGTGACCATGACCTGCCCCCCGGAAATTAGTCCAGCTGAAATGTGACTTCTCCCATTTAGAATGGCCCGCCCAGGGCAGGAGGAGGAGTCGTGCGCAAGAGTCGATTCAACGAAGAACAGATCATTGGCATTCTGAAGGAGTCCGAAGCTGGAGTGCCGACGACGGAGCTGTGCCGCAAGCACGGGATCGCGTCGCAGACGCTGTACCGGTGGAAGGGGAAGTACGGCGGGATGGAAGTGAGCGAGGCGAAGCGGCTGCGGGCGCTGGAAGAAGAGAACCGGCAACTGAAGCACGCGGTGGCCGAGCTGCTGCTGGACAAACGGGCGTTGCAGGCGGTGGTTGGAAAAAAATGGTGAGCCCGCAGATGCGGCGGCAGGCGGTGGTGGTGATGCGCTCGGAAGTGGCGGTCTCGGAGCGACGCGCCTGCGGGCTGATGCAGATCCATCGCCGGACGTATCGCTATGTGCCCCGGCCCGAGGACCCGCGACTGCGCGTGCGATTGCGCGAACTGGCGGCGGAACGGCGCAGGTTCGGATATCGCCGGTTGACCCGAATGCTGGTGCGGGAGGGATGGAAAGCGAATCACAAACGCGTGTACCGGTTGTACGTGGAAGAAAAGCTGAGCCTTCGTCGCAAGCGGGGCCGACGCCGACGCGCCGGATCGCGGCTTCAGCTGCCGCCGAAGCCGACTCGTCTCCCGATCAGCTGTGGACCATGGACTTTGCTAGCGACGCGTTCATGAGCGGACGCAAGTTCCGCACGCTGAACCTGATGGACGGCTTCACGCGGGCGGCGTTGGAGATTGAACCCGACACCTCGCTGCCGGGAGCGCGTGTGGTGCGTGTGTTGGAAGGACTGAAGCAGCAGGGACGCAAACCGGAGGTGATCGTGATCGACAATGGGCCGGAGTTCGTCAGCCAGGTGGTGGACCAGTGGGCTTACCAGAACGGAGTTCAGTTGCACTTCATCACGCCAGGACGACCGATGGAGAACGGCTACATCGAAAGCTTCAACGGCAAGTTCCGCGATGAGTGCTTGAACGAGAACTGGTTCTTCGATCTGGCGGACGCGCGGCGCAAGATCGCCGAGTGGAAGTGGGACTACAACCACGTGCGACCACACTCGGCGTTGCGCTACCTGACACCCATGGAGTTCGCAGCTTCGTGGCAGGCAGGCTTCTACAGAGCTGGACTGGGGCAAGGGACCTCAAACGCCGGCCCCTTGCCCCAGACCCCCATCCCCGCTACGCTGCGGGGCGAACAAAAACCGGAGAAAGTCTCATTATCCCTGGACTAAAAATGGGGGCAGGTCAACCAAACTTGCCGATGTTGACGAGTGTGCAAATTTAAAATGTCAAAAGAAGAAGGGCATCTGCGATCCTGATGTATGAATATGACCAGATTCGGAGGCTCCATTTGGAGGCAACTACTAAATGTAACGCAGCCTGCCCCCAGTGTCCAAGGAATTTGAATGGAGGTGCGACAAACCCGGCCATCCCTATCACCGAGTTCACTCTCAACACCGCAAAGCGGATACTGAGACATCAATTCCTTCTCCAACTTGTTCATGTCACAATCTGCGGAAACTACGGCGATGCGATGTTTGCCCAAGATATTTTGGAAATATGTAAATACATCCGTTCTACCAATCCTTGGATTGACATCGAACTGCACACAAATGGAAGTCTGAGAGCCCCATCACTCTGGGCCGAACTCGCCCAGACTATCAGCCGTTGCGTGTTTGCGATCGATGGCCTCGAAGACACAAACGCTCTTTATAGGCGAAAGACTAGCTGGAACCTCATTATGAAAAATGTATCCGCTTTTATAGGAGCTGGAGGGGCTGCAGAATGGAACTTCATTGCGTTTCGGCACAACGAACATCAGATTACTCAAGCAGCGGAGCTTGCTCGCAAACTTGGATTCAAACGGTTCTGTGTGAAGCGAACGAGCAGGTTTTTCAAGCGCGGGAAGGTGCATGACGTACTCCCGATATTGAACAACTCTGGGGAGAACGACGGCTTTCTCGAAATTCCGATGACCCCGGCTCTCCGAAACCCCGCTGTTGAGGAGATGCGAAATGCTATTGAACAGGGTGCCACATACGATGAGATCGTTGCATCAACGCCGATACAGTGCGCCGCCTCTGAACTCAAGAGCATTTACATTGGCGCCGAAGGGTTGGTATTTCCGTGTTGCTGGATGGCACAAATTTACCCATCTGGGGACATAAGCAAGAGAAAACTACAGGTGATTAAGTTAATCGAACAATACGGTCCCGGCCTCAGCGCAATTGACGCCAACCTGCGGACCATCGAGGCCATCGTAGGGAGCGAGGTTTTTCGGATCGAGATTCCCAACGGATGGCGTAAGGGACCTGAGAGGCTGGAGATTTGTGCACGCCAATGCGGGCGTTTTCGACTGAGCGGGACTCAGAAGACTTCGTCGCTCATCTAGTCTCAGATTTGATAGAAGGGGTGGATTTGTACGTTCAATGAACCCAGTGCTGGATTACTAGGCGTCTAAAGATGACACCAGAGGAAATTCTCGAACGGGTAGTGGTCCCCAGAGAGCCGAGGCTGGAATTTGGTCGACTTCTCTACGATTTTGTTGTAGGCAACAAACTAGCTCGAGGTCTGCAGTTGAGGAGGAGCCCTGGCATTTCAACCGTATACCTCGCAGGTGCAATTCGGGCCCAAGGAGGCGGTCGCCTCAATTCGGTCTGGTGTGCGCACTCAAGGCGAAAGGGTTATAACGTGGTTGAAGCTCTGAATGCCGTAGGGTTAGGCGATTTGGTTTGGATCCATGAAGAGCCGAGATCATATAACTGGCGGCTAATGACATTCTTGCAGGAAGGCCGCTTTGAGGAATTTGATTTTTGCGTGATTGAACGTGGGACAACCTGGTACGAGGTGGGATACGCAGTTTGTCTTGTGGAGAGACTCCTCAAGCCAAAGGGTTGGCTCATTCTGGACAATCTATTGTTTTCCTTTCGTGAATCGACGATGAGAGACAGCGCCTGGGTCAAGTGCAAGCCGGAGAGCGAGCAAACCACGCGTCAGGTTGAGTCGGTATTTGAGTTGCTGGTCGAGGGGAATCCATACTTTAGTGAATTCCGAAGACGAAGATCAATCGCTTTTAGTCAGAAAAATCGAGCTGTGTGGGCGCCCGAGTTGAGATCTCAGAATCAGAGAGCGGTCATTATTGGGAAAGCCGTCGAGCGCGCGCGCCGTGATCCTGAATTCCGTTGCGCACTCTCACATTCTCCACACAGTGCCCTCGCCGATATGTTTGACGGGCGAGCCTTTGACTACGGACCTTTACGGTTTGTCAACACTGACCACTTGTCGCCTCGACCGGGAGGCACTGATCCTGACGGCACGCAAATCATATATCTGGACCGCCCAAAATGGGAACGCAACATCGAGGAACTAGCTCTTATGCGTATGCTAAAGGATAGAACGAATAGATGAATGGGGCGTATTTTATCGCTAACGAGAGGGTGCGAGATCTGGCGGTTGCGTTTCTGAATAGTTTCAGAACGTTTGAGCCGGAACTCCCACTTTGCCTTATCCCCTACGATTCCCAATTTGAAGGTCTCCTTTCGTTATCGGCAGAATATGGTTTTTCACTTTGGTCGGATGCGGCGCTTCTTGAGCGCTGTGACGACATTAGTCGGACTTTTCATTCAAATACCTTGGGCCAGTACCGTAAACTAGCGATGTGGGAAGGGCAGTACGACAACTTTGCATACATTGATGTGGATACTGTATTACTGTCAAGCCTAGATCAGGTCTTCCCGTTGCTTGCAGTCGACGACGTAATTACCGGAGTTTCGAACATTGACTGTATCCGCAGATTTGTTTGGCTGGACAGTAGTACTGCGTTTATACCGGAAGTAGACACACAATACTCTGCGAACACTGGCTTCATCGCTTCGAAGAGAGGCGTCCTAACAGTGGAAAGAGCGGAAATGAAGGCGATGAACGCCACAATCGTGCGAGGACATATGGCACTAAACTACGCAGAACAGCCATTCCTAAATTACCTGATCGTTACTTCTGGAATAAAATACACAAGCCTTTCTCAACTCAGAAGACGTCCAAGCGGAAGATTCCTTCCGAAACAGTTGTGGGCAGGTTCACACGCAGCAGATTTACTTCTGTACGAGACCGCACCTTTGCTGATTCATTGGGCCGGCAAATGGCAGACGGGGGATCATTTCAAGAATTTGATTTGGCGGCACTTTCGAGGCTTGCGAGGTGACTATTGATCAGAAGATGAGACAACCGTGAGCGCTCCAAGGCGATGAATCTGCTTTGCATACCGGATATCTGAGACGAGTAGGTTCCAGCGAGGACGTGCAGCAAAGCCTCCTCAAGCCCGAGGAGAGACAGCCTATCGGGAAAGATGGCCTCACCCAGTCCATGGTGACGAATCCGCATCGCGTTGAATGGCTGGTCGCGGAGCATAGGTATCACTATAAGTGGCACACCCTCAAAGATGGCCTCCTTGATACTACCTAGGCCACCATGTGTAATCATGGCTGAGGCAAACTTTAATAGTCGACGTTGAGGAAGGTATTCTTGCACAGTCAAATTAGGGAGAGCACCGCACTGGACGAGAGACCCAGTGCTTGGTGAACTGCCGGCGGCCAGCACAAACTGCAGGTCCTGGCGTCGGCGGGCTAGCTTGCCGATCACCTCTATGCACGCCGAAAGTCTGCCATACCGCACACTCTGCGTGCCGAATGCTGCGATAATAAGGGGCCGACTGGTCCGAGTGATCTCTGCGCCTTCAGACTCCAGGTCGATAGGCTTTAGGCTAGGCTCAACATAGAACACTTGGTGTCTAGGAATTCGAAATTGTGGTAACTCGAAGCACTCAGGACAGAAGACAATGGTCGGGCCACCGACTTCGCCGCAGTTACTGTCATCCCAGTCAAACAGAGAGCTAGAAAAAAGGACAACCCGCTGTCTGCCAATGAGGTCGGCTAAACCACTTTTATACTTGACTTCGAGTATGCGATCACAAAGGACCAATGTGAATGTACCCCTATCCATAAGGGACTTAACCACATGCTGAAGCTGTGGTACGCGTTTACCGCTGGCATCACCGGACGCAAATCGATACCACACTGCTGATCCGGAAAGCTTCGGGGATGAAGCGTCCTGGTAAATCAACGGTTCATTAACTCCTCCAACCGACGCAATCTCTTGCCAAAATTGTGGCGCCGTTAGGTATACCACCCGATGCCCTTGATTTATCAGACCTCGGGTCAACGGTAGCGTTGGCAAGATATGACCAAGCTCAGGCAGAGGGATAATAAGGATATCGGCCATTGGCTTAGTCGACTCCAATGGCACAGAAACTCCGACTATTGTCCATAATCATTCACGAGTTGCCGGTCAGGATCATCGGTATTCAGGTGTAGCCTTTCTCGAGTGTTTACACCGATCGCCACGAGACTACTTGATGGCGAAGGACATACGAAGCCGCGATTGTTTAATCCGTGAAGTGTCAAGATACTCCAGGAGACCAAGACGCAGATATTCTATAGACTGACATGTGAGAGCGTGTGCATAAGTAGTGGTATTGATATCCAGAACGTAGGTGTTGCCGACGTCATCTTCCAGGAAATCTATCGCACCGAAATCAAGTTTCATGTAATCAATCATGTTGATGAGGGCTAACTGAAGACTGACGGGGTAGCCATGGACGGATCCCGATTGCAACTCGGTTCGGGTGGCATAAGTTATCTGCCGCAGTTTGTTTGTGCTAAGGCGCATAATCATATGGTCGCCAACTGTCGCGAAGAGGATGTGATTATCACCGGCGAAATAGCTCCGATATTTAAGTCCAGTCGAATTAGACACGTAGTCCTCTACGATGAGAGACGGATCGTTCCACCAGGAGGTCGGAACGTTGTCACGATGAACGATGCGATAATCCCATCGACCTCCCAGGGGACAAGGAGAGGACAGCCCGAGTGCGCGGCTCTCAGTTGCCGAGAGTTGTTTCTCGCCAAAGCCGCCATAATTCTGATTCGTCTTGACGATTACAACATCATTTGGTGCGCCGGCAAGAGAGGTGGTTTCCAACAGTCTTAAGCCCACAGTTCGGCAAACAGATTGTATTGCGCGTTTGCTGGTGTCGACGACGTGTGCATTTAGCAATCGGACCCCCCGCCGGGAAAGCTCGGAACACAGTTGGGCCCTACATAATGGAAAGTGATGCACGTTCGTGAAATTAAGATGGAAAACGAAGAGTAAGGTTGATGAGGGGATACGTTCCAGAATGCCTTCTAGCGACTCTAATGGTTTGGCTTGCAAGCGGTGGCCGTTTGGAAAAATGCGGGGTAACATGTATCCATCCCATGCGTACCATTCGTAGATGGTACAGTTCGATAACAACGATGAGTCCACTCTTTGCGCTGTGGCGGGCAGGCTGCTTACGGATGGTGCACGACTGGTAGAGGTGGAGGTGTAAACGGTGCAATCTCGCCGCCTCCATCGTCGGAGGCTAGCGACGCTTGTTAATGGGGAGCTACCATCTTCCTGACGGAGTCGGTAGTATCTTTCAGCAGCCTTATGCAACTCATGCTTTTCACTAGACCAGGACCAGGCGCCTGACAATGAAATGCGGAGATCTACGGAGGGGTCAAATTTCATTTGTCGTAGGATTTTCTGGCGGGACCGGTAATAGCGGTCTATTCTGTCTCCGTGCCATAGGTGATACACTCGGCCTTGAACAGCTCCCAAACCGCCATAGCGTATTGCACTGGCCACAGAGTTGGCCCACTTATCAAAGTGCTTCTTAAAGTGTTTGCGACCGGACCAGAAGTTCCTCAAACAGGGAGAGTCCGGTCTGAGGTCGAAAATATGCGCCATGAAATGGTCGGCCCCCCCCATTACACAGGCATCGTAGAGCCCGCACGCATTCAGCCACTCTCGCCTTCCCGCCCAAGCAAAGCCAGTTCTACCATGGTCCTTATAGTGAGCTCGCTGCTCTGGGGGAACGGTGAGTGACTTCCACGCGAAACTCGCAGAGACTGGGCCCGCAGAGTCCCCGGGGGTTTCGGACGGTCCCAATCGGACCGATTCGCTGTATGGCTGGATTACCGAACAAACATCCAATGCAGTAGCTGCTCGAACGTGCCAAAGATCGTCTTCGAAAAGAATGTCGCAATCAAGCCACGCCACCTTGGTAACACCGATTGGTATTGTCTCAATGGCACAGTTTAGAAGCCTTTCCTTTTGCCACATCACATCGTTTGCTCGAATGCGAAGCACTTTAGGGTCGAGAGGCAGTTCAAATGGGGCTCCTCGAAAGGCGCACTCGACGATTGTGTATTGAACATGCTGTCTTTCCAAGTTCTGTCGGAATAGATCTAGGTTCCTTCGTTTGGTGTGGTACCTTTCAGGATTAAAATAGCAGCTTACAACCCAGAGGCCCGACGAAGTGCGCTCCTGAGATTGCGAGTGTGATGCGAGACTAGAGCTCATTTTTGTGTACCGCCAATAATTTACAATGAGTTGTCAACCGACATTGGCTGTATTTTACTGCGAATGACAGTGCACAATTCGCACAAATTGGAGCTGATTCTGATTGAAAAATTGATCTGGGCATATTGACCTTGACCTGATCGCCGCTTTCCGAACAAGTCCGAGTATGATTTCGGACTAGTCATTGACAACTCTAGCAAATACCGTTGAGAACGATCCTCTCGCGGCCTAATCGGTCGTCAGGTGGTCCCAATCCCAACCAACAGCAACATTTCCGACCAGCGGCTTGTCAATCGCTTAAACGGTCTGACCGAAGCCAACGTCTGCGGTGGTGTCGATCGGTGAGGGAGAGAACTCCACGGCAGTAGTTTTGGCGACATCCTGCGCGAGCTTTTGGCCTAGACCTGAGGAATCGTTGGTGTAGATTTCCGCGTCGAGACTTGCGCGTGAAATTGCCACGTAGGCAAACCGGGAATTGATGAGATTTGCGCTCGCGGTAGTGTCGATGTTGATAAGCACGCGGTCGGCGGTCAGGCCCTGAGAACTGTGGCTCGTGACGGCGTATCCGTGATCGAAATGGCGGTGCTCTGACGCCGAGAAGCGGAGTGTGCGGTTGTCTTCAAGGCGGAGCGAGATGTTCCCCTTGGCATCAATGGCCTCAACAGTTCCGAGCTCTCGGTTGGCGACACCGAGTAGCTTATCTGGCGCCGTAAACTGAATACGCTCCCCCACAGAGAATGGCAGTTCGGCTTCGTGATAGATGCTCACGCCGGTGAGTCTTCTGGGGTCATAAGAGACTTCACCGCCGTTCGGCTTCTGGACTGTCAGCACGTTGTCGGCGGGATTGATCGCTGCGACAGTAGCGTAAGAGCCGGCTTCAATTCCCAACAGCTTGCTGCCGCGTGCGTACCGCACTACATCTTCCATCTGATAGCGGCTGGCCCATGCCCGTTCTGCGCCGGTCATGTCCTGGCGGGGAAGGAGAACGCGGAATGTGTGATCGTTCGATCCGAGCATTCCAAGGACCTTAAGCTCATGGCGGACGGCCTGATTTAACTCTCGGCGCGATGCGTTGTCAGGAGAGACGATTAAGGTATGTTCCGGGCTTGTGACGTAGTCTCGCGCAATTGTCCGAATGCGTTCTTGTGGGTCAGCGATTTCTCGCACTTTACCCCGATCTTGCAGAGATTCGATGGCAGCAGCAGTCTGTCCATGAGCCAACGCCTCAACCGCAGCTTTGAGCGCGGGGTCTTTCTGACGAACGATCTCGTCCAGCGTGGCGGTCCGCATCCCGGCTTCTTGGAGTTGCTGAAAGGGACGACCCGCTTCCACAGCCTGGTGCTGGCGGGTGTCGCCGATAAGAAGTACACGATCATGTGGCCCGAGGTGCCGTAGAAACTCCTGCACCTGATTCGTGCTCGCAAGACTGGATTCATCTATGAAGAAGAAATGCGTTTCCGTCGAATTGCTTTCGGTGTGCTGTGGGCGGACGAGAAAACCTTGCAAGGTCCCGGCATGGATGCCTGCCTGCTCTAGCTGTTTAGCTGCGCGCGAAGTTGGTGCGAAACCCTCCACCTGATAGCCCTCAACTTCAGCGGCGCTGCGGAGGGCTCCGAGTACAGTCGTCTTGCCACCTCCTGCTACCCCCTGAATTCCTTGAATGCGATCCGGGGAAGTAAGAACTTGTTCAATGAGCCTTCTGGCTTCGGTTCAGATGCGAATATTGGTGCGCAACTGCACCGCCATTCTGCGGCGATAGCATTGGGCAAAGCTCGCCTTGTCCGGCACGCATCTGGCGGACGATCTCTTGTTCAGTTGCGATGGTTCTAGCCGTAGTCAAGAGTTGGCCCGTGTGATGAGCGCTTCGCTTCACTCTTACGAACTCGCCTGCTACCTGTCGGCTATCAAGATTCGTTCGTACCTCAGCGTAGCGAATCTCGCCCATGCCGCGGCGGAGCGCATCTCGAATCAGCAAGCGTTCGTCCACGACTGCCTCGCGCTCGAAATTCTTGTCGCGGGCAAAAGTGATCGCTTCGCCCACGCGCTGGCTAGGGACCGCCGTTATCTGCACCTGCCGGGCGCGCTCTCGCGCCGCACGAACCACCGTGTCCGCCTGGTTGCCAAAATCTGCAGCAAGCCTACGGTGAGCGGCCACAACCTCACGAGAAGTCAGCAACTCTTTGCGATCTCGCGTGGAATGCGCGGCGATTTCCGCTGCTTCTTTGCTGCTCTGCCCCAGCTTTTCGAGGTATTCACGGATCTGCTGGCTGCGTGGGCTGGAAGCGTCAAGGTACTCCTGAGTGTATCCCTTGATCTGTGGTGCACCGCTGCGTCCGCGCTCGATTTCGTACCCGAGCTGTCGCAAGCGATAGGTCAGTTCCGATTGGTAGATCGCGGTGGCTGCCCGACGGAGAACTCGCCCTGTCACTGTTTCACCTCGAGGTCGGTGAATCAGGTTGGAAATTGTACAAGCGAACACACGGCAGCAATGGTTGGTTCGAGGTTTCACCGTCATTGTTTAGGCAGATGTTACGAGTACGGCAACGGATGGTTCGGCGCTGAGCAGCTTTTCAGCAGGTGGCTACAAGACGGTCACTGAAAGCAGGGTTAATCCGATGATCAGTTCGCCGGAATCGAAGACACTACCGATGGTAAAGGTTGCTCCAGTTGCCACGGTTGAGTCGACGTGGGATCCAGACAAAAGTCTGGCATCGATCGAATCCGTGCACCACGATGCACGCCGATTTGCTAGCCAGGCGTTCGAATGGTACTGCGCCAGAAGCAAATCGAGTGCGCGCGCTTCGCAAGTCTGTAGGGCATTCTCGGTAGCCCTCATTTCAATTGGTGGCTTGATGCCAATTCTTGGTTCCGTTGGCGTGATGTCCGAAAGATTGCACGGTTTTTTTGAGTGGTCATACCTGCTGCTGGCTGTCGGCGCTTCCTTCATTGCAGTGGACAGGTTCTTTGGTTTCTCTAGCGCACGTACAAGATATGTCTTAGCCGCCGAGGTCATTAAGAGAAGCGCCTATGCTTTTGAGTTGGAGTGGATCAAGATACGGGCCCACCTGGGAAGCCGAGCACCGAGACAGAGTGATATTGAGGAGTTTCTTGGTGCAGCAACGACCCTCTACGGCGTGATCTTAGGCGAGGTTACTCAGGAAACAAGACGCTGGGCGGAAGAGTATCAGCAGAGCATTCTGGATCTGGCGTCAATTGCGAAATTAAGAGGGCAACGCAATGAGCCGGACAACGCCGCGGCTTTCGAGAGAGATCTCTAACCCGCGTCAAATGACCTTGCATAATGCCCCCATGCCCAAAGGCGTGCGCAATGCGATTGTCGGGGTTGTATATGAGATACTGCGCGACTAGACGCTCCCGTACGGAAGAATAAACATGAAGCACGTAATCGTCCGCTACGAGGATGATTATCAGCCACCTGATAGATGATTATCTGACTATGCCTCAGCGGCATAACGCTCGACGAACCCATCGATCGGGCTTGCAGATTCTCCAGAGCACGTCTGGAGAATTAGCCCGGCGGATTTTTCTCTTCCTTTTTGAAAACCCGAGTCAGCCCCAAGTTGCAGGTCTCCCGAATCGCCTCTGGAGTTAGATTCCTGCTCTGGACGATCCGCGATGCGGAGCGGATGGAGTCAGTGACCTTACCGAAGAGCGATGCTGATACGCCTTCCATCATACGGACGCCATTTGCGTGCAACTCGCGCCGGATGTTTCCGACCCATTCTGCTCGCAGGTCATCGATTCTCGGCGCGAAAATCTGGATTGTGTCGTGCATGTAAAGAATGTCTTTGGCGCGCTCATCTCGGCTTCGCCGTCCGTGAATCAGTATCTTCTGTGCCAAGAAACTGACGGGGTTTGTGATCTGCACTCGGGCTTCGTGTGCGAGCGGGAAACCATCGTTTGCAGACAGAGTAAGGTGCCACGGCGCGGCCAAAAGGATCTCAACGTACCGCAAGTTTTGCGAAGAGATGCCGCCTATGTTCTGTGTTGCTTTCTGCCTCCCGCGTCTGGTGACTGCACTGCCTGCAAGTGGAGTAAGAAACTCTGCGTAGAATTGAGCACCCGGATCGGTCAGGCGATAGTGGGCAGCTGGCAGCCTGTGATGTCCAAGAAATTCGGCTTCAAATCCGTTCGCTCGAAGCCGCTGATAGATCTCATCTCCAGCCACTCTGAGTCGCCTGGGAAGAGCTACATCCGCGTCAAGCGTTGCAAGCGGCTCGTATTGAGGTCGTTCTGCCAAGGGATGCAAGCGGTATAGGCGATGCGCCCAACCGCCAATGATGACGACCTGACCTAGCCACGGCCTCAGAGATTCCATGAGCCTCGCGAATGGGGCATACTCAGGATTCGCGTTCATGCGTTTCCCTTATCGAAAACATGAGAAAACACCCGTTTACGCAGAAGATCGGCTTGAGCTTTGCCGCGGGCTGGATGGTTTGAGACATCAAGCCACACCTGCAGAATATCGCTGACCGGCACACCGTTGCGTTCCACTGCGGCGCGGAAAACGGCTTCAGGATTTCTCGGAACCCTAACGAGTACATCCGGCTGGTGACCGGCTACCTCCAGTGACAAGCCCAGCTCGCGCAGCGCTTCCTTGTCGAGCCGCTCAATATAAAGATGAGCCTGTGTTCCATGCACAAATTTGAAGCCCAAAACCTCGGCAGCTGCGAATAGGGCAAGACAAAGTCGCGGCACGTTCCGTACTTCGTTGGGCTTGTCGCCTGAAGGACTGGAGCGCATTCGTCTCGCGTAAGATCGGAGAGCGCCATAAAGGGCGTTTTTGTCTCTGCTCAAAATCCACCGGGCGGGAGTTTCGTGAACGCGATGATGACTTGCCCGCAACCATCGTTCCAGCAGTTCCTCGGTTCGCACCAGCCTGATGCCGCCTCTTTCGTCCAGAAACCCTTCCTCGGAAAGCTGACGCACAAACCGGAAAGCACTCATAGTCGAAACACCCGCTGCGGCGGCTAGCTGAGAGACGTTTTCATAGTGGCCACGCGGAGCAATGAGCAAGGAATCGGGGATGTTTCTAGATAAGAGAATTTTCAGCATCCACTGATTGAGGTCAGAGAATAGGTTGCCGGGTGAGACTTCTTTGGGAGAACCCTCGATGACGTGCGACCGTTCTGCATTGAGAACTTCCAAGCCATGACCCAGAAAACCACGGAAACCGTCGGCGTCGATGACGCCAATACCCACGTCGGGCGCATTGCGGGATGCAAAGTCCTTAATGTGCTGCGACAGGGAATCCGAAACGTGGTGTGAGGCCAGTACAGCGACGGGGATCGCGCGCTTGGAGACTCGGGCAGCTGCCTTTTGAGCTTCAAGAATAGCCTGTGAGATGAGAGGTATGGCTCTATCCTTTCTCGGTTCTGAAGATGCTTTCAGCTCGAAGACATAGATCTTCTTGCCATGTCGAGCCACGATGCCGGCCTCGCCCTCTGCAGAGTGAGATGATCGCTCTACCTGCCATCCCACTTTGTGGAGTGCCTTGGCCAAGAGGTCTCCAAACTCCATGAGACGATTTTGCTGATGTGGCGGCATAGAGGTCCCCATTAACAGGGCCACGATAATTAACATGGCCATGGTAGTTAACATGGCCATGATATGCTTCTGTTTCCTCACGTGTCAAGAGCAGGGAGGGGGTCGGTGAGGGAATCGGATGAAAATGGGTGTAAATGGATATTGCAAATGGCACCGTTCAGAAAAGTCCTGCCGCCCGTCCGGTGCGCTGCACGCCAGTCATTTTGAGCTCACCATACATTGTGTCGCCGAACGGGATTACATCTTCCACGCCGGCATTTTGAGTCCTTCTGAAAAACGATTGGCGGCGTCGCGGAGAGCGCGATCGGCAAGATGAGCGTAGCGCGCCGTGGTTTGCGGAAGGGTATGGCCCAGCAATTTTCCGACGATGTGCAGGGACTCGCCACTCGATACCAGATGCGAAGCGAATGTGTGGCGCAGATCGTGAATCCGAATGGTCGGCTTCCAGACCGTCAGGAACTTTTTCCGCTTGCCAGGAATCTGCTCGGCGGTTGCAAGGCCCGCTGCTTTGCAGACTTGGACCCAAGGGCGCCGAATAGTAACACGGGGTCCTTTTTCGTGAAGAAGTGCCGCACGATCTGCGCCGCGATGCGGCTCCGCGGGTTCTTTCGTTCGGTGAGGATGTCCTGCAGGGAATAGCGCCGCAGAAGTGCGGGAGGGATTCATACGCTGCAACAGTTGCACTGCGGTCTTGCTCAGCGGCGTATGCTCGATTTTCTTCTGCTTCGTATGATGGCTTGGTTTAGTCCAGATGCCGCGCTTCAGATCAATCTGATCCCAGGTCGCCGATAGGACCTCGCCCTCGCGTGCGCCAGTGAGGATCAGTAGCCTAATTGCATTTGCTGCAGATTGGTCGGCGTAATTGTCGAGCGCATCGAGGAGCGCTTCGACTTGTTCACTGGTTAACCACGTTTCACGCCGATCTTCTGGGTAGCGAGGAATTCCTTTCGCCACATTGTCTGCACGCCAGCCCCATTCCATCGCAAGGGTGAACATTTTCGAGAGCAATGCCAAAACGCGGTTGGCGCGGTAGGGTGTTTCCTTCAGTCCGTGGTGAAGTGTTTCTATATCCCTGCGCGTGACGGCGCGCACACGGATCGATCCGATCTTGGGCAGGATGATGCTGTCCAACATTTGCCGGTCATTCCGAATACTGGTCGCCCGTTTATGAGCCGTCGCGTAACGCTCCAGGAAATCCTTTGCGAGGTCGTCCATCGTCGGTTCTGAATGGGCATCGAGGCGTTGTTGCAGTGGGTCGATGCCATCGAGAATCTTTCCTCGTAGTTGAATTGCACGCTCTCGTGCCGCCAAAACCGGAAGATCCGAGAAGCGACCAATCGTATAACGTCTGTGCCGGCCGTTGATTCTATATTCCAGCACGAAGGACACCACGCCATTGCTAGTAATGCGAGCGCCGAAGCCGGGGATTTCATCGTCGTAGGAAATCCGGTTTCCCGCCGAGGGTGCGGTGAGTGCTTGTACTGTTTTCTGGGTTAACTTCACTGCATTACGCCTTTCCTGTGTCGCCACTGTGTCGCCAGCGGACGACATCTCATGACGCTGATTGTCACCCATTGTCAGCTGACCGTCAATGTATGTCACACAAAAAACTGACGAAAACGGTAATCGATTGAATACCGTGTCGCCAGTGATTATACGTGAAGCTGACTCTGGATCAGCATATCGGGGTTCGAATCCCTGGGGGGCAGCCAAAACAAAATCAATCAGGTAGGCTTTCTGCACTAGATCTGGTCTCTGTATTGCTCCAGGACGATGCGAACCAACTGACTACGTGTGCGAACACCGGTTTTGGAAAAAAGCTGTTGAAGGGTGGATTTGACGGAGCTCTCCGTGACTCCGATCCGTGACGCAATCTCCTTGTTCGCAAGACCCTCAAATACAAAAGAGAGCACTTGCTGTTCTCGTTCCGTGAACTGCCTAGTTCCGCTTGGCGGTGGCGCGGTCGACTTCGCCCCCAAGGCAGTTTGCAGTTGCTCTTGGTCCAGCCAAACCTTGCCAGCCATCACATCGCGAATTCCCTGTGCCAGCAATGCAGCGGAATCGTGTTTGCGAAATACGCCAGAGATGCCGGAACGGATCAGCTCCGATACGGCCCCGTCGTCGACTCCCGCGGTCACAAGCAGGATTTTTCCATTAAATCCCTCCTTCCTGGCCAGTCGCAAGAATTCTCGACCGTCGCGCTGGCCAAGATCGAAATCGAGGAGCACAAGGTCAATCGACTTTTGGCGAAGGAGTTGGAGCGCCTCTTCAATGGTTCCGCAGTGCGCAACAACGTCGAAGCCAGGCTCAACGCTGAGTAACCGGCTTACACTCTCGCGAAACAAGGCGTGGTCGTCCAACAACAAGATGTGGAGGGCCTGTTCCGCAGTCTTATGCATTAACCGCCTCCTCCGCAGCAACGTGCAAAGGCAACGCCACGGCGAAACAGGAGCCTTCCGATATTGGTTCATACGTCAACTCGCCGCCGAAACTACGCATGATCGCTCGCGAAACGTAGAGACCGAGGCCACTGGACGTAGCACCTCGCTGAAATGGCCGAAAGAGATCTTCAGGCGAAGGGACGCCCATGCCAGTGTCCTCGAATCGAATCACGACCTTCCCGTTTTCCTGTTTGGCAGCGATGCGAATCCGTTTTTCTTCCGTGGAAGCCATGGCTCTCTGGCTGTTTTTGGCTAGATTCAAGAAAACCTGGATCAGCCCGTACCGATCCGCCCAAACCAAAGGCAACGGTTCTTCAATGTCCCACTGCACATTGATCTCAGATTCGTGGTAGGTGGTTTCGATCAGAATTCGCAACTCGTCGAGTACCGACGCAAGTTCAACCACCTCGCCGTTCTGCGCGGGCGTTGAGCCCAGTTCCTATGCCGACATTCTCTCCAGGCTTTGGATCAACCCGCCCAAAGCTCTAAAGTCCTCGTGGTTCTCAAGCTCCTTGATTCGTGACAAGTTCTTGTGCACGACCAGAACGGCGCCACTCAGATTTCGAATTTCATGGGCCACAGTACTCATAAGAATTCTCGAATTCTTTAATAGGTGGTCCAGGCTGAGATCCTCGCGATTGCGCAAGTCTTCGGACAAGTCCACGATGATCGCGGCCAACCGTGTCCCGGCTATTGTGCTGTAGGTTGAGAACCAAACGCCAGCCAGAAAAGCTTCGCCATCGCTTCGACGACCCGTGCATTGCAAGGTGGTTCGAAACATACGCGGGGACTGAGTCTTGAGCACGGTATGCAAAGATGGAAGATAGGATCTAACCGGCTGTCCTTGTAGAGGAGCTCCGCGGGGAGAAAGCAACTCCTGCGCGGCCTCATTGGCCAGCTGCACTTTGCCGTCTGAGTCGATGGTGACAATTGCTGCCGGGCTGCTTTCGACCAGTGAACGCAACTGTTGTTCGGCGTCCTGGCGCAACTTTACCTGGTCCTCGAGTTCTTCTGAGTGCTTGATGACGATGCGCCGGTTGCGAACCATTTCAGAAATGAAAAGACCGGTCCCCACAAATCCGGCCGAACTGAAGAGCAAACGGATTACAGCTTCGTTTTCAGGGAGATTGCTAAAGGCTTCCTGAAGAAAGGCGCAAAGTAGAGCCACTGCCACGATCCAAGGGCGGGATAGGAATCCGCCGACAATGATGATCGGAAACAGATACAAGAACCCTAACGAAATGTAGTGGGGGACCCACCAATCGACCGCTGCGATGCCGGCGATGAGAAGGCACGCAATGACCAGCATTCTCGTGCGAATAGCCGGGGCATAGATGGATAAGGGGTCCTTCATGTTCTTCCTAAATCTTGCGCCATTCTTAAGCCCACTGGAAACCTATTTTTCCGCCATTGGCCGAAAGATAGCCTCAAGCTCCGAAAGATATGGAGCCCAACCTGAAAGATACGGTGTGCCTTCGTGCCCCGCGTCTTACACTCAGACCAAACACAGACCAAGCGGGACGATCGTTCGCGCCTCACGGATTCCGACACGATTGCCGGTGGTCACTTTGCCACAAACGTAGCAAGTTTGGGACTGTCGCTTCTTCAAACAGAGACGCGAGTCCTGGGCTGCAGATAAGGGCCAAATTTCCACCGGAGCGCTTAGGTGAACCAAGAGGCATGGAACCGGTATGTGTTGTTGGTCATAGGGTTGTTCGGAGCGCTTCTGTATATCGGTTTGCTCTATGCCGGCTTTACGGAATTCAGGTCCCGCATATCAAAGAGCAATAACGACAAGAGGCGCTCCCGGAACCGGATCACGACTCGCAGATTGCGCAACCCGAAGGTTTCGCGTGATTGAGCGGTTAAGAGAGTAACACCATGAAACATTTGGAACACGTACACAAGAGAACGGTTGCAGTAGTTGTCACGCTCGCGGTGATCGTTATCGCGACAGCCGCGTTCTTGTCCGGCTGTAGTCACCCGGCAAGCGCGAACGCACTGAATGGAAACGGTTCAGCAACGAACTCCCCGCAGTCGGTTCCAACCTTGGATTTATCGCCGAGCCAACTGAACTCGATCAGGATTGAACCGGTGGGAAGCTATGCGTTTCCTGTGGAGAAGGAAGCCGTCGGCAATATTGATTATGACGAAGACCTTTCGGTTCAAGTTTTTCCGCCGTATCAGGGAACGATCATCAAGACGTTTGTGGAACTCGGGGCGGAAGTTCAGAAGGAACAGCCTCTTTACACGATCAAGAGCCCCGATCTAATCCAGGCGGAGTCAAACCTGATCGGAGCCGCCGCCACCTACGAGTTGACCACCAAAGAACTGGTGCGTGCCAAGGACCTTTACACGACAAGCGTCGGTGTGCCCCAGAGAGAGTTGGAGCAGGCGATCTCCGATCAACAAACTGCCGAGGGCGCACTGAAAGCCGCGCGGGACGCCGTTCTCGTGTTTGGCAAAACCGACGCAGAAATCGATCAGATGATCGCGTCGCGCAAGATCGATCCCGCTCTCGTCGTGCGCAGTCCAATCCGCGGCAAGGTCACCTACAAGAATGCGCAGCCAGGATTCTTCGTGCAACCGGGAAATCCGCCGGCGCCGTATTCGGTCGCTGATGTGTCCCTGAAGTGGATGTTGGCGAACGTACCCGAAAGCGAGAGTGCATTCTTTCATCTCGGACAGCCCGTGGCAGTAAGGACGTTGGCTTACGATGGCCGCATATTTAAGGGCAAAGTTTCGAAAATCTACGAGTCAGTCGATCCAAATACGCACCGTGTAACCATCCGTTCCGAGATCACGGATCCAAAGAATGACCTGCGTCCCGGGATGCTGGCTAACTTCGTGATTCGCGTCGACGCCCCGGTCGAAGCAACTTCCATACCGGCAAACGGAGTGGTGCGCGAGCCCGATGGCACCATGGCCGCATGGATAACAACGGATCGCCGCAGATTTACAGAGAGAGTCATCAAGGTCGGTCTGCGGAAAGACGGCCGTGTTCAGATTCTCGACGGTTTACAGCGAGGAGAATTGGTGGTTAGCGATGGGGCGGTATTTCTCAGCAATATGCTGCAAGCCCCACCCGGCGATTAGATGTGACCACTGCTTTCTTACTCAGAAAATAAGCAAATGTTCAAATCCCTCATTTCGTTTTGCCTGAGCCGCCGCCCGATTGTGCTGCTGGGTTTGCTGCTGTTTGCCGGCGCAGGATTCGTCGCCTTCAAGCTCCTCAACATCGAGGCCTATCCAAATCCCACTCCTGTGATTCTCGAAATTACCGCGCAGGCGCCGGGTCTCTCCGCCGAAGAGATGGAGCGCTACTACACGCGGCCGATGGAGATTGGGCTTTACACCACGCCCGGGATTGAGGTCATCCGCTCCACCTCGTTCTATGGGCTTTCATTCGTTCGCGTTAGCTTCAAGTATGGCGTGGATTATTATTTCGCCTATAGCCAGGCTGCAATTGCGCTGCAGCAGAATGTCAACCTGCCAGGCGGTGTGTCACCGAATATTCAAGCGAACAGCTCGACCGGGGAAATTTATCGCTATCAAGTGGTCGGCCCGCCGCATTTTGGAATCACAAATCTGCGCACGGTTCAGGACTGGATCGTCGCGCGGCGCTTGTTGACCATCCCCGGCATTGCCGCCATCAACAGTTGGGGAGGCCCCACCAAGACATTTCAGGTCGAGGTCGATCCGCACAAGCTCGAAGCCTACAGCGCTACGGTGCCGCAGATACTGACCGCCTTAGGCAACGCCAACATTAACGTGGGCGGCCGCGAAATTCGCATCGGCCAGCAGTCGATCAACATTCGTGGCGTCGGCCTGATCGATGATGGTGGCGCCGATGACTTGAGGGAAGGTTACAAGGTTGAGGACATCGAAAATGTCGTTCTGAGCCAGGAGAACGGTGTTCCGGTGCTGATCAAGGACGTCGGCAAAGTTTCGGTTGGATACCGGCCCAGGCTCGGCATCCTGGGGCGGGATACGCACGATGATGTCGTCGGGGCCATCGTGGTGCAGCGGCGCACCGAAAAGACCGCCGACATGATTCCTAAGGTCCAGGCGGCGATTGAAACGTTGAATCACGACGGCAGTCTCCCGCCAGGAGTCAAGGTGGTTCCGTTCTATGACCGCTCATCGCTGATTGCGTTGACTACGCACACGGTGCTGCACAACCTGATCTTCGGATGCATACTGGTTTTCCTGATTCAGTGGATTTTCCTTGGCAATCTCCGCAGCGCCGTGATCGTCGGAATCAACATTCCCTTCGCCCTGTTCTTCGCCACGATTCTGTTGGTGATTCTCGGCGAAAGCGCCAATCTGCTTTCGGTGGGTGCAGTGGATTTCGGCATCATTGTGGACTCGGCGGTGATTCTGGTCGAGAACATCTTTCGGAACTTTCAGCGCCATCACGAGGAACGTGAAGCCCTGCTGCAACGCTTGTCCGAAGGCGCTTGGGGACCCGATCCAACACGTACCGCTGATCCCTCCATGCCAGCAAACGGTTGGACGCACCGTCTGCGATTGATCCTGATCAGCGCACTGCAGGTGGATAAGGCGGTGCTGTTCTCAGCCCTTATCACCGTCGCCGGTTTCGTGCCGCTATTCACCATGCAGGGCGTCGAGGGTCAGATTTTCGGACCCATGGCCCGCACGTACGGCTACGCTCTCGCTGGAGCGTTAATCGCGACTTTCACGGTGACGCCGGTCGTCGCTTCCTATCTGCTCCCGGCGCGGGTGAAAGAGGTGGAGACGATCGTCGTCCGCACATTGCACCGCCTCTACAACCCGGCGCTGCGTTTCGCATTGACCCATCGCGCTCTCGTAGTCGGAATCGAACTGGCTATTTCTCTAGGAACCTTTCTCCTGATCGCGCCCCGACTTGGCAGTGAGTTCCTGCCTCATTTAGAGGAAGGCAACTTCTGGATTCGCGCCTCCATGCCGACCACGCTTTCCCTAGAAGATGGCGAAGCGGCCACGAGAAAGATGCGCGAGATTCTTCTTCGGCATCCCGAAGTAATCACCGTCGTTTCGCAGCACGGCCGGCCCGACGACGGCAGCGACGCCTCGCCATTCTCCAACGTGGAACTATTCGCGCCGCTCAAGCCGTTTGACAAATGGCCCCGGGGTCTGACCAAAGACAAACTCACCGAGCAGATTCAGGCCGAGTTCAACAACGAACTGCCGGGCATCGTTTTCAACTTTTCACAGTACATCGAGGACAACATCGAAGAGGGGATCTCGGGCGTCAAAGGTGTGAATTCGGTGAAGATCGTCGGGCCGAATCTTGAAGTTCTGACGAATCTCGCCGACCAGGTACGCGATCAGATGAGCCAGGTCCGTGGCGTTACCGATCTTGGCATCTTCCCGGTCCTTGGCCAGCCCAACCTGAACATCAAGGTAGATCGTGAGAAGGCCGCGCGCTATGGACTCAATTCTGGCGACGTGAACTCAGTGATTCAGGCCGCGATGGGCGGAGCAGTGGCGACCGAAGTTCTGGAAGGCGACCGGCAATTTGACCTCGTGGTGCGTTATACGCCGGACTATCGCGACAGCATCGACAAGATCCGCAATATCAAAGTCGCTTATACAGCCCCTAACGGCGCCAATGCTTATATCCCGTTGAGCGAACTGGCAGCGATCACGCTCGATACGGGAGCGTCCTGGGTTTATCACGAGAGCGTGCAGCGCTTCATCCCGGTGAAATTCAGCGTCCGTGGCCGCGACCTTGGCGGTACGGTCGAAGAAGCGCAAGCGCGAATCGCTAAGAACGTCCAACTTCCTCCCGGATACCACCTGATTTGGGCTGGTGAGTTTGGCGACCTGCAGGAAGCGAAGAAACGCCTGGAAATCATCGTGCCCATCAGCTTTATCCTGATTGCCGGGGCGCTGTACAGCCTGTTCAACAATTTTCGGGACTCTATTCTGGCGCTCGCCGGTATTCCTGACGCGGTGGTCGGCGGCATCCTGGCACTCTACGTCTCCGGACTCAATTTCAGCATCTCGGCTGCCATCGGCTTCGTTTCGCTGTTCGGTGTTTCTGTGATGGACGGCATTCTGATGATTACTTTTTACAATCAGGAATTGGCTCACGGCCTTAAGCCCGTAGACGCCATGTACCGGGCCGCAACCACCCGTATGCGCCCGCTGCTGATGACGGCGCTCTCTGCTTGTATTGGCCTGCTTCCAGCGGCAATCTCTACGGGAATTGGCAGCCAGGTGCAGCGCCCGCTTGCCACTGTGATCGTCGGCGGCATGCTCGTTGGCCCCGTCATGCTGCTTCTCGCTGTGCCCGCGCTGCGAATGATCTTCCTCGGCGGCGAGCATCACCTGACCGTTCATCAGGCAGAACCAAAGGAACCAGAATGAAGACCGCGCGCTTTCTTTTCCTTGTGATGATCGCGGCTGTCTTGCTGCAGGGCACGAGTCTCGCGAGCCATGCGAGTCCGGCATCCCAACAGACGCCCTCGCAGCGCGGCCAGCAGTCCGCCGGCGATGAACAGAAAAATGGTGAGGTTCGTCACGAAAAAGGCCAGGTGGGCGCGGAGGAAGCTGGTGAGCGCGCAAAACTGCCGGCAGGTGTGTCGAGATCAGCCGAGCGTCGTGCGCGCACAAGCTACTCGAAGCCGCTATCGAGTCATCAGCAGCATCCAGCTAAGACGCCAGCGGCCTGCAATCCTCGCACGGCTATGCCCGAAAATGGCATGGGCTTTCAGCTCACGGGATCAACCACATCGAGTGGCGGGCCAGGCAAGACAGTCAACCATCGCAGCACGCCTGTTCCCCCAGCCACTGGCGCGGTAAACGGGCAACAGTTTAAGAATGCCCGCGATCCCGGTGCACATCTTGCCAGCAGCGGAGGACCGCTAACGGCAACGAGAGGCACGGCAGCGATCAGCGGAACCAACATAAAACGCAAACCTTAAATGGCCATGACTGTTACTCGCAAAACACATATCATTGAAGTCACCTCTGGCCTTGTTGCGATCCTGGCGTTGCTGATTACTCTCGGTTGTGCGGTCGGGCCGAACTTCAAAAGACCCGCCGCACCCAACGTGCCTGGCTATACTCCTGGCCTTCCCACAACCACGAGCGGCAGTCCGAACATCACGGGTGGAGAAGCACAGACTTTTGCCCAAGGGCGCGACATTCCCGGAGACTGGTGGACCTTATTTCACTCGAAGCCCCTCAATGACTTGATCGAACGGTCCCTCAAGAACAATCCCAACCTCAAGTCGGCGCAAGCGGCGTTGTTGGTTGCGCGCGAGAACACTTTGGCCCAGCGTGGCGCTTATTATCCCAGTGTTTCGGGCAGTTTTTCCGCCACTCGGGCGAAAACATCAAATGAACTTTCGCCCGTGCCCAACGCCAGCGTTTTTCAGTACAGCCTGTTTACTCCAGAGGTCAGCGTTTCGTTCGTGCCAGATGTTTTCGGCCTGAACCGACGAACGGTGGAGTCCCTGAAGGCGCAGCAAGAGCAAGCGCGATACGTGGTGGCCGCGACCAATATCACCTTAAGCTCCAACGTTGCCACCGCCGCCATTCAGGAAGCTTCCTTACGCGCGCAGATTGACGCCACAAATCAGCTCATCGAAATCAACACCAATATGCTTCACGTATTGCAGAAGCAATTCATTGCAGGCTATGTTGGCCGGCTCGACGTTGCCGCACAGGAAGCACAGCTTGCCCAAGTCGCCGCCACATTGCCGCCGTTGCTCAAGCAGTTGGCTCAACAGCGTGACTTGCTCGCCGTATTGTCGGGCGGCTTCCCCAATGAGGATCTGGCCGAGAAATTTGAATTGTCCAGTCTGCAGCTTCCGCAGGAACTTCCCTTGAGCCTGCCCTCCAAACTCGTGGAGCAGCGCCCCGACGTTCTTCAAGCTGAGGAGAATCTGCACTCAGCCAGCGCGCTGATCGGCGTCGCACGCGCGAACCGGCTGCCGAGCTTTAACCTGACCGGCGATGTCGGCAGCATGGCGCTGGCCTTTGGCAACATCTTCAACGCCGGCAACGGCTTTCGGGATGTCACTGGTAGCGTCACTCAGCCGATCTTCCAGGGCGGAACTCTGATGCACCGAGAACGCGCCGCCAGGGCCGCTTACGTTCAGGCCGACGAGCAATACCGCAGCACCGTGATGACTGCATTTCAAAATGTCGCGGACACGCTGCATGCGCTCGAACAGGACGCCGACGGCTTGAAGGCTGCCGTCGCCGCAAGAGATGCCGCCAAAGTGACGCTCGACCTGACTACGAAGCAAATGCAGGCCGGCTATGTGAGCTATCTAGCTCTTCTAAATGCGGAACAGGCCTATCAGCAAGCTGTGATTAACTTAGTACAGGCTCAGTCAAATCGTTACGCCGATACCGCTGCACTGTTCCAGGCTCTCGGTGGGGGATGGTGGAATCGCCCGGATGTGCCCAAGAGTTGAGGCAGAGACCGATTCACGGCACACTTTACTATCCGCTCAGACGACTACTAGGTGAGTAATTGATCTCTTAGGCGCAACCCGAAGAAGTCTCAGTCACAGTGATCGTGGCTCTGGATCAGCACCTCGGGGTTCGCATTCCCCAGGAGGCTGCCAAACATTCTCCACAAGTTAACTCCTATCAGGGTAAGATTTCGACTTACCAGGAATGTGGGGAGAGCGCGTGCCGACCTACTGCGGTGACGCTGCCTTAGCGGAGAGTTGCTGCCTGAGCTGCTCCGCGAATTCCTTTGTCTGCTCTTCGGAAAACCGTAGCTGACCGTCGAGAACCAATCGCAATTGGCCCGCGCCGCCGGCTTGGAACTGCGCTTTCCGTATGGTTAACGCCTCGCGAGCGGCAGGTGGCAGAATGGCCTTGAGGTCCGTGCCCTTCTGCATGGCGGAAAGAACCAGTTGGCTGATATGCCCGAGTAGCGCGGCGCCCAGAGGTCTGGTCGTGAGCGAATCGCGGAAGACTTCGTCGGCGTCAATGTGGCCAAGCTCAGTAACCAAATGCAAATCCCCGCTTGCGTCGGCAGAAGGACTCAGCTTGACCTCAATCGTAGGATCGCCAGCGGCAACCAGCAACTCTCCGCCCTCGCTTCCCCCGGGTGGGCAAATCCAACGTTCGTGATGCAGGTGAAGGACGGCGAGGCCGGCCGCAGCCTGAGGGAGAAGCATGGCCTCTCGAACTTCCATGCGCTGCCCGCAGCGGGGAGCGCTGGTCAGCTGCGAGCGGAGAATCTCGGTGATGTTGTCCTGCAAATCAGAAAGATCGACCACCAGTCTGAGATCAAAGAGACTGCGACCGTCGGTGACGGAGGTGCGGGTGGCCTCGCCACCAGCCAGCATGGAAACCGGCTGGCCCGCAATCTCGGCCGATGTTGTCACTTGCAGAAGGTGGAAGGTCAGGTCTTGCTCCGTACCGGGAAGGATGCTCATTTCGCGCGCCAGCGCCATTTCTTCGCTTTGGAATCTGGCCAGGGCCTTATCAATACTCCCGGCCACGCTGCCCAGGTTCGCCGGCGTTTGGGAGGCCTGGAAAATCCCATTCCAGGCGCTAATCTCCTTGCCGAGGTCGGAATCTGCGTTCTCAACCCCTTTGATCAGGCCCTTCAGTCCCGACTTTTGCGCGTCAGAAAACGAGCTTAGAAAATTCCGGGTACCTACGCTCGCTTTGTCGAGAGAGTGATAAACAGTAGGACCGTAATCGGACGGCGGCGAGGGGGCTGAGCTTTTCTCCAGAAGTTGCTGGAGAATCTTAAGCTCAGTCGCGGCCGTTTCGACGTCCTGCTGGATCTTGGCATACGCGGCGGTCTGCTCGGGGGTCGCTTGCACGGCCATCAGGTGGTCGAACTTCTTCAGATCATCTCTGGTCAGGTCAGCGCCTTCGGTGGGATCGGGGCAGTCGTGCACGCAGATGAAGGGTCTGGTTCGCCCTCCGCGCCCACCGCCGTGCTGCGCGAACAGATCCGCGGTCCCAGAAAGCAGAACAACTCCTACGACCAGCGAAACCGAAGCGAATACAGACACAGGAATTGCGCTCACGTCATGGAGAGTCGAACTAGTTCGCAAAGTTCCTCTGCATCTCATGCGGGCCTTTTTTCCCAAACGCATTGGCGTGAAGACACGTCCGGATCGAGGTGTCCTCGGCGGCAGGGGGTGTTTCCTTTCAGGCCTGAGCGAGAGCAGCACGACTGAAAGCTACTAATTGACGCTACTTGGCTTGCTCCGCCAGCTTTTGCGTCACCAGGAAACTCCAGACCGTCTCATTCGCGTTCAGATCCTGGCTAGTCTTGCCGATCGTCTTTTCCACTTCGTACTGCTGGCCTCCGGGCCAGGTATTTCCCGCTCCCTTTACGCTATAGAGCACGACCTTGGCGTTCTGCTGGCAGCCGACGTAGCTGTCAACTTTCGTCTCCATGCCACCCTTCTCTCGGGCGGGCAAGTTGCTCTTCTCCGGCTTTTCTGAGCAGCGATCAATTTTCGCCCACGCCTTGGCGCTGTCCTCGGCTGAGATCGTTGCCAGGTTCAGGTTGTGTTCGGTGCCGCCGCCGTAAGGAACGACCGGATCGGAAGTGCCATTGATCATTACCATCGGCACTGGACGAGCAGGCAGACAGATCATCGTCTTCGGCATGGCCGCACCCACCGCGGCGACCGCCGCAATTCGGTCGCTCAAAGCGCACCCCAAACGCAGGCTCATGAAGCCGCCTTCGGATAGGCCCGTCGCATAGATGCGGGACGCATCCACGGAAAACTTCGTGCCAAGGTAATCCAGCATCTGGTTGAAGAAACCAATGTCATCCGCGGGAGCCGGCCTTCGTTCCTCGTCGGGTTGCCGATCGGATGGCTGCCCCCCACCCCCGCCCGGATAACCTCCTCCTCCTCCTCCTCCTCCCGGATACCCGCCGCCGGGATATCCGCCTCCGCCATAGCGCCGATGTCTGCCGGGTCCCATGCCAGTGGGTTGCCGCTCTTGCGACCGCACTCCCACATTCCACCGGCCGTGCAGGGCGAAAGGATAGACCGCAATGATGCCATCCTTGTCCGCGAGCTCGTCAAAGCGCGTGAGCCGCTCCATGTCGTCGGCATCCTGATTCATGCCATGGAGCAGGATGACTACCGGATAGTGGCGCTGCGGGTCGTAGCCGCTGGGCAGCCGAACCATGAAATTGCGGTCCACATCGTCGACGGTGACCTTTTCCTTGGTCTCCTGCGCCCAGAGTATCTGGGCGAGCAGTACCGCGATGCAACCGGCGGCGATGCGTGCGGAATAGAATTTAAGAGACTTTCCGAATTTCATCAAGAATCCTTACAACGCTGCTCGACAAACAAAAAGTCACGACGTTGCGTTAACCTTCGCGCAGCACGCCTGTGATGCGCGCAGCTAACGGTTCAGTGTGTCCAATTAGGGTGCGAGCCCCTTTGTCCCTGAGCTTTCGCCTATTTCTGATCTGAAGAGTCCGGCGGCGCTCCCGAGTCCTGTCCTCCGTGGCGATGTCCCTGCCACTGCGCGTGCTCGCTCTGCATCTTGTCCCACTTCTTTTGCTGATCGGGATCCAGAAGCGTGCGAATCTGGTCATTCGTTGATTTGCGGATGTCCATCATCTTCGACCACCGGTCATCTTGGGAGACCGAGGAGTCCGTGCGCAGCTTCTCCATTTGCGATTGTTCTGACTTCAAGATGTCCAGCACTTTGGGCTGCTGGTCCGAGGTGAGCTTCAGTTGCTTGGTCAGCATCTCGGTCCGCTTCGCTGGATCAGGATGACCGTGACCCCACCCGTGCTCGGGCGGTCCGCCGGCCTGCGCAGATTGCGGTTGATTGCTTTCGTTGGTTTGCGCGAGGGCCGAGCCCGTGATCATGCAGGCGAGGGCCACAAGCAGAAGCGCAATTGAGAGGTTTCGGAACATGGGATCTCCTTCGTCGGAACTTTGAAACTGAGATATTGCTATGAACCAGATTATGTACTCGAAGTTGTGAGAGCGGGGCTGCCTTTACGAATCTTTACTAAGGTTTACAAAGAATTGCACATACGGGTCAGCCAGTGCAAACTCACGCCGCTCATTCCGAAAAACAATTTGCGTGAGATCTGTTTAGATTCACGGGAAAATCGCGACTCAGGTGCGGCCAACAGACAAAAATTTACAGCTGCCCGCGAGGCGATGCAGCTATGATCGCATCAGAAAGACTGGGTGCCCACCGCTGGGACGAAGGATCGATGATCACCATAAGTAAGCTGAGGTTTCGTTGTCTGCTGGTGGGGGCGTGTCTGGGGCTCACCGCTGTCCCGGTTCTTTCTCAGACTCAAACCACCGAGCCTCAGCCAGTTCCAGCTTCGCCCGCGCCAATTCAGGCGACCGCACCGGTAGGAGTCATCCATGGCGTTGTGAAATCAGGCAACATGCCGATTCCAGGCGCAGCCCTTTCCATCACAGCCACATCCTCTTCCCAGACCGTCTCGACCTGGACGGATGTTGACGGCAGCTACTCCGCTACCGTTCCAGCCTATGGTTCTTACGCCGTGCGGGTGCAGATGACCGCATTCGCGAACGGTACTCAGGAAGTCGTGGTCGACGCTGCCCACCAGAATGTGCAGGCGAATTTTGAGCTGACGCTTTTATCGCGCACGCGTGAAGCAACTCCTCCGCCCAGAAGGCCGGCCGCTCAGGGCGCGGCTCAACGCGGATTCCAGAATCTCTCCATATTGCAGAGCATGAACGGCCAGGATACCGCGGGCGCTCCTAACAATGACGTTGTCCCGGCCGGCATGCCGGTTCCGGGCATTGATCCGAACAGCGCCACAGAATCAGTCGCGGTTTCAGGCAACATGTCGAACTCGTTCAACGGGATGAGCGGAGATGAACTCCAGCAGCGCATCAATGACGCTCGCCAGCAAGGCGGAGGCTTCGGCGGCGGTGGAGCCGGGTTCGGAGGGCCGGGAGGATTTGGCGGCGGTGGCCCCGGACGTCCCATGACCATCGTTGGCCGGCGCGGCTTTGACATCAATCATCCTCATGGATCGATTTACTACGGCGTGGGCGATGGAGCTCTCAATGCCGCTCCTTATTCGTTGACCGGCGAACCTGTGATCAAACCGGCCTATCTGCAGAACAGCTTCGGCGGCTCGGTGGGAGGGCCGCTCAACATACCGAAAATCTATCACGGCGGGACTAAGACATTTTTCTTCGCCAATTATAACGGCCGGCGTGGGGAGAATCCCTTCGATCAGTTCTCTACGGTGCCGACTCTGCTGGAGAGACAAGGCAACTTTTCGCAAACGGCGCTGAACGGACAGCCGGTGGAAATCATCGATCCGGCAACGAACACTCCGTTTCCGAACGATACGCTGCCTTCGATCAACCCGATTGCCGCGGGTCTGCTGCAGTACATTCCACAGCCGAACCTTCCGGGAAACTTTCAGAACTTTCATTTTGTGACCTCGACGAACAATAACAGCGATGATCTGAACCTGCGCGTGAACCACACCTTGGGAGCCGCTCCTGCCGGCGGACGGCGCGGAGGACGCGGAGCTCCGCGCAACAGTCTGACTTTTGGCTTTCACTATCACGGCTCGAACGTGAACCTGACCAATCCCTTCCCCAGCGTGGGCGGCAACACCAGCGTTCGCAGCTTCGACGTGCCCATCGGCTACATTCGCACCCTTGGCAAGTTGACTAATAGTCTGCGCTTCGACTTCAACCGCAGCCGCACACACACGCAGAATCTTTATGGCTACAACGACGACATTGACGCCAATTTGGGAATCACGGGAGTCTCGTCCAATCCGTTTGATTGGGGGCTGCCCAACCTTTCTTTCACCAATTTCGCCAGTCTGCAGGACGTCAATCCGCAGCTGCTGCGGAACCAGACTTACACCTTTTCGGACTCGGTCGTCTGGATTCGCGGCAAGCACACCTGGCGTTGGGGCGGCGACTTTCGGCGGGTTCAGGTCAACACCGAAACCAGCAGCAACGCACGCGGCTCGTTCCTCTTCACCGGAATCAACACCGGATACGATTTCGCCGACTTCCTCTATGGCGGACAACTAAACGGCCAAACCGCGGATGGCCTGCCACAACAGACCTCTGTGCAGTACGGAGCAGACAACTATCACTTCCACGGCAACTACTGGGATCTGTATGTACAGGACGAATGGAAGATGCGCGGGAATCTGACGCTGAATCTGGGCGTGCGTTATGAGTACGTCTCGCCGCTCGCGGAAGAAAACAATCGAATTGCGAATCTTGATCTCTCCCCTGGCGTGCTGAATCCGGCCCTCGGCACGCCGGCCGTAGCCGTCGTTTTGTCCGGGCAGAGTGGACCTTATAGCGGCAGTTTTCCCGCCAGCCTTGTGCGCCCCGATCGCAGTAACTTTGCGCCGCGCCTCGGCATCGCCTGGAAGCCCCTGCCCAAGACTGTAGTGCGCGCGGGATACGGCATCAACTACAACACGGGCGCATATCAGGGCATTGTGCAGCAGTTGGCATTCCAGCCTCCGTTTTCGACCACGGAAACTAATATTCAATCTGCTGCCGGAAACCTGACGTTGGCGAATGGTTTCCCTACCGCCTCTAGCGTCGGCATCACCAACAACTACGCGGTGAATCCCAACTACCGCCTGGGATACGTGCAGATTCGAAATCTGGATGTTCAGCAGCAGATTCGTCCGACGTTGCTGCTCAACTTCGATTACACGGGAACCAAGGGCACTAACCTCGATATTCTGGAAGCTCCCAACAGGACCATATTGCCGACGCTCGGGATTCAGACTCTGATCGCCGGAGTGCAGCCCTTTACCTATGAGAATTCTCTCGGCGACTCGGAGGCCAATGCGGGATCGGTGCGCTTGCGCAAGCGCTTATCGAGTGGCTTTTCCGTCGGTGGAATCTATACGTTTTCCAAGTCCATCGACAATGCGTCGTCCATCGGCGGGGGCGCCACGGTTGGGTCGGGCAGCGCCGGACTCGGAGCCGGAGGCACGGGCGCAGGCGGGGGCGGGTCTTCCGCCTCTCCGGGCAGCGGGGTAAACTCCGTGGCGCAGAATCCGTTTGATCTCGCCGCCGAGCGTGGGCTCTCGAGCTTTGATCAGACTCACAAGTTCACCGCAGATTACCTGTGGGAATTGCCGTTTGGACACGACCGACGTTGGCTCACCGGGAATAACCCCATGCGTGCCATCCTCGGCGACTGGCAATGGAGCGGCGACTGGACCATCGCTTCCGGGCTTCCGTTCACTCCACATTTTGTGGGGAACCGGGATGAAGTTAACGGTGGCACGAATGGTACGCTGCGGCCAGATCTTGTCCCGGGACAACCAATCAGCCTGCCGCACCCTACGACCATGAAGTGGTTCAACACCGCGGCATTTGTCCCACCGCCCGAGAATAGCCAGGGACAAGTGGTGGCATACGGGAACGCCCGCCGCAACTGTATTATTGGTCCGCCCACGCGTGTCTTTGATATGGCTTTCACTAAAGTCATCCCGCTAAGGGAGTCGCGCGTGCTTGAACTGCGGGCACAGGCCACCAACATCTTCAACATACCGAACTATGCCTCGATTGATACTTCGGTGACCTCGCCCACATTCGGGCGAGTGACATCTGCCGGCGCCATGCGGCAAATCACGATGACCGCCCGGTTTCGTTTTTGAGAGAAATGTTTTTGAGAGAAATAAAGATGCCTTTCCATCCAAGTCAAAGGACGAAGAACAGCAAAGTCGTGGCAATTGTGGCAGGGCTCGCCTTTCTGTGTTCTTCTTTGCCTGCGCAGCAGCCAGACTACACCTTCCGCGTGCAGTCAGAGCTGGTGCTGGTCAACGTCACCGTCCGGGATAAGAACGGAAACATTGTCCCCAACTTGAAGCCGGAAAACTTCACCATTCTGGAGGACAACAAACCCCAGAAAGTTGCTTCCTTTGATATCGAGAACATCGATGCAGTGGCCAATCAGGCGGTCGCTCAGGCTCAGCCGCTAGCTGGTTCTCCTCCTCCTCCAGCCGCCTCCGATGCAACTCCTGCCGCCACAAACGCTGCGGATCAATTCAAAGATCGCCGGCTCATCGTTCTGTTCTTTGATCTTTCGGCTATGGAACCGGACGAAATCGATCGCGCTGTGACCTCGGCGGAACATTATGTCGATACCCAGATGGCTCCTGCGGACCTGGTCTCGATTGTGTCGCTGGGGAGCGCGCTGCTGGTCAATCAGGATTTCACTTCCGATCATGTTTTGCTGAAGAAACAGCTGCAGGCTTTCAGTGCAGGGAGCGGTCAGGGTTTCGAAGAGGGAACAACCGGCACGACGGAAGGGACACCGGATACCGGGCAACCTTTTACCGCGGACGACACCGAATACAACATCTTCAACACGGACCGCCGGTTGGAGGCATTGCGCTCGGTCGCAGAGAAACTATCACATGTGCAGCAGAAAAAGTCGCTGATCTACTTTTCCAGCGGCATGGACCGGACCGGCATCGAAAATCAATCGGAACTTCGCGCGGCCATCAATGCAGCAGTCCGATCGAATTTGGCGATCTACACCATGGACCTGCGCGGCCTGCAGGCGCTGGTCGCCGGAGGCGAGGCGCAGAATGCCAGCCTGCGCGGGGTTTCAGCCTATTCCGGCCAATCCATGATCAACGCGCTGAACTCGAACTTCAGCACGCAGGAAACCCTGGTTACGCTGGCGAGCGATACGGGAGGCCGTGCCTTTCTCGACTCGAACGACTTCACTCAAGTTTTCAAAGGAGTGCAGCAAGACACCTCGAGCTATTACCTGCTTGGTTATCACAGCAGCAATCCGGCCAGGGACGGGCGCTATCGCCGCATTGTGGTCAAAGTGAACGTGCCCGGCGTCAAGGTGGATTATCGCCGCGGCTACTACGCGCCCGCCGATTACCAGCATTCCACCAAGGAAGACAAGGAACTGCAACTCCAGGACGAACTCGCCTCCGAACTGGCCACGACCGACCTGCCCCTGTATCTGAGCACCGCCTATTTCCGGCTGGAGGCGAACAAGTTTTTTGTTGCGCTTTCTCTGGCCGTGCCGGGCTCGCAGATTCCCTTTACCCGCTCGAGCGACCGCGATAAGGCGACCCTTGATGTCATTGGTCTGGTAAGCGACAACGAACACCATCCGATCACTCGCATCCGTGACACGGTGAAACTTGCGGTCGATACCTCGACCGAAGTCCGCAAGAAAAACGTGCAATACGATACCGGAGTCAACCTGCCTCCCGGCAAGTATCATCTCAAGTTTGTCGTGCGCGAAAACCAGACCGGCCGCATGGGTTCGTTTGAAACCGACCTAAACGTTCCTGATCTTAAGCCGCTGCCGCTCAAAATGAGCTCGATTGTGCTCGCCAATCAACTGCAAGCCGCGAAGAAAGGCGCGGCCGCGAGCCCGCTCATTCGCGACGGCGAGGAGATCATCCCCAACGTGACTCATGTGTTTTCTTCCACGCAGCATCTGCGTCTTTACTATGAGGTCTACGACCCAGGGAAATTAAGCGCTCTGCAGTCTGCGCAAACCGGAGCGGCCAATTCTGCCATCCACTTGCTCAGCAGCGTCGCTTTTTTCCGCGGAAAAACCAAAGTGTTCGAAAGCTCCCTCGTCGAACTGACGGAACTGAATGCCCGTGATCGCAAGGCTGGCGTCTTTCAGCTGGACTTGCCACTCGCCTCGCTTACACCTGGGTTCTACACCGCCCAAGTCAATGTCATCGATGACGCGGCCGGTTCTTTTCTTTTCCCCAGGTTTGCGCTGTTGATTCGCCCTGAAAGCAACATTGCAGCGCGCTAGGGATGCGCCGGAATTACTGAAGCGAGCATCAATCACGCAAGATCGTTGAATTCGGCTCTGGGCAGAGTCCGGAAAACAGCCGAAACAAATCAACCCCTCACGGTTAGGAGAAGCCTGCGCCAATCTACCTCGGGCGGGCATTCACAGCCCCTTTTGGCCCGTACCAGCCCTGACAATTTACGGGGCCCGATGCTTGCTGTACGTTTCATGAGAGAGAGTCTTACCCAGACCCGCCCTTCGCGGGGACTGTGCAGTCCGGGTGGGTGCGAGTTGATTTCTTATGGCTGAACAGGAAGCGAAGGCGATCCCGGAGAGCGCGAGCGAGCACGAGAACGGTCATGCGTCGAAAAGACCGTACCGGGAACCATCATTCCAATACGAACGGGTCTTCGAGACGATGGCTTTGGCGTGCGGCAAAGTCGAGCCCACAAATTTCCAGTGCCGATTTCATCGGCATAGCTCCTAGCGCGATCTGATTTATCGCTTGTGGAGGCAGGATGGCAGAGAAGTACATAGCACGGAGCTCGGCCATCGCGGCCCGAATGTTGGGCGGCGAGATGATGGTGATGTCCACCACGGATTCGACTTTTTTCACCCTCAACGAAGTCGCCACCGTGATTTGGCAGGCCGCCGACGGCCGCACCCCGCTGTCGGCCATCGTCCGCGGCAGAATCTGCGAGGAGTTTGATGTGGACGCGGAACGCGCGCAGCGCGGCGCAGACCGCTTTGTCGATGAACTCTCCCAGCACGGTATTCTGCTAGTCTCGGACCACCCCCTAATCAATTCCTTCCCGCCAGAGGAGAGCCGATGAGCCTGCTGGCGGAGGTGAATCAAAAAGCGCTGGCTCTGGGTGTGCCGGTCAGCGTTCATCTCGACGTCACATACCGCTGCAATGAGCGCTGCGCGCACTGCTATCTGGATCACGACGACCACGGCGAGATGACCACTGCGGAAATTGCAGACCTGCTCAATCAACTCGCCGAGGCAGGCGTCTTTTTCCTCTCGCTCAGCGGCGGCGAAGTTTTCCTGCGCCGCGACTTTCTTGAAATCGTGGCCAAGGCGCGGCAATTGTTGTTCAACGTGAAGGTCAAAACCAATGGCGTGATGATCCGCGAGCGGGAAGCGGCCAGACTTCGTCAGCTGGGAGTCGAGCAGATCCAGATCAGCGTCTATTCCCACCGGCCGGAAGTTCATGAGGCCATCACAAAACTGCCGGGGTCGCTCGCGCGCACCATCCGCGCGATTCGCTTCTTGAAAGCGCAAGGGCTGAAAGTCAGCATCGCGAACGTTCTCATGCGGGGAAATTTTGCCGACCAGCCGGAAGTGGCTAGGCTGGCCAGGGAACTGGGAGTCGAGTACACGCTCGACCCGACGATCAGCCCGAAGATGGACGGAGATACATCAATCCTGGCTCTGCGCATTCCGGGGTCGGAGCTGCAGCAGGTTTTTCGCAACCCGGAATTGGTGGGCGACGTGGAGGAATTCTGCGCCCCTCCTCCGGCGCCCGGCGAGGACATCATGGAGGGTTTCCCGTGCAGCGCCGGGCACACGGCCTGCTACATTTCTCCCTACGGCGACGTGTTTCCCTGTGTGCAGTTTCCTTTGCCTTGCGGTAATGTGAGACGGCACGGGTTTCTCGACATCTGGCGCCATTCCCCGCAGCTGAAAGAAGTGCGCTCGATCCGTGCCAAACATCTGCCCACGTGTTCGAGCTGCTCTCACGTGGGAACCTGCACGCGTTGCCCCGGTTTGGCATATATGGAAGGGGATATGCGCGGGCCGTCTACGGCGGACTGCGAGAAATCGTTCCTGAGAACGGGCATCCCCTCGGCCAATATGTTGATGAGGCGGCGACAGGAACCGGCGGGGCCTCTGATCCAGATTCAGGCCCTGGCTGGCGCAGTGCAGACGGGTTCTCCAGGAATGATAAATTGAGTTTAGTGAGGAGCAGGGAGCGGGAAGGCTTGCGCGTGAGTAACCACTCTGCCATCGGATGGGGCGGTTTCGGTTACGAAAGTTATGTCCCGCATTCCCAAAACGTGAGCGAAGATGAGAACGGGATTAGACCGTCCTAACACGACGTCCTAAGGAGAGGCACGGTGCCAAGGCGAGTATTTTGCACCTTATTGCTGGCGTTCGGGCTGCTGGCGGGAGTTCCGCTTGCCGGCCAGGCCGGAATCGAGACCTCCGCATCGGCGGATGCGAGCGGCCAACCAACCCACTTGGGCTATCCCCAGGACTGGAGTTCGCGGCACTTGCTCATGCCGGGCATGCAGGCCGATAAGGTATTGGCGGCGGGGGACCACGATCCCCGCTACGTTTACAACATGGTCATGCGGCAGGTGGCCATCGCGAACCTGCCCCACCCGCTGCCTTGGCGGCTCCGGCCACGACGCCACATCAAGATCGACTGGGCGGTTTCGCTGGAAAATGGGTATGTGCCGCAGAACCAGTTTCCGGCGAAGTATCAGTTCGGCGTGCAGGCCGAGAACTGCAATTCCGACTATGTTGTTTATGGACTGACCGTAACCTCGGGAACGCAGGCCAACATCGTTGGCATCAACAACCTGTACACGTCCGCGAGTCCGGCCTGTAACGGAGGAGTTCCCTGGGTGGCGTTCGCTTACAACACGGTGACGCAGACCGGAGGACAGATCAAGACTTCGCCGGAATTGTCAGCTAACGGGACAATGGTGGCCTTCGTGGAGAGCACCAGCGGAGGTTCGTACTTTCACGTTTTGGTATTGCCCAATCCGATCCCGACGCCGCCCGCGCACGTAGGAACAGTGCTGAGTCCGCAGACACCTACATCTTGCGCGACGCCCACAACAGCGGGTTGCATGACGACGCTCACGATTCAAACCAGCGCTTCCAACTCGAATTCTTCGCCTTGGGTGGATTACAACACGGATACGGCATACGTGGGGGCAGACAATGGCGTGCTATACAAGATCTCGCCCGTATTCGGCGGGGGCGCGCCGGCGCTGGTCAACGACCCGAATAACTGGCCGGTCAAAGTCTCTACCAATAGCCGCAACACGGTGCTGACAGCGCCGGTGGTCGATAACCCCTCAGGATTGATTTTTCTGGGAGACGGCGAGGGATACCTGTACTCGGTCAAACTACAGAGTCCGGGAAAGACGTTTTCGGCCCAGCAAACCATCGGGTGGGCGTACGACGGAAGCACCGACGGTAGCGGATTAGCCGGGACGGGAATCGTCGATCCGCCCATTGCCGTTACCGATCCTGCCAACCCAGCCACGGACCAGGTATTCGCTTTTACCGGGTGCAGCTACGTGCTTGGCATCGGTGGCGCAGTCACACAGCTTCCAGCAAACTTCACGACCGGCGTACCGACGACCAGCAACACGGTGAATCTGGGATCGGCCACCGGAATCGGGGACTGCACCGGCAATAACCTGCACTCAGGAACTTTTGACAATGCATTCTGGCTGAACGGGTCGAAGTCGGGGCACTTGATCGCTTGCGGATTCGTCAACGATGGTGGTGCCCCCTCGGATCCCGAGATGTATATGTTTCCCTTCGCGAGCAATGTCATCACCAGCTCGGGAGATTCCACGTTCGTGGTGAACACTAACAAGGGAGAGGAATGTTCCCCGCTCACAGAGTTTTACAACGGTACGTCGGATATGCTGTTCTTTGGAGTGGGCGTTTCGAGCGCTGCGTCCTACCTGGAAAGCTCGACGATCACCAGTTCGCTGGCCACGCCGAACTGCACCGGTACCCCGACATCCACCTGCGTGACCTCGCCGGATGCCCTGGGCGGCACCAGCGGAATCATTATCGACAACGAGGTATCCAATGGCGGGACGAACATTTACTTCTCAACGCTGGCACCGGGTTCGGTGAACGGCCAGAAGTGCAATGTGTCCGGCGGAACAGCGAATCCCTACTGCGCAGTCAAGCTGACCCAGTCAGGGTTGCAGTAAAGGTTTCAAGAACTGACCCAACCCATTGGTTTTGAATAGCTCGCGGCAAACTGTTCCTTTGCCATTGAATCGGGCAGGGTGCGAGTTTACGGCCTCTTTTCCGGGTTGAAATCCCAGGACAGTTTTACCACCAGCGACCGCCGCACCAATCCGGTGGCTACTGACGTCCCATTGCCCTCGACGTGCTCAGCCGACTGCAGGTTGCGCCCCCACACCCCCACATTCATTCCGCGAACCGCGTGCCATGAGCCGCCCACGTCCACCCGGTTGCCGGTAGGGACATTGACCGTGGTGGGGCCGGCAACAGCGGTAAACGGGTTCCAGTGATAGAGCGCCGAGTCGAACGCGAAGTGTTTCGGAAGATCAACCTGCGAGTGGACCGAGAACTGATGGCTGGGGTTGGCGAGCATACTGAATCCAGTGCCGCGGTTCTCGGTGACGTTCAGGTCCAGTTGCCACCAGCGCGTCGCCATCCACTGATTGCTCACCTCCAGCCCATGAGTCTGAGCAAGAGATGCGTTCGTGAACGTGCTCGCAACTTGAAGGTAAGGTGGTACCGGATTGAAGCTGGTGACCGCGTGATTGAGATCCGGATAAATCAGGTCCGAATATGAGTTGTAGAAAGCTGCAACATCCAGCGACCAGGCATGGTGGTACTGATACCTGTACCCGGTTTCGTAAGCAGTTTGATATTCGCTGTGGATCTTGGGATTGCCTATAAACACGAGTAAGACCGGTGGGTTAGGAGATTGCGGAGGCACAAAGAAGCTGAGGTCATTGTCGTGCTCGTTGCGGGTAGGAACGCGGGAGGTCCTCGACACCGCAGCCCAGACGTGATGCTGCCCGGCTGGATTCCACACGGCCCGCATCTGAGGTAACGCATCAAAACCGCCATAAGTGCTGTGCTCGAACTTGGAGCCGACGGTGACGCGCAATTTGGTGGGAATGATGTTGAGGTCGTACTGGCCGAATCCGCTAAAGAAGTTAAGCCGCTGGTCCGCTGGCGTGAGGTAATCGGCAGGCGTAACCGGAGTCTGATCTGCAGTGCTGCGAAAGGCGCCGCCCCAAATGAAGGAATGATGACGGTTCAGGGTGTAGTCGTGCTGAAATTCGATGTCGCAGGTGGTGCGATATTCTCCCCCGAAACCAAACAGCGTGCGATCCGTCCAGTCGCAGTAGGCCAGGGTACTGGTGCGGGATTTGGCAGAGAATGTATGCTGCCAGCGAGCCAGAACGTGTCCACCAGCCACTGCGTACGATGTGTTGGCAATATTGTAGTCGCCGTAATTGGCCAGCCACTGCGCATCCCGGATATGTCCCTGGTAACCGGCGACGTCTATGCTGAGATTGTCATCGGCATTGACATCCCAATCGGCCCGAATCCCCGCGTCGGAGAGATGCCAGCCGTTGAACATATCTGCTCCCGCCTGGTCCACTGCCGGGTCCCAGAAGCTGCTTTTGCCGTAGATGCGATAGGAGAAGGACTTGCCGACGCTGGCGCCAAAACCGAAACTGCCCTGGTAGCCTTCCCCGTCACCCAGGGAAGTGTCCATGGATATGCCTTGGGTTTCCTTCGCGGACTTGGTGATGATGTTGATGACGCCATTCACGGCGTTGGCTCCCCACAGGGCTCCGCCGGGCCCTCGGATGACCTCAATCCGATCGATGTCTTCCAGCCGAATATCCTCTACGTCCCAATACACCCCGCCAGACAAAGGGTCGTAAACCGAGCGCCCATCGATCAGGACCAGCATCTTTTCGTTGGGAAAGGCGTTGAACCCGCGCGTGCTCACTGTCCACGCATGTGAGTTGAGCTGCTGTACGGTGAGTCCAGGAGCAAGGCGCAAGATTTCCGGAAGAGAGGATAACCCACTGCGCTGGATCTCTTCGCTAGTGATGACGTAGATAGCCGCGGGAGCATCCGAAAGGGTCTCTTCCTTCTTAGATGCCGAAGTGACCGTGACGTTCATAAGTTGTTCCAGACTGAGGTTGGTGATGTCGACGGTCTGAGGGTCTGATTCAGCACGCGCGGAGGAGCCTGCATCAGAAGGCGTGCTGGCGGCGAATGCCGCCATTACGGAAAACTGGATCAGCAGCCACCCACACGTGGTCAAACGTTTCATCGAATCACCCTTCTCCTACCCCGACGCCAATAGCTGCCCGCATCAAGAAAAAGCGGCTTTCTGCCGGAAGGTGTACTTAGGATCGGCACATTTCGTCGAAAACATTAGGACAACCTCATAGCCAGCGTTCATTGGATCAGTCACTAGCACGCTCCAACGTGAGTCCCGGTTACCCGCCCCGACGATTCCAGTAATGCCCATTTACGGACCAAAGCTGATCCTTACGACCTCCATGGTTTCGCTTGGTCCGGGGCGGTAACGCCACTGGCGCACCGCCTGCTGTGCAGCATCCGCCAGCAGGGGATGGCCACCGAGCACGCGAACCTCCTTGACGGTTCCGTCGGCACGCACGACGACCTGCAACTGCACCGTCCCCGCCAGGTTCATTCTGCGCGCTACGTCTGGGAGGGGCGGGGCGGCGCCTGAAGACAGCGCGCGCGAGCCAGCGCTTTGCACGGATCCCTCGCTTGTTTCCGCCGAGGCCATGGCCAGGAAGCTGGATTCATACCGAATGTGAGCGCGGTCCAACGCCGCGCGGTTCACCTGAAAGCGCACCTTGCCGTCTACCAGCGACAGATTGATCATTCCGCCCTTGCTCAGGAAATCTTCTTGCTCGCCGACCAGCAGAGCGCCGCTGCCGAGCAGGCTTGCAATGGCGTCCGGCACTCGGGTTTGCTCCGTGGCGCGGAAGAATACAAGCTGACAGGAGCGGAGTTCTCTGGATGACCGCGCCGCTTTGACCGCGACTGGATGGTCGCCAATCCTCTTGCCCGCCGTTGTTGTCCGCAAAGCGTCCACAAAGTCATCCTCAGGACCGAAAACACAAAACATGAGGGGCGAAGAGGCGCTGGGCAATGCGCCGTCCGGCCACTGTGCCAGCTTGATGAAGTTGTACAAGTACGCAGCTTTGACGCGGTATTCGCTGAACGTCTGCGCGCACAGTGCGGAGGTAGATAGTACAGCCGCGACCAGAGCGCGGGTTATGCGCGGTGAGCGCTTCCGCCGTGATAAGGTACCGTTGCTACTCGACATGGTTCAGTTTCTTGGCCAAGATTCAGCCTTGTGACGCCCAATTGTTGACCATGACTGATGTGCGCACAGAGGGACCACCAGAGATCATCGGCAGGGTTCGGGTGCGGCTTTAGGGAAACTCTGAATAAGTCCGTTCTTGTCATCCCGAGCGGAGCAGAATTGCTGCTTCTTGGGCAATTCTGCGTAGTCGAGGGACCTTGCGGTTGCTCCTGTTGCCACTTAACCAGAGCTTCCTTAGTTGGCAAATACATCCTGCATGCCCACACGAGGTGAAAGGTTAAGTTCCAGCTTAGATACGGTCCGCGCGAGGCTGCTCCAGTTCGTTCAGCGGTGAGCGGCAAATAATCCCTCTGCGTCGGCCCGCAACCGGTTCAACACTGGCGGTCACGCTTCCGTTCCGGTACCATCTCCGATTCAGGATTGTGGTGAATCTTTGGGGTGCCTATGTTCCGAGCGCCAGCCGCTACACCGGCAAACCGCAAGTGGCGTTTCCTCACCGCACAAATTGCTTCCTGGTCGACTTTCGCATCGGTCGCGCTCTTGGTTATTCTGGCCACTTCCAGCGTTGCGGCGAATCCGGAGATGTACGTCGTGGTCGTGCCCGTAGCCAACATGTATGCGGAGCCGACCGAGCAGAAGGAAATGGTCTCGCAGGCGCTTTACGGCAGCCTGGTGAAATTGCTGGTCACGCGCGGCGAGTGGTCGAGAATTCAGACGACGGACGACCAATATAAAGGCTGGACTCCCAGCCGGTATCTGCGTTTGGTGCAGGTCGGACCCGGCTACGCAACGTCGGGGAAAGTGGTGCAGGTAGAAAGCTTGTTCGCGAATGTGTATCGCGAAGCCGACGTCAGGCAACGCAAGCCGCTCATCACGATTCCCTTCGAATCGCGCCTGGAAGTGATTGCCGAAGGCACAGGCAAAGGGGAAGGCTGGCTGCAAGTTCGCCTGCCCGATCAGCGCACGGCTTGGGTGCAGGTAGGCGATGTGGTCTCCGATCCCAAGCCGCTGACCATTCCCGAATCCATTGAGCTGGCAAAGCGCTTTCTGGGCCTGCCCTACTTGTGGGGAGGCCGGTCTGCGTATGGTTTCGATTGTTCTGGTTTCACGCAAATGCTGCTGCGCCGCCGCGGCATTCATCTGCCGCGAGACGCCGACCGCCAAGCTGCCTGGAGCGGTTTAACAGCCGTGGACCGAAAGGATCTGCAATCGGGGGATCTCGTCTTCTTCGGCCCGACCGCCAAGCGAATCAACCACACCGGCATGTACATTGGCGACGGCCAGTTCATTCACGACGCGACCGAGGGCCATCCTGGAGTGCAAATCAGCCGGCTTGACGATGAACCCTGGACGCGGCTACTGGTCGCCTGCCGGCGAGTGAAGTGAAAGTCCGGCAGCCGGCATGCACAGCTTTCCATCGTGTATCTTAGTGTGTCTTCCGCTATAGCCCTTCAACCGTACCCCAACAGCTTATGAAGGAGGACATTTTGAACTGCACATCTCTGCGCTCCGGCTGTGCCGTGTTCTTTCTGCTTGCCGCTGTCTTCGTAGCCAGTCCAGCTACAGCGCAAACAGCCGCGAAACAGGAAGCCGGGGCGAAGGAACCAGATTATCTGAATCCGGCTCTGCCCGTGGACGAGCGCGTGAACGATCTGGTTTCGCGCATGACATTGGAGGAGAAGGCCTCGCAGGTAGTCCATCTGGCGGCAGCAATTCCACGACTGAAGGTTCCTGCCTACAACTGGTGGACTGAGGCTCTGCACGGCGTAGCCTCGGGCAGAGCTACGGTGTTTCCCGAGCCGATCGGGCTGGCCGCCACCTTCGACACGCCGCTGATTCACGACATGGCGACGGCGATTGGGACCGAGGCTCGGGCCAAGCACGAGCAGGATATGCGCCGCGGCAGATTCACGGGAGTGGGGCTGGATTTCTGGGCGCCCAACCTCAACATTTTTCGCGATCCGCGCTGGGGGCGCGGCCAGGAAACTTATGGCGAGGACCCTTTCCTCACCGCTCGCATGGGCGTGGCCTTTGTGACGGGCATGCAGGGGGATGATCCCACGTACTATCGCGTGATTGTGACCCCGAAACATTATGCGGTGCACAGCGGACCCGAGCCGGAACGTCACCGGATGGACGTCCAGGTCTCCCGGCACGACGAGGAAGACACGTATCTGCCCGCTTTCCGCGCGGCCGTGACCGAAGGCCAGGCGGGATCGGTGATGTGCGCCTACAACCGCGTCAACGGCGAGCCGGCCTGTGCCAACACCTTCCTGCTGGAAGACCAGTTGCGCGACGCGTGGAAATTTACGGGTTATGTGGTCTCCGATTGCGGTGCAGTCGAGGACATTCAGGAGTTTCATCATTACGTGGCCACACTGCCGGAAGCCGCAGCGGCGGCCATCAAGCATTCCATGGATCTGGAATGCAGCGGCAGCGACTACTCGCATTACCTCGCGGCCGTAAAGAACGGCTTGCTGAAAGAATCGGATCTGGACATCACGGTAAAACGCTTGATGCGCGCCCGCATACGCCTGGGCATGTTCGATCCGCCAGAGATGGTTCCCTTTACGCAGACACCCTTCAGCGAAAACGACAGCGAAGAGCACCGTCAGCTTGCGCTGAAAGTCGCGCACGAATCGATGGTCCTGCTCAAGAACAACGGCATCCTTCCCCTGAATCCGGACACGGACATGGCGGTGGTCGGACCTCTGGCCGATTCCCACCGGGTGCTGCTGGGCAACTACAACGGCTTGCCCTCCCGTTCCACCTCTGTGCTGGAAGGAATTCGCAGGCAATTTCCGGGAACGAGTCTGAGCTTCGCCCCCGGGACAGAGTACCTGCACGAAGGAACACCAGTTCCTCCCACAACCCTGACCACGCCGGACGGGAAAATTGGCTTGCAGGGGGAATACTTTCAGGGTACGCAGCTGCAAGGCCCGCCGGTCGCAACCCGAATCGACAAAAACGTTAACTTTGACTTCAGTGACAAGAGCCCGGCGCCAGGCCTGGAACCGGAGAATTACTCGGTGCGCTGGACCGGCTATTTCACCCCCGAAGAGTCCGGCACTTATCGGCTGGGCGTGACTGGGGACGACGGTTACCGCCTCTGGCTTGACGGCAAGCTCATCGTGGAAGACTGGGCCGAGCACGCGCCGACCACGAGAATGGCCGAAGTCGCGCTGGAGGCGGACCACAAATACGAAATCAAACTTGAGTACTTTCAGGCCGGCGGTCAGGCCGTGGCCCAGCTGGTCTGGACTCTGCCCTCCCAGAAGCCGATCGAGGCAGCCCTCACGGCCGCTAAACAAGCAAATGTTGTAATTGCAGTGGTCGGCATCACCTCGGACCTGGAAAGCGAGGAGAGCCACCTGGATATTCCTGGTTTCAAAGGAGGAGATCGCACCAGCCTTGACCTGCCGCAACAGGAGGAAAACCTGCTCGAGGCCCTGAAGGCAGCGGGCAAGCCGCTCATCGTGGTGCTAATGAACGGCAGTGCTCTGGCCGTCAATTGGGCCAGCCAGAACGCCAGCGCGATTCTGGAGGCGTGGTATCCGGGCGAAGAGGGCGGCAGGGCGGTGGCAGAGACGCTTGCGGGCCTCAACAATCCGGCAGGACGGCTGCCCGTGACTTTCTATAAAGGCCTTGAACAGTTGCCGCCGTTCGAAGACTACTCCATGGAAAACCGCACCTACCGCTACTTTCAGGGAGAACCGCTTTTCCCGTTCGGCTTCGGACTGAGCTACACGCAATTCGCCTACAGCAACCTGCGCCTTTCCGCTGCGAATCTGAAAGCCGGCGATTCGCTTACGGTGGACGTTGACGTACAGAACAAGACCGTGCGGCCCGGCGACGAAGTAGCGGAGCTGTATTTGGAGTTTCCGCCTCTGCCGGGTGCGCCCCGGCGCGCTTTGCGCGGGTTCAAGCGTTTTCACTTGCCCGGGGAAATGGGCGCGCACGTGCATTTCGAACTTGGGCCACGCGACCTCAGTATGGTCAACGAGGCCGGAACGCGAGTGATTGCTCCCGGCGACTATCGCATCACCGTGGGCGGCGGCCAGCCCGGAACCGGCGCACCCATTGTGGAAGGGAAGTTCTCGATCGAGGGCGAGAGCAAGCTGCCGGATTAGCTGCGCATCGGGTGCCCCGTTTTTGTCGCGTTCTTGCGACAGGCTTGCCCGGAGAACACCCCAAGGGGCGGGGCTTTTTCCATTAACTGCGTTACACTAGCCAGCCGGAATCCCGATGCGCCCGACCCTCGAAGCTCTTCTCACCCGCCTGGAAGCCGCCAAGAGCCGCTACGGACCCGGTGCAGCCGCTGAGACAAAATACTTGCTCGACCGGCTTTCCACCCAGGATTTCAAGAACGCTCAATTACTTCTCCACTTTCATGAGTCGCTGTTGTTTCTGCGTGCCTTCCCGCAATCGCGGGCGCTCGTCCCGAAAATCGAGCACCTTCTAAACAGTTTCCACGAGCGGATGGAAAGCATTCGCAAACGGGGTGCCGACATGTCCGTTTTCGACGACTTCGACACCTCCGGCATCGCCGGCACCGCTATGCAGGACACGCTCAATTTCGAAGCCGCGCGTTGGCTGGTGGGTCGCATGCCCAGCAACGTGGAAATCGCTTGGCACGATTACGACGAAGAACGTGCCGTAGCGTCCACCTGGCCGCGCTTCATTCCGCTGCTTCGTGAAGATGCCGACGTGGAAGTCAACATTCCGTGGCGGCGCTGGCTCGATGCCGCCCGCGGTCGCGAGCGTGATCTGGCGTGGCTTATACGCCGCTTCGAGCAACTGCCTGTGAGCGAGCATGAGCGTGAGGAGTTGTATAACTCGCTCCAGATGCCCATCCGGTGGCATCTCCGGAATATCAAACTCTCCCGCACACGCAACTGGCGTCGTCCGCGCGTCTTTTACATTCATCACGAGGCGCTCTTGACGCGTAGTGATGTGTCATTGGCGGAAGAGTTTGCGAGACCTGCGCCGAGCTTGGCCCGGCTGTCGCGCCGCGAAGGCGAAGCCGTACTGCAGATGATCCGCGAAGTTATGCTGGTCCGCTACCGCGAACTTTACGGCACCACTCGCGGCGATCCGTGCTCGGTGGTGCGCGCCGATCTTGGCTGTGGCAAAGATGGCCGCGGCGTCATTATCCATCTCTGGAATCTTCCGTCATCACGCCGTTTGCCGCTCCGCGCCTACGTGGCCGGCTTTACTCTCAAGAACGGCGTTCCCGTAAACTACATCGAAGGGATCGGGCTGTGCGAATGGATCGAGGTCGGCTTTAATACCTTTTACACCTATCGCCGGGGCGAAACCGCGTGGATCTATGCCCAGGCGTTGCGCTGCCTGCGCGCATTTACTGGGGCAACGACCCTCTCGGTCTATCCTTACCAGATCGGCCAGAACAACGATGAAGCGCTCGACTCCGGCGCCTTCTGGTTCTATCGCAAACTCGGATTCCGCTGCGGCCGTCCCGATCTCGAACAGCTGGCCAGAAGGGAGGCGCAGAAGATCGCCTCCGACCCACGCTACCGAACGCCGCGAAGGATTTTGAAGCGTCTGGCCGAGGGGCATGCGTTTTATGAAGTGAGACCAGCAGGTGTGGCTAGCATCACAGCATCCGAGAGTTTGCACGAGACCGGCAAGGGCACGACTTCCAGTCGTGCCAATAAGACGGAGGGAGGGACGCCAGCTTTAGCCGCTGTAGGGCGCGGCCCTTGGGATACGTTCTCCACCCGGAACCTCGCCCTGCGCGTAAACTACCGCATGGCCCGCGAATTCGACGGCGACTCAACTCGCATCCGGGAAGCGTCAGTCAGCGAAGTGGCGCGTGCCCTCGGCCTCAGCCCCCTGCGGTGGAGTCCACCCGAGCGTCTGGCGCTCGGAAACTGGTCTCTGGTCCTTGCCTTGATCCCCGATCTGCAATTCTGGACGCTGCAAGAAAAGCGTGACCTGATCCAAATTATCCGATCCCAGTCCGCGCCCAATGAGATGCGCTACCTGCGTCTCACTCAGCGGCATTCGCGGCTGCGTGCAGCGCTGCTGCGCCTGGGATCAAAACTCCCCGGATCGTCGGAGGACTGACTTATATCCAGTCCCATCCTCCTCTACGACGGCGTCTGCAGACTATGCAACCGGCTGGTCCGGTTCATTTTGCGCTGGGATGCGCAAGGGACATTTCGTTTCGCCTCGTTGCAGAGCCGGCTTGCCGCCGACATCCTCAGCCGCCACGACGTAAATCCCACGGACATCGCCACCGTCTGCATCGTTCTGAACCACGACGGGCCCGGCGAGTCTTTGCTGCTTCGTTCTGATGCGGTCCGATTTGTTTTCGAAGAGCTCGGCGGAATCTGGCGGGCAGCCGCCTTCGTTCTTACCCTTGTCCCACGCAGCCTGCGCGAGAAGGCCTACAACATGATTGCCCGTAACCGCTATCGAATCTTCGGCCGCGGCGACAGTTGTCCCCTTCCGAACGAAGCTGACCGGGCGCGTTTTCTCGACCTATAGCTGCCAGCTCTGTGTGCGATCCACCCACGTCCCGCTCTCTTCCTGTGTAGAATAGACGCCTGAACTTTTGCGCCGCCCACTCAACCCGGCGCGCGGGGAAACACTTTCTTCCAATCGAGGTCTTGCCCATGGCGGAAAAAGCCGTCGTTGATTTGCGAAATAAGGATGCGCAAAGCACGAACGCGCAATCCACCAGCATCGACTCCATATTGCATGAGCAGCGCAAGTTCGACTGCCCGCCCGAGTTCGCGCGGCAGGCCCACATCAAGACCTTGGAAGAATACGAGCGCCTGTATCGGGAGTCGGTGGACGATCCCGATAAGTTCTGGTCGCGCGTGGCCGGTGAATTGCACTGGTTCAAGAAGTGGGATACGGTTCTCGAATGGAATTGCCCGTGGGCGAAGTGGTTTGTGGGCGGGCAAATCAATCTCTCGTACAACTGCCTCGACCGCCACGTCACGACCCATCGCAAGAACAAAGCAGCTATCATCTGGGAGAGCGAGCCGGGCGAGATTCGCGTCCTGACCTATCAGCAGCTTCATCGCGAGGTGCAGAAGTTCGCCAATGTGCTGAAGTCGCTGGGCGTGAAAAAAGGCGACCGAGTCGCCATCTATATGGGAATGACGCCGGAGCTTGCCGTTGCCATGCTGGCCTGTGCCCGCATCGGCGTGCCGCACACGGTGGTGTTCGGCGGATTCTCGTCGAATGCGCTGGTGGATCGCATCCACGACTCACAGGCCTGCGCCGTCATTACACAGGACGGCTCCTTCCGCCGCGGAAGCGAAGTCAAACTCTTTCCCGCGGTCGAGGAAGCGCTGAAATCGTGCCCCAGCGTCAAGCATGTGGTCGTCTACAAGCGGACCGGAACTGCAATCAACATGCATGCTGGCCGCGACCACTGGTGGCACGAGCTCATAGCGAAGGCGGCCGACGTCTGCCCCGCTGAGCCGCTCGATGCCGAGCATCCACTGTACATCCTTTACACATCGGGAACCACAGGCAAGCCGAAAGGCGTGGTGCACAGCACCGGCGGATATTCGGTGGGCACCTACTTGACCGCGAAATGGGTTTTCGATCTCAAAGATGAAGACACATACTGGTGTACGGCCGACATCGGATGGGTGACCGGCCACAGTTACATCGTTTACGGGCCCCTGCAGAACGGCGCCACCAGCCTAATGTATGAAGGCGCGCCCAATTTTCCCCAGCCCGACCGCTTCTGGTCGATCATCGAGCGGCACAAGGTGAACGTGTTTTACACCGCACCCACCGCGATCCGCACCTTCATCAAGTGGGGCGACGAGTGGCCCAACAAGCACGATATGTCAAGCCTGCGCCTGCTGGGGACAGTCGGCGAGCCCATCAATCCCGAGGCTTGGATGTGGTATCGCGAAACCATCGGCGGCAACCGCTGCCCCATCGTGGACACATGGTGGCAAACCGAGACCGGACATATCATGCTCACTCCTATTCCCGGCGCGATTTCGACAAAGCCCGGCTCGGCCACGCGGCCATTTCCGGGCGTCGTACCGGAAATCGTCACCTTGGATGGCAAGCCAGCGCCCGACGGCTCCGGCGGATTCCTCGTGATCAAGCGGCCGTGGCCGGGCATGTTGCGCACCGTCTACGGCGACCCCGACCGCTACGTGCGCCAGTATTGGTCGCAGATTCCAGGCATGTACTTCACCGGCGACGGCGCGCGCAAAGATCAGGACGGCTATTTCTGGATCATGGGGCGCGTGGACGACGTGTTGAATGTCAGCGGCCATCGGCTCAGCACGATGGAAGTGGAGAGCGCACTGGTCGCTCACGAAGCGGTGGCCGAAGCCGCGGTCGTCGGTCGGCCGGATGAACTGAAAGGTCAGGCCATCGCCGCGTTCGTCACGCTGGAGCAGGGAAGACAGCCCTCGAACGAGTTGAAGGAAGAATTGCGCAAGTGGGTGGCGAAAGAGATTGGCTCGCTAGCGAAGCCCGACGACATCCGCTTCACCGATACGCTGCCCAAGACGCGCAGCGGCAAGATCATGCGCCGCCTGCTGCGCGAACTGGCGACCAGCGGCGAAGTCAAAGGCGACACGACAACGCTTGAGGATTTCAGCGTGATCGCCAAACTCAAAGAACACGACGAAGTCTAGGTCGTTCTGTCATCCTAAACGAAGCAACGGGTTCGTATCGGCGAACCCGTTGCGCAGTCGAAGGATGATCCCTTTTGTCTCGACACACGCCCCGCGTCGAGGCATTCGTACCGGCAGACCTCTTTCAATGCGCCCGTTCTTCGGAGCAACTCCCCTACTTCGGCCACAACCAGCCGAACGTTCCCGCCGTCAGCAGCGCGTAAATCAGGCCGTCGATCACTTCCTTGATCACGTTGCTCCACGGTTGTCCCTTCCAGATGCCGTTGCTGAGAATGCCCACGCCATAGGCAAGAAAAGCGGCTGTGCCCGCGACGCGGAAAACAGCCAGATAGCGCGCGCCCGGGGCAACGGTGTGGAAGGTGAGGTAGGCGACGAAGAACCCGATGATCAAGCAATACACGAACCACATCCCCATAAACTTCCCCAGTGCTGGAGGGCCGCTGGGAAACACGGTGAGCATTCCGACTGGTCCCTGCCGGAATTTCTCCTGAATTTCCGGCAACTTCATAGTCTTGTGGGTGCAGAAGGGAAAAGTGTAAAGCCCTCGCCGCAAGCCTGCCCCGCGCAGGGCGGCAACAGTCTCATCCTCATCGGGCAATTGCTTGTAATCGCTGTGGTGGTAGGGCAGAACCATGTGCATGATGGAACTGGCCACGAAGACGATCACCGCAGCCAGCACGATCGGGAGCCACAAAGCAGCCAGAAAAGCCATGCCGAGCCTCCTTCGCATACGGAGATATCGGACGAAATTCCCCGCGCGAGATTACGCCTGAGGCCGAGCTGTGGTCAAGCGCGCCCCGGAATATTTGAGACTGGTCGCTTGTTTGACTCCGTGTCTCCGTGCCTCCGTGGTGTATGTTCCCGCGTAAAACAAAGGGCCGGCATGCCCCGGTCCTTGTCTCATCCGTGTGAATCCGCGTTGATCCGCGTCGGGAATCCCGCTAGTGTCTTCCTCCTCCGCCGCCATGACCGCCGTGGCCCCCGCCATGCCCGCCGTGGCGCCCGCCGCCTCCTCCGCCGTGACGTCGGCCTCGGCCGCGTCCTCCGCGGCCGCCGCGATCTCCGCGGTCCCCGCCATGTGGGCGATCACCGCCGTGGCCCGCATCGTCGCGGTTGAAGTTTGGCTCGGGCTCAGGCTCGTCAGGGAAGTCGCCGCCGCCCTCGATCACGACCGTGCCGGCCGGAACCGGCTGGCCTTCTGCCGCGGGAGTATGGGCCGGAGCTGGCGTGCCGCCTCCGCCTTGCGTCATCTTGGCGCGCTGTTCTTTCAGAATCGCCTTGCGCGATAGCCGAATGCGGTTGCCTTCCACTGCCAGCACTTTCACCAGTACTTGATCGCCTTCCTTTAGTTCGTCGCGCACATCATTGATGCGGTGCTCGGCGACTTCACTGATGTGCAACAGACCATCCGTACCCGGCAGGATCTCAACGAACGCGCCGAAATCGGCCAGCCGCGTGACTTTGCCGAGATAAGTTTTGCCCACTTCTGCCGTCGCGGTGATGTCGCCGATCATCTGCAGCGCTTTCGACGCGGCCGCCTGATCGCTCGACGCCACCTTGACCATCCCGGAATCTTCCACGTCGATCTTCACTCCGGTCTGCTCGACGATCGAGCGGATCATCTTGCCGCCCGGGCCGATCAGGTCGCGAATCTTGTCGACCGGAATCTGCACGGTGTAGAAGCGCGGCGCGTAATCGGAGATCTTCTCGCGCCCGGCCGATATCACTTCATCCATTTTCCCAAGGATGTGCAGCCGCCCGCGCTGCGCCTGGGCGAGAGCTTCACGCATGATCTGCGCCGTGATGCCGGCGACCTTAATGTCCATCTGCAGCGCGGTGATGCCGTCTTTGGTGCCGGCGACTTTGAAATCCATGTCGCCGTAATGATCCTCGGCGCCGGCGATGTCAGTCAGGATCGCGTATTGATCGCCTTCTTTTACCAATCCCATCGCCACTCCGGCGACCGGCGCTTTCAGCGGAACGCCGGCGTCCATCAGCGAAAGGGAAGCGCCGCAGACCGTGGCCATCGAAGACGATCCGTTCGACTCCAGAATGTCGGAGACGACCCGCATCGCGTACGGCCATTTCTCTTCGCTGGGGAGAACCGCCGTGATGGCTCGCTCGGCGAGCGCGCCGTGGCCGATTTCGCGGCGTCCAGCCCCACGCAGAAATGCAACTTCGCCAACCGAAAACGGCGGAAAGTTATAGTGAAGCATGAACCGCTTTTTGGCCTCGCCTTCGAAGCCCTCCAGGCGTTGCATGTCGTCGCTGGTCCCGAGTGTAGTGGTGACCAGCGCTTGCGTCTCGCCGCGCGTGAAAATCGCGCTGCCGTGCGTGCGCGGAAGAATGCCGGCCTCGATCCATATTTCGCGGACTTCGTCGAACGCGCGGGCATCCGGGCGGCGGTGGTGCTCGATCACCTGCTCGCGGAAGATGCGCTCGCGCAGAGTCTCGTAGTAATGCTCGAGTTTTTTCCCGGCTTCCTCGTCCGCCTTGGCCTCGCCAGTTTTCAGAAGCGCCTCCAGCAATCGCTTTTCGAGTTCGTGGACCAGCGTATAGCTCTCGGCTTTCGGATGCTTCTTGGTATCGAGCGCGTCGGAGAGTTCTGCGCCGACCCGCTTCTTCAGATCGTTGTAATACGCGTCATCGAACGGAACCGGTTCAACCGTGCGCTTGGGCTTGCCGACCTTGGCCCGCAGTTCGTTGATGGCGGCGCAAATCTTTTTGATCTCGGCGTGGCCGAACTCGATCGCGTCCACGACGGTTTCTTCCGTCACTTCCTTGGCGCCGGATTCGATCATCACGATGCCGTCGGCCGTGCCCACGACCATGATGTTGACCAGGCTCTCGCGCATCTCGTTGTAAGTCGGATTGACGAGGAACTGACCGTTCACCAACCCGACGCGCACTGCGCCGATCGGCCCGAGGAAGGGAATATCGGAAATGGTCAGGGCGCAGGAGGCGGCGTTGATGCCGCACACGTCTGGGTCGTTGTCGGTATCGGCCGAGAGCACGAAGGCGATCACCTGCGTCTCGCAGCGGAAGCCTTCGGGGAACAAAGGCCGCACCGGGCGGTCGATTTGGCGGCTGGTGAGTATTTCGCGCTCGCTCGGCCGGCCTTCGCGCTTGATGAAGCCGCCGGGGATGCGTCCGCCGGCATAGGTGTACTCGCGGTAATCCACGGTGAGCGGGAAAAAATCTATGCCCTCGCGCGGCTCGGCGTTGGCGACGGCGGTGGCGAGCACGACGTTGTCATGCAGGCGGACGACGGCGGCTCCATGGGCCTGCTTGGCCAGTTTTCCGGTTTCAAATGAGATTTTCTTGCCGCCGGCGAGGTCTACTGTAATGCTGGTTGGTTCTGGTTTCATTTCATTTTCCTTTGGGAGCGGTGAGCCATGAGCAGTGAGCTTCAGAGGAGAACAGACGGGTAGGGCACGACTTCCAGTTCTTAAGCCTGCCCTGAGCGCCTCCGAGGTAACGAGGAGGAGCCGAAGGGTGCCGCAACGGTCGGCTCAAATGAATGGGCTTTAGCCCCTGAGGGTCACCGCTCCTGAGTACCGAGGGGAACGATGCCGGGTGCCCCATTTCTCGCGCAGTTTGTGCGCGAGAAGTGGGGATTCTTGCGTCCGCCCGTGAACGGCACACGTCACCCGCTGCAATGCAACTGGATAAGTTCTTTGCGCTCGAAAAACGCACGGCTGGAAAGTTCCTCAATGCTGGATCCTCTGCAAAGGAGACGGTGTTTCAGAAATGGCCTGGACGTCTTCCCGTTTCACTGGGTGCCCCATTTCGCGCGCGGTTTTTGCGCGAGAAGTGGGCGAAGGTCTGGGGCCAAGTGTCTACTTGCGGATGCCGAGCTTGGTAATGACGCCCTTATAGCGCTCGGAATCGTATTTCTTGAGGTAGTCGAGCAAGCGACGCCGCTTGCTGACCAGCATGAGAAGGCCACGGCGCGAGCCGTGGTCTTTCTGGTGCGTCTTGAAGTGCTCCGTCAACTGGCCAATGCGTTCGCTGAGCAGCGCGATCTGCACCTCCGGACTGCCGGTGTCGGTCGCGTGCGTGCGATTGCGGTCAATGACGGATTTCTTTTGCTCTCTGGCTAGCACTTAAGCTGATGTGCTCCTGTGTTTTAATCGTTTGTCGTTGTGACAGTTACAGAATATCACGCGGGCGAGAAGAGCGTAAAGGATGGGTGCCCGAGATTACTCAAAGTTGCTGAGCGTGAACTTCAGGCCGTGGACATGGGTGTCGCTGCCACAGGCCTCGCATTGATAGTCGAACTGTGTCACGAAGAACTTGACGTCGGGAGGAAAGGTTCCGCGTACGGGAATGAACTCAAGATATATTCTCGCGGTCGCATGAGCGGCTATTGACTCGAACGGAATCAGCCTAGCGGACTGCAGGTTGGTTGAGGGATCCGACAGCGCACCCTTGGGTGCTCTCAACAGCCGGACGTCCGGGGCAAAATGCGTCCGCAACTGTCCCCTTCCGGTCGGAACGTTGCTTCCATTCGTCGCAATCGCCTCGACCTGAAAACTCCCGTCGTGTCTCTTTACCGATGTCGCAGAAAAAACGAGGTGCGCTCTCGGGGTGCTTACGTCAATTCCCGATTTTTCTATGATCGCCTTTATTTCTCCCATCTTCTCCGCGTTGTTGTCGATGACAGAGTCAGCGGCCTGCATTTTGCGGTAAAAGTACGTATCGAAATGGGGATCCGCATCCTCCTCAGGGCTGTCAAGGAGACCCTTCAGGGTAAATGCGACCAATCTGTCAGTAAATCGCTTCCCCAGGACGCCCCGGATTTGCCAAAGCTGGCTTGACCAGTGTCCTCCCGCGTTGTCGGGCTTGTAGTTCCAAAAACTCCAGTTGTAGTATCCCGCGATTGCGCTAGTTGCCATCATGTCCTGCAGGACAGAAACGGTCGAATGCTGCCCGGCACGCTGCCTCAACATTTCCGCTATCGCGTAGTCAACATACTGTCCCGTAACGGCACGTCGATCCAGAATCCATCCTTGGTTAATTGTCGCGCTAGAGCGATAAGTTGGAAGCGAGCCCAACATACGGGCCTGCGCTGATCCCGGTCGGTCACTCACGCCGATTGGGGGGAAGTCTCCCGCGACCGGAATCTCCAAGCCGGTAAGATATTCTCTGAATGCCGACAGGTCCCTGGTGATTTGGCGCCGAACTGCAGTCGTCAGTAGCGGAGAATCCGTAAAGCGCAGAGGCATTCCCATCTTCGGTTCGTGCCAATCCGGGGGATCGGGTATAGAAGCATCGGAAGGGGAGGCACCAACGTCAAGCAGCGTGACCTGCGTGACGAACGTCCCGCCGCCGACTGGCTCTGCGACGACTGGGCGGCTCACGGGCCGATGGGGGTCAATTCCGTAATAAAGCAAGATCACCACGCCCGAGTACAGTAGCGCTAGGCCGCAGAGCAGCCTCCAGTCTTGCCCGGCCTGTGAAGCCCACACCCCGTAGATCGTAAAGAGACCAACCCCCCAAGCAAGAGACAGGGCGATAATCGTTACAACGTCGCCCTTCCACGCGCCGCCAACCAACAAGAAGAAAAGGGCTACTACTCCCCAAAACGGATTGCTGCTGAGGATGACATCGAGCTGCCGCATACCCTAAGCCCATTATCTGACAACTCCGTGCCGCGGGCCAAGCGCCAACATGAATGCAGGTACAGACGAGAGCGGTGCCCCACCCATCGCGGTTTTCGATGGGTGGGGCATTTGCTAGAGAGGGAGTCCAATGTCGGCGGCGTCATCCCGAGCAAAGCCGTTTTTCAGGCGGAGCGAGAGCCTGCCCTGAGCGACCCTGAGCGCAGCGAAGGGGAGTCGAATGGGGATCTTGCGCGGAGTCCTCGAGCGGCGCGGTGGAGATCCACGCGAGATCCATCGCCCCGCTGCTGAAAGCGCGGGGCTTCGGGATGACGCCCCGACGAGGTGAGATTCAGACTGAGGCACTGCCAACCGGGGCGGCCTTGACTTTAGCGCCAGCCAAGCTACGATTGAATTCAGGAAACAACGATGAACATCGAAATCCGGGACGCGGCGTTGCAGGCCCGCATTCAAAAGCAAATCGAGGCGACCGGCTCCGGGAGCGCGGAGGAACTGCTGGCCCGCCTCCTCCAGACGCAGGAGGAACAGGACCGCTGGCTGCTCGAAAACCGGGAAGCCATCGCTGCCAAGATTCGCCGCGGCATCGAGCAGCTCGACCGGGGCGAAGGCATTCCTGAAGACCAGCTTGACGCTCACCTGAAATCGCTCAAAGCCAAGTCGAAATGAAATCCCGGTACGTTCTGTCCCCCCAGGCCGCCGCGGACTTGGTCTCAATCTGGCGGTAGATCAAGCAACAAACCAGCCTGGACATGGCAGATCGTGTGGAGTCTGTCGTAAGGAAACGCATTGTGTTTCTAGCGCGGAATCCCGGCGCCGGGCATTGGCGCAAAGACCTGACCGACCAAGCTGTGCGGTTCTTCCCTGTGTATTCTTACCTGATCGTGTACCGTCCCGAGACGAAGCCGCTGCAGGTTGTCGCAATTCTGCACGGCCGCCGCGACGTCGATGGAATCCTCAAGAATCGGCCATCGTGAGGGTGTAGGCGGGCTGCGACACCCTACGGCTCGAGGCACGACTCTGGCGATTGCAGGTCGCGATGAAACGCGGCCTTCAGCCGAACAAGGCCCTGGTCGGTGTAGAGATACGGCGCGATAGTCGCCGAAGGGCCGGGGTGGGCCCCAGTGCCGGACAACTGACTATCAGGCGAACTCACGTCATAGGAATGGACCAGCAACTCGGCCCAGCCGTCGTGGTCGGCGTCGAATTCGTTGAGGATGGTCTGGAAGTCAAGGCTATCGCCGAGCGTCGCCGGAGCCTCGCCCTGGCGCATGGCTAACGACCAACTGGCGTCGGACCAAAGAAAAACGGGCGGCTCATCGTCGGAGTGCGACGTGGTTTTCTGGAATTCTGTTTTGGGCCAGTCCGCCTTGAACCAGGCGGTCATCAGAAACACAGCATTATCGGCGAGTTTCCAGCGCGCGCGGACGAACAGGCGCGGAACGCTGTCGGGAGTAAGGCGGTAGGCGTGAATGTCGTAGTCGAGTGCGCCTTCGCCGCGGGCCAGGCCCTGGTCGGCATGCAGCCACTCCCTCAGGTGAGGACGTGCATTGCCGATGGGCAATTCTCCGGCGGTCGCGCCGGGGCTATTGGCGTTGGCCAGCAGGCGGCGGTCGATGTTCGAAAGTTCCTGCTTCATGCGCTCGTTGAGTTGCTGCTCGATCTGCTGGGCGAGGGCCGCCGGAGTTTTCCACTCCGGCAAGTCCGCAATATGCGCGGCGATGGGCGGATTGGCCGACTCGACCGCCGCGCGGCGAACCAGGAAGTACTCTTGCGAAGCGTCCTTGAAAATCGTCTGCGAGTCAGGCGGAACAGAGGCGAGAAAGCCCATGGCGAGCGAGCATCCGCTGGCCGCGATGACCGTCCGTTCGATAACGACTGGAATCGTGGAAGTGGCGTTGGCGCTCAACGTCCACTGATCGCCCAGCCGCGCCGTGCCTACGACTGCAGGGAAGAAGTGCAAGGCCTGCGCATCGGGTTCCCAGAGTTCGCTGAAGCCGGCAAGCGGAGCACAGGGATGCTCGGACGCCGGAATCTTGCCCGAAGCGCTGATGAGCCGCACGGACGAGGTAGAAGAGAATCTGGATTCGACATCGGTGGCTACCATGAACACGACATGGGTCGAGTCGTACCGGGCGGCGACGTAGGCCGGCCCGGCGGCATTCAGACGAGACTCGGCGGTCGGCTGAATCTGGGTTCTGGCCGCAAGCGCGGCCTCGGCGGCCTTGCGCTCTTTGTACTTGCGGACTTCCTCATTCTGAATGTGCGTAAGCATCGAGTAGCCGTAAGAGGGACGCTGCGCAATCGCCCAGCGATAGGCGGAGTACATCACGAACAGATACAGGATTACGGCGAGTGCCACCCATTTGCGGTTCTTGCGGCGCATGATCTTGCCGGCGGGAAGCCTCTTCGAATGTAACTCGGCCGCAGGCTGGGGTGGGAATGACTTTAGTTATGAACCTGCGGCAAGCGGTGACGCCGAACCTAGTTAATCGTAAGCGTGAAGTTGACTTGCACTTGGGTTTCGACTGCGATGGGTTCGCCGTTTAGTAAGTAGGGCTTGTATTTCCACAGTTTCACGGCGTCGATTGCGGCAGGGGCAAGTAAAGGGTGTCCGCTAATCAGCTCCACATTGGTGACGTCGCCCTCCTTGTCGATGTTCACCCTCAACACGACCACGCCCTGTACGCGCTGCTTCCGGGCCTCGGGCGGATACAGTGGGTTCACTTTGGAGATCAAAAGTCCCTGGGCAACTCCCGAGGAGATGCGAATGTGGCCCGGAGTCGCCGGACGCGGAGGCCCAGTCTCGGCCGGGCCTCCTGGCATGTCTCCGACCACGCCTTGCGCCGGCTCGTCCGCCAGCTTGAAGTTCACCTCGACATTGGTCTCGACTTCCACTGGCTCGCCGTTCAACAAGTAGGGCTGGTATTTCCATTGCCGCACGGCTTCCATCGCGGCGGGAGAAAGCATGGGATGCCCCCTGACAAGTTGCACGCTGAAAACGTTCCCCGACTTGTCGATCACAATCTTGAGGATCACCGTGCCCTGTATGTGCGCCTGCCGCGCCAAAGGCGGATAGACGGGCGCGACTTTTTTCACCAGCACCGCGCGCATGGCGTCCTCGCCGACGCGGACGCGCTCCGGAGGTGCCTCCTGAGAACGGGCAATTGACGCACAACAGATCAGGAAGCCAATCAGTGCGGAATTCAGTATAAAGATAGGTGCGGGCAGCCGCTTCGTCATGGGAACCTCCGCATGTAACCTCTAAGATATCGGTAGTAAGCTATACATAATAAATCAGGAGGTTTGTGTGCGCTGCCCTCGTTGCGGAAACGAGAATCCGGCGACAAACCGCTTTTGCGGCATGTGCGGTGCGTCGCTGTTGCAGGGGCCTGTGCCGGTTCAACCAGCAGCGGTTGCAAAGCCCCCGGCGGCTGCGGCTGGAACCGCGCCGACCGCCCCAGCTGCACCGACGACCGCGAGTGCACCCGTCACCGCCGCACCTGCGCCAACGACCCCGGGTGCACCCGTCGGTGCGCCACCATCGCCACCTCCACCGCGTCCGGCTGCGCCTGAAGAACCGATCATCAGCGGGCCTTCGTTTCTGGGACTAAATCAACGCGCTCCAGCTCGGCGGCGGACAAACCCGTTGAGCATCGATCCGCATAATGCCCCGAGTTCCAGGAATCTCGATTACCTGCTCGATGACGACGAAGAGCCGAAGCACGGTGGCGCGTGGAAGTTTGTTCTGATCGTGATTGCGCTCGCGCTGGCTGGCGGGTTTGGATATTTGCGCTGGAAGGGTCAGAGCTTGCCTGGGCTGGGGATCGGCGGGCACAAACCTTCGGCAGCCGCTGAGAACTCCGTTAAACCAGAGGCTGGTGCGGCCGATTCGTCTTCCTCTTCGGCCGCGCCGGCAGCTCCGGCTTCGGCTGCGAACCAGTCGGCGGCCTCGGCGCCAACCGCTGCGGACAGCGCGGCCGCGACTCCGAATTCCGCAAATCCGACTCCGTCGGCGTCTCCGTCTCCGGCCGGTCAAGTTGCCAGTCCGGCGGTCGGCGCCGCACAGCCGAATTCCTCAGCAGACGCTAGTGCGAGCGGAACAAGTAGCGCTGGCGCTGCAGCGACGCAGCCGTCCGCGGCGAACGATACCACGTCGACGTCCCCGGCCAGCGCACCGCCAACAGCGCCGACAAAGCCTGCCCCGTCACACCCGCTGGCGAAGCCGCCTGCGGCTATCCCCGCCAGGATCAGCGATCCGGTAGCGATGGCGCAGAGATACATCTATGGCAAGGGTGTGCCCCAGGACTGCGACCGCGGTCTGCGCCTGCTGAAACCGGCCGCCGATCAGGGCAATTCCAAGGCGATGGTCGAGATGGGAGCGCTTTACTCCGCCGGCTTGTGCACGCCGCGGGACCTACCCACGGCGTATCGCTGGTTTGCCCTCGCCCTGCGCAAGGATCCCGGCAACCAGTCCGTGGCGACCGATTTGCAGAAGCTGTGGGGCGAAATGACGCAGCCCGAGCGGCAGTTGGCGATCCGGCTGAGCCAATGAATGGGGACGCGAAGCACTGGATCGAAAAGCTGCGGCTGCAGCCTCATCCTGAGGGCGGATACTACCGCGAGACGTATCGTTCGGAGTTAGTTGTCGCAAAAACCGCTTTGCCGCCCGCCTTCTCTGGCGACCGGGCGGTAGCAACAGCCATCCACTTTTTGCTGGAGGGCGACGACTTTTCCGCATTCCACCGCTTGCGTTCTGATGAGATGTGGCATTTCTATGCGGGCGTGACATTGATCGTGTCAGTGATTGATGAGGGTGGGGAGTATTCGGAGATCCTGCTCGGGAGCGATGCCGAGGCCGGCGAAGTGTTTCAGGCGGTGGTAAAGGCAGGATGCTGGTTCGGCGCGCGCGTGAAAGATTCGAAATCATTTGCCCTGGTTGGATGCACGGTGTCGCCCGGATTCGACTTCGACGATTTTGACCTGGGCAAGCGCGCGGAGCTGGTGCGGATATATCCGCAATATCGGGAAATGATTGAGAAGTTGACCCGGGGGTAGGCGTCCAGGGATTTCTCGACCGCCCGGTGTTCCGCGTCGCGTCGGCGCGCGTAGGCTGCGTCAGAGAGTACAATCGGCCTGCTTACGACAAGCCAACTAACCTCATGTGTTAACCGAATCACTGCAGACTGTGCCCCGAGTCACTGAGCTCTGTACAACCCCGCAGGAAGATATGCAGCTGGATCCGCCATGAATGGGAGGCAGCCCATGAGAGAGCACATCAAGGTTTGGGGCTTCCGCCCACTGCTCGTAACGCAGCGAAGGCAATTTTATCGACACTTCGTCGTTTGTCTGGTTCTTCTTGTCGCAGCGACGGGGTTCACAAGGTCTGCTCTCGGGCAAGGAATTCCAAAGGCCGCACGCGATGCGACGGAACAAATGCTGCAAGCCATTGCGACCGATATTCGCAAGCACTATTATGACCCCGCTCTTCATGGACTCGACTGGGAGGCGAGAGTTGCGGACGCGAAGAAGAACATCGAGAACTCGTCTTCCTACGATATAGCGCTGGCGAAGATTGCTGAGGCAATCGACAGTCTGAATGACTCGCACACCTTCATGCTCCCGCCAGGAATTTTCGTTACAGTTACGGATGGCAGTATGCAATGGTGGGAGATCGTTGCTTCGTCACGCGGGTTCGACCGGGAAGCGACGCCGAGGCAAAAGGGCTGCATCCGGGTGACCAGGTCGTTTCGATCAGTGGCTATTTTCCAGACCGGGCCTCGCTTTGGAAAGCACAGTACCTGTTTAACTTGTTGCGCCCCCAGCCGGAATTAAAAGTGAACACCGTTGACCCTAATGGGGTCAAACGCTACCTAGTCTTGGCGGCCAAGGTCCGGCCGGCGCTAAGGGTCTCTGCCTTTGAGGAATTGGCCAAAGCGATCCGCGACGACGAATCTGACAGTTACTACGGAAGGGGCCGCTCGGTAAGTTATGGCGGCGATCTGCTGATCGTAAAAGTGCCGGAGTTTGAGTTCACAGTGGACACCGTGCAAAGCCTTATGGACAAAGCACGCGAACACAAGGCGCTGATCCTGGATCTGCGGAATAACCCGGGCGGAAGCGTGGAGACTCTGAAATACATGCTTGGAGGCTTGTTCGATCGTGAGGTAAAGATTGCTGACCGGATCACGCGCTCGAGCAAGAACCCTCTTGTTGCGAAACCTCTGCATCACGTGTTTGACGGCAAGCTGGTGGTGCTGCTCGACGGCGCATCGGCCTCGGCGGCGGAAGTGCTGGCCCGGGTGGTACAGCTGGAAAAGCGAGGCACGATCATCGGTGACCACAGCGCGGGTGCCGTGATGGAGTCGAAGCCGCACGACTACGAACTGGTAGGTGTGGGCGTGCGCTACGGCGCCATGATTGCCGAGGCCGATCTCATCATGGCGGACGGCAAGAGTCTAGAGCATGTCGGCGTCACACCAGACGAGGTGATGATTCCAACCGCTGCTGATCTGGCTGCGGGGCGCGACCCGGTCCTGGCGCACGCGGCTGAGACATTAGGCGTCAAGCTGACCCCGGAAGCGGCAGGCAAGATTTTCCCGTACGAATGGGCCCCGGAGTAGTGGTCCGGCCGCAAGACCGGCACAGTGCGCTGGCTGATGATTCCGCAGCTATACAATCACTTCATCGCCGCGGCCTTCTTCGGTAACATCTCGCCGATCCGCCGAATTTGCGCGCCGACTCCCTTTAGCTTTTCCTCGATGTGCTCATACCCGCGGTCAATGTGGTAGACGCGGTCAATGATGGTTTCTCCATCGGCGACCAGCGCGGCGAGCACGAGCGAAGCTGAGGCCCGCAAGTCGCTCGCCAGCACGGCGGCGGCGCTGAGCGGAGTCTTGCCGCGAACCACGGCGCGGCGGCCTTCAATCTTGATGTTGGCGCCCATGCGCACCAGTTCCAGCGCGTGCATGAAGCGATTCTCAAAAATATTCTCGGTGATGACCGACGTGCCCTCGGCCTGCGTGGCCAGCGCCATGAACTGCGCCTGGCAATCGGTGGGGAAGCCGGGATACTCTTCCGTGCTCAGGTCGGAGGCGGCGAGAGGATTGTCGCCCATGACGCGGACGGATTCTTCACCGGCCCTCGTCTTGACTCCAACTTCATGCAGCTTGCCGAGCACCGCGCCGAGATGCGAGGGATCGCAGGCGGCGACGTTGAGATCGCCTCCCGTCATTGCGGCAGCGATGACGAACGTGCCGGCTTCAATGCGGTCGGGAATGATGCGATGCTTCGCGCCTTTCAACTTGCTCACGCCCTTCACGCGAATCGTGGGCGTGCCCGCGCCTTCGATGCGAGCGCCCATTTTGTTGAGCAGAGCGGCGAGGTCGGCGACTTCCGGCTCGCGGGCGCAGTTCTGCAAAACGGTTTCGCCGTCGGCGAGAGTGGCGGCCATGAGCAGGTCTTCGGTACCCGTGACGGTGATCTTGTCGAAAACGATTTCCGCGCCTTTGAGGCGGTCAGCGCTGGCTTCGATGTAGCCGTGTTCCTGTGTGATCTTCGCGTCGAGTTGCTCGAGTCCTTTGATGTGCAGGTCAATGGGCCGAGCGCCGATGGCGCATCCGCCGGGGAGCGAGACGCGGGCGCGTCCGCAGCGCGCCACGAGGGCCCCGAGCACGAGCGTCGAGGCGCGCATGGTCTTGACCAGTTCGTAAGAAGCTTCCGGCGTGGTGAGATTCGCGCAGTGGATGGTGGTGCGGTGCTGGGCGCGTCCGTAGCCGAGTTCGACCTCGGCGCCCATCGCGGCAAGCAGGTTGCGCGTGGTCTGAATGTCGCGGACCTGGGGAATGTTTTCGAGGATGACAGGCTGATCAGTGAGCAGGGCGGCGGCCATGCAGGGCAGGGCGGCATTTTTCGCGCCGCTAACGCGCACTGTACCCAGCAGCGGCTCTCCGCCGCGGATGACGAACTTGTCCATGAAGGAATCCTAGGAACTTATTCTAGCGGGGAATCCTCGAGCGGGCAGGTAACCGGGAGGGCACGGACGTTTGGGGAATCGGTCCAACCACCACAGAGGATACATAGGAGCACGGAGGAGCGCGCCCACTCTCGCAAAGGCCTGAGAAGTGCGGCACCCCTTCAGTGTAGTTGCGCGGGAGATCCCTCGCCGAGCTGGTGAAAGCGCACGAGTTCGGGATGACGCCGTCTCGGAATTGCGAGGTCAGCCTTGACGGGCCATCGCGATCGCTTGCCGCACATTGCCTTCCCGCTTCTTCAGTGCGGCTTCGGCCTGGGCTCGGTTCACCCCTGCCGCGAGCACGACCACCGCAACCGGCGTTCGATTTCCACTGGCCTTCAGGGTGTGGCGGGCGGACGCGGCGTCGGCCCCGGTGGTCTGTTCGAGGATGCGGACGGCGCGCTCGGTGAGCTTCGCGTTCTTCGTCCAGACATTCACCATCAGGTTCCCATAAACGTAGCCCCGGCGAACCATCGCGCCCGTGGAAATCATGTTGAGCACCATCTTGTGTGCGGTGCCGGCTTTCATGCGGGAAGAGCCAGCGAGAACTTCAGGTCCGACCTCGGTCACAATGGCCAAATCTGCGGCACGCTCCAGCGGCGAGTTGCGATTGCAAGTCAGCGCAATGGTACGAGCGCCGCGCCGGCGGGCATACTCGACGGCGGCGATCGTAAAAGGAGTGCGCCCGCTAGAGGCGATTCCAATGACAACGTCGTGCTTGCCGGGTTTGCGTTTCTTCATCTCCACAACCGCGAGGGTGGTGTCGTCTTCGCTCGCTTCAGTCGAGGCGGCGAGGGCTTTCGTGCCTCCGGCCATGACGAACTGCACGTCGCGAGGATCGGCGTTGAACGTGGGCGGGACTTCTGAAGCGTCGAGCGCAGCGATCCGGCCGCTGGTTCCGGCGCCAACGTAGATGAGGCGTCCGCCGTTGCGGAGGCCATCGGTGACGACATCAATGGCGCGGGCAATCTGCGGCAGAACGCTGCGGACGGCCCGGGCGACGGTCGCGTCCTGGCGGTTGATGAGCCGGACGATCTCGAGCGACGACATGCGGTCGAGATGCCGCGCCGCAGGGAGAATCTGCTCGGTCGGAGGCGTGCGTAAGTCAGAGGCCGCGTTCCTTTTCAATGTTCGCCTTTTTAGTATCGAAGGAAGGAGCAGACTATTTTAGTGCCTCCATCGCGTGCGCGCTCCGGGTGGACGCTGTCGGGTTTCTCTCGACCGGACCCGTCCGACTCCTGCGCTCGTTCAGGGCAGGCTCACGGCGGCTGTCCCCGCATGATCCAAATCAACGACTCAGCGCCTCGACCACTGCGTCGTGAAACTTGGGTCTTACCTCTTTGATGGCCTGATTGGCGCAGTCCGGCCATGTGCGGTTCGTCAGCAGAGCGATGGAAAGCTGGCGCTCAGGGTCGATCCACAAAGAGGTCCCTGTGTATCCGAGATGGCCGAACGACGCCGCGCTGAAATACTTTCCCGACTGCGAGGGGGACGAAGGCGTATCCCACCCGAGAGCGCGGGAATTGCCTGCCGGTGTGGCTTCCCGGCGGGTGAACAAGGCTACGGTTTCGGGTCGGAGAATCGCGCGTTGCTCCTCCGGCCGCTCGCGGGCGGGGGCGCCCGCGCCGCACTGAAGCATAAAGTGCGCGAAGCGGGCGACATCTTCGGCGGTCGAGAACAGGCCAGCGTGTCCGGCGACGCCGCCGAGAACATATGCGTTCTCATCCTGCACCTCGCCCTGAATAATTCGTTCGCGGAAAGTCCGGTCGTCAACCGTGGGCGGAATTTGCGACCGCATTTCCGCGGGCGGATTGAACGTGGTGCGCGTCATCGCCAGTGGGCCGAGGATTTCGCGCTGGCAGAAGCGGTCGAGAGGCTCCTCAGCCAGCCGCTCCAGCGCCACGCCGAGAATGATGAATCCGATGTCGCTGTATTCGGCGCGAGTGCCGCGATCGGCGATTAGCGGCGTGGTGAAAGCAACATGGAGAAGTTCGTCGCGCGTCCGCGCCTTCAGGAACAGCTTTTCGTAGGCGGGCAGGCCTGAGGAGTGAGCCAGCAGCATGCGGAAGGTGACGCTGTCACGGCGGAGATCGGCCTCGCTGTGAAATTCGCGGATGATACCGACCACGGCAGCGTCGAGATCCAACAGACCGCGTTCGTAGAGGATCATTGCTATGGTCGTGGTGGCGACCACTTTGGTGACGGAGGCCAGGTCGAAGAGGGTCGACGAAGTAACATCGACAGCCCCACCCTGTCGCAAAGAACGCGACAACGGTCGGGCAACCATTTCTGCTTCGTAAACGAAATATCCGAAGGATCTTAGAGCGACGAGCGATCCTCGATGTGTGACGGCAATCGAGGCGCTGGGAAAGGCGTGGGCCGCGATCGCCTCGCGCAAAATCGAAAACGCCGCAGAGAAGATCTTGTCCTGATCGTCATAGGACCGTAGCAACGAGACTGGGACGGTAGAGTTCAGGACATGCACCTAAGAGAAGTTCCGTGACCCAGTGCGGGTTATAGCAGAGTTGGAGGACAGGGTAAAGCGGGCCGGTCGCGGGAAGCCTTAACCACGGCGGACGCGGAGAACGCTCAGGAAAGCCCCTGTATCTGCATGATTACTTGCGGTTATTGAGTTGCCTGGGCGGCGTTGTGTAGAGTCAGAGCATCTTCTTTGCTAGTTCCAAATCGTTCAGTTCCTGGCCAACGAAGCCGACCATCTTCGCGCCTCTTCAAGCGGCGTTGTGGGCAAGAGCGCTTCTTATACTGGTGTGCTGGATTCTTCCTTGCGCTGCAGGCACGGCCGTCGGCGGGCGAGGGCTTGCCGCTGCTGCCCCGCTATCTCGACCAGCGAGTGCTTCGCCATTGCGGCTGGCAGCGGTTGACTCCGTCATTCAGCAGGCAATTGCCGAGGGCAGCATTCCCGGCGCGGTCCTGATCGTCGGCCACGACGGCAAGCTGGTCTATCGCAAAGCTTATGGCCATCGCGCGCTGGAGCCGCGGCACGAGACGATGACGCTCGACACGGTGTTCGATCTGGCCTCGCTCACCAAAGTGATCGTGACTACGACCGCAATGATGCAAGTCGTCGAGCAAGGTAAGGTGCGGCTGAACGATCCGGTCGGGAAGTATCTGCCGGAATTTGCGCAGAACGGGAAAGAAGACATCACGGTGCGGCAGTTACTGACGCACTACTCGGGTCTGCAGCCAGACCTGGATTTGAAAACGCCGTGGGGAGGGAAGGAAACGGCGTATCGCATGGCGTTTGCCGAGACTCCAGTCGAAGCACCGGGGTCGCAGTTCATTTACAGCGACATCAATTTCATTGTGCTGGGCGCGCTGGTGGAGCGGGTGTCGGGCGAGATGCTGGATGCGTATGCCGTGCGGCACATTTTTGCGCCGTTGAGAATGACGCGGACGCGCTTCGCGCCTCCCGCGAGTTGGCGGCCGAGAATCGCCCCCACGCAGTACGACGAGAATGAGCACATGCTGCGCGGGGTGGTGCATGATCCAACGGCACGCCGCATGGGCGGAGTGGCCGGGCATGCCGGACTGTTTTCAACTGCCGACGATCTGGCGAAGTTCGCAAAGGCATTGCTGAATGGAGGCGATGGAATTCTTTCGCCGGCAGCGGTCGAGAAGATGACGTCGCCCCAGCAGCCTCCGGCAGCTCCTGTGCTGCGCGGGTTTGGCTGGGACATCGATTCTCCGTTCTCCTCGAATCGCGGCGATCTGTTGCCTGTGGGCGGATTCGGCCACACCGGCTTCACCGGAACATCGCTGTGGATCGATCCGACCACGCAGACATACATCATCCTGCTGACCAATGCGGTCCATCCGCGCGGGAAGGGAAGCGCCGTTGCGCTCCGATCGAAAGTCGCGACCGAAGTGGCGGCGGCGCTGAATCTGAGTTCCGGCGAGAAAGAAGCCGTGCGCTGGAAGAGCCTAACCGGATACAACGAAGCCCAGAGCGGATCGCGGCACATGAATGCGCGGAATGGAACGGTCAAGACTGGAATTGATGTTATCGAGGAGCACGGGTTCGATGCGCTGAAGTCGGCAGGTCAATCGTTAGACGTCAAGCGCGTGGACATCAGCTCGGATGCAAAGAAGCGAATCGGGATCGTGACGAATCAGACCGGTCTCGACGCCGACGGGCGCCGAACCATCGACGTGCTGGCGCAAGCACCCGGAGCCGAGCTGGACGCGATCTTCAGCCCAGAGCACGGCATCGCGGGCTCACTCGACACGACCGACATTGGCAATTCGAAGGATGCGGCGACGGGCGTGCCCGTCTACAGCGTGTATGGGGCGACTGACGCGGCGCGGCGTCCGCCGGAAGACGTGCTGAAGAATCTGGACGCGGTCGTATTCGACATTCAGGACGCTGGTGTGCGCTTCTATACGTACGCGACAACGCTGGGATATTTTCTGGAAGCCGCGGCCAAGGCTGGAATCGAAATGATTGTGCTCGACCGGCCCAATCCAATCACCGGATCATTCGTTCAGGGGCCTGTGTCAGACGAGGGCCGCGAGAACTTCACGAATTACTGGACCATGCCGGTGCGGCATGGCATGACGATCGGCGAACTGGCGAAGATGTTCAATGTTGAGCGCGGCATCAACGCGAGGCTGACCGTTGTTCCCATGGAGGGATGGGAGCGCGGCGATTGGTTTGATTCGACCGGCCTCGCCTGGGTGAATCCGTCGCCGAATTTGCGCAGCGTGACCGAAGCGGGGCTGTACCCGGGAGTGGCGCTAATCGAGGGCACGAATGTTTCGGTGGGCCGCGGCACCGACACTCCGTTTGAGCTGGTGGGCGCGCCCTGGATAAAGCCCAACAGTAGGGAACTGGCGGCTTATTTGAACGGCCGCGGGATCGCGGGCGTGCGCTTCGTTCCGGTGACGTTCACTCCAACGGCAAGCACCTACAGCGGCCAGGAATGTCGCGGAGTGAACATCATCCTGACGGATCGCAACGGATTCGACGCGCCGGAGTTGGGGATCGAGCTGGCGGCGGCGCTGCGCAAGCTGTACGCGGCAGATTTCAGGATCGAGCACATGAGCGACTCGCTGGTAAATCAGACTGCGTATGACGCGCTGGTGGCAGGCGAAGATCCGCGCCGCATCGAGCAGGATTGGCAGGTGGGCTTGGAGAAGTTTGAGAAGGTAAGTGAGAAGTACTTGATTTACAAGTGAGATGTCGACCACATGGCTGACGTAGGATGCGGTCTTGCATTCACGGTGGAATACACCTAACTGATCTGGCTGGAGACATATCCTTTATGAGACATTGCGTCGGTGTCCTGTGTGCGACTTTTGTGATCTGCAGTACCTTGCTGTTCACAAAGAGCACGTCGCAATCGGCCGGGCAGAACCAGCCACCGCCAGTGACCATAAAAGTGCAGCCGAAGCCCCCGGCAACCGCGATTAACGAGCCCCTGCCGACTCCGCCGGAATGGAACACGCTTACTAAAGTATGCGGCCCCAAGAACCCGCCCCCCTGTGCTACCGCCCCGCTCACCGTCTCTGCCCCCTCTCCTAGCTACAGCGAAGAAGCACGCAGGGCGAATTACCAGGGCGTCTGTGTGCTCGGTGTGATTGTGGACGCCGATGGCCAGCCCAAGGATATTCGCGTGCTCATGTCCCTCGGCATGGGACTCGACGAGGAGGCCGTCAAGGCGGTGAGGAAGTGGAAATTCAAGCCAGCCATGATGGATGGGAAGCCTGTTAAGGTAGCGATCCAAGTGGAAGTGGCCTTTCATCTTCCTGCGGGCGTAGGGCATTAGCAAGCCGTTTTCGCTTTGCCGCGAGATAACCGCCACCGGAAACCCCGCATCCTAGCGGCTAAGCTGTAGTAAGCTTGCATTTGAGACAAAAGTGGAGCGCTGTCTGAAAGAAGATTCGTATCAGGGCACGCCTCCAAGGCGTGCCGTAGAAAACGCCGGAGAACGATCTGGCTTCAGCCGCTGCCAGGGTGCGGGAAAGCCGCAGCGGCTAAACAGTTTGCTGAAAAACTCGGTTTTGGGGTGGCGCAGCGCTTTCAGCGCTACGATAAGGTATTTCTTTTCTGTGAGGGCTTTAGCCCCTGAGGTTTCGCAGCGCGAGTTTCTTGGCAAGCTGTAAAGGCGTCTTGCTTTTCCGGCATCGCTGAAAGCGATGCCCTGACACGAATCGTCGGTCCCAGACCCCATCAAGGTCGAGATAGAAGCTGACTGGAGGTGTTCGATGCGCGCTTTGTTTGCATTGCTGCTGGTTTCGGGGATGGTATGGGGGCAGGCGGCGGAGACTGCGAAGCCGGCGGAGAATACGGCGCAAAGCGCTGCTCCCGCTCAGGCTGCCGGTGCGCCTCAGGATGCGACGGCCTCCTCAGCCCCTGCATCCGCGACGATTGCGAAGCCAGCTGATCCCAACGCAGCCGTCATTCCGGCGGGCACGAAAATCCCGTTGCTGCTCAAGCAGGCCATTTCCACCAAGAACGCGCGCGAGGGCGATGCGGTCTATGCTGAAACGGCGTTTCCCTTTGTGCTAAACGACCGCGTCCTGGTGCCGGCAGGAACGTACGTGCAAGGGAAGATCATGCATACCGAGCCGGCGGGGCGGTCGAAGAAGCGCGCGGAGATTCTGATTCACTTCACGACGTTGATTTTTCCGACCGGCTACACGGTAATGCTGCCCGCCTCGATCGAGAACACGCCCGGGGCCGACGACAAGGGTGTGAAGGACAGCGAAGGAACGATCCAGCAGGACAAAGACACCGGCAAAAGAATTGAAGACGCGGCCAAGGGCGCAGCCGTTGGCGGCACAGTAGGAAGCATCGGCGGCGTGGCCGCCGGGGGACTGAACGGGGCACGCATAGGCGGTGCGGCCGGACTGGCAGCGGGGGTGGCGTGGGCGCTGCTGAAGCATGGTCCGGAACTGAAGCTGGACGTGGGCACTTCGATCGAGATGGAAGTCCAGCGCGACATCCCGGTGGACATGAGCCGGGTTCAGGTGGCGAAGGCGCAGTAAGGTCGCCACGCGCGGCGTTCCAATCCCACCACCATGCCTTTGTCATCCTGAGGCGCGTTGTCTGCGCCGAAGGATCCATGCTCGCCGGAAGTTACATGAAGCCATATCGTAAATCGGTTTTGAAAGGGCGCGGCTTCAGCCGCGCCGTTCAAACCCAGGAATGACACGGGCTTTAGCCCCTGAGGGAACACGCGGTTTACGCCTTCGGTTCACTATGAGATAGCTCCATTAGTGCTTCGCTTCGCTCAGGATGACAGGGCAAGGAATTCCCTCTCATGCATCAAGGCAAGCAACCTTCCTCCTTGCGATTTGCGCGCCGCATTTTCCCGGCTGCTATACAATCCGCGGTAGGGGCGTAGTTAGGGGCTCCGATGGAGAGGCTTGCCATGGAAGCATTCGGATTTGGTTTTGGCACGATTGCCATCGTCATCGTTGTCATTTATATCCTCAGCTCAATCAAGATTCTGGCCGAGTATGAGCGCGGCGTGATCTTCCGTCTCGGCCGGCTGCTGGAGCGGGCGAAGGGGCCCGGGGTGATTCTGGTGTTCGCGCCGGTGGACCGCATGGTGCGGGTGTCGCTGCGGCAGGAAGCGCTGGAAGTTCCGCCGCAAGACATCATCACGCGCGACAACGTCACACTGAAGGTCAACGCCGTCATCTTTCTGCGGGTGATCGATCCACGCAAAGCGGTGGTCGAAGTCTCGAACTACGTTTATCAGACGTCGCAGTTCGCGCAGACCACGCTGCGCTCGGTGTTGGGCGAGCAGGAACTCGACGAACTGCTGGCGCATCGCGACAAAATCAATCTGCGCCTGCAGACTATTCTCGATACGCATACCTCACCCTGGGGCGTGAAAGTCACCAACGTCGAGGTGAAGCAGGTGGACCTAAATGAGACGATGGTCCGCGCAATGGCGAAGCAGGCCGAGGCGGAGCGCGAGAAGCGGTCGAAGATCATTCACTCCGAGGGCGAATACTCAGCGGCGCAGCGACTGGTTGACGCCGCACACCTGCTGTCGACGGAGCCGGTCAGCGTACAGCTTCGCTATCTGCAGACCTTGACCGAGATTGGCGTCGAGAAGAACACGACAGTTGTGTTTCCCGTGCCGGTGGACTTTTTCTCCGGGATTCAAAAGCTGCTGGCAACCCCGGGCGGCGCCACGGCCGAGAAGAAGACCGCATAGACGGGTTGGATTTTCAAAGCGATGTCATTCCGAGCGCCCGCCTTGGCGCGAGGAGCCTGCGTTTGCGATTTCGCCGAAAAGCAGGTTTCTCCTCGTTCGCTCCGCTTACGCGTCGGAATGACAACGAGTCGAAAAGATTAGCAGTTGCGTGCCGAAGTGGGAGTTGGGCTATGACTTCGTCATCGGAAGACACTGAAATAACTCTGGGGACGGGCAAACTGCTGGGCTTGTTCTTCTTTTTAGTAGGGATCTGCGCCCTGTTCTTCGCGCTCGGCTATTCGCTGGGACGCAAGTCCCTACCCGCAACCGTGAATGCCAGTGCGCCTCCAGCCACGCAGCCGGCTCCGACCGCAAGCAAGGTGACAGCGTCCGCACCGGCAACGCCGCCCATGACGTTCTACAAATCAGTCGAACAGAAGGAAGCCAGCCCCGAACTGACTCCGGCAACCCAAACCAAGGCAGACACCGCAGCCCCAGCCGCCACCGGGGCACCGCCGCAGGCCCCCCCAGCAAGCCCTCCAGATCAGACCGCTGTGCCGCCCACGAACGGATATTTCGTGCAGGTAGCCGCGGTCACCAAGCAGGAAGACGCCGACGCTCTGGTGGATGCGCTGAAGAAGAAGAATTACCCGGCCTTTGTGGCTACACAACCAACCACGGACAAGTTCTTTCACGTGCAGGTCGGGCCGTATTCGGACCTCAAGGACGCCGAAGCCATGCGCGCCCGGCTGATCGGGGATGGGTACAATCCGATTCTGAAAAAGTGAAGCGCTGCTTCTTCGAAAAGCAGGCTTCTGCGCTCGCCGGTTGGAATGGCAAAAGCCGAGCCGGGTTCCCGCCGTGAATTCTCGCTTTTCTTAGATTGACACTCATCGATTTCCGCGCTATTGGTAGGAGCAGCCATGCCTGCCGACGATTCACTCGACCGCGTGCTCTACGCCATCGCCGACCCCACGCGGCGGCGCATCCTGCGAGCGTTGAGAGAAGGCCCAGCAGCCGCGAAACCGGGGAGAATTGTTGCTCCAGGCTCTTGCCTATGCGCGGGCGACATTGAAGAACGCGTGCAACTTTCGCAGCCTACGATTTCGCATCATATGGCCATTCTCACGAAGGCAGGGCTGGTGGAAGCGAGCAAGCAAGGCCAGTGGCGCTGGTACCGGCGCAATGAGAAGGCGATTCGGCGGCTGATGAAGACGCTGCGCAGAAACTTGTAGCAGCCCAAGAGACGAATATTCGGCCGGAAGCGCCTGCAGCGCTGGAGGCAGACCATCGAGGCAGGACTAACCGCTTCGGGGCGCAGGCTTCCCGCGGAAAGAAGGGCAACTTGGATCTGTTTAAGTTGGGAATGCGCAACCTGTTTGGGATCGTGCTTCCAGGCGCGACACTCCTGCTGGTATTGTCCTTTGCCCTTTTCACGGCCACCATGGCTCTTGATTGGTCATGGCCGCGCAGTTCCTGGATGGCAGACAGCCAGACTCTGACTCTTATTGTGCTTTTCCTGCTCAGCTATCTATTGGGCAGCGTACTGCGCCTGGTTTCCGTCGAACCTCTGGACAAGAAGTCCGGCCGATTGCTGCAGAGGAGATACCTGCGGCGCAGACGGCAGGCGTCAAAGAAGACAACAACCGAGGGAAGTTCTCAGGTTTTGGAGCAACTGAGAAAGGAAGACGGAGACCCATGGAAAGAATTCCTCCCTAATCCGCAGTACGGCGGCGGCGACTGGGATGTGCTCGGAAGCTGGGAGGATCGGTTCATCTATCCCTCTTGGCAGTCCTGGAGAATGAGGCTTTTCCGCCCCAAGGAGGTCTATCGCTTTTTCTTCGGGCACTACAAGGATTGCATGCAGAAACGGCTCGGCGGGCCATCGTTTCTCAACTATTGCAAGACGGTGATTTACGATGCAGGCCAAAAAGCCGGGGATTTACTGGTAGCAGAGGTGCAATCCCTGGAAGCGGAAGTGCGCTTTTTCGCTGGAACCTATTACGCACTATTGATCGGCGAATGGATTACGGCTATTTCTGTCCTGATACAAGTTGCCACACAGATTGCACGCCCGCTTTATGCAGGCAAGAGTCTTTTCCCATTGCGCTGGGGAGCGCCGACCCTGTGTTTCACCTTCTTGCTGCTAATTGCTATGTTCGTGATGGACTGGGTGATGCTTATGAGGTTCAGAACCTTGCGGATGAAGGAAGCGGATACGGTACTGGACGCGTTCTATCTGGTGCACCGGCACACCGAGCAATGCCCGATTTGTTCCGCGAATGAACCCAAGCGCACGGCACAGTCTTAGATCGTCGGTCTCAGACTGAGGATCGCGTCTGTGCGGGTCTGCCTGCTGCGCCACTGAAGTTCGGAATTCTGCAATCTCACTTCTGCAATCGCGTCGGCCTCGACTTTCTTACCGTCCGCCTAGCGCCCACTTCTCCAAATCTCCCGTAGAGCGCAGCAGGCCCAACTGCGCGCGCTCCATCTCGAAGGTAACATCCTGTAAGGCGATGAAGCGCTCGCTACGCTCGGAGCGCGCGTCATCCAGATCGTGAAGGGTGGCAGTGCCGGCGTCCATGCGCGTCTGAACGGCGCCGAGATTCTTCTCGCTGATTTCGTATTCCAGCTGGGCGACATCGCGCGCGGCCTGCATCTGGGCGACGGAGCGCTGCTGGCGCAGCGTTTCCTCCGAAGCCTGGTTGCGGGCGGCTTCCGCTTGTTTGGTAGCTTTCAGGGCGTCGGCGTCGGCAGCCTGGGCGCGAGCCCGCTGCGATGCGTTGAAAAATGGGAAGCGAATGGAAATTCCAATGGTCGCGTTGTTCTGGCGGAAGCCGCCGTTGGGGCACAGATACGATCCGATTGTCGCGCTGGTGCAGACTTTCTCTGGAATGTAGTAGTTCTGAAAATTGTTGAACTTGGAAAGCAGAGCATACTGCGCGGCGAAGTCGAAGCTGGGCCAAAAGGATCGGTGCTCGCCTTCGGCTCGCAAGTACTGGGCGCGGGCGTGCTCCACCGCAGCCTGAACGGAGGGATTCGAGTCGGCGGCGCGGCCTGCGGCCGAGTCGTCGTTGGCGAGCGCTGGGAAATCCGGCAGGCTGTCGGGGTCGGTCTCAATACTGGCGGCGGCTAGGCCAGTCAGCTTGGAAAGATGCTCGCGCAGCACGTCGGCTGAACCTTTAGCTTCGGCGAGCCGCAGCCGCACCCGCGCGGCGGAAAGGCGAGCGCGCGTTCCATCCAGTTCACTGTCCACTCCTTCTTTCACGCGCTCGGCGACGGCGGCCTGCATCCTGTCGGCTTCGGTTTCAGTTTCCTGCAACCGCGAAAGGCGCCGCTCCCATTTGGCCAGTTCGGCATAACTCAGCACCGCGTCCTCGATGATCTGGGCACGCTCCTCCTTGTTCCTGAGGGAAGCGACCGATGCTTCAACCTTGGCAGCCTTCAGAAAACCGCTGAACCCGGGACTATACAGTACGGATTGCGCGTTGAGGTCGAATAGAGCCGGCGCCTGGCCCTCGAGGGCGAGCGGAAAACCGTAGGAAGGAGGGCCGAGGCCGGCGCCCGTCATCAGCTGAGGAATGCGATTGTTGCGCAGTTCGCGGTAGCTCGCGGCGGCGTGCTGCTCGTCGGCCGCCGCGATGGCAGCCCCCGTGGCGTGAGACAGCGCGAGCTCGACGACACGTTTGAGCGGAACAGGCTCGGCCACGAGCAAAGAGGGAAAAAATAAGACTGCCAGAATCCAGGTTGCGCGGTGCGCGGCACGGCATGGACTTTTCATTGGGTCACTTCCAGAGGAATGTGAGGTTGACGGCTCATTGGATGCCAGCCAGATTCTAAATGTCGGATGACGGAGGCGGATGGATTTTCCGCCCGCGGGAAGGACGGGAACCACAGCGAGCACAGAGGAACAGGAGGCGGTCATCGTCCAACGCGCCTTCGCTGCACGTCAACGTTCGACCCGCTTCAAGTCCTCCTGGGCGCGGGCGTAATTGTGGGCGAGAGCGAGAGCAGCGCGGTATTCTTCGGCGGCAGCCTGACGGTTCCCCTGCTTCTCCAGCAATTGCCCTAGCAGATCGTGCGCCTTGAACGCTGGCTCTTCTTCAGCTGGAGACGCAAGATAGCGCCGGAGCAAGCGTTCCGCCAGCGAAAGATCGCGGCCAGTGCGGAGTAGCATGCCGGCCCCATCCATCAGCGACGGAGGGTGATCGACCGTGCAGGATTCCAAGTTGCGCAGAGCCTGCTCCATCTCACCGAAACGGTTCGAGCGGCGCAGAAAGCTCGCCAGATCGAGCCAGGCGCGCGCTCCGGAGTGGCTGGCGGTGACGGCGGCGCGATATTCGCGTTCCGCAGACGTGACATCCTTACTCTTCTCTGCGATGCGGGCGGCCACCCAGTGCGCCATGGCCGGATTGAGCGGCAGGATAGCATCGGCCTGCGCACGGGCCTTCTCCTTACCCCCGCCCACAATACCCGGCGCTTCGAGATAGAACTCGGCGAGGTCCGTGCGCGCTTCCCAGCTACTAGGATCCAGCTCCACGGCGCGTTCGAACGAAGTGCGGACTTTCTTCGCCATGCCCGCGGCAGACCAGAACCCGGCACGGTCAGCCTTCTGCCCGTAGATGCGGCCGAGCCAGAGATAATAGAGGCTCTTCGTCGGATCTAGGTCGCGGGCCCGCTCGCAGGCCGCGATGCCGTGGTCCCATTCTTCCAGCATGAAGTAAGCCCGGCAAAGCAGGTTGTATGATTCCGCGTCGGCGGGAGACTGACTAATCTGCCGCTGCAGAGTCTGAATCGCCTCATCCACGCGGCCCGCCGTGAGCAGCTCTTGGGGGGAAGAATTCCCAAAGGCCGACCCTACCAGTAAGACGAGAGCTAGCGCCGGAAGCCAGCACCGTTTCGAGCGCAGTCGAGGCTTTGCTCGCAACCTGGATTCCGGGCAGGGCTTCATGACTCACGGCTCCACTCGGACCGACGCTCCGTCAAACAACGGCTTGGATTCCTCGGCCGGCAGGGCGACGAGGGCGCCTTCCCCGAGCCCGGAGGTGATTTCCACGCGGGTGAGGTTCTGCAGAGAGATCTCAACTACCTGCCGCCGCAGATGGTGACCGACAATGCGGTACACGTAGCTCTTGCTGTCGTCGCTGTGCAGAGCGTCGCGGCGCACGGTCAAGACGTTGTCATGCTCGGCGGCCACGATCGTTACTCCCACATTGACGTTTGGCAGCAACCGGAGATCCTCATTGTCAATGGTGCAGCTCGTCTCGCCGACATTTCTTGAAAGATGCACCTTGATCGTCGATGGAACGGTGCTGACCGTGCCCCGCCAGATGCGGCCGGGGACAGCATCCCAGGTGACTTCCACCTTCTCGCCGGTCTGAAGGCGGCCGATATCCGGTTCGTCCACATAGGCGCGAACCAGCAAACGGGAAAGGTCGGCCTCCTGCAGCAGCAAGTCGCCGGCTTGCACGAACGCTCCTGCTTTGACTGGAAGCGAATAGACCGTGCCGTCGAAAGGCGCGCGGACGCTGGACTTGAGCAGCGCGTCCTCCGCGGCGTCATAAGCCGCCAGCGCTTCTGTTGCCTGAGATTGGATTTTGGCGACCTCAGGCGGCGAATAGCGGTCCTTCTTTTTCTGTTCCACCAGATTGAGGTCGGCCTGGGCACGCTGCAGCGTGTCTTCCGCCGTGCGAACTTCACCCGGCGAAGCTGCGCCTTCCTGCTGCAGGAGGCGCAGCGCATCCAGGTTGCGCTGAGCCGCGTCGCGCGCGCTGCGGGCTTTGATCTGCTGCGCGATCAAGGTAAGCACTTCTTCCTGCGTGCCTCCGGTTTTCAGCTGCGATTGATCCGATTGCGCGGCTTTGATCTGCGCCTGCGCCTTGGCCGCCTGCGAGCGAATGTCGGCGTCGTCCAGTTCCACGAGAAGCTCGCCCTTGCGCACGTAGTCGCCTTCCTTGACCAGCACGCGCTTCACCGTGGTCGCGATGGGAGCGTGCGCCTCGAAGTTCTGAATGGGCTCAATCTTTCCATTGGTGGAAACTAGGCTCCGAATCGGGCCACGCTCCACTCGGATGGCGTAAACCTTGAGCGGAGAGCTGTGGAACCACGAATAGAGGAGGGCCAAAGCCAGTGCGCCGAGCACCGGCCACATCCACCGGCGGCGCGACGGTGGGAACGAGTTGTTCGTCGATGCCAACCTCTTGTCTTTCAGGGTGCGGCAGGAATTACTGTAAGCAGTAATTTACCACCGCCGAGCGTCGGCAGACACCACAGGATGCCCCAGCAACGGTGCTTATTTAGATGCAGCCCGTCCCGGCTCGGCTGCGCGCGCCCAGCACGCGCATTAGAATAAGGGAATGCCTAAAGCCCCTCGCTATACGGCTGAACATGCGGCTGCCGGCCTCGATGCGAAGTTCCCTGAGATTGAGACCTGGCCAAACCAGTTTCCCGGGTACGAAATTGTCGTCGACGATCCGGAATTTACCTCCGTATGCCCCAAGACCGGGCTGCCGGACTTTGGGGTGCTGACCATTCGCTACATGCCGGATAAGAACTGCTTGGAGCTGAAGTCGCTGAAGGAATATCTGCACACATACCGCAACCTGGGAATCTTTCAGGAGAACATTGTCAACCGCGTGCTGGAAGATGTGGTGAAGTGGGCCAGGCCGGTGTGGGCGGAAGTGAAGGGTGAATTCCGTCCGCGAGGCGGAATCTCGACCACCATTGTAGCCAAGTGGCCGAGGCCGAACCGCTAAGCTCGGACCTCAGACCTTAGACCTCGCACGGTAAACCCTTTCTGTCCTCCCGATCTTTTGACCGACTTCAACATTCTGACTCAGGTCTGAGGTCCGACGCCTGAAGTCCACCCCGTGCTATATTCGCTGGACCCGTGACCCAGACGAAACTCTATCCCCGCACCGCACTGATCGTCCTGACAGCGCTCAACCTTCTCAACTACGTAGATCGCAACGTGTTGTTCGCAGTGCAGCCGCTCGTGCAGGATGAGTTTCACGTTACCAAAGAGCAAATCGGGTATCTCACCAGCGCGTTTCTTGGTTTCTACATGATCGCTGCGCCGTTTGTCGGACCCCTCGCCGACCGCTATTCCCGCAAGCTGATCATCGTTCTGGGCGCCATATTTTGGAGCGGCCTCACGCTGCTCACGGCACTGACGCACAACTACACGGAGCTGTTAGTCCGGCACACGCTCGTCGGCGTGGGTGAGGCCACATTTGTGACTATTGCGCCCACATTCGTAGCTGATCTGTTCCACGAAAACGTGCGCGGGCGAATTCTGGGCGTGTTCTATCTGGCGATCCCTGTCGGATCGGCGGCGGGGTACTTGCTAGGCGGATACCTGGCTCCCCACTACGGCTGGCGATTTCCATTTTATATCGCCGCCACCCCCGGTTTCGCGCTGGCCCTAGCGGTACTGTTTCTGAAGGAGCCCGAGCGCGGGCAATTTGATTCGTTGGCGGAGACGCCGGAGCGAGGCACCGTGCTGGGATTACTGCGCAACCCAGCATTTCTGACCTCGACTCTAGGCATGGCGTTCATGACGTTTTCCCTCGGCGGCATCCAGGTATGGATGCCGCAGTTCTTGTACAGCGAGCGCCACTACACACTGGAAAACGCCAATCTTATGTTCGGCATCATCATTGTCGTTGATGGCATTCTCGCGGCGCTGGCGGGCGGATGGCTGGGCGACTATCTGCTCCCGCGGACGAAGAGTTCTTATTACATCGTCTCTGCGGCGAGCATGCTATTGGGCATCCCGGTCATGATTGTGGCGCTGTTCGCCAAAGGTCCGGTGATGATGCCCGCCATCGCGGTGGCGGCGTTTTTCCTTCTGCTCAATACCGCTCCGCTCAACGCGGCCGTCATCAACTCCGTAGGGGCGCATATTCGCGCCACGGCGCTCGCAGTAAACATTTTCATCATCCACATTCTGGGCGACGTGCCCTCGCCCACCATGATGGGATGGCTGGCCGACAAGCGCTCGCTGCAGGCTGCTTTCATCCTGCCGGTCATCGCCATGGGCATTTCTTCTGCCATACTTTTTTACGGCATGAAGTTCGCCCCCCCGGTCAAGGTGGATGGCGCGGGGGACGAAGCAGGGAAGACTTAGGGAACTCTGATTAAGTTCAATCTTGTCATTCCGAGCGGAGCGGAATTGCCCGTATTTCGGGCAATTCCACGAAGTCGAGGAACCTGCTTTTGGCCGACGTAATTAAGACGCAATAATCAGAACCCGAATGTCTTATTTTTACTGGATCGCCGGAACACTTCTGGCCCTGGCGTGGTTCTCCCGCATTGTCGACGCTGCGCTCGGTATGCCCTCCGTTGCTGACATTTCCCGCCCGGAGTGGGACCGCAATCCGGTTTCGCCGGCAGGAAATCCCCGCGTTTCCATCATCGTTCCAGCACGCAATGAGGAAGATTCCATTGAGCAGGTGCTGAAAACGCTCCTCGCCCTCGATTACGGCAACTACGAGGTCATCGCGGTGGACGACCGCTCGACCGACCGGACCGGTGAGATTCTGGAGGAGATCTTCCAAAAGTACCAGGCTGCCCCACCCTTCGCGAAGTTCGAAGGGTGGGATTCCAAACATCCGACTCTTCGAGTCATTCATCACTGCGATCTTCCTCCTCGCTGGCTCGGCAAAACGCATGCCATGTGGACGGCGGCAAAGCAGGCGACCGGAGAGTGGCTGCTTTTCACCGACGCCGACGTGCTGTTCAAGCCGGACTCACTGCGGCGTGCGCTCACGTATGCGGAGGCCGTTCATGCGGATCATCTCGTGCTGTTTCCGCGCATGATCATGAAGCAGCCGGGCGAATACATGATGATCGGCTTCTTCCAGTCCATGTTTCTGTACGGGCACCGTCCCTGGAAAGTGGCCGACCCCTCGACCGACGACCATATGGGCGTGGGCGCGTTCAATCTGGTGCGGCGCAGCGTATATGAAGCCGTGGGCACGTATGAGGCGCTGCGCATGGAAGTGCTCGACGACATGAAGCTGGGCAAAGTGGTGAAGAAGGCCGGCTTCCGGCAGCGCAACGTCTTTGGCGGAGATTTGATTTCGATTCGCTGGGCCCGCGGGGCCATGGGCGTGGTCAACAATCTGACCAAGAATTTTTTCGCCATCCTCTCGTTTCAGTGGTGGCGCACCGTGATTTCGGCTTTGGGTATGGCCTTCCTCAATTTGGGTCCGTTTCTCGGAGTGTTTCTCGCACCGGGATGGGCGCGCCTGCCCTATGCCGTGGCTTTGGGATCGATGCTCCTGATTTACGTCGGCATGTCGGCGTACTCGGACGTTCCATCGTATTACTTCCTGCTGCATCCCGTGAGCACGTCGCTGTTTGTCTACACGCTGCTGCGCTCCATGGCGCTGACCCTGTGGAACGACGGAATCGAGTGGCGAGGCACAAAGTATCGGCTGGACGAACTGAGGAAGGGGTTGGTGTAACTAATGATGGGGCAAGCAAGTTTGGCGAATTGCCCTCGTCGTGGTCTGGCAGAAGGGAACAGTCTTGACCAAACGGGTCAGGATTTGGTCGGGCTTCGCCGTGTCAGCCGCGGGAGTAAGATCAGAACCGATCCATAGCACAGAAGCGAGACCACCAGCGATGCCGCGTTGCCGAATCGCAAGTCCTCCAGCAAAAGCTTGAGCGTGCCGAACGCAACCGCAGCATAGGCAACCCAGCCGAGTTCAACGTGCTTCCAGCGCGAGCCGGCAAAGCCTAGAGCAAGAGCCAGAACGCAGTTCACGACCGTTCGGATGACCGAGAGACGAGAAGGGGTCAGTTCCATCCGACCGGCGGCAATCCCAGAGATCGCGACTACGACGGTCGCAGCGCTCGCGAATCCGACCAGCACGGCGGGAACAACCCAAAGCAATCGGCGTTTGCTGCGATCTTCTGGGACTCGTGCGCCGACGAGATAGCAGAGCACCGCCGCAACTCCGACGATCCAGACATTCCCGCCCGGTGCGGAAGGCACCGATCCCGCTAAAGCGTTTCCGACATAAGCGGGGAGTTGGGAAACGGCCGTGGCCGCCGTTAAATAAAAAGACGCGTGCAATCCCAGGCTGAATCTTCGCGTGTGGGAATAGAGGAAAGCCGCCGCCAGAGCCGCGAGGCACAAGAAAGGCACCTGAAGGGTTACGCGGAAAACGAAGAAACTTCCTGCGAGCAGCAGGGCGGCAGCCCAGATGGCGCTGACACGCCGATTGCGAGAGCACGATTCATCGGCAAAATACGACAAGGCTCCCCAATAAAATGCGGTGGAGAGCAGCAAGAACAGGATACCGAGGGCCAAAGATGCCGAACCTTGCGTGGCTCGAAGAACTCCGTAGGTCGCCAGCACGAACGCGAGAACACCTTGGACAATCTCGAAAATCGAGAGCCCTTGACGCAGCCCAAAGCTGCGAACTCCAATGTTGCCGCCATAAATGGCAAGCAGAGCAAAGCATAGGATGCTGACAGTGAGTGGGCTCGTTGGATGATAGCCTTCCGGCACACCCTCGACAGATGTCATCACATCAACCAGCAACCAAATGGCGAAATCTGCCGCTATAGCTGGCACAGCGCGCAAGCTGAGCCGATGTTCGAGGCAAGCGGCAATTTCGGTGGCGGCGGCCACCGCCAACATTGTCGCCGTGAGCGGCACCAGGTCGTGAGTCGCGATGATCAACGCTAGTGCTGTAATCACAACTGCGAGGGTCGCGACCCAGGGAATCACTTGGAGTTGACGCCGCCACGATAGCGTCAACGCCAGTACAATGAAGGCGACGAGCACTACCGCGGTAAACGTCGTCGAAATCACCTGGAAGCGCACCGCGGACTCCCACAGAAGCGGTGCCAAAATGAGAACCGACGTGATGCCATAGGTAACGCTGGCGAAGTGGTTCGCGTCGTGGGTTCTGACTGCCCACACCATCCACAACGCGGCATAAACGACGGCCACGATCAAAACGGGTAACTTGGGAATCGGTCCCGCTTCTGCGATGGCACGCAGCAGATAAGCGCCAGCGATTCCGAGGACCGCCTTTCCCAGCACCGGCACGGTCCCTGTGGGCATCTCGATTGAAGGAAATCCTCGCCACCCAGCAGGCTGCTTCGGTTCTTGCAGTGCCGTGGAGGAGAGTCCCGTCTGTTGAGACTGGCCGGGCACCGAGGTCTCGGGGTGTCCCTCCAGTGCGGCAACTCGCCGTTCTAGATCACGCAGGCGTGCTGTGATTTGGTCTAACTCAGTGGCGTGACTGTCCACAGCTTGCGGCATAATGCGTCTCCGCATCTGCCCCGACTGAGACGAGGCTTAGCTGCTTGCGTGCGCCGGTCTTGCACGGGAGCCGGAAACAGAATCCCCGTCCGCCCAAGGCGGCAGGAGCTTCACCAAAACCCACAAAATGAGCAAGGGGAGAATCATCAGCAAGGTCGCGGTCAGCAACCCCTCCCGCGTCGCGAAGCCCATCTTGTAGGTGGTGTATCCCAGGAAACTCTTGGAGAAAAGTTGCCCGCCGATGACGACGTTCCAGCGCATGGCGAAGATGCCGATCACGGTCAGAGATCCAGCCAGGGCATAGATTCGTTTGCGGGCTGTCTCGGTCAGCCTCACAATCTGGGTGAGCCCGAGCAGTGCGATCGGCGTTACCGTGCCCAGCAGGATTTGAACAATCACCTGCGACGTCCACAGACGTGTATGCACCATGAAATCGAGGCTGCGAAACGATTCGTCAGCTTCGTAGATGCGCTGCAGCAGATCCAGCATCTCCAGACTGAAATCGATGACGAAGGTGTAGAGCAAGTACTGCGCGATCTTGTCCAAACACCGGATGTCAATCTCACGTCGTCGCAGCCATGTGGAAAGCATGTAAAGCAACATGACCGCCGCAATGCCTGACACCATGGCAGAAAAAAGGAAGACGATGGGCATGAGCGGAGACGACCACCAGGGATTCGCCTTCACTGATCCGAAGATAAAGCCGACGTATCCATGCAACAGAAAAGCCGAAGGAATGCCCACTAATGTAATGAAGTAGCCGAGCCTCTCGTCGATCTGCAGCGAACGTTCACTGATGTTGCTGGAGCCCAGCGTCAGAACACGATACAAAACGCGCACTATACCTTTCGTGCTCTGCGACTTGAGCACGATGTCTCGCCGGTAGTCCAGCCAGATTTCCATCAGCAGCACCGCCATCAAATACCAGAGATAGACGAAGCCGAACATGGCCATGGCGGAGGAGCGGTGCGGCGTGAGGTACATCTCCAACGACCGCTCAGGATGCCCAAGGTGTAATTGCAATGGGAGAGGCGCAACCAGGAGAAACGATAGCGCGGTGAGCAGGGCCAGACGGTAGGTTGGCTTCACGGCTTGCACGCGGAACACGCGCTCCAGCGAAGCCAGAATGAACGCCCCGGCGACAAGTCCCGTAATGAAGGGATAGAGAACGATGAGAACGCTCCACTGGAGCTCCACTTCGTTCGGATACATGAAACCTTCAACGGGAATTTGCACAAGCCTCCTTGTCGCCCCGAACTCATCTCCGACTGCTCATCTCACCGAACCATCCATGCCGTTGTAAAAAACCTTCGCGCCGGTAGCCATGTGCGGTTTTAGAACCTGCACGGTATGAGTCCGCAGAAACTCATGAATTGGATCCTTGGGGTTTTTCAAGTCGGCGAGTTGGCGAGCGCCCGTAGGACAGACCTCGCAGCACGCAGTCGTCAAGCCCTTAGTGATCCGGTGATAGCAGAGCGTGCATTTCTCTGCAGTCTTGGTTTTTGGATTGATGAAGCGGCATCCGTAGGGGCAGGCCTGCACGCAATAGCGGCAACCGAGACAGTAGTTCTTATCCACTAGCACGACTCCATCCGGTGTGACGAAGGTCGCGCCCACCGGGCAGACTTGTGTGCAGGGAGAATCGGCGCAGTGATTGCACAGCTTTGGGACAAAGAAATTTTTGCCGGTACTCGTTTCGTTGGGCGGGAAACCCTCCTTGCCGCCGTCCGGTGATTCCACTTCCGGGCGCTCAATCTTCCAGTCCGCAACGTGATAGCGCTCAATCCAAGTCCGGAAATAACCCTCAGGAACTTCATTTTCTTGGGCGCATGCGCGCACGCAACTTCCGCAGCCAATGCACTTGGGAATATCAATCAGCATGCTCCACCAGTGCTCGCTGAGTTTGTAATTCGGTGAGGCTTCCGGCGTGCCCGCGAGAACGTATTTCCATGCCACTGCGGCGGCAGGCAACAACACAAGGAGACGGCGCCGGGTGAGGTCCATTATTTCTTGCCTCCCGCCTCGGTCTTCGCCACCTCGATTTTTGGCTTATGCGGCTGATGACAGGTGTCGCAAGCGATTCCACCCGAGTGGTCCGCGGCAACCACCTGCCGGAATCCCTTCGGCTTGGCGCTGTTGGCCTCGTGACAGCGAGCGCAGACGATGGTCGTGTCGAGCTTCGCCGGTATAACCGATGCGGGATCATCGGCATGACGGGCTAGCGCGCCGTGGCAGGCCTCGCAAGCGACTACCACGTGCTTGCCCAGTTTCTTCTGGTCCGCTACGTCGCTGTGGCAGGCCTCGCAAACGTCGTGGCCGGCAAAGGCAACAGGATGGGCGGTCGCCTCAGCAATGGCAGCTCCGCGATAGTGGCCGTACTGGCCGAAGCTGCGAGGAATAACCGCGGTGCGCAACACGACGAATGCGACCACCGCAATCACAATCACAACGGCGAGCCGGATTAGATGTTCGATGTCCTTAAACACGTTCGTCTTCTTGTGCGCCACTCAAGCGCTCTGTGCGCCCGAAACGCGTGATGTTCTTCCTTGCTTTACGTTGTATTTCGACTTGGAACGATGATTTGCATCACAGGGACCTGTGACGGGAGTCACTACCATATGCCGACAGCGGCATCGACAGGCAACTTGAGCATATCCGATGAAGGAGGCAGGGTCGATCTCAATGACTGATACTCCTCGGAGAGGCTCCTAACCGCCCCCACGAAGCTCCTCGCCGTATTCGACCGCCGTTGTTAGCGTGCTGCAACCGCCTCCGCCACTACTGCCGCCAGCGGAATTTCCAGGGTCCCGGCCTTATTAGACCCGAGATCGTATAGTCCCGATCGCAGATAGGCGCCGCTCGCCGGCGCGTCAATCTCCAGATTGAACGCGATCCCGTTCGCCTGTACCTGCGCATAGCGATCCGGCGGAATTGGAACCTGCAGCATTCGCACCATCCAATTGACTGGCGTTCCGTCGCGGTCGTAAACCAATGTCGTCACCTCGAGATTCCCGTGGCGGATGCCATCCGCCGACTCCTCCAGCAAAAGGTGCTCCGGCAAAACGGTGAAGGTAATCGTATAGCGCGTAACCGCTCCCTTCATATTTTCGTTGTCACCTGCACGCTGAGAACCGCGCCCTGGCACAAGCGCTCCGGGCTGATTCGCTGCCGGCACGATATGCATGGTATAAAAGATCTCCGTCGATTCCGGCGTCCCATGCTCCATTAACGGCCGCAACGGATCCCCATTCGGCTTCTTGTTCGAAGTTGATGTGAGGAACTCGTCGGTCGCGTAGTATCCGCGCCGATACGACAGGTGATACTTGCCTCCGCTGACTCTAATTACAATTTTCCGCAACTGGCCGTCCATCTTTCGATTTGTTGGCGAGTAGCTCAGCGTATAGTAATGCGTTCCGGTTTTGATCACGTGATCCAGCACGTCATTGAATCCGTTCGTGTTGATGAAGCACTGTCCGCCCGTATTGGTAGCCAGTTCCTGCATGCTGGCCTGGCTGGCAACACGCTGAGTCGATTCCGTGTCTAGCGATTGCGTCTGATACTGAGTCATCTGCTGCTCCGCTGTCGCCGCTGCGACGTGTGTGGGCGGCTGTGCAGCGCTGAAGTCATACATCCGGTTGGGAGCAAGCCCCATCCCTCCCACGCCGAGGGGATAGATCGAAATTCGCGCCGCGGCCAGCAGGTTTGCCGCCTTCGAGACCTCGTCACCGTACTCCCGCACCATCAAGCCCTGGTCCATCGTCAGATTAATCAGGGGGAACGACCCGGAAAACCAAATCACGTTCTTCCGTCCGGGAATCGCCTGGAGATACATCGCCAGGTGCTCCATCGCTTCCAGGGTGAGCTTTACCCTCGCCCCGATCTGCGAGTCCAAAATCTCCGCCTGAAAACGGGCGAGCGCATCGATCGCGCCCTGCATATTCGCCCCCGTCCCGTTCGCCATATCCTGTATCTGCTCGACGGCCTGCTGGTTGGCGTTTTGTTCGGCGGGCGTTTGGAGCAGCACCGATGGCGTCGGATTTCCCGTACTCTTCTTCCCGTTCACGGCTGCCATCAGCAGGGCGGGATCCTCCGTAAATCCCTGCACAAAGCGCAACCGCTCGCCCAGCGTAAAGATTGCCAGGCGCGTTCCGGGGCGAATGTCTTTGATGTACTTGATCATCTGCGCGTGCACATAGCTCTGGTCTCCCATTTCCGTATTCAGCGAATCGAGCAGCAGCACGTTGGCTGCCTCGCCAGCCTTGGCCAGCGGAGCGTTGGAGAACACATTCGGCGGAAGGTGCGCCATGCGCGACAACTCGGGAACATCCGGCACTCCCGCGTGCTCCTCGAACGAAGCCAGCGTTTGCGGCTTGCCGTCCTCGAACACCTGAAACTGTTCCTGGGGCAACGCCGTAACCGGCTCGTCTTTGCTGTCTGTAACTATGACGTCCACCAGTACGACCCTTACGTTGGAACGAAATGTAGTTTGTTTGTCCTTAGGATTGGCGCTGGTGTCTTGGGAGAATCCCGGGATACAAACGAAAATGACGGCCAATAAGACAACTAGGCGGAGAGCATATGCGCGAAGCCGTTCCATGATGACACTCCTTAACCGCAAGCGTATCACCGGCCGATGGCCTGAGGTTAGCGGCTTTACGTGCTTTTACGATGGCGGGAGGGGAGCCGAATAGTCCGAATCGCACCGACAGATCCCGGTATTCGATAAAGTCTCCTCCTATGGCGGATCGCCGTCTTCCACATCATAGGTCGCCGTCGGGTTGGGCGTGGGCTTCGTCTTTGCAGGCTTTTTCGAAGGGCGGAAGCGTCCAGCACTGTAGTGGCCACGGTTTTCGACATCGTAGGTCTTGGGCAGCGGCGGGATCATCGCCGCTCCTCCGCTGATCTGACTGATGCGATTGAGAATGATTTCCGGGCGGCCGTCGTAGAGTTTGACAGCACCGTGAATTTCAATCGTGCGACCCGCCAGCCGCCGCACATCGCCTACGTCTTTCAAGTCGTGCGCGAAAACCACGACCGTGAACGGGCACGCTATCTGATCTTCGCAGAAATCGAGGAAGTGAACGCCCGCACGACCCACTTTCACCCGCAGCACTTTTCCGGTTACGCAACTGGTTTCGCCGACATGCTGACGGGCTTCAGCTATGGGAATGCAATCGGATGCGGCGCAGAGGGCAGGCAAACACCAAGCCGCGATAACAAGTAGCCAACATTTCAGTCGTCTTACGATCACTCACACATTCTACGAATGACGTTGCACGGAGTCAGTGAGCTGCGCGCAGAAATCGACGCACACAGTTCCACTATGGAACTCCCCAGCGCCCAGGCCGCAACCAGAAGCCACGTCATAAACCGGTTTTGAAAGGGCGCGGCTTTCAGGCGCGCCGTTCATGGCCCCGATAGATGCGGGCTTTAGCCCCAGAGGGGCAGCGGGTTTTATTCTCATGTTTCATTTATGAGATGGCTCCTGATATCTACTCCTGCACTAGGGCGCACGAGTAAGAGGCGGTCGCTTTGACCATTTTGGTCGCCGATATTGACCCGCTGCTGGCGGCGTTAGGCTCTGCAGGAGCTATCGCTGTCAACAGGTTCAGCGTCATCGTCGAAACCGGAATGCTGCACAAAGCAGGCTGGGTTGTCAGGGTGTACTGTGCCGGTTGCAGGCCAACGTACCAGAAAACTGGGAGCGGACTCACCGTGGTCGGCGGCGCCGAAAAAGTGCCGGTCGCCACAAACTGGGGCTGCTGACCATTCACAGTCTGCGAGATGCTGATGGACTGAAGCTGCCGGCCGCCGCTCCCGCACGAAATGTTCAGCGAAGTTACAAGCAAAAGAGCGATAAGAGCGAAGATCTTGTTCATAACAATCTCCTCCGCGGTATCGAAATTTGACGCACGTGCTCACCCCTGGCTATGGACAGTTAGGCAGCGCGTACGCGATCACCGGCTGCTTGGTCGAACCGGTGGCCGGGGCGTTTGCATCAATGGGAGCATAGGCGCCAACCGGAAAATAGGGCACCGAAGCATTGGCGCAGCTGAATACGTACGGCTGAGTCGTCAGCGTGTAAGTGTATGCCGGTGGCCGGGGCGCCATAAGCCCGATCGTCCACTGCACCGGAAGCGGAGTCACCGTAGTCGGCGCCGAGGTAAAAGTCCCCGTCGCGACGAACGTGATCTGCTCCCCGTTCACAGTCTGCGAAATGCTGATCGTCTCCAGCCTGCGGCCCATTCCGCAACTGAGTGTGAGGGCCGCCAACAGAAGAACTGCAATCAAGGGAAATGCAAGACGGATGTTCCTCATAGCGACCTCCTGGGCGTTTAGAACCGCTGTATAAGCAAGGAGTTGCCTTCTCCCGGCATGATCCCGGCAGGGAATCGAAGGCAAGCCAAAACCAGGTATGGGTGCCGGGGCATACCACAGACCCCCGTAAGAGGGGTGACTCCTTACGTCCCCCAGTAATAACTACGGTTTGTGCTTGGAATCTGCGGCCAACGGAGTCACCTCGTACAAAGACGCTGAGTCGAACTGGACGACTAGGCGTGCGGGACGATTCTCCTGACCCTTCGCTTGTGCCTCCGCGAGCACTTGGGCGACCGTCTCGTGCTCAATGCCGTTCACCACAACCAGCATTCGCGTCGGATTCGTAGCGTCGACAAGGCCTGACCCCGCACCTGCTTGTTGGAGATAGTACCGGAGCGGGGCCTCGGAGTAGAATCCGGCGACAACCAAGTCTCCAGGGGCAAGATGTCCCTTGAGGTAATAGGCGAGAGCTTCCAGGCCGCGTCCGTCGTTGCTTGCGTAAATGGACTGATTGCGGCGAACACTCAAGCCCGCGATAATCGTGATCGCAACCGCGATGATCGCCATGGCCTGGCGCATCCCAAGGCGCTCGAACCCCGGCTCCAGCACTGCGGCCAGGCCGGCACTTGCCGCCACCAGGTAAAGCGGGAGGGCAAACAGCCATACCCGCTCGAACGGAATCACCCGCTGGACCAACAGCAGGGGAACGACCCAGACCAGCAAAGCCAGCGGCAGCTGGACGCGGAGCAGACTTTGGCGGCGGGCCCAGAGAGAGATCCCAAAGCCGGCAACGAGAAGCCATGCCAGCCAGAATGGGAGGTCGCGATTCCATTGGCTCCACGTTGATGCCAACGACGGTGGCAGACCGACAAGAAAAATGTGCACTGGCCTGGCCGTGACCCACTTATTGGCGAAAACGGCCGCCGGTCCGGAAACCGCCAGAACCGGGGCATATAGTTCGAGGGCCAGAACCGCAGCGAGTCCGCAAGCCACAAGAAGTTCGCCGGCCAAGTTGCGTGCGGTTGTGCGCGGAGCATCGAAAGCAGCGGTCAACAAGAGCCACAGGCAGAGTCCGCCAAAGGGATAGAGCATGATGGGAATGGTGTAGAAGCCCAGCGCGGAGAGAATCGCGAAGCCAACCCAGGCTGCCCAATTCTGGTTTCGGGACAAATACGCGGCGACCGGGATGAGAGAGACGAACAGCAGAACAACAAGGATGTATCCACGAGCGTTCGTGGAGTATTCGACCAGGATGGAGGAGGCCGCCACCAGGGCGGCGGCAAGAAGCCCGCCTGCACTGCGATATAAAGACCGCGCGGCAAAATAAGTGGCCGGAACCAGACACAGTCCGGCAATCAGCACTGGCAGGCGCAGCGCCCAGGGGTGATTCCCCAGGACGAGATAGGCCAGGCGAACCAGCAATGTGTGAAAGAGGTGATTGTTCGGCGCGTTGTAAAGCGATAGCCCCGCGTAGAAGGGGCGGGACGAATACTGGAGGAAGGTGTAAGCCTCGTCCTCGCGCATGGGCTGTGACAGGAGCGGGATGCGCAGCAGGCCTGCGACAATGAGCAGGCAGGCGAGCGTCAGGGCATCGAAGGCCGGTACTGACCTGATTGCAAGCCTGATGTCACAAGAAAGAATTCCGGTTTCCGAGAGGATGCGGCCAATAAATTCGCGGACCCTCTCCCGCAAGAAAAAGACCAGCAAACCAGCAGCCAAGTTCGCAACCGCGATCAGGCGCAGCCGCAGTTGCATGGCCCGATAGAACTCGTAGGTGAACAGGGAGAGCTGCCCGCCCTCCTTTACTGCTTGGGCTTTTGCCAGAAGAAGCGTGTAAGGCAAGAACGAGGCGATCGCAACCGCGGCTCCCACGCACACAAGCCCGCTGCACAGAACCGCGCTAATGATCCCATCGGCCTTGCCAGACACTGTATGGGTTTCCGCTGGTGGCATAGCCAGGGTCCGCGCCACGCGCCGTCGCCGACGGAAGCCCCGCTGACGCAGACTGCCCTAAAAATCAAGCGGGGCGGTGCATCGAATTGGCCCAGGCTGCGGCGGCGCCAAATCCGCCGCCCATCGAACAGCGCGCCTACTTGAACGACTTGATCGCGGCGGCTTCGTCGTCTTTCACGTCAAAGACGGTGTAAAGCTTGGTGATCTGAAGGAGATCGTTGACCTTTTTGGTAAGGTTCAGCAACTTCAGTTCGCCGCCCTGATTCTTGGTCGTGGTAAAGGCGCTGACCAGCTCACCGATGCCCGAGCTGTCAATGTAGTTCACTTCCGCCAGATTCAACACGATCTTCTTGTTGCCCTTGGACAGCAGGTCGCGCACCATGTCGCGCAAAATCACACTGCCTTCGCCCAGCGTAATGCGCCCGCTGCAATCCACAATCGTCACGCCATCCACTTGCCGACTACCAACCTTCATGGTCACTGAGGAGCCTCCTTGCCGCCCGCGGTGTGCCCGTGGACGTGCTTGATCAACTTAAGTTCTGTGCCCGCCCGGGAAGGGCGAATCTCCACCACATCCATAAACGAGCGCATCAGAAAGATTCCCCGCCCTGAGGTCTTGAGCAGGTTCTCCGGCGCCAAAGGATTGGGAATCTTGCTCAAGTCCATTCCCTTGCCCTGGTCGCGAATCGTAATGACCAGGTCGTCGCCTTGGAGTTCAAAGGCGAGGGTGACTTTCTTATCCGGGGCGTAACCGTTGCCATGCAACACCGCATTGACCGCTCCCTCGCGCACTGCCATGGAAATCTGTATCACTTCGTCTTCACTAAAACCGAGATCCGTCGAAATCCGGGTCGCCTTCTGTTCCGCGCTGTCTATCGTCTCCAGTGAGGAGTCGAGCGTGTAGGAAACCCGTTGCTCGGTCATGGCCATGGACGAATTTAGGACTGAATGAGGCTGAAGGCGTGCCCCTGGCCGCCCTCCGGCGCTCGCCAGAAGCCTTTCCCGGCGAATGCGGTAGTTTGCCTGTCGGACCGGGGTTTTGTCAACGACGAGGCGCAGCTCCCGGCTCCGAATCCTCGCCATCCTTCTGATGTCCTCACCCCGAGCGAAGGGGTCGCTCCTCCAAAGAATATAATTCACCTTCGTACTCTACATGACTGGACTCAGCCGTTTAGCGCGGCTCCGCCGAACCTTGCTCGCCATAATTCTAGTTCTGGCGGCGACGGCTGCGCTTGCCTTCGCCCTGGATTACGCCGTCTTTCGGGTTCGCGCCGCGACAAACCGGAATGCCTACGGCTCAGTCATGGTGCGCCACTACTACGCCGTCCTCGAGAAAAACGGGAAGACGACTTTCACCTTCGACCCACCCCAACCCTGGACCTGCATCAACTCTCTGTTCCCCCACGCCGGATACTTGCCGTGCTGGTATCTACAACGCCATCCGGAACAGCGAACCGACATTTGATTCCGCGGCACGCCTGTCCAGGAGGACCCACGACTCGGCGATCACCAGGAGCCACCTGATAAAGCAGCTTTGAAAGGGCGCGGCTTCCAGTCGCGCCGCCTGGGACTGTCCTAAAAATGGGGCTTCAGCCCCTGAAGGGTCCACCCGCACCAGCATCCCCAAATTGGCATAGAATGTCCCTCAGATTTTCGACAGCTCCGTGGAGAGAACACATGCTTGATGAAGTCTGGCGCGGACTCTGCCTGTTTTTTCCGATCCTGATGGGCGTGGCTGTGCCCGCGAGTAACGCTTCTCCCGATGCCCGCCTGCAAAAGGCGTATCGCTTCCAGAAGGGCGGTTGGACCTATGTTCATCTGGAAGGATCGCCGTCCGACATCGGATTCCAGCACGGATATCTTCTGGCGCCGGAAATCGCCGACGCCCTGGCCGCTATCAAGCTGTTCGACACGCACAAGACCCAGCGCGACTGGGAGTTCTTCCGCTCGACCGCGCGGCAAATGCTCTGGCCGCACATCGACGCCGAATATCAGCAGGAATTGCAGGGCATCGCCGAGGGAGCCAAGGCCCACGGAGTCGACGTCGACGTCTATGACATCGTCGCGCTCAACGCCTTCGAGGAAGTTCCCGACTATTATGTTCCGTGGCTGAACAAGCAGCAAAAAGTGGCTAACGCGCCTAGGCTCAAGGCGCCAGGCAATTGCAGCGCGTTCATCGCCACGGGCAGTATGACCAGGGACCACCAGATCGTCATCGCTCACAACAACTGGACGAACTACCTCACAGGCGAACGCTGGGTAATCATTTTTGATATCCAACCCGGGCAAGGCAACCATATTTTGATGGACGGTTTTCCCGGCGTCATCACCAGCGACGATGATTTCGGGGTGAACTCGGCCGGCATCATGATTACGGAGACAACCATCACGCAGTTTGAAGGCTGGGATCCAGACGGCGAGCCGGAATTCGTGCGTTCGCGCAAGGCACTGCAGTACGCGAACAGTATTGACGATTATGTGCGCATCATCAAAGAAGGAAACAATGGCGGTTACGCCAATGACTGGCTGATCGGCGACCGCAAAACGGGCGAGATCGCCTATCTGGAGCTCGGGTTGAAGAACACGCCGCTATGGCGCACCAAGGATGGCTATTTCATCAGCTCGAATTTTGCCCGCGATTCCAAGCTGATTCGCGAGGAAACCACGTTTGATCTCGATGACGCGTCGTCATCGCCCAACGCCCGCCGCGTCCGCTGGGAAGAATTGATGAAGGAATCGAAAGGCAAGATCGATGTGGCCATGGCGGAGCGATTTCTGTCGGACCACTACGACACTTCCTTGAAGAAAGAAGAAGCCGACGAGCGCTCATTGTGCGGCCACGGCGACGCTTCTCCCCGCGGCGTGAAAGAGTGGGAATGGAGCGCTTTTGAACCCGGCGGCGCTGTGCAGGGCAAAGCAACGGACAGCGCCATGGCGGCCAAGATGAGTTTCGTAGCGCGCGCCGGGCATCCCTGCGGCGCAGACTTCCTGGCCGAGCCTTTTCTGGACCATCATCCTGAATATTCCTGGCAGAAGCCGCTGTTGCGCGATATGAAGGCTGGCCCGTGGACGGTATTTACCGCTGGAGAGAAGGACAGTCAGTAGGCTTCAGCACGAACACGGTCCCCACCCTTCGCGGTTTTCGAAGGGCCGGAACTTTCCTACGACAGCTCTACTTATGCCCGACAAAGTACGGCGCCCGGAAGTCTGGCTCAACCTTTGGAGGCTTCCGCACAGAGGCTTGGTTCCCGATCTCCAGCAACCAAAAATCTTTTCCTCGCCGAGCCTGCAATGAATATTCCTTGACACGACCGTTTTCGACGGTGGCATACCATTCAATTGAGTCAAACCCCGTCGCTATGTCGCAATAGAGACGACCAGCCCACGCCTCTGGCGTATCGAGAACCAAATTCTGGTATGTATAATTATGGCGCCGTTCAGGAATGGCAAATTTCCTGACGTCCGCCAGCAGCCATCGCTGTTCCAACAAAGCGGTAACTTCCTCAGGCGAATTGAAACCTGGTTTTGCATTCGGCGGATACTTGGCAACAATCGCATGCGGCGGCCAAGTCGGATTGGCGCAATTTGTCGGCTGTGATTGCGGAGCAGGAGATTTTATTATTTCCTTTGTCGACTGCTGTGATTGACCCGCTCCGACCAGCACGATCATAGCGATGATCACTAGTGCTGAAGTTTCTTGTGTCTTAGCGTTCATCGATGTTCCCCCTTGGGGGATGGCCCTGGTTCGGTTCAGAATACATCTCGAAGATGCCCCGTTTGACTCGCATGCCCGCTCGGGGGCAGGCTCTTCGCGGTCTGCCGAAGGGTGGAAGCTGGCGGTCCCAAGGACCGGATTTCATGGCGGAGAGGGAGGGATTCGAACCCCCGATACCCGTTAAGGTATGTCCGCTTTCGAGGCGGATCGTTTCAACCGCTCACGCACCTCTCCGCGTCGGACAAGAGTTTGAATTTCAGTCGGCTGTTTCGGTCCAGACCCTTCGGTCCTTCCCCCTCGACTTCGCTCGGGCTCAGGATTTCGCCTGCGGGCTCCCGCTACGCTCACGCCCGCAAACCGGCTCAATTTCAACCGCTCACGCACCTCTCCGCGTTGTACGGTCGCCCAGCCAGCAACCCTCAAGTCTGACAGCGCCTCCTACACGCGCCGACGGGCGCACCATTCCTCGGAAGAAATCTCCCAGATTTCGGAAGGCAAGTGCCCACCGACGTAGCTGCGATCTTCAACCGCCACCACACGCATTCCCTGCCTCAACGAAATCCGCCGCGAGGCTTCGTTCGCCACCGCTTTGGGTGCGCGCAGCAGGGGAAATCCGAGTGCATCAAACCAATAATTGGTCACGGCCTCGACTGCCTCGCTCATCAGCCCCATTCCTTGCCACGGCGGCGCTATCCAGAACCCTCGATTTTCATCTTGTCCGCTCCGCAGATTGATAGCGCCAATCAGGCTGTCCGGCTCGGTTTTCAAGCGCAATGTCCAATGCCATTGCTCGCCCCGCTCAATGGCGGGTAACGCAATCTCACGAATAAATCTTTCTGCGCCATCGGGAGGGTACGGCCACGGCACTCGGTCAGCCAGATACCGCACCACCTCCCATTGCGGAAACAGCCTCTGAATCATTTCCGCGTCGCTCAGCTCAAGCGGCCGCAGAACGAGTCGTCTGGTCTCCAGTGCCGGAGTCACAAGCCCCGCCCGCATTCTTCTACATCTTGGATTCTCAACTCCTCCAGCCTACCTGCGGCTCCTAAAAAACGCCTGCAACATTTCCGCGCTGCGGCCGGCCAGCACTCCGCTCCGAACCTCGACCATGTGGTTCAGTTGCTGACGGTTCAGGATCTGCATCACCGAACGCACAGCCCCGGCCTTGGGGTCATCCGCGCCGTAGATCAAGCGCTTGATGCGGGCATGAACCATCGCGCCCGCGCACATGGCGCACGGCTCAATTGTAGCAAACAGGTCGCAGTCTCCTAGGCGATGGTTACCAACGGTTGCGCCCGCTTCGCGCAGTGCGACGACCTCAGCGTGGGCAGTGGGGTCATGGTCAGTGAGGTTGCGATTCCACCCCCGGCCGACGATGCGGCCGGCGCAGATCACGACCGCGCCCACCGGCACTTCTCCGGCTTCCAGCGCGCGCCGCGCGCAGCGCAGGGCTTCCTCCATCCAGAGCTCGTCGGAGTCGGCGTCGGTCGCTGGTCGTTGGTGGTCGGCCATTTGTAGGTGCTGGAGCCCTCTTAGCCATCAAGGAGGGCAGATTTGTATTGTAGCGGTGTCAATTTAAACTGGGGGACGTTATGCGAATTGCACTAGCATTGACCAAACTTGCAGTAGCTACGACACTGTTTGCAACTTCCTGTCACACCAGCCAAGAGGTGCCTCCCATACGCTCACTGCCGTTAACAGAAGCGAGGGTCGTTGGCGGCCCGGAGTCCGCACAAGGGAATATGTGGCTGCATTGGTCGACCGATCACCAACTCGGGTACGTTCAAGGATGGATGGAAGGCGGTTATTGGGGGTACTTCGATGCTTGCACCGAGTCCCGGTTAGCGGCTCCGGGCCTGCGAGGCCTCCAGGAGAAGTGCATGGAGCATATTCCATCCTCACATCTGACGGCCGAGGAATACTCAGCCAACGTGACCGAGTTTTATTTGAAATACCCGGGGGACCGAGCACTGCCTATCAGGCGGGTACTGGGGAAATTCCTGGAGCCGGGTATGACCGCGGACAGTATCCACAAATGGCTTGATGAGCTGATTGAGTCAATGCGGCATTCGTCCGCAAAGTAAGCTGACGACTTTCCGGAAAGGATTCTCAAATCACGCTCAGCACGGTCCGCACCGCTTCCGGCAAGACCGCGCGCAGCAATGCTGGAATCGCAATACTGACCACCGGATAAGCAACGGCGAGCGCAGGCACAACGAGGAGCAGCCACGTTCTCATCGGCAAGTTGGCGAGATAGGCTTTCATGGCGTCCTCTTGTTTAGGATACGGAGATGCACCGGAAAAAGTTCCTTTCCGGTCCCACATAATTCCTGGTTCCCCAGCGCGTCCCCTAGTCTAAAGATCAGCTCTGTTTTTAGACGTTTGGAAAAAAATTCCGTTTGCTTCGTGACTCTTGGCGCCCCCGAGGCAGGACTCGGACATGGTCCCCAGAGCCTGATTTTGGCCGATCCAGCCTTCAATGTTATCCTGATGTTGTCATGGGTATTCCAAGTGTGCTGCGCAGAATCTTGCTGGTGGATCTGGTGCAAGGATTAAAGATCACCTTCCGCTATCAGGATCCCAAGGAAATCTACACCGAGCAATATCCGCTGGAGCGGCCGCGCGTCGCGGAGCGTTATCGCGGGGCGCCGCGGCTCAACGTCAACCCAGACACGAACGAGACCATGTGCATTGCCTGCGATTTATGTGCGCTGGCGTGCCCGGAGAATCTGATTGTGGTCTCCAGCGAGCGCAACGAAAAAACCCGCCGCAAGGAACTCACTAACTTCACCTACGATCTGAGCCGCTGCATGTTCTGCGGGCTGTGCGAAGACGCTTGCCCCACCGATGCGCTCGAGTTGACGCAGGATTTTGAACTCGCCAGCTACTCGCGCGAGGGCTGGATCTGGGACCGCGAGACGCTCGAAAAAGGCCCGCGGCCTACGCAGTATCAGAAGTAACAGTTACCAGCTATCAGCCAGCCGCCAGTAAAAAGGGAACAACTCCTGCTGCCCCTAATTTTCTCCGATCCTCGCGGTCTGACAATCACTTCGCGGCAGATTTTTCTGGCAGCTGATGGCTGGCGGCTGACGGCTGCTGCTGCGCCATGCAGTGCATCGCGCCCAAGCCCCAAATCAAATCGCCGGAATAAATGGGAATGATCTCGCGCATGGGGAATAGTTGCGCCAGCGTGTCGAGAGCGATGCGGTCGTTCGAGCAGTTGAACACCGGCACGAGCACGATTCCATTGGCGATGTAGAAATTCGCGTAGCTGGCAGGCAGACGCCGGCCTTCGAAGACTACCGGTTGCGGCATGGGGATTTCCACGACCGTCAGTTGTTTGCCGTCCTGATCGCGGGCGGCTTGCAGCCGGCGCAGGTTTGCCAGCAAAGGAACATGGTTCCCGTCGTTAGAATTGCCCTCCACCATGGTAACAATCGTATTTTTGGAAACGAAGCGTGCCAGGTCGTCCACGTGGCCGTGAGTGTCATCGCCGGCGATGCCGCGATCCAGCCAGATCGTGTTCGGGCAGCCCAGGTAATCGGCAAAGAGCTTTTCATAATGCACGCGCGTCATGTGGGGATTGCGCTCCTGCACCTTAGTCAGCAGACATTCTTCCGTGGTCAGAATGCTTCCCGCTCCGTTGACGTCAATCGACCCGCCTTCAAGAACGATGCGCTTACCCGCGCAAACTGGAAGAATCACACGTGGTGGCCCCACCCTTCTTTCGCGTCCTTTGCGAAAGAGGGTGGGAAGGGATGGGTGCCCCATTTCTCGCGCGCTTTTTGCGCGAGAAGTGGGGATTGCCGCCTTCGCCATCAAACCGCCGACCTTGTCATCCTGCCGCCAGTTCGAGTATTTCGCCCATCCGTTAAAGCGGAACTTGAGGGCGAGAAGGGAAGGCTCATGTAGGGACAGCCGCCCTCGGCTGTCCGGCCGGGCGAAGCCCGGCTGCGGGTGCCCCATTTCTCGCGCGCTTTTTGCGCGAGAAGTGGGGAATCTTCCGAAACCCGGCACGTGCCCCATCCCAGCCCCATTCTTTACGGCTAGCGTGGAAGACATACCCGGACTCAGAAAGATGCATCCCGAATCGCGCAGCCAGACGCGATTGGTGGGCCAGCGATGGAACCGAATGTTCGGGGAAAAAGCATGGGCGCGCTCAAGAACGCGCCGCGCCTGTTTCGCCGCCACGGCGTTCTGAACGATCAATTCAACCCGCTCATGCCTCGCCAAATTGCGGATGATCTCGCCATAGACCCACGGGATCGCCTCAAACTTCCCCGGCCAATCGCCGCGATAATGGGGCCAAGCGAGCCACGTTGCCGCATGCGGCTCCCACTCGGCCGGCATGCGGTAGCCGAGGGCGGCGGGCAGCCCTTCGGCATAAGTTAAAGTCTTACTTGAACTATCATTTCGGGTGGCGTGGGTGCTTCCGCGGGTTGTTCTTATGGCTCGCAATGATGTCAGTGCTCCCCGGTGCTCCTCGCTGAATAGCACTCCAAATTGGAAAGGCGCGGCAGAGGCTGCTTTCTGAAGGTCTCTGCGACGATGAATTTTCCACCGTTAAGGGGAACCCACTTCGTTCCATCTGAATGGGCCCTGGGGTGTTCATCATCTACCACAGTGGTAACGAAATCTACTGTCTCCTGGTCGCAACTGTGATCGCGGGCTGCCCGCACAGTAAGAACAGAATCGCCCGCAAAGTAATTGTCCGGAATCTGTGTCTGGCCAAATCCATGGACCACCAGTTTTATGTAACGTTTTGCGTGCCTCCCCGAGTCTATTTGAAGGAGGACAATTTCCTGGTTCTCCACGAAGGAGGCCAACTTTAGAATGTGAGTCATTGGGTCGTATGCAAAAACCCGCCCAGTCAGCTCCTTCGTCCGGCCGAAGCAGAAAGTCGTAAGAATCAGCGGCGCTATGAAACCGGTTGCGAGAGCGACATGTCTATAGTTCATTTGTCTCCTCACGATTCGCGCATCCCTGTTTCTCCACGCGTTCAGTCGATAAGACGGCTAGTGATCGGCCCATACGCATCCACGCGCCGGTCGCGCAGAAACGGCCAGTTGCGCCGAATTTCCTCCAGCGCCTTCAAATCTACTTCACCTACCACAATCTCCTCGCGCTCGTGCCCGGCTTCGGCCAGCACCCGTCCGAACGGATCGCAGAAAAACGATCCGCCCCAGAATTCGAGTCCGGCGCCCGGCGCGGATTTCCCGCGCACGTTGCCGGTTTCAAATCCCACGCGATTCACCACCGCAACATAAACCCCGTTCGCAATAGCATGCGCCCGCTGAATCGTCCGCCAAGCGTCGTGCTGGGCCGCGCCGAACTCGGCTTTCTCCGCCGGCTGCCACCCGATCGCCGTGGGATAAAAAAGCACGTGCGCACCCTGCAACGCTGTGAGTCGCGCGCCTTCTGGATACCACTGATCCCAGCAGACCAGTGTGCCCAGCCGTCCGGCGCTGGTGTCGACCGCGCGAAATCCCAGATCGCCGGGCGTGAAATAAAACTTCTCGTAGTAGAGCGGGTCATCGGGGATGTGCATCTTGCGGTAGAGGCCGCGCACGGAGCCGTCGCTGTCAAACGTGACCGCGGTATTGTGATACACGCCCGGTGCGCGCTTCTCGAACAGCGATGCGATCAGCACCACTTTGTTGCTGCGCGCAGCAGCCGCCAGCCTTTCCGAACTCGGGCCGGGAATCGGCTCGGCCAGATCGAACAGGGAATGATCCTCGCGCTGACAAAAGTACTGAGTTTGAAAAAGTTCCGGCAGGCAGACCACCTGAGCGCCGCGGCCCGCAGCCTCGGCGATTCGCCCGAGGGCTTGTTCCAGATTCTGTTCCGGCTCCGGCCCGCATGACATCTGGATCAGCGCCACGCGGAATCTTTCTGGCCCCACGCCTTCCCACCTCCGCGAACACTATAGCATTCAGCAGTTAGCTCTCAGCCCAAGCTGCCTTCCACCCGGGCCGCAAGGTTACCAAAGTCCGCTTTCGGCAGGCTTTTTCCATAATCCGGACAAAACATTTTCACACTGTTGCTGCTCAAGAAACCGATGTACAATCACTCCTGCTTTCTGCTCAGAAGCCACTTCCGTTCAGCAGTTGGGGCGATAACTGAAAAATCAAAAGTCCGCCGCCCAAAGGAGAAGTTATGCTTCGAAGATTGAGCGCACCTTTACTCGCGATCCTCGTGCTGGCATCGATCACCGGTATTTGCTTTTCCCAGTCTCAGCCTCTGACCCGTCACGTGCGCGAAGCGACGCTTACTGGACAGGCCTCGGCGCTCGGCCGCCTTCCCGCCGACCAGGCCCTGCGCCTCGTCATTGCTCTGCCGCTGCGCAATCAGGAAGAACTGGATAAGTTTCTGCAGGCGCTCTACGATCCTTCCAGCCCGTCTTACCGCCACTTTCTCACAGTGGAAGAGTTCACGGCGCGGTTCGGCCCCACCCAGGAAGATTACGATGCCCTGATCGATTTCGCGAAGCGCAACGGCCTGACCGTAGTCGGGACTTCGCCCAATCGCGTAAATCTGCAGGTCGTCGGCTCGGTCGCAAGCATTGAACAAGCGTTCCATGTGACCATGGGCGTCTACCAGCACCCGACCGAGAACCGCACTTTCTACGCTCCAGACCGCGAGCCCACCCCGGACCTGGCAGTGCAGCTCTGGCACATTTCGGGCCTGGACAACTATTCCATCCCGCGCCCGGCCCTCGCGCGCGGGGAAGCAGGCAGGAATTTTAAGCCCCATGCCACGACCGGCTCCGGCCCCAGCGCTTCCTTTCTCGGCAGCGACATGCGGGCCGCCTACTACGGCGGAACTCTGACCGGCAGCGGCCAGTCGCTCGGTTTGCTGGAGTATTACGGAACCGATCTGGCCGACCTGAACACCTACTATGCGAACGTCGATCAGACCAACAACGTCCCAATTACTCTGCTTTCCACGGACGGCACCAGCACAAGCTGCGTCTACCCAAGTTGTGACGACACCGAACAGACTTTGGACATGACTCAAGCTCTCGGCATGGCGCCGGGCATGTCCAGCCTGGTCATGTACGTGGGCTCGAGCGATGCCGCAATTTTCAATGCGATGGCCACCGCCAGCCCCCTGAATGCGCAGTTGAGCTCTTCTTGGACGTGGAGTCCGGCCGATCCCTCAACCGACAATCCATACTTCGAAGAGTTCGCGGCGCAGGGTCAGAACCTGTTCCAGGCCGCGGGCGACGGCGGACATTGGACCTCGTCTTCGGAGATTTTTCCGGCGGATGATGTGTATGTCACCTCGGTCGGTGGAACCGACCTGACCACCAGCAGCGCCGGCGGCCCGTGGGCATCAGAGACCGCATGGGTGGACGGCGGCGGCGGCATTTCGCCGGACAAGTTTGCCATTCCTTCCTGGCAAACGGCCACCGCCAGCGGATGCTCGAGTTGCTCCCAGACCTATCGCAATGGCCCCGACGTTTCGGCCAATGCGAATTTCACCTTTTATGTCTGCGCCGACCAGACCACCTGCACGGAGAATTACTATGGCGGCACCAGTTTTGCCGCTCCCATGTGGGCCGGCTACCTGGCTCTCGTCAATCAGCAGGCCGTCGCCAACGGTAACAAGCCGCTCGGCTTCATCAATCCCAGCCTCTACACGATCGGCTTGGGCTCGAGCTACGACACCGATTTCCACGACATCACCAGCGGCAGCAACGGCTACTCCGCAACCGCTGGATACGACCTGGCCACCGGCTGGGGCAGCCCGAACGGGAGCGGCCTAATCAACTCTCTCGCCGGATCTGCGACGCCCAGTTTCACGCTTTCCTCATCGCCCAGCAGCGTCTCGATCACGCAAGGCGGCTCGGCGGGCAACAGCACGATTACAGTGACCGACCTGGGCGGATTCTCGGGCAGCGTAACCTTCTCCGCGTCCGGCTTGCCGAGCGGAGTGACCGCGACCTTCGGCACGAACCCCACCGCGTCAACCAGCAGCGTTTCGTTTACGGCCAGCAGCACAGCCACGACCGGTACCTCGACCGTCACTATCACCGGGACGTCGGGCAGCTTGACCGCGACGACGACTATTTCGCTTACAGTGAACGCAGCGGCGGCGCCCAACTTCACCGTGGCTGCTTCGCCCACTTCGGTGACCATTACGGAGGGCGGCAGCGGCGCCAGCACCATCACCGTGACCAGCCAGAACAGCTTCAACTCCGCGGTCACGCTGAGCGCCAGCGGCCTGCCGAGTGGCGTGACGGCGTCGTTCTCAACCAGCCCGCTAACCCCGCCGGCCAACGGCAGCACCACTTCCACGCTGACGCTGGCCGCTTCTTCCAGCGCTGCTACCGGAACGGCCACCATCACCATTACCGGCGCCTCCGGCTCTCTCTCTCACAGCACAACCGTCACCCTTACGGTGAATTCTTCGGGAACGAAGAATTTCACACTGTCCCTGTCACCTTCCTCTTTCACCATCGATGAGGGCGGCAGAACTTCAACTACCCTCACTGTCACCAGCGTGAATGGGTTCAGCGGTTCCGTTGACCTGAGCGTGAACGAATTCCCGAGCGGCGTTTCGGCGACGGCGTCGTCCAACCCCGTTTCCGTGCCGGCGAATGGCAGCGCAACCGCTACCATCACCTGGAGCGCTTCTCGTCGCGCGCCGACCGGAACCACCATGATCCAACTAACCGGAACCTCGGGATCGATCGGGAACGGCATCCCGGTCACGATCACGGTTGCTCGTTGAGGAGGCAGCGTGATTTCGACGAAGTGATCGTTGTCCTTCGATAGGTCAGCGATTAATAGTTGGCAAACCATCGAGCCGGCTCCGATAGGAGCCGGCTCTTCTTCTTTCTCTCCTCCTCGCTCGTGGCAACACGCGTTCGCTTCTTGTACAGTATTGGGTCGTGGAGAAGATCGGCTCGGAGGCTCGCCGTGAAACAGGGCAACCATTTCAATTCGCACCAGGGATTCTCGAAGCAGGGGCAGGGCACGGGCGGCGAGGGCAAAGACCGCCAGCTGCACGATCCGATCGAAGACCGGCTGATTCCCCTCGAGCCGCTCGATCTGGGCAAGGTTAAGTCCGTCGACGACCTGGTGCGCGCCATGGCCAAAACGGCCTTCACCGGGCGCCAATTGGGCGAAGCCGCCGACGTCCTCGAAGCCATGGCTCTCGACCAAGACTGCTTCGTCGTCATGACCCTGGCCGGCGCCATGACCGTCGCCAAGCAGGGGCTGATCATTACCGAGCTGATCGATCGCGGCATCGTGAATGTGATCGTCTCGACCGGCGCGCTTATGGCTCACGGTCTGGTCGAGGCCACGGGCCGCGCCCATTTCCGCGCTAATCCCGAGGTTTCCGACGAAGAACTCTACGAGCAGGGCTACAACCGCGTCTACGACACCCTCGAGCCGGAGCAGAACCTCGACGACGTTGAAGAAGTCATGTCTTCTGTTCTTGAGGCCTGGGATCACAACGAAGTCATGTGCTCGTACAAGCTCAATCACGCCATCGGCGCGTACTTGTCCAGGCATGCGCAAGGCCAGCGCGGAATTCTGAAATCGGCGTATGAAAAGGGCGTGCCAGTGTTTGTACCAGCGTTCAGCGATTCAGAGCTTGGCCTCGACACCGCGCTGAATAACCGCGTGCGCGAATCGACTGGCAGACATAAGATTCGCTTCGATCCCTTCGTGGATCTGGAACACTTCGCCGCCACCCTGCTGCGGCAAAAGAGGCTGGGGATTTTCACCATCGGCGGCGGCGTGCCGCGCAACTGGTCGCAGCAGTTCGGGCCGTTCTGCGAGTTGCGCCACCGGCGCCTGGGCGAAAACGTGCCGTTGAAGCGCTATCACTACGGCGTGCGGATTTGCCCCGAACCGGTTTATTGGGGCGGCCTTTCCGGCAGCCCATACAGCGAGGCCGTGTCGTGGGGCAAGTTCGTTCCGCCAGCCCAGGGCGGCAGATTCGGTGAGGTTTTCGTGGATGCCACCGTCGGCCTGCCGCTTATCGTCGCCGCCGTCCTGGAGCGGCTGGAGAAAGCCAACAAGACCGCGCGCAAAGGGAAGAGGGAAACGGCGAAAGCGAGGTGATGCTGATAGGTGAAAAGTAGCAGTCTGTCGCGGCGAGGAAAGATGACAATTGGCGGGTGCCTCGCTCTTGCGCTTTTTGCAAGAGCCTCCCCTGAGCTTGTCGAAGGGGCGGGCATCACGAACGCATGCAGCGGGGGGTTTTGCGCGACGGCGCTTTAGGCTACCCGATCCCGAAACGAAATCTCTCCCCATCCTGCATTCACTCGCATCAGGCCGGTCTCCTCCAACAGATAGTGCCGATAACTGCTCGACCGCCACTGCTCCGGCGATTGCACCAGCCCACGCTTCACCGGATTGCGATGCATGTAGCGCAACTTCTCCACCCGCTTCTTCGTCGTCCACACATTGAAGTCCTAGAACCGCGCCTGCCAGAAGGCCCGCCCCGGCTCCTCACCGAACAGTTCCCGCTGCCGCGGATTCCTGCGTTTTCTCCTTGGCAACAGCGTCCGCGCCGTCCGTTGTTTCACTACCTGCATCACCGTTGACGGACTCCCGATCTCCGGTTCGCTGACAAGCAGATGTACATGCTCCGGCATGACCACGTAGCCGACGACGACAAACCGATAGCGCTCGCGCGTCTGTTCCAGGATCTTCAGCAATCGATCCCGCGCTCGGGCCGAACCGAGAAAAGGCAATCGCCGGTCACAGGGAACTGGGCTCCACCCCCACAGGTGTGTGCAAAAACTTGTCAAGTCCCAGAATGGCACTCATTGCCCACAAAGTGCACATTCCAAAGACGCAATAAATCCTGTGTTCTTTCCGGTTTACCCCCCGCAACCTGATACAATAGATTTAGAAGGAGAAGACAAAGAAAGCGCAGCCTCCGGGCCGCGCTTTTCGTGTTTCTGGGCCAGTTAATCCGTCCATAAGGAGTCATCCAGGCGCAGCGCGCGCCCCACCTCTCGCCGCTTTTGCGAGACGTGGGAATTGTTGCGCCTTTCGTATTTATGGCAAGCGATTCAAACCAATCCGAGCACAGCATAACTATTCCTTACATGGAGGCTGCAGCCGAACGCACAACCGAAGCCGCCACCGCGCACACTTGCAAAGAACACGGGGAGATCGCCGAGGCCACCTTCCTGGCCAAAGCCTGCAGCCTGAATTTCCCCGTGGCCAAACCCTGGGGAGACAGCCAGCGCTATGATTTCGTGCTCGACTCCGAGCACGGCCTGTGGCGGGTTCAGGTAAAGAGCACCGCTCGCTTCTTCCACTCTCGCTACTGCGTCGGCGCCGTCAGCGATGTCGCCGCCTACTCAGCCCACGATATCGATTTCCTCGCCGCCTACATCGTCCCCCACGATCTCTGGTACATCGTTCCCATCCAGGCCTTCGCCGGTGCCCAATGCCTCTACTTTTATCCCCACGCCGGCCGCAACTCGCGCTACGAGCGTTATCGTGAAGCCTGGTGCCTGTTCACCTGCGCCCGCAAAGCCCGCGGATGGGAGGACATCCCCGTCCGCTGCCGCTGCCCGACACCTGCCCGTCCGCTGCGCCGCGTGCCCGTGCAGGAAGTGAAACGGGAGGGGCACGAGTCGTGCTCTTCCCGGATCCGCAAGCCTATTTGAACGAGATGTGTCTCGGATTCGACAATCGGAAGGATCCACCCTGATGCGACTTCTAGGGTCTGAGCGCCTTGAGTGCGAAGAGCTGGTCAACGCAGCCTAATTGAAGTGCTGCTCAAGTTTTATCTCTGCGTGATCTTTCTCGGCCTTAAGCATGTCCTCCTGAGTAAGCAAGGAGAGGACTGACCGCGACCATGGCCTTAAGGGTCTCGTCATGTCGATCAATTCGGCACCGAGGCCTGGTTGGCTGACGGGGAAGCTCTCGACGGAATTCTTATATCCTCCGTCCGCTGTTCCTACATGGTATTGAGCGGAAACAGAGCCATATCTGCCGTAGATCGGAGCAGTTGCAAGCTGCACGGAACCGTCTGGGGCCGTGACTGTTATTATCTGCCTCACCCTAGGTGGCTCGGTGACAATGCCCACGTAGATCGCGGCTGCTGGCCTGAGTTTTTGGGCTTCCAGAATTACGGTGTTGCCACGACCGGGGATGCGCTCAGTCTTACCGCCTAAGGGCTTGCGCAGGTACGCGGAGAAGCTTGCCTTAAGCTGTAGGTTTTCGGTTCCGCTGGAATCTATGAGGAGCGGCTCGCGTGCCAACAAGGCAGGCATGTCCAGAGCAATTCGTACGTCCGATGCGTCTCTAGTCCCGTTGACTACCTGGAAACGATAGAATCACTGTCCGGTTTTCAACGGCTCTTTTGAGTACATCAGACTATCGTCAGGGGCCAACTCATTCAGCGAAAACTGTAGCGGACTCTTGGTTTCTTCGGGCCTCTGTGACCATATCAGATAGGCGATTCCAGCCGCTCCGAGCAGCAGGATAGCCGGAGGCGCGAACTTTCCCAACGTCCGCGTTGTTTTTAGCTCTACGTTCACCCACACCATGAGAAATAGATACGCTACTGCCAGGCATAGCCAGCCAATCCACTTCTTGTCGGGCCATAGGTAAGGCGCGGCAATGCCAAGGAGAGCCAGGATGGCCCCCACAACTCCGAGTCGAGCGCCAAGAGCGTCCAAGCCCATGGCTAACATCATCGACCCTTGGCGACCTTGAGTCAAATGCAGGGTCCTGAGTTAACTTGTGCAAGGCTGCGGATGGGAATGCACAAACCCCGCAGCAGCGCAGTCGAGCTTGTAGGGATTCTCCGACTCGCGCTCGCGTGCGCTCGCACTCGCTCAGAATGACACGGGCGCCATCCATCGGACCAACAAATATCCCCACCTTTTGTCATCCTGAGCGGCGTTATTTGCCGCGAAGGACCTGTGCAACTGGCCCGCGTCTTCGACCCTGCCGGCAAACTGCATAGGTCCTTCGGCGCGTAGGACGCGCCTCAGGATGACAAGGCACCCGCCAAAAGCGCGGCCTCAGGATGACAAGGCGGGTGTGGTAGCGGGTAAGGATTTGCTGGTTTCTGGCTGGAACTGATGCCGCTCGTACCACTCCAGGCTCAAGTCCCTCCAGGCTGGGTTGACGGAGACGATCAGAGCGATCTTATTGATTCTCAGCCAGCCCTTGATCTGCTTCTCCTGCTCGATCGCGTTGTGAACGTCCTGGAAGCGCTCGAAATACACCAGACGGTCGAGCTTGTATTTGGCAGTGAAGACAGATCCGATGCCCAGTCTGTGCTCGCGCACGCGACGGATAAGGCTTTCCGTCACGCCGGTATAGAGCGTCTTGGAACGGTTCGACATGATGTACACGAAATACGTTTTTTGAGAGCCCATACCCTGGTCCAGCGACAAGCATGGTGCTGGCGGGATCGCGCGTCTGTGATGCGTGAACATGGTTGCTGTGTAAATCCGACCTAATTGTCATCCTGAGCGGCGCTCTTTGCCGCGAAGAGCCTGCCCTGAGCCTGTCGAAGGGACCCATGCAACTGGCCCGCACCCACGACGACGCCAGAAAACTGCACAGGTCCTTCGGCGCATAGGACGCGCCTCAGGATGACAAAAACGGAGGTTATACTGATGGAATCTCTGGGGTTGGGCACAACGGTCCACAAAAGACCTTCTACCTCGAAACCTTCGGCTGGCAGCACTTCCTCAAGACGATAGTTGGATCTGCACCACGATGGTGTATACTGGTGCCATGCCCACACCGAAGCAGGTTCGCCGAAGCGTCACCCTCCCGTCGCCCGTCGCCCAACAGGTGAATCGCATCGCCAAGCGGCGGCAGCTGAGCGACAACCGCGTGCTCGTCGAGCTGATCGAGGAAGGCATCGAAGCCCAGCAGAAGAGAGAAAAGGCCTTTTTCCAACTGGCAGAGAAATTTCGTGCCGCCAGCGATCCGCAACAAGTGAAGCAGCTTGGCAACGAACTCGGCCGCTTTGTCTTTGGTGAGTAGTGCCCCACATCGAGACTTGGTCCCGCCTTCCGGGCGCCGTCCGTGAACATCTCGCTGAACGCATGCGCGACCGCAACATCAGCGTTTCCGACCTGAATCGACTTCGTATCTGGATTGAGTCGAGACCCGTCGTGTCGGAGGGTCCCTGGTACAAGGATTTCGGATCATTCAAGCTCTGCGGAGAAGGGAAGTACCCGAAGACGTTTCTCCTGGCAGGGCAGAGCGCAACCGGACAGAAGCTGTAGGGATTCTGGCTGGAAGCCAGCAGCTCGGAGCTAGAGGCTCACGTCGCGCTATACTTGCTCTATGTCTGGGGTTGGGCACAACGGTCCGCAGAAGACTTTCTACCTCGAAACTTTCGGCTGCCAGATGAACGTCCACGACTCGGAAAAAGTCGTTGGGACGCTGGTGCGTCAGGGATACCGGCAGGTGGAAACCGTCGAGCAGGCCGACCTGATCCTCTACAACACGTGCTCCATCCGCGACAAAGCCGAGCAGAAGGTCTTTCACCGCCTCGCCGACTACAAGAAGCTCGCGGCCGAGGGCAAGCGCTTCGGCGTGCTCGGCTGCGTTGCCCAGCAGGAGGGCCAGAAGATTTTCGAGCGCGCGCCGCATGTGTCGCTGGTATGCGGGTCGGCGTCGTACCGCAAGCTGCCGGAGATGTTGGTGAGGTTGGAAGCTATACAGGACATTGCTTCCCACCCAAGCCGCAAAGAGCGCGGCTTGGATGGGGCACCCGGCGAGATTCCTCGCGCGGTTGGTGAAAGCACCGCGCTTCGGTATGACGCAGAGTTCATTGCTTGCCACCCTTCGAAAACCGCGAAGGGTGGGGCAGCCGCGGTTGGGGTAGCTCGCGACTCGGGACTCGGGACTCGGGACCTCGTCCGCATCACCGGCCTCGACGACCGCCAGACCGACCAGTGCTTCGAGACCGAATTCACGGCCCGCAACAATCCACATCGCGGATACATCACCATCATCGAGGGCTGCGACAAGTTCTGCGCCTATTGTGTCGTGCCGTTCACGCGCGGCAAGGAGCGTAGCCGCACTTCGGACTCCGTTCTTGCCGAGGCGCGCCAGATGGCCGATCTCGGCTACAGCGAAATTCAGTTGCTGGGCCAGAACGTGAATTCGTATAAGGATCCGGCAGGCGATCTCCGAAAAAAGAGGTCTTTCGCCGAACTTCTGGCTGCCGTGGGCGAGGTTCCCGGCATCAAACGGGTGAGGTTCACTACGTCGCATCCGCGGGACTTCGGGCGTGACATCGTCGAGGCGATTGACGCCGTGCCCACCCTCTGCGACCACGTTCACTTGCCCGTGCAGAGCGGCTCGACGCGCGTCCTCAAAGCCATGCAGCGCCTCTACACGCGCGATCAGTACCTGGAACGCATCGCCTGGATGCGCGCCGCCCGCCGCGACATCGCGATTACCACGGACGTGATCGTCGGGTTTCCGGGCGAGACCGAAGCCGAGTTCGGCGAGACTCTGTCGCTGCTGGATGAGATCGGCTTTGACGGCATCTTCTCGTTCAAGTACTCGCCGCGGCCCAATACTCCCGCGCTTAGCTTGGAAGATGCTATCCCCGATAAGGAGAAGGCTCGCCGGCTTGCGGTTCTGATGGAGGAGCAGAAAGAGATTCAAATAGCTAAGCACAGCAGCCTATTAGGGTCGACTTGTGAGGTAATGGTTGAAGGCGATAATCCAGCTCGCAAGCAGTGGGCAGGGCGCACCTCGCAGAACAAGATCGTGAATTTTACCGCTCCCGCTAGCGGAAATCTGCAGGCCGGAGCCTACGCGAAAGTGCTCCTCACGGCTAGCTTTCCCAACTCTTTGGCGGGGGACCTGGTGCTGTGAATCGCGCCCTTCTAACTCCGCGCGGATCGTCTGCACTCGCGTTATTTCGGGTTGGTAACTCGACAGCTTCATCCACGGCGTCCACGGCCTGTTTTGCGAACTCGTTTCGTCAGCGGCGGCGTTGCGGGCCAAATTGGAACCTGTTTGGTCATTGCCCCGCCAGCTTTCGCCGCTGGCTGACGTCGGACTGATGGTATAAGAGGGAAATCTTCAACGCACGCGATCGAATCGGAGGAACCGATGGAAATCGAGATGACAATCCGTGGTCTTCTCATGGATCCAGTGACTCAATCACCGATTGTGATTCTGAAGGATGTGGCGGGGGACACGGTTCTGCCGATCTGGGTGGGAGTGTACGAGGCGAATGCGATCGCGCTGGAAATGGAGAGGGTGTCGACGCCACGGCCCATGACCCACGACCTGATCAAGAACGTATTGACGGGGCTGGAGACACAGGTGCACAAGGTGGTGGTGACCGAACTGCGGGAGGACACATTTTACGCGGTCATCTGGCTGGAGCGGGGCGGGGAGATCATCAGCGTGGACTCGCGGCCGTCGGATGCGCTGGCGCTGGCGTTGCGAATGGATTGCCCGATCTTTGTGGATGATCTGGTGCTGAAGAGCTCAAAACTCGCGGCGAACATGTCGGACAAAGCCACCAACGAGGAGTTGCGCAAGTGGCTGGACGGGCTGAACGACGAAGACCTGGGGAAGTACAAGATGTAGGGGATGATGCCCGATCGGGCGGGAATCATGGCTACGACAATCCAGGTCTGAAGATGCATCTTGCAGTTTACATAATACCTGTTATCGGACATTATGTGGCTTGGAACCACAACCCGGCTTCCAGCCGCGCCGTGAAGCCGTAGGATCGAAGCACCACTGCCCATTTGAACCTGTCCCCTTTTCAAAAGCTCATCTATGACATAGCCTTGATAGTTTTCCAGCGAGAAGGTGTCATGAGGCGTAGCGGATTCCGGCGGTACATCATCCTGTTCGTTATCATCCTCACGTTGTTCTTGTGCGGAGGTTCATCCTCGGTGGCCGCGCAGGATCAACCGGGCCAAGGCCCAACCAGTGAAAAAGCGCGGCGAACCTACCTGGAAGGCATGGACTACCTGAAGAAGCACATGCCGGGCGCAGCGCTGGAGGACTTTAGGAAGGCCGACAAGCAGGATGGCGGGCGCTGCCTGGCGTGCCAGCAGCAGATGGTCAAATATGGCATGCAGCTGGGCGAGTGGAAGGCCGCCGAAGGCGGAGCGGAGGAGATGGTGGCGCAAGCCCAAAGCCCGAAAGAGACGGCGCTGGCCCACTATCAATTCGGCGTCGTGCTCTGTTACGAGGGAATGAACCGGCGCAAGGAGGAGTTCTTCAACCACGCGCACGAGGAACTGACAAAGGCGTTGGCGGCTGTAGCGAAGTTTCCCGATGCGATACTGGAAGACGGACGGGCGCTGGCCTACCTGAAGCGGGACGACGAAGCCAAGGCGCGCTTTCAGCAGTACCTGGAAATCACGCCCGAGGGCGCCCTGAACCGGCAGCGGGTGTTGCGCTACATCAGCGAGCCGGAGCTGGCTCGGGCGCGCATGGCGCCGCCGTTCGCGGTGACGACGGTGGACGGGCGACAAATCTCACTGGATGATCTGGCTGGTAAAGTCGTGCTGATCGACTTCTGGGCGACGTGGTGTGGACCGTGCCGGGCGGCCTTGCCGCATGTGCGCGAGATCGCTAGGAAATTCGAAGGGCAGCCGCTAGTTGTGCTGAGCGTCAGCATCGATACCGACGAGAACAAGTGGAAGGAATTCATCGCCAAGAACGAAATGACCTGGCCGCAATACTGCGACCACGGGTTTGAGGGACCGGTGGCGCGCTTGTTTGAGGTGCACGCGATTCCCCACACGTTCACGATCGACGCCGATGGGGTTATGCAGGACGAGCATATCGGCGATGCCTCGATCGAAGGCAAACTGAAAAAGCTGGTGAAGCGGGCCGAGGAAGTGCAGGCGGCGCAGAAGGCGCAGCAGTGAGCGAGGCTTGGCCCGCAAGAATGGGCCAGCCCGGCACTTTCCGGTTCCAGAACGGGGGTAAGTGAGGTATGGGGAATCTGATGTTCGCAGTCGCTCTTTTGATCTTCATGTTCGGTCGAGCTGCGGCGGAGGAGCAAATAGGAGTTTGCGAACTGTTGAGGTCCGCCAAGGTTCTCGATGGTAGGATCGTCACGGTAACTGGGCTTGTGAAAGCCGATCAACACCTAAAGGGGCTTGTTGAGAATGGCTGCTCCGGTGGCGTCGTGATGATCTATGCGGTAGACCGAATGCCGCCAGAGTTTGTGGCTGCAATTACAGACAAGCGCTTGCGCCTCGATTTGCGGCCGCTCAAGGTAAGCGTCAGGGGGAGGTTCAAAAGCCACGTTCCCGGTCAGTTAGGCTACACGAGCCAAATCGAAGTCAGGCAGGCGCTCAGCTGGGAATTTATCGGTGAGAAATCGGCGGCACCGCCCCCCATGGTGACGCCTGAACAGCATTGACGCAGCCGGGGTTCCCACCCTTGCAAAAGGCGCAAGAGTGGGGCACCCTCTGTCGTAGCGGTGTCGGGAAATCATCGGGAGGCTGTGGAACCCCCACCCTTACGTCGGAAAAAACGCTCCGTACAGGGTCGGGCAACCTCTGCGTCCTCACTTCTCTTGAGGCCACCCTCAAATCCCCACCCTTCGACAAGCTCAGGGCAAGCTTTCTCGCGCAAAGGACGCGCGAGAAATGGGGCACTCGTCGTCGTGATGACGTGGTACAGATTCGTTTGGCTCACCTCGATTGAGACGAAGGCTCGTTCACGAAAACGATGCCAGGGTGGAACAGCGTGCCGGCGACGCGGGTGGCGATGGCGAGCAGTTCCCTTTGTCCGTAGAAAACCTTGACCTGGCGGGAGCGGGAAAGTTCTGGCAGGTTGACGGTGCGTCCGGCGCGGATGCGGGCGGCGTTCAGCTCGTCGGCGGTGACGCAGGGGAATTGGGGGAGCAGTTTGCGGGGATGGAAGAAGACGCCGGCGATTGCGTCCTCGAAGGAGATTTCCTCAACAGCAGGTCCCTCCACTCCGCTTGGCCTTTCCTCGGGAAAAGCCAAGCTTCGGACAGAATAACATTCTTTGCTACGGTCCGGGTGATACTCATGAGCTTCTTCCGAAAGACAGCCCTCGGTTTTCGGGGCATCGGATTTCATAGCCTCGATAGCCTCCAGCGTGTGAGCATCGGCGAGGGTGAACTCGGCGACGGCGATGCGGCGCAGGGATTCGAGGTGGGCGCCGCAGCCGAGGCGCTGGCCCATGTCGTGAGCCACGGAACGCATATAGGTTCCTGAAGCGACGCGGGCGCGGAAGCGGGCACGGTCGGCTTCGACGCCGAGAATTTCGAATTCCTTGATCTCGACTTTCACGGGGTTCAGAATCACTTCCTTATGCTTCCGCGCCAGCTTGTAGGCGGGGATGCCGTGTATCTTCTTGGCGGAAAACGGCGGCGGCATCTGCTCGATCGGGCCACGAAAGTGCGCGGCCAAGGCTTCGACTTCGTCCGCTCGGAGAACAATCTGCTGGGGTGGGGACGTTGGTTCGCCTTGGGCGTCGTAGGTATCGGTAGAGAAACCGAAGCGCACCGTGCCTTCGTAGGCCTTCTCCGCTTTGGTGTAGAACTGCGCCAGGCGAGTGAGACTGCCGGTGACTAGGGGCAGAACGCCGGTAGCCATAGGATCAAGGGTGCCGAGGTGGCCGACTGAACGCTGGCGGAGAACGCGGCGGACACGGTTGACCACGTCGTGCGAGGTGAGTCCGGCGGGCTTGTCCACCACGAGAACGCCGTTCATGTCCAGATTTGGTAATTTGGTAATCGGGTAATTGTATAAATTGAGTAATTGGGGAATTGAGTAATTTCGGCTTTTCAATGACTCAATTTCACAATTACCAAATTACCAAACTTCCCTATGCTACCGCTCAAAGACGATCAGCCGCGATATAGCACGCCGTACGTGAACGGATTCTTGATTGGGCTGAACATTCTCATTTTCCTCTTTCAATGGTTTCAAATCATGACCGACCCCGGCGGGGCGGCGCGATTCGAAAGGACGTTCGGCGAGGTGCCGGCGCATCTGGCGGCCTTTCTGGCGGGCTCGTCGCGGTACACGCTTCCCGCAGTCGTGGTTCCCTTCTTCACGTCGATGTTTTTGCACGGCTCATGGATGCACGTGCTGGGCAACATGTGGTGGCTGTTCATTTTTGGGGACAATGTGGAGGACTACCTTGGGCACTTCCAATACCTCGTTTTCTACCTGCTCTCGGGCCTGATTGCGATGGCGACACAGGTGGCGATTTATCCGCACTCGACGGTTCCGACGGTGGGCGCAAGCGGCGCGATTGCGGGAGTGCTGGGAGCGTATTTCGTGCTGTATCCGCGGGCGCGGGTGCTGACCTGGTTTATTGTGTTCGTACTCTATCTTCCGGCGTGGATTGTGCTCGGGGAGTGGTTCGCGCTGCAGTTTTTGAACGGGGCGCAGGCATTGTCGATGGCGCATGTGGGACGCGATGTGGGCGGAGTGGCGTTTTGGGCGCACGTGGGCGGGTTCGTCGCCGGGGTGGTGATGATCAAGCTGTTTCCGGAGCGGCGGAGACGGTATCCGTATGCGTATCGGTAGCGAGCCCACTTCTCGCGCAAAAGACGCGCGAGAAATGGGGCACCCGGCAAAAGCAGGTTCCTCGACGCGTTCCCGCCGCTAGCGCGGCTGAGAACGGCTCGGAATGACAACGCCTGGCGTCTCGCTCAGGATGACAAGGCTGGTTCACTACTCACAGCGTTCCGGCGCTGGGGAGAATCTCGAGCGTCTCGACGGTGGCGTTGACGGGAAGCAGGATGGCATCGACGACGGCGCGGGCGACGGTTGCGGGCGGCATCATTTTGCGGCGGGGAGCCTGGGGCCAGAGGGTGTTCCAGATGTCGGTGTCGGTGGCGCCGGGAAGCAGGCCGATGACGCGAATGCCACGCGGGCGGAGTTCCTCGCGCAGGGTGTTGGTGAGGCCAAGGGCTGCGTGCTTGGAGGCATTGTAGGCGGCCGAGCCGGCAAAGACGCGGTTGGCGGCGATGGAGAGATTGTTCACGATGGTGCCGCCGCGTTTCATGATGGCGAGCGCGGCTTGGGTCACGAGAAATGTGCCGTCGAGATTGGTCTCGAGCACATCTTTCCAGGTCGGAAATGGGAGTTTCTCGACGGGAAGGCTGGGGTGAGCGATACCGGCATTGTTGACGAGAAGATCGAGGCGGCGAAATTGGCTGCGGACTGGGCGGAAGAGATCGTCTACTGAGTGCGGGTTGCGGACGTCGCAGGGCTGGGCGAGGATGTGGATTTTCTTACGCGCCAGTTCCCTGCTGACTCGATTGAGCGCGGACTGGTTGCGAGCGGTAAGAATCAGATTGCAGCCTTCGGCGGCGAGAGCACGGGCGATGGCGAGTCCGATGCCGCGCGTCGCGCCGGTGACGAGGGCGGTGCGGTGGTGGAGGCGGGGACTACCCGAACCCGACGTATGCCTTGACGTACGCCGTGTCTTCATGAAGAGGCACCCACCGGCGACGGCGAAGAGAGATACTGCCACAGGCAAATTTCGTTGCCGTCGGGGTCTCGGACATAGGCCAGAATTCCCGTTCCCTTGTTTTCGGATGGGCTGGCCGGTACGCCTAAGGCACGCAATTCGCGCAGGGCCTCTTCCATGTCGTCAACACGCAGGACGAGGCGTGCGTTTCCCGAACCGTCCAGTTTGCCCCGGCTGGTCGCCGGAACCAGTTCGAACAAGATGCCGTCAATCTCAAAACGGGCAACGAGATCGCGCGAGACGAACTTGAAACCAAGGACGTCTCGATAGAAATCGAAGTAATACGGCATTGGCCCGCGCGAGTTATGAGGGCACTCGCCCGAGCAACATCTTACCGCAGGTGGTGACGTTGCGCCGCGGAAGTGCCTAGACGCCATTCGGCCGCTGGTGGATCAGCGACAGGAACTCGGACCGGGTTTCTTCCTCGGTGCGGAAGCAGCCCAGCATTGACGATGTGACCGCGGCGGAGTGCTGCTTCTCGACGCCGCGCATCATCATGCAGAGGTGGCGGGCTTCGATGACCACGCCAACCCCCTGCGGCTCAACTACCTTCTGAATGGTTTCTGCGATCTGCGTGGTGAGGCGTTCCTGAATCTGCAGGCGGCGAGAAAAAATCTCGATGAGGCGTGGAATCTTGCTGAGGCCGATCACACGGCCGTTGGGAAGGTAGGCCACGTGCACCTTGCCGAAGAATGGGAGCATGTGGTGCTCGCACAGGCTGAACATCTCGATGTCTTTGACGATGACCATCTCATCGTAGTTGACCGTAAACAGGGCGCCCTTGAGCAACGCTTCGGGATCTTCCTGATATCCCTTGGTCAGAAACTCGAGAGCTTTGCGGACGCGCAGTGGCGTCGCGGTCAGGCCTTCGCGTTGTGGATTCTCGCCCAGGCGAACCAGCATTTCGCGGACGAGGTCCTCAAAGCTAGCGCTGGTGAGGGTAGTGGGCTCGGGTTTTCCCTTCTCGATCGAGGCTGGCGTCATAATTTGTGACTTTCGTCGGCTTTCCTTTTCTCCTTCGGGCGCGGCGAACTACTGCACGAGCCTCTGATTGCGTCGGGCGCACAGAAGCAGGTTTCTCGACTGCGAATAATTGCCCGGCGACGGGCAATCATTCTGCGCTCGAAATGACAAATCTAGAGCAGTCGCTCTCCCTCGGTCTACCGCGGCATTGCATTATCACCGCCATACTCGAAGGAGTTCAGCATGGTTTCTTCGAGTCGCACCTTATCCAGATGCGCGTCAAGGAAGCCGCGCCGCAATATTTCGTAGATCGCTATGCACAGATTTTCAGTGGTAGGGACAGTCTGCGCAAATTCTTCGAGCACATTCAAATTCGCGATGTCATAGCGCGAGAGCACTTCCCTTTCCACAAAACCGTCGAGATCGGCGAGATTGCAGACCATGCCGGTGCGCTCATCGACCGGGCCGCTGACCGTGACTTCGAGAGCGTAGTTGTGGCCGTGGCCGTGAGGATTGTTGCACTTGCCGTAAGTGGCACGGTTTTCGTCGGCGGACATTTCTCCGCTGTGCAGCCGATGCGAGGCCGAGAAGCGGTAGCGGCGAGTGAGGTGAGCGATCATTTGTAGCTTTTGGCTACTAGCTATTAGCTCTTAGCGGCGCTTCGTGGTCCCCGGTGTGTTCCGTGACTTCGACATCGATAAATTGAAAACCACCAGCCCTGAAGGGCATCGATTCCTGGAGATTTGACGCGGCCCGAAAGGGCCGCTCTTCCACGTGCGGCAGAGGCGGTTGGTTCACCCTAGTTTTCTCCGTAGAAATCCACAAACAAATCCGGAGTCTCGTAGATGCGGACGCGGTGCAGGCGGGCCTGCCGCAGCTTGGTTTCCAGGCGTTGCCAGATGGCAATGGCCAGGTTCTCCGTGGTCGGGATGCGCGTGAGAAATTCTGGGACTTCCTTGTTGAGGAAGCGATGGTCCATGGCCTCGAGGACTTCGCGGTGCATAACGTCTTTGAGTTGCTTGAGATCGACAACGAAGCCGGAGCGTGGATCGACCTCGCCTTTGACCGTGACTTCGAGCGTGTAGTTGTGGCCGTGTCCGTTGGGATTGTTGCACTTGCCAAAGACGCGGCGGTTCTCCTCCGGCGTGAAGTCCGGATTGTGATAGTAATGCGAGGCGGAGAATTCGGCTTTGCGCGTGAGATAGACCATTTCTGCCCTCAACTTGACTGACGGTTAAGAGCCAAGTCACTCGGGGGTTCGAGCGAATACGGTGGAATCGGCTGCCATTTGGGGGAGTTCGTGCCTTCTCCCTCAGGACAAAAAGTCTTGTTGGGTGCAAACACGATGATCTTATACAGATACCGCTTGCTCTGCGCCGGATAGTAGGCGAAGGCGAACGCGATGCCACTCTTCTTATCGATCCAGAAAATCAAAGGGCGGTCACCCAGCGCCGGGGTCGGAGTAGTCAACAGCGTGTAAGCGGAAAGCCCCTTGTAGGCGGTCTTTACTTTTTCCGGCGGATCGAAAATGGTGATGCCCTCGGCGGTATGGAAGCGAGTGGTGGAGGACTCGATCTGGAACACTTTGTTTTTGTTGAGGCGAATGGAGAGGTCGCCTTGTCCGGCCCGGTTGTCCGCGTCTACCCAATAGAGCGTGGTGCCGCAACGATCTTCCCATTCCTGGTCGCCATATTTTTTGGGGAACAACTCCCACGCACGCTCCCGGGAGTCTCCCAGCTTGAGAGGCCCGACACTCAAACCAGGTTCGATGACGGTTTGAAATGCGGGCGAACTGGGATCGTCTGAATTCGGGGCAGCAATTTCAGAAGGCGGCTGTATGCCGCGGACCGCAGGGTAGTGAGCGCTAACGGGCACTAACAGAATCGCCGGCACAATTAGAAGCACGTGAGCCTTCATGCGGCTCTCCCGGTCAGGACTGTGGGAGCGCGTTCGGGCATGGACCTCACCGGGCGATCTACCCTGCCTTTGGTGCGGCCCTGCGAGTCGGCTTTGCACGTGGGATAAGCCATGTCTCCCTGTGCTCGGTTCATCTTAAAGGAATGTCCTGCGAATATCACCTGGGTGCCGGCGGCCCTGGCTTCAGCAGCCTGCCAGACGGAGCGTCGCGATTCGTCCTTGCCTTAACCGCTGGCTACAGCCGCGATCTCGCGCAGGAAGGCTCGACTTACGATAGGAGCATCGAACTGCTGGACGAATTGAGCGCCCGCAGATCCAAGACTGGAGCGCAGAGCTACATCGTGGTAGAGGAGTTCGATGGCGGCGACCAGCGCTTCCTCGCTGTCAGGTTCGACCAGCAGAGCGTGAGGAACGACCTCAGGCATAGGGCCGGCCCGCGTGGCAATGATGGGCTTGCCGCTGGCCATAGCTTCGAGAAACACGATGCCGAAGCCCTCCTGCACACTGGGCAGGCAGAAAACAGAGCATTGTTTGTACTCGCGCAGGAGGCCGGTGCGAGAGATGTTTTCAAGCCACGTCACTACGCCTTCGAGGCGCTCCTGCTTCCAGATTTTCTTCAGGCGCGCGTGCTCCGGACCACCACCGACAATTCTTACTTCTAATCCATCCAGCTTAGATCGAAGCCTGGCGGCAGCGCCGAGCAACAGGTGCAGGCGCTTGCGACGATAGAAGCGGCAAACACAGAGGACGATGAATCTGTCCTTCTCCGTGGTGTCTGGGACTGAGAGGAGCTGTGAATTCCAGGCCGTGAGGTCAATCAACTCTGGGACGACATGGGGAGCTTGTGGCAACTGATACAGCTCTTGAATGCGTTTGGCGGAATAGCGGCTGGTGGTGATGACAAGATTGGCGGCAGCGACATGCGCCCGTTCGCAGGCCGCCTGCAATCGCATGGTGGCCCGGGTGAATCCGCGCTCAAAACGCATTTCGTCCGCGATTACGCCCTTGATAGAAGCGATGTGGAGCCCCGCCGTACGTCGCGCGAGAGAGTAGCCGTCCATGTCAAAGCCGATAGTGACGTCGCAGGGAGGCAAGTGACGGAATCTGAGCGCTTCGTTGAAAAGGATGCGCTGAAGCGTGTAGATGGGGAACGAAAACGACGGTGTGCACAGCTCAACCGACGCGCCACTTTGGCGGAGCGCCTGCGCCATCGCCGAAATTCCCACGAAGGTGCCGCTTCCGCGAGATATATCCAGCGGCGTTGAAGTCACAAAGCGAATGCGCATGGCTTTCGGTCTAGTGTCGAGTAATTTACTATATGGAAGTGCAGCGAGTTGGCCATTCTGGCAAGCGGTAGTGCTCAGTTTGAATTCTGATCACATGTTGGTCTTTTTCGTCGGCGTCATCCCGAAGGCCCGCGTTCTTACCAGCGGGCCGAGGGATCTCCCGCGAAACGTTCGTCTCCCGGGAGATCCCTCGCTCCGCCTGAAAGACAGCTTCGCTCGGGATGACGCCTCAGAAAACAGTAAGATGCGAAGTGAGCCATCGTTTGGCAGGCTTCTGACTTGTCTTTTGCTCCTGCTGGCGCTTTCCGCCTGCTACAGCGGGACGCGACCGCCGCGCGTCGGCTCGAACGCGCCGGATTTCACGCTGCAAGACGGGCAGAACAAAGTTACGCTGAGCCAGTTCCGCGGGCAGGTGGTCGTGCTGAATTTCTGGGCGACGTGGTGTCCGCCGTGCGTCGAGGAGATGCCGTCGCTGGTGGAAATGCAACGGCGCATGAAAGCGAAAGGTGTGACAGTCGTGGCGGTGAGCATTGATGTGGACGAGAATGCTTACCGGCAGTTCGTGAAGGACCACGCCGCGAACCTGCTGACCGTGCGCGACCCGCAGCAGAAGACTCCCGACCTTTACGGCACGCATGGCTGGCCGGAAACGTACATCATTGACCGCAAGGGCGTGGTGCTAAGGAAGTTTATCGGGCCGGTGGACTGGACGGATCCGGAGGTCGCGCAGTTTCTAGGGAAGCTGTGAGGGGCGGCAGGGCTGCTGTCGCGTTGATTCGACAGTCAGGGGATTGACGCCCCCGAAATAGCACGACGCAAAGTGACGCTAAGGATCATTCGGGTCCGAGGGGGTGCCAATTTCCTTGTACATCACGCACCCCGGCGACCCCTCTATATTTGTGAGACGGAGCGGGCCGATAGGACTTCCGCACTCCCAGCTCTGCCGAAAAGCGGTCGTCGCTTGGGGCGAGAAATGAAAGGTACCAATCGTCGTCGCTGGGACTAGCCGTATCTGATGTCTCGTGACCCAAGACAGCCCGAGCGTTTCCCCCTGTGTCCTCCATCATCATGATCGGCTCGTCAACATTGTCCAGCATTACCAAAAACCGCTCCTTCCCATCAGGGCCAAGAAATGTCATGACCGGCACATCGCCGCTGTCGAGACCGAAGCGGGCGCGTACCACGCCCTTTTCTCCAATAGCTTCGAACTGTTTGGCTCGAATCACGTCAGGTGGCGCTTGAATGCTCCCCCGCCGCGCAAAAACCGAGACCGCGAGGGTGCCCCCGACAAAACCCGCCACGGCTCCAATGAAGGCGACTGCTGCGAACTGCGTGACTTTGCTCATGATTCTATTAGACACCGCATTGAAATTTCTTTGGATTGACTACAGGGCTGCGCGTCCGAAGGCCGATGAGACTCTGCTGAATTCGCGCTAAGTCGCCATGTGCCCACTCGCGCTCTGCCTCTTCCTGTTACTTCGGGAAGCCATGAACCCGCGTTTGGCTTGAGGGCGCTCCACGCAAGATCCCTCGCCCCCGCTGGTGAAAGCGCGGCGCTTCGGGATGACGCATCCCTGGTCGATCTCACAGCTTCACATTCCTCAACCGCAGGGCATTCGTGATCACCGACACTGAGCTGAAGCTCATCGCGGCGGCGGCGAAGATGGGGCTGAGCAGCAATCCGAAGAACGGATAGAGCACGCCGGCGGCGATGGGCACCCCGATGGCGTTGTAGATAAACGCGAAGAAAAGATTCTGGCGGATGTTGCGCATGGTGGCATGGCTCAGCTTGCGGGCGCGCAGAATGCCGGTCAGATCGCCCTTCACCAGCGTGACGCCAGCGCTCTCCATGGCGACGTCGGCGCCGGTGCCCATGGCGATGCCGACATCGGCCTGAGCGAGCGCGGGAGCGTCGTTGATGCCGTCGCCGGCCATGGCGACGACTCTTCCCTGCCCTTGCAGTTTCTTGATGACATCAGATTTGCGTTCGGGCAGGACCTCGGCCTCGAATTCGTCGATGTTGAGCGTGCTGGCGATCCGCATTGCCACGATCCGGTTGTCGCCGGTGAGCATGAGCACGCGAAGGCCGCGCTTCTTCAGCTCTCGAACCGTATCGGCGGTTGCGGTCTTGAGCTGGTCTGCAATGGCGAACGCACCCACGTATTGTCCGTCAACGCCGACGCAAAGGATCGTGTCCCCGGGATAGGATCCGGAAATGACGGCGGGTTTCTGCAGGACTCCGGACTCGACCATCATGCGGACACTGCCGATGGCGACCTTGTGGCCATCAACGACGCCGGTGATTCCCCTTCCAGGGATGGATTGGAATTCCTGCGGCTGGGAAAGTTTCAAGTTTTTATCCGCAGCGGCCTGGACGATTGCGGCCGCCAGAGGGTGCTCGCTGGCTCGTTCCAGGCTGGCGGCCAGGCGAAAGAGTTCGGGATCGTTCGCCAATGCGTCGGAGATGCTGACGACGCGCGGCTGGCCTTCGGTTAACGTGCCGGTTTTGTCGACGACCAGCGTGTCGACTTTTTCGAGGATCTCGAGCGCTTCGGCGTTCTTGATGAGGACTCCGGCGTGCGCGCCGCGGCCGGTGCCGACCATGATCGCCATGGGTGTGGCGAGGCCGAGAGCGCAGGGGCAGGCGATGATCAGCACGGCCACGGCGTTGACGATGGCATGAGCGAGACGCGGCTGAGGTCCGAGCAGAAGCCAAGCGACGAAAGTGATGACCGCGACGGCGACGACGGTGGGCACAAACCAGGCCGAGACGCGATCGGCGAGCCGCTGAATGGGCGCTCGGCTGCGCTGCGCCTGGCCGACAAGCTGCACGATGCGGGCGAGCAAGGTATCAGCGCCGACGCGTTCGGCGCGCATGATGAACGACCCGGTAGCGTTGATGGTCGCGCCGATGACTTTGGAACCGGGTAACTTCTCGACGGGGATGGACTCGCCCGTGATCATGGATTCGTCGACGGCGCTGCTGCCTTCGAGGACGACTCCATCGACGGGGACTTTTTCGCCAGGACGAACGCGCAGGCGGTCGCCGGGCTTGACCTGGTCAAGAGGAATGTCTTTTTCTATGACTTCGCCGGCTATGACTCCGCCACCCTCTGTCCCGGTCCTACTAGCAGGCTTGGTAACCAGCAGGCGAGCGATCTTGGGGCTTAGATCGAGCAGGGCGCGAATGGCGGCGCTGGTGCGGCTGCGGGCGCGGAGCTCCATGACCTGCCCGAGAAGAACGAGCGTGGTGATGGCGGCGGCAGCTTCGAAGTAGACGTCAGGAAATCCGCCCATCATGCGCATCGAAGGGGGAAAGATCCCTGGCGCGACTGTGGCGACGACGCTGTAGACGTAGGCCACACCGGTGCCGAGGCCGATCAGCGTGAACATGTTGGGACTGCGGTTGACGAGCGAAGTCCAGAAGCGCTGGATGAAGGGCAGGCCGCACCAGAGAACCACGGGAGTGGCGAGAAGGAACTCGATGCGCGGGAGATTAATCGTCAGCCCATTGATGTCGAGGTCGATGGTGACTCTGAACGTGTGCGAGATCATGCTGCCCATGGCAATCGCGAGGAGCGGAGCGGAAAGAGCGAGGCTGATCCAGAAGCGGTGGGTCATGTCGCGGAGTTCGGGGTTTTCCTCTGTCGCGGCGGCTACGGTGCATGGCTCGAGTGCCATACCGCAGATGGGGCACGAGCCGGGCTCGGCGCGCACAATTTCCGGATGCATCGAGCAGGTATATTCAGTGCGCGTGGAGGCGAGGGGAAGTTCTTGCTCGAGGGCCATGCCGCAGGACGGGCAAGCGCCGGGCTTCGATTCGCGCACTTCCGGACACATGGGGCAGACGTAGGCAGGCTGAACGCGGACCTCGGACCTCAGACCTCGGACCTCCGGCGGAGGCGGGATCATGGTTCCGTGTGCTACCGCGGGTTTGCCGGCCGGTATGGGAGCCGGTCCCAGGTCTCGCAAAAGCGGCGAGACCCTTCGCTCAGGGCTGGCCTCGGGCACCGCGTGCGGCTTCCCCATCCCCAGCGTAATTAGACCGGACGAGGCGGGTTTGTTCAGGTATCCCGCGGGATTCGCCTTGAACTTGGCGACGCATCCGGCGCAGCAGAAGTAATAGTTCTTTCCCGCGTGTTCGTAGATGTGCTTGGCGGTGGCGGGGTTAACGTTCATCCCGCAAACTGGGTCGCGCTCTAGCGCTGGTGTTGGGTTGGTCGCGGTCATGGTCTATATTGGATTCAGCGTGGCGCGTCCGGGCGCAATGGCCCCGCGGCCAATTCATCATACCGAAGGATTGCCAGCAATGACTTATCTCGATGTGGTGTTCAACTACGGCGCAATTCCCGGGGAAAGCGAACTGCGGGCGATTGACGGCGTGCGGGAAGTTTACGGCATTCGGAGCGTGCAGTTCGACGCGAAACGGCGGACGGTGCGGGTGGAGTTCGATGCGTCGCGATTGAAGCAGGAGGCTGTGGCCAAGTTGTTGCGGCAAGCCGGGATTGATGTGCGGGAAACAGTGGCGCTGGCCTGACCGCCCCTCAGGACAGCCGAGCCTGGTGGGAAGCACGAGGTTGGGGGAGGGCTACCCGACCAAACCTAGCAAGGGGCGCCCAAGAAAACCTCTGGCCGAAGTTATTCTCTGGAGCGCCCCGTTGCGCGCCACTTCGTCTGGGGGTGGTAGAGCATGCGGAATGCCGCCTGTAAGCGATTCAAAACAATGCCCAAGGAGTTCTTTGGAGCGGTAGGAATTGCCGTACGACTGGAAAGAATTACTTCGAAGTAGTTAGGAGCAAGAACGTTACCAGAAAGCACGCCCAAGATTAGTCAGAAGGTCATGCCGCGGGGTCGCGACTGGTCTTTGAACGAGTTGGTGAAAAGCTGGGTTGCGGAAACATCGACCACGATCTTAGCACCAAAACCCTTGAGAAACTGGGCTTCTCAGCGGAACTTGCGGCCTTGGGGTTGTGCCAAAACCTTCGGCTTTTCGGCGGCTGCTGGCCGTTTGAAGATTACTGCATTGGTGCCCTCTGACTTGTCTAGCGTGGGGTACGGCAGTACGCCGCACAATTCCCAGCCATTCTCGCCAGCTTTCTTAAGAAACGGACCTACGGATTCTGGGCCGATTTCCCGCAGCCCTTCTTCGACATGCGGATCGAGAATTCCGTCTTTATAAATAGCGTGAGCATATTCCCATTTCTGCATTGCTGGTCACCTCCTCAGACTACAATACCTGAAATGGAGTGGCTGCGATTACTCGTAAGCGCGATTGCCGGAGCAGTCGGAGGAACTGCGACTGTATTCGGCCTGTCGAAGTTTCTGGGGGATCTCTGGCTTGAAAAGCAGAAATCGCGCTACAGCAAAGAGCTAGAAGAATTCAGAAACAATGTGCACAAAGAACAGGCACGGTTACAGGCTGAGATTGACCGCTCAATATTCGTCACCCGCTCCCAGTTTGAGACCGAGTTTCAGGCAATGAAAGAAGTATCGCAATGCCTTGCCGAGATAAAGATCGTGTATATGCTGCTCAATCCAATTGATCTCAGCGTAAGGACAACAGAACCGGGGCGCGCTCAGTACGTTGCGCGCCTTGCTGCTGCCAACGACGAGTTTCTTGCAAAGTTGCAGGAATGGGCTGTATTTCTAGAGCCAGAATTGTATGACGAGTTTGAACGCTGTCATATCGGTGCAGATGAGGAATTGAAGCGAGTGAGAGCCAATCGCGCATCTGACGACGATAAGGCCCGCAATGCAGAATACTTCTGGCGCGCTTATCGCAATGCGTGCCAACGAGTGAGGGACCGGATCAAGCATTTGGCGATTCTGCCCAGAACGTAGCTCAGTCATGTGCCCCACTGTAAGAGCGTTGGACCTTGATAACCCGGACGAGATTGAAGTCTTCATTTCCATTCCCCGTGCGAGAACTGATCTTGCCTCAATACGGAAATCACTACCGGAACTCGAACGTGAGCTCGGGAAACGCTGGCCGGTGAAGTCCATCGGGCTGGCTCGGCGCAATCCGGTCCACCTAACACAATGGGAAATCTGCTTAATTGTCGGCCTTTCCACGCCTATCCTGAAGCCGCTAGGTGAGAAGCTACGCGACCAAGCCTTCAAGTGGTTACGCAAGAGATTTGGACGCCGCACGAAGAAGAAGAGAACGGTAAGGCATCGCCGTTCTTGATGGTTTTAGGTATGGCGCGCCCTGAGAGATTCGAACTCCCGACCTTCTGGTTCGTAGCCAGACGCTCTATCCAACTGAGCTAAGGGCGCGAAATGCGGCTAAAGAATGGTGAGAATTCGATTATAGCCAAAGACGAGAACGAATGAAACCGCCGGTTGCCCGTGCTAAACGGCAGAGGGCGTCTGGTTTTCCTGAACGACTCAGGCAAACTCAGAAATCCCTCGCAGAGGGCGGCTCGGGATTTGGGCTGGCGACTTCCACTCGCCGCCTGCGCCCCTCGCTCACACCCGCAAAACGCCTCAATTATTGCGTGAGTGGCAGGCAGTTGTAGCCCATCGAAACGCTGTTTTCACCTGTCACCATCTTGTGAAATATGCCTCCCAGGCTGTAATCGCCAGTGGAAGAAATGTTGATCTGGGCGATGACGGTGTAGACGGGGCCAAAGTCAACAATGTCATCTTGGATCAAATCCATGTAGCACCAGTAATCCTTTTTGTTGATTCCCAGGTTCGTGGGCGTATCAATGGAAACACCGCTGTTGTTGAGATAATGCCACAGCCAACTCGGCGCGGTATAGCCGCTACAGAAGGCATAACTGGTTGCACTTTGTGCCGAGAACCTAGTCTCAGGCTTGAACAATTGTGCTCCCGCTTCGCCTTCCGCGACGGCGACCGAGCCTGGCTTGGGGCTGGCTGCCAAGTCGCCCTCGAATCCCGCCCAAATGCAAGCGTACGCCGGGGATGCAGAAATAGGCGCGCTGCCGCCGCTGGTCCCGGCTGAGAAAGGGGCGGGAGTAAGACCGACGCCGTCGGAAATAGGGGGCACTCCTTTGAAGGCGTGGAAATATACGCATGTATATTGGGCCACTGGCGGCTTCAGGCCGACGGAAGTATTGTTAATGCCAACCTGGATTTCGTATTCACCGGCAGAATTAACGACAATTTGTACGTCGTCTTTCCACGTCAGATCCTCTGCAACATTCATGTTGATGCTGAGAATGCCACACATACCGTAATCGTTGGGATTGCCGCTGCCCGGTCCGCCTTTGCCCAGGTGGCGGACGTGGGTAGGCTGCGAGCAGCCAAGCAAGCCGTTTGGCAACTTCTGCAGCTCGCCCTGACACTCCACGGTTCCGGTTACGATGCCTTGCGCTTCGGCGGTTCTCAAAAGAGAACCAAATAGAAGGCAAGAAAAAGTTGCAGCGACAACGGTGGCGACGAAAGACCTCATAGGAGCCTCCCGGCTGTTTGCACGATTTCGACTGAATTAGACCACTGGATTAGACCAGGGAATGAAAGCAGGATTTTCGATGGGCCCAAAAGGAATGGGCATACTTATACACCCGAGGCCTTCACGAGTAAACAAATTTTTCTTCCTCGCGTGTTAATCTCGATTTGCCTTGTTGTTGCTGTCGACCAACCGGAAAGTTTCTCCGGATCGCGAGCTAGCCGCCATGCCCAAGGCACCCCACCCGCAGGATGTCGCCGTACTCTCCTCTTGCAAGCTCGGACTCGTCTATCTCACGGCGAACGACTGGATGTTGATTGCGGATAAAGCGACCCGGCTGAAGTTCAAGGCCGGCGATACCATCATTGAGCAGGGCCGGCGAACGCATGGGGTGTACGTGCTGCTGAAAGGGAAAGCGTCGGTGCAGATTCCGCAGGAGCCCAAGCCGGCCGTGATTCCTGGGGAGGTGTGCGGGGAGATTTCGTTTCTGGACGAACTGCCTGCTACCGCCAATGTGGTGGCCGACGAAGCGGTGGAGGCTTTGTATCTGGATCGGCCCATGCTGCAGGCGCTGTTTGAAATGTATCCGCACATGGGTTCGCGTTTTTATCATTCGCTGGCAGCGAGCCTGGCGCGCCGGTTGCGGGGGTCGATTGCGCAGGCCACCCTGGCGAAGAAAGTGTAGCTTTCCCGCGGCACACGAGCTCGAGTATTTCCCAGAAGCCTCAACGCAGGCTGGTGGCGGTTGGCCATCGCCTCACTATTTTGTCAGCTCGGCCTTGCCACTTATGTTGAACTTGCCGGTCTGAGCCGAGGCGGCATCCTGAGGCTGCGCGCCGCCGAGGGAAACCGTGTATTCACCCGGCAGGATCACGCGATTACCGTTGGCATCAACTTGGCCCAGAGAGCGCGGGTCGATGGTGAGGCTGACGTGAGCCGACTCGGCGACGGCGAGATGGATGCGCTTGAATCCGGCAAGCACGCGCAGAGGAGTTTCGAAAGCTTTGGGTTGCGTGAGGTAGAGCTCAACTACCTCGTCTCCCGCAACAGGGCCCGTGTTCTTAACGTCGGCCTCAACCGTGACGGGATCACCGGCTTTGACGCTTGCTGTAGGGATCTGGAGGTTGCTGTAGGCAAAGGTTGTGTAGCTGAGGCCGAAGCCGAATCCGTAGAGCGGCTTGTCGGCGAGATAACGATAGGTGCGGCCACGCATGGAATAGTCTTCGAAGGGGGGAACCTGGCCCAGCGAGGAGTAGAAGGTGAGAGGAAGACGCCCGGAAGGATTGTTGTCGCCGGCTAAGGTTTCGGCAATGGCTGTGCCGCCCTCCTCTCCGGGATACCAGGCTTCGAGGATCGCGTTGGCGTGCTGTTCGGCCCAATTGACGGCGAGCGCGCTGCCGTTCTGCAGCACGACGACCAGTGGCTTGCCGGTCGCGGCGAGAGCTTTCAATAAATCGTCCTGAGCCGCGGGTAAGTCGATGGAAGTACGATCGCCGCCCGAGAACCCCGCAAGCTTGACGGGCATCTCTTCGCCTTCGAGTGAAGGCGAAAGACCCACGAACGCGATGGTGATATCGGATTGCTTGGCTGCAGCAACTGCTTCGTTGCGCAGTACATCCGCTGGAGCCTGCCACGCAAGGTCGATGCCGGCGGTGCCGGTTCCGTGCCGGTATTCCAAACGGATCGAGTGGGGTTGGGTATCGCTGAAAGTGACCGACGATTGGATGACCTCGCCGCGTTCGGGAGTCTTGCCGCCGCTTTTGACCAGCAGCTTGTCGTCGAGATAGAGGCGGAAGACTTCTGTGTTTTCGCAGGAATAGCAATAGTTGACGCGAACGCCCAACTTGTATTCACCGGGAGCCGCAGGAGTGAAGGTGCCGGTCCAGCGCACCGAATAGTTGTTGCGCTGCAACCCGTCGACGGGAACGACTTTATCCCAGTTGAAATTGATGTTGCGGTCGGTGCGTGTCAGGACAGGGGCGCCACTCAAGTCGGGCGAACTGAAGTACTCGCCGGTGAGTCCATTTCCCGAACCGCTGGCAGGATGAAGCGCAGTGTGCTCGATGGGCATGGCGAAACCCTCCACCAGCGTGGCGCCCTGCGCATAGGTAATCTTCGCAGATGAAAAGCGCTTTTCAATCCCTTCGAGCGGAAAGACCGGCGACGGCGGCGGGCCGTTGTAGTTGCCTTGCAGGGACTGTATGAGTTCTGCGGTCGGGCCGACGACGGCGATGCGGGTCACCCCGGCTTTCAGGGGAAGCGTTTGGTCTTGATTCTTCAACAGCACGATCGATTCCCGCGCCGCGCGCAGCGAGAGCTGGCGATGCTCGAGGGAGTTGACCTCGGTCATGGGAATCTGTCCATAGGCAAAGCTCGAGGGCGGATCGAACATGCCGAGCTTGAAACGCGCGCGGAAGAGGCGGCGCAATGCGTTGTCAAGGTCGGATTCTTTGATCAGACCCTGCTGAACCGCGTCAACGAGCGACGGGAATGCCTGTCCCTCGTGGAAACCGCATTCGAGATCGGTGCCGGCTTTAACAGCCGCCGCCGCCGCGTGAGCCATGTCAGGAGTGTAGTGGTGTCCGTTATAGATGTCGGCGATGGCAGCGCAATCGCTCACGATGTAACCTGAGAACTTCCAGGCATCGCGAAGATGATCGCGGAGAACCATCGTGCTGGCGCAGGCGGGCACTCCGTCAATCGAGTTGTAGGCGCACATCACCGACTGGGCGTGCGCCTCGGCCACTGCGGCGCGAAAAGCGGGCAGGTAAGTGTCCTCAAGATCGTGGGGCGAGACATCCACGTTGAAACCATGCCGCAGCGGCTCGGGTCCGCTGTGCACCGCATAGTGCTTGGGGGTAGAAACCACGCGGATATATTTCGGGTCATCTCCCTGCATGCCGGTGACGAAGGCCACGCCCATGCGGCCTGTCAGAAAGGGATCCTCCCCGTATGTCTCCTGGCCGCGTCCCCAGCGCGGGTCGCGGAAGATGTTGATGTTGGGCGCCCAAAACGTAAGCCCGAAAAATCTTTCGTGATGGTCTTCGCGCATGGCCTGGTTGAACTTGGCGCGCGCCTCGGTTGAGACGGTCTCGCCCATCTTGTGAACCAGATCCGTGTCCCAGGTGGCGGCCATTCCAATCACCTGGGGAAAATTCGTGGCGTAGCCGGCGAAGGCGACTCCGTGCAAGCCCTCATTCCACCAGTCGTAGTGGGGAATGCCGAGCCGTGGAATGGCAGCGGCGACGTCCCGCATCTGCGAGACCTTTTCTTCCAGCGTCATGCGGCCGATGAGATCGTCAACACGCTGATCGAGCGGTAACGACGGATTCACATACGGAGCTTGAGCAGTTCCCTCTTGCTGAGCGAGCAGCGGGTAAGCGAGAACCGGCGTTACCAAGAGTGCAAGAAGGCTACCGATGAGAAGAGCGCGAGAATTTGACATGGGGACTGCCAGCTTCCTGTACATGAGGATGTTTATGGGACTCGTCATTATATTCGGCAAGCCGCTTCATGGATATCCTTGCGCAGGCGGGTTCAGAAAAAAGCAGGTTCCCATTCGGCTCCTTCGCTACGCTCAGTCGCTCAGGGCAGGCTCTCGACTTCGCGGGATTGCCCGGAAAACGGGCAATCCCGCGTCGGTCGGAATGACAGGGCTGACCTTAGCCAGGCATTCCTCGAACGGGAGTGAGTAATTCAAATTGAGCCAGTGCGCGAACGCGCGTTCAGGTAATCGGCGCCCCGGCTGATTTGTAGATCGCTTCGATGGCGAGCATGTCGTTCAAGCCTTCTTCGCCGGCTGATACGGGTTCTTTGTCGTTGCGAATGCAGTCGGCGAAGTGCTCGGCCTCAATCGTGAACTGATACGGGTGTTTCTCTGTGCTGGCCCGCTCGATCGGCTTTCCGCCGACCTCCCCGTGCAGGCGGACACCCTCGTAAGTAAAGCCTGGTTCGATGACGAGGTATCCGGTCTCGCCGTTGATATTGAGGAAGTTCGGCCCGCGCTGACCGTAAGAACAACTGCAGGAAGCGAGGATGCCGGAGGGCAGCTTCATGGTCCACTCCATCGATTGCTCGACTTCGCTGAAGCGGCCGCTTTGTTCGCGGGTAGCCAGTTGAGCGCTGAAACTCACCGGCTCCTCGCCGGTGATGTGGCGAATCGCGTTCAAGGGGTAGATGCCCAAGTCCAGGAGCGCGCCGCCGCCACCGAGACTCTTCGTGAGCCGCCATGCGCCTGCCGGCTGCTGCCCAAGGAAGCCGCCTTGAAACGACTGCAATTGCCCGATCTGGCCGGACTGGATAATCTCGATGGCCTGTTTCCATAGAGGCTCATATTGGACGCGGTAGGCGATCATGAGCTTGACTTTTGCCTGGCGGCAGGCGTCGATCATCTGGCGGCATTCCGCGCTCGAAATCGCCATCGGCTTTTCGCACAGCACATGCTTTCCCGCCTTGGCGCCGCGAACGGTATATTCGCAGTGCATGCTGTTGGGCAGGCCCACGTAAATCGCATCGACATCCGGGTTGTCGCGAATGCGGTCGAACGCATCGTAGGTGTAAATCGAGGTCTTGGGGATGCCGTACATGGCGGAATACTTCACGCCCTTGGTGTCGGGATGTCCGGTGACGAGCGCGGTGATCTTGGCAGTCTGGGAGTTGGCGCAGGCTCGCATGAAGATGTCGGAAATTGAGCCGAGTCCAACGGCGGCATAGCCGACGGCCCTTTGCGTGGCCGCCGCATGGGCGCGAATGGGCAGGAAGTTGCCTGCCAGGGCGAGAGCCGAAAGTTTGGTGAATTCGCGGCGATTCATTGTGGTCCCCTCAGATGTTCGATGTGATGTCCCCAAGTTGGCTGAGTTGGAATTGTAAAGTACGCGGATGGAATTTGCCCACGGATTCTAAGAGGAGATAGCGGTGCAAGTTTGAATTCCGATCACGGGTATGTCCCATTTTTGTGGGGTCATCCCGAGTGAAGCCGGTTCTCAGGCGGAGCGGGGGATCTCCCGGAAGACGAATGTTGCAGGGGAGATCCCTCGGCCCGCTGGTGAGAGCGCGGGCCGTCGGGATGACGCAACCGATAGGGCGAGACTTCAAACTGCACTACTAGCCGAGAGGATCGGACCGCGAAATCTTTATGATGTAGATGTGGTTGAAGACGGGAAGACCGGGCGTGCCCCAGCCGACGCTCTTTGTGCTAGCCTAAGGATTCCGTGCGCGTGCGCGGAGAAAGTGGGGCGCGCACGCCAAACCCCGCATGATGGATTCCGGCAATCTGCGACTGGCGCTGGTCTCGGCAGCAGTGCTGGGCTTCCGGCACGGCCTGGATTATGACCACATCGCGGCCATCACTGACATCACGAGCGTGCAGGCGAGGGTGCGCGACGCCATGCGTTACGGTCTGCTGTACGTGTCGGGCCACGCCACGACCGTGGCGATTCTGGGAGCGGGGGCGATCGCATTCCGGCTCTCGCTGCCTCCGGCCAGCGATCGCTGGGCGGAACGGCTGGTGGGCATTACGCTGCTGACCCTGGGAATCTATGTGCTGGGTACGTTCTTCCATCCGTCGACGCACAACCACAACCGGCCGCGCACGCGGATCACGCTGCTCGTTAACGGTATGCTATGGGTCTATTGGCGGTTAAGCCGGATCTTCGGCGGCACGCGGGTGGAAGCGCCGAAGGTCTTTCAGGACGGATATGGGACGACTTCAGCCTTTGTAGTGGGAGTGATTCACGGGCTGGGGGCGGAAACCCCGACGCAATTGCTGCTGTTTCTGCTGGCGGCAAATCTGGGCGGGACCGGGGCTGGGTTGCTCGGCCTGTTCATGTTCATCGCCGGGCTTTTGGTGATGAATACATTAATGTGCGCTACGGTCGCGGGGTTGTTCTCGTCCACACTAAAGCACCCGGTTACGCTGCGTGCCATGACCCTGTTGACCTCGGCTTACAGCGTTGTTGTGGGCGCGATCTTCCTGCTGGGAGCGGCGGGGAAGCTGCCGTCGATGACGGGGTAAGGGAGCGGAGTGTCCTTCACGGTCGTTCCCCAAACGGGCTTGTTGCTGCAGTCCGGAAAGCCGCGCCGTTGCCGATTGTTCTAATCCAACAATTTTGGAACCGGTCTAGCCTCAGGCGGTTACCGCCGTAATCTGGGTTCTGGGATTACCGTTGACCGGCTCTGCCCCGGCTCCTTACATTGGCGAACAGGGGGTTGTATGAAGGACATACATGAGGTCCTGCGTCAGAAGCAGGCAAAGTACGCCCAACTTGGCAAACAGATCGAGATGCTGCAACAGGCGGCAGAAAAGTTGCGTGAAGTAGCTCCATTACTGGCCGAGAATGACGACGAAGACAACGCCGTGCTGGCAGAAGTGGACGACATCACCAGTCAAGCCGATGCCATGGCGGCGAAGGCGGGTGCGAATTCCGGCGGCGCAGCGTCCTCTAAGCCGGCCCGTGGGACCGCGCCGCGCTGGCCCTAATCTCACGGGTGCTGGTTGACCTCTTTCGCCTTATGACGCTGCAAGTCTTACTGGTTTCGAGCGACGACGCCGCAGCTGACGTGCTGGGGCGGGTGCTGCCCGCGTTTGGCCTCTTCATGGATCGCTCCAGCGATCCTGAAACCACCCTTGCCCGGACTCGGCACCAGAGGTTCGAGGCGTTGATTGTGGATTTTGATGACGCCAAGCTGGCGGGCGAGGTCATCGAGCAGGCACGGCAGATCAGCCCGAACACCCTGAGTGTGGCTCTGGTAGCAGACGCCACCAAAGTGCGGGAGATCCTGAGCAGCGGGGCACACTTCGTCCTGTATAAACCTCTCACCGAGGAGGCTGCCAAAGCGGGCTTGCGAGCCGCGGCCACTTTGCTGAGCCGGGAGCGGCGGCGGGCTTTCCGCGTGCCCGTGCAGGCGCCCGTCGAAATTACGCTGCCCGAGGACCGGAAAGCCGACGGCATACTGCTCGACTTGAGCGAAAACGGCATGGACGTGCTGACTCCGGAAGCGCAGGCGGCCGCCACTTCGCTGAGCTTCCATTTTCAACTGCCCGACAGCGCGGCGGAGATTTCGGGTCATGGGCAAGTGGTGTGGGCAAATCCCAACGGGCAAACCGGAGTTCGCTTCCTGGATCTCACCGAGACAACGGCCGGGGAACTGAAGTCCTGGCTGAAGGTTGCGGCGGCAGGTCTGGGCGCGGATGCAGAGGAGGAGAATGTGCCGCACTGCAAGCTGACCGACCTGAGCCTGGGCGGCTGCTATGTCGAGACCGATGCTCCGTTCCCGGAGCGGGCTTTGGTCGACCTGTGTCTGAAAACGGGCGAGATGGAAGTGCACACCGAGGGTATGGTGCGAGTAAATCACCCCGCCCACGGCATGGGGGTCGAGTTCCCTTCGCGGACCGCCGAACAACGCGCGCAGGTTGGCAATTTGATTGGGGTTCTGCGCAGCAGCCCGGACCGGGCGCCGGACTTGACAATTTCCCCGCGTGCTTTGGTCGCCGATCTCACCCAGTTCGAACCGGCGATTCAACCGGGCGGAGATGGGACTGCCGAAACGGAAGAAATGGAAGACCCGCTGCTCGAACTTCTTCGTCGCGGCGCATCGTTACAGCAGGATGACTTCCTGGCTGAACTGCGAAATCAACGCAATCCGGAACACGCCGCCTCCGCCTAGGGAAACTCCGATTAAGTCCAGTGAGAGGAAAGAGCAGGCTTCTCAACCTCGCGGAATTGCCCGTTTTCGGGCAATTCTGCTCCGCTCGAAATGACAAAGTTTAGAGTTAATCAAAGTTTCCCTAGCAGATTCCACAAAACATTCTGAGGATCGTCGCGCCGCCGTTGGCTCGCGCGCGGCCGTATTCGCGCCCCCGCAAAAAGCCTCTCGTGGCAGTTTCTTGGGCAGAGCGTCTCAGGGAAAGAGCTGCGGGCGGCATGGCGGCGAGCAAAGCAGAGAAGTTCAGGAGCGAGAGGCTTTCAGGGTGTGATCTGCTACAAGAATAGAAGAACCCGAACCCCGTCTCTGGCGCGGGTTCTTCTCCTCCTTGCGGTTCGTTCCACGCCCTTTGCTGCCAAATTAGTCCAACTCGGTTGCAGGGTGATTTCAGCAGTATTAAATGTGGGTTAAATGTAGACTGGTCGGTTCACTCCTACCTAGGCTTGCGGATGGACCTAGGGTTTATGGATGCGCTTATGTGGAAGACCAGCGCCTGCGTCTTGCGAATGCTGGCGCGCATATGCGCCGGCTTCCTGCTGGTGTCAAGCACTGCCTACGCTCAAACCGAAGAAGCGAGACAGATCTCCGATTGCAGGCCCGCCCAGCTTTCCGCGGTGGAAGACCAAGCGGCGCTGGATCAAGTGGAAGGTGGCCTCGGGCATCACGCTTTGACCGTCGCCGTTCAGAACATTTCGACCTCAACCTGCGTGTTGAGCGGAGTTCCGAAGGTCCGTTTCCTCGACCGCGATGGCCGAGTCATGCCGGTGCCGGTTTGTGAGAACTGCGTCAGTTATTTGATCCCGAAGCAACCCGTCGAAGTGGTTCGTCTGGCTCCAAAAGCATGGGCGTACTTGCTGGTTGCCTACACTATCAACGACAACGATGGAACGTGGCCTTGCAGAGAAATTGCAGCGCTCGAGGTTCACACCAGCCGACAAGCTGACGCGCTAAGTGTCAAGACCCGCGAAATGCGAAGCTGCGGCCAGATCTATGTTTTCCCATTTACACGGGCAATACCCCAGGCCCAACGATGAATGCGCATGCCAGCAAGACTCCAAGGCGTACATTTTTCTGGCCTCCTGCATTGGTCATCGGCGCAGCGGCATTTGCGGCCGAAGTGCCCCTCTTTTTCAAAGGGATACCGTCAGGACATGATGTAGAGTTTCATCTTTATTCCTGGCTTGAAGTTCTTGCGCAATGGAAGCATGGCGTCATGTTTCCGCGCTGGGCAGTGTGGGCGAATTTCGGCTATGGCGAGCCGCGGTTTGTGTTTTACCCTCCGGCGTCGTGGATGCTGGGCGCGTTGATCAGTGCAATCTTCCCTTGGAGAGTTGCGGCCGCGGTTTACATCTGGTGCGCGCTGATGCTGGCGGGAGTCTCGATGTTCCTGCTGGTGCGCAGATGGTTGGACCGCCGCGATGCCATTTTTGCGGCGGTGCTGTATGCGGTGAATCCGTATCATCTGGTCATCATCTACTGGCGGAGCGCGTTCGCGGAATTGCTGGCCAGTTGCGTGGTGCCGCTGTTGCTCGTGGTTGTGCTGAAGGCAGCGGAGGAAGGCTGGCGGCTTGTGGTTCCGTTGGGGTGCGTGCTGGCGGCGGCGTGGCTGACCAATGCTCCCGCAGCGGTAATGATTCATTATTCGCTGGCGCTGCTGGTTCTGTTGCTGGCGTGGCAGCGCAGGTCATGGCGGCTTTTGCTCGTGGGCGCGAGCGCGGTTGCGCTGGGCGCGTGCCTCGCGGCGTTTTATCTCTTGCCGGCGATCTACGAGCAGAAATGGGTCAACATCGCAGAAGCGATTTCTGCCGGGTCGTGCCCGCAGGATAACTTTCTCTTTGCTCATACTCCTTTCCCGGATCACGATGCTTTCAATCGCGTCATCTCCTGGGTTGCGGTGCTGGAGATGGCGGTAGTTCTGGGAACCGGGGTCGTGGCAACAATCCGTCGGCGAGTCACGCGAGAACTCTGCAGTCTTCTATGGATGTGGGCGTTCGGTTGCGGCCTGCTCATGTTTCCCGTGACGGCGGTTCTGTGGAAGGTCTTGCCCAGATTGCAATTCATGCAGTTCCCGTGGCGCTGGCTTCTGTGCCTGAGCATGATCTTCGCGATCTTCGCGACGGCGGGCGCGCGGCGGTGGTGGATGCGGGCTGCGGTCTGCATGGTGGCAATCGTCGTCATCGGCTTGGTGTGGTGGCGCATTCAGCCGCCGTGGTGGGACAAAGCCGCCGACCTTCGCGAGATGCAGATCAACATGGCCGAGGGCATCGGCTACGAGGGCGCCGACGAGTACACGCCGGTCGGAGCCGATCCGACGGCTATCGACAAGGGCGTGCGCACGGTCACGATTGACGGGCCGGCACGCGGGGCGATTCACATCAAGAGGTGGGATCCTGAGGTGAGAGCGTTCACAGCGGAAGTGACTGCGCCGGATGAGCTGAGGCTGCGGCTGTTTCAGTATCCCGCGTGGCAGGCGGAGGTCAATGGCCGCGCCGTGCAGACAGCGATGCGCGAGGATACCGGGCAAATGCTGGTCCCGGTCGAGGCTGGCATGAATCGCGTCGAGATCAGGTTTGTGCGGACGTGGGACCGGACGGCGGGGGGATGGATTTCGATTCTCACTATTCTCGGGATGCTCGTATGTTCTGCTGTTGCCATGAAGCGCCCGCAGGATTGAGTGATTCAGCCATTGAGTCATTGAGTGATTAAGTCATTGAGTCATTGAGAATGTCGGCTATGAGTTCAATGGCTAAATGACTCAATTACTCAATGATTCAATGGCCAGACGAATTCTGATCGCCACATCGAATGCGGGCAAGCTGCGGGATTTTGCCGGAGCCGCGGCGGCGCATGAAATTGAGATCGCCGGCATCCCGGACTTCTCTTCCCTCCCGACCGTGGTTGAAGATGGACTGACGTTTGAAGAAAATGCGCGCAAGAAAGCCGAGGCGTACAGCAGGTATGTTGCGGGAGAAATCGTTGTCGCGGATGATTCCGGGCTGGAAGTCGACGCACTGGATGGCGCGCCCGGCGTGCATTCGGCGCGCTACGCGGCACCGGATCTGCACGGCAAGGAACCGCATCTTGCGGACGAGAATACCGACGACGAGGCCAACAACGCACGCGTGTTAAGGGAGCTGAGAACTGTTCCCTTTGAGAAGCGGACAGGGAGATTCGTGTGCGTGCTGGCGGCCGCGCGCGATGGCAAGACGCTGGCGACGTTTCGGGGAACGGCGGAGGGAATCATTCTCGATGCGCCGCGCGGGAAAAACGGCTTCGGCTACGATCCGCTCTTTTATTTTCCGCAGATCGGGAAGACGTTCGCGGAGTTGAGCCCGGAAGAAAAATCGAAGTACAGCCATCGCGGGGCGGCGTTGCGGAAGTTTCTGGAGTGGTGTGAGCGGCAGGGCAGTTGAGCGCACGGTGGTCCGTCAAACCGCGCAATCCCCACCTCTCGCGCAAAGTACGCGCGAGAAATGGGGCACCCGGCTTGTCGAGCTGCGCTCGACCGGACAGCCGAGGGCGGCTGTCCCCACATATTTCTCTCTGCCGACTGACTACTGGGAGTGTGCCAGTTTGATCATTTTCTCTTTTGCTGGGCTGCAGCCTCTAAAGCCTCTGCTTCCGCCAGTAGAGCATCAGCTCTCCGCAAGAGTTTGTCGGCTTGTCCTTTTAGGTTTGTTGCCAGCTGACGCAGCCTCTCAGGCTCTGGAACGTGTCGTTTCCGAACTGGGCCAGGTCTCCATCGCATAGGCGAAGTGTCCAACATATGCCTCGTTTGCAGCAAGGCAAAACTTATCACATTAGAAGCACGATTTCCTCAACTCGCCGCTTCCGTCCGCTAAATCGAAACCGAGACACTACCTGTTCCTTGACTTCACTTCTTTGGGCGCAAGATAATGACAGGTTCTTTTCTCGATGTGGGGTTTCGAAGGAGCGCTGCGTGGCTTCAGCCAGTACTACTGCCCCCGTTATCAGACCGGGGGTCGCGCCGTTGCGCGCTGGACAAGGAATCTCGTTCGTCCTGCGGCGACTGCACTCGCTGACCGGAATCATTCCCGTGGGCGCGTTTCTGTTCGAACACATTCTGATTTCGAATTCGACCGCCATTGGCCAGAACGGGCCCGCGGCGTACGCGCGGCAAGTTACTTTCCTGGCGAATCTGCCTCTGGTGTTTTTCCTGGAATTGTTCGGGATTTGGCTGCCGCTCGCATACCACGGCCTGTACGGCTTTTACATCTGGTATCGAGGCGAGGGCAACAACATTTCCTATCCGTGGAGCGGCAACTGGATGTACACGCTGCAGCGCTGGACCGGAATTGTTGCCTTTGCGTACATCGCGTGGCATGTGGCTACCATGCGCTTCATGGGATCGGACCTGCATGCAGATCCAGGCTTGTCGTTTGGCAAGGTGCAGCATGAGGTATTGCAGTCGCGATACTTCTTGTTCTACGTCGTGGGCCTGATCGCGGCTTCCTGGCATTTTGCGTACGGCATCTGGTTGTTTTGCGCGAAGTGGGGAGTGGTTAACGGGGACAAGGCGCAAAAGCGGCTTCTGGCTTTGTGTCTGGCGTTTTTCGTAGTGATGAGCGGAGTTGGACTGGCGAGTTTGGCCTCGTTCCGGTCGCGGCCGCAGCAACCCTTCGAATCGGGAACGATGAACGAACGGAATATCACGCAGATTAGGTAAAGAACGGGGCGGTAAGAGAAATCATGGCGGCTCCTAGAATCATTGTCGTAGGCGGCGGACTTGCGGGACTTTCCGCCGTGATCAAGATCGCGGAGATGGGCGGGCAGTGCGACCTGTTCTCGATTGTGCCGGTGAAGCGGTCGCATTCGGTGTGCGCGCAGGGCGGCATCAACGCGGCCAAGAACCTGAAGGGCGAGGGCGATTCCACCTGGCAGCATTTTGACGACACGGTTTACGGCGGAGATTTCCTGGGCAATCAGCCTCCGGTGAAGGCGATGTGCGAGGCCGCGCCGGGAATCATTGACCTGCTCGACCGCATGGGCGTTCCGTTCAACCGCACTCCGGAGGGTCTGCTCGATTTCCGGCGCTTCGGCGGAACTTTGTATAACCGCACGGCGTTCGCGGGCGCGACTACCGGACAGCAGCTCTTGTATGCCCTGGACGAGCAGGTACGGCGCTATGAATGCGAGGGGAAAGTCAAGAAATACGAGCACTGGGAGTTTCTGTCGGCGGTGCTCGACGGGCAACGAGTGTGCCGCGGCATTTGCGCGATGGATTTGCGGTCGATGGAAGTGCGAACGTTCCCTGCGGACGCAATCATTATTTGTACAGGCGGCATTGGCGCGATTTTCGGCAAGTCGACGAACTCCGTGGTATGCACGGGATCGGCGCAGTCGGCGCTGTATCAGCAGGGATGCTACTACGCGAACGGCGAGTTCATTCAGGTTCACCCGACGTCGATTCCCGGCGAGGACAAGCTGCGGCTGATGTCGGAGTCGGCGCGCGGTGAAGGCGGCCGAGTGTGGGTGCCGCGAAAGGCGGGAGACAAGCGCGATCCGAAGTCGATCCCAGAAAAAGACCGCTGGTATTTCTTGGAAGAGTGGTATCCGAAATACGGAAATCTCGTGCCGCGCGACGTGGCCACGCGCGCGATCTTTAAGGTCGTTTACGAGCTCAACCTCGGTATTGATGGCAAGCCGATGGTCTACCTCGACCTGACGCACATTGACCGCAAGATTCTCGATAAGAAGCTGGAAGGGATTCTCGAGATTTACGAGAAGTTTGTCGGCGACGATCCGCGCGACACACCTATGAAGATTTTCCCGGGCATGCACTACACCATGGGCGGGTTGTGGATCGACTACAAGCAAGCCACGAACATTCCGGGAATTTATTCGGCGGGTGAGTGCGAATATCAGTATCACGGCGCGAACCGGCTGGGGGCGAATTCGCTGGTGTCGTGCATCTATGGCGGATTTGTGGCCGGGCCAGCGGCGATGCAATATGCGGCGAGCTTGCCGGCTGCGGCGTCGAACGGGCATTTCGACGCCGAAAAAAAGCGGCAGGAAGAAATCAACGCGAATTTGATGAAGGCGGACGGCACGGAGAATCCGATCAAGCTGTGGCGCGAGTTGGGCGACGTGATGACCAAGGATTGTACCGTCATCCGCTACAACAAGAATTTGCAGCAGACCGACGCCAAGCTGGTCGAGATGCTGGAGCGCTATCGCAAGATCAACCTGAGCGATCGGACGCAGTGGGCAAATACGACGGTGGTTTTTGCGCGGCAGCTTTACAACATGCTGCAACTGGCGCGGGTGATCGCGCAGGGCGCGGGCATGCGGGATGAGTCGCGCGGGGCGCACTACAAACCGGACTTCCCCGACCGCGACGACAAGAATTGGCTGAAGACGACGAAGGCCTATTTCGCGCCGGATGCCGATGAGCCGAAGTTTGAGTTCGAGCCGGTGGATGTGTCGCTGATTCCGCCGAGGGCGAGGAAGTACTGAGCAGAATCTCAGGGTTCATAGCCGAGGGCTTAACGGTCGCGATTCGTGTGGGGCCGTATCAGGGCACGCCTTCAGGCGTGCCGGTCGAGAGCTGCAATGCGGAACGGCTTTACCCCTGCGGTGCCTCATCGAGCTCAAATCCCTCACGCGACGAAGAATAGGCATATTCCGCCGGTGCTTTGGCCAATCCTCGTTTGACCGGGTTGTTCGCGATATATTCACAAAGTCGAGCGAGCGCTGCTGGCTCACAGACGCGGACTTCCGAGAAGCCACGCTCCCAAACCGGCGCCATGAAGCCCAGTTCCTTTCCTGCACGGAATGCGAATCCGCCTTTGATGAATTGGACTGCGCGCTCGATGCTGATCTCGCGCCCGACGGTGATAAGAACATGAAAGTGATCCGGCATTACGACAAACCCGTGGAGGAGATATTTGCGTTGCGAACGGTAATGGTAAAGAACCTCAACGAACAGCCCGGCGGACCGGTCAGACTGCAGGAGGTTGCGCTTGCCTGCAATGGATGAGGTTACGAAAAACGTGCGTGCGCCGGAGGCAATGTTGGCTGGATCGGAATGTCGTAGCGGAATGGCCATGTACAGGGGCTAAAGCCCGTGGATTTGTCGCATCACATCGGCACGTCTGAAGACGTGTCCTGATACGAATCGTGCGCCATGCTCTGGACTATGTCTGTGACGAGCGAACATGCATGCTTGTGGAAATTGGGAAGATACGAAAATGACCAGCGCCTAAAGGCGCGCTGACTCGTCGATCTCTACGGCACGCATAAATGCGTGCCCTGATACGAAGCGCGCACGCAGCAGGATGCGCGAAGCGTGTCGGTTATGTCGACGACGGTCTGATACGAATCGTGCGCCATATTCTAGACCATGTCTGTGACGAGCGAACATGCACGCTTTGTGGAAACTGGGAAGCGAGATCGGCCTCGGTATATACTTCTGCTCGGCGCGATGAAACAGGCCCGTTCGAGCCGGCGGACGTGTCGCTGATTCCGCCAAGAGTGAGGAAGTATTGATTTATGGATGCAGCGGCGCGTCGACGAATTATTCGGATTGCGGTGAATACGGCGATCGGTGCGTGCGCGGCTGCACTTATTGCGGTGGAGCGGATGCACAGCAGGAGCCCTGATGCGGGACTTGGGGCTAAAATCTGGTTCGGGCTGTGCGGCTTTTCGATTCTCCTGGGCATTGCGCGCTATTTGTACTATCGGAACAGGCGAGACTACTTCGCAGAAGAGATGGATCACAGGCGTGGGTTGGCGAAGGGGACATTCAGAACGAGGGATGACGATGCCGACGCCTGAGAATAACCCTCGTAAGGGAATATCGAAACTGCGTCTGTTGGAGATTGCCGTTAGCATCCTGAACTTTGCCTTGGCGGTTCTGAATGCCGTTCGCTTTTGGCGTGGGCGCGATTCAGTCGACGCGGTGAATGCTGGCTTGTTCCTGGTGATGGCGGTACTGTTCTTGCGGCGGTCAAACCAACCCGAGCGCGTTGGGGAATCACAGATTACGCAGTTGAACATTCAGAATTCGAGAGAGCGGAAATCCTAGGGCTGCAGACTGCATAGATCCTTCGCTTCGCTCAGGATGACAAGAGTTTGAGATTCGAGTTGAAGGGCTACAGGCTAATTACTAATGGCTGAAAAATCCGTCATCTTGCGAATCAAGCGCCAGGACACTCCCATCTCCAAGGCCTACTGGGAGGAGTTCTCGGTTCCCTACCGGCCGAACATGAACGTGATTTCGGCGCTCATGGATATTGCCGCGGACCCGGTCACGCGCGAGGGCAAGGCGACCACGCCCATCACCTATGACTCGAATTGTCTGGAAGAAGTTTGCGGGTCATGCGCCATGCTGATCAACGGACGCGCGCGCATGGCGTGCTCGGCGCTGATTGACGATCTCGAGCAGCCGATCAAGCTCGAGCCGTTTTCGAAGTTCCCGATTGTGCGCGATCTGGCCACCGAGCGCAGCGTGATCTTCAAGAATCTGATCGCGGTGAAGGCGTGGGTGCCGATTGACGGCACCTATGATCTGGGCGCGGGGCCGCGCATGTCGGCCGAAGATCAGGAGGCGGCGTATCCGCTCTCGCGGTGCATTTCCTGCACCTGCTGCATGGAAGCCTGCCCGCAGTTCAACGAAGACACGGGCTTTGTGGGCGCGGCCACAATCGCGCAGGTACGGCTGTTTAACACGCATCCGACGGGCAAGGCGCTGAAACGCGAGCGGCTGGCGGCGCTGATGGGCGATGGCGGCATCCAGGAATGCGGTTATGCGCAGAACTGCGTGGAAGTTTGCCCGAAGGATATTCCGCTGACCAAGTCGATTTCCGAGGTTGGGGGACAGGTCATGCTGCAGGCGCTAGGAGATCTTTTGCGGCGGTAGGAGCCAGAAGCAGCGCCTTAAGGCGCGCTGATGGTCGCTGCCCTTTGCGGCACGCCTGAAAGGCGTGCCCGGATACGAATCGGAAGAACGCGCGAGAAATGGGCACCCCGGGGGATTCGAGAATTCCCACTTCTGGCAAAAGCGGCGAGAAGTGGGGCACCCAATGACCTTTTGCGGCGCTTGCGGTTGACATAACTGTGCATACGATTGCATCCCGATTGAGTGACTGCTCGACCTGAATCCCGGCAAATCATTGCTGGCAGAGCTCATAAGCAGGTTCTCAGACAGAATCCGGAATGGCCCGCAAGATGCCGATCTATACTTCGGCCTCGGGCGCCGACAAAGAGGTGGTAATCAGCCGGTAACCCGCGCGGGACACGGTCTTTGGGTACGCAAGTAATGATCCCAGCCGCCTAAGCGGTAGGGCCGCTTGACCGCATGGCGTAGAATAAGCGCTTGTTCCCCGGGGAAAGCCCGGGCGAGAGCGTCGCGGCGGGCAGGGCTCGGGTTAAAGAGCCTGCTCCACACGGAAGCCACTTCGTGAGACGTTACGTTGGACTGCAATTCGTTGCGATCCTGGTTCTGGCGGCGTTGCCGGAATCGGCATTTGCCGTGACGCACGCCAGCGTGCACCACGGGCTGCGGCGGCATTTCCGCTGGCTGCGCTGGCATCCCATGTTCCGCCCGTCGCACGAATCGCTGGTGATTCAGAACGCCGAGATTGACCGGCTGGAGCTGCCCCGCATTCAGGATGAGACCGAACTGGAGGCGCTGAAGGCTGACGGTTCGCTGGTCCCAATCGTCCCGGGTGAGGCTCTTCGCATTGAACCGTCGCTCGACCCTTCCCGTCGCTACTGCCGTCCCTGGACGCGCGATTTTGTCGACGACATTAGCCAGGCTTACTACAACCGCTTCCATCAGCAGATTCAGGTGAACTCGGCGGTGCGCACGGTGAAGGTGCAGCGCAAGCTGCGACGGCGCAATCGCAATGCGGCTCCGGCGGAAGGCGATACGGCTTCATCGCATCTGGCCGGCGTGACGGTGGACCTGCAGCGCCGCGGTATGAGCAGAGAACAGATCCGCTGGATGGAGCATTACCTGTTCTACATGAAAGCGCTCGGACTGGTGGAACCGGAAGAAGAGCGGCGGCACTGGTGCTTCCACATTATGGTCAGCGGCCGCTACTCGAACTGGCGCGAGACCCAGGATATCGTCCCACTCGAGCGTCCTGACAACGCCCATCCTGACAGCGACACTCCGGCAACCCAGGTCGCGTTGGGCAGCGGCTCGAACTAGCTTTTTCTGCAGAGTCTTTCTGATCCCGCCTCTTTTTCTGATCTCGCCTCTTTTCTTATGATCCCGCCGAGAAACGCCTAGTGGCCCGGTGGCAAAACTGAACCCTCCGAAATCCAGCGCCTAAAGGCGATCTGATTTTGCGCACGCTCGGCACGACTGAAAGGCGTGCGCTGATACGATTCTTGACTCTCGGCACGCCTGGCGTGGCCGGATACGAGTCTTGGGTACGGGCTTGGAATTCGGCCACTACCGATTCTTGATTCTCGCCACGCGCTGCTAGCGTACAATCAACCATCATCAACAAGCAGGTTCCGATTTCAAGTTTTCCAGGGAGCATCCATGCACAAGCTGGCTTTTTTACTTCTTATAACTTCGACGTCGATGGCATGGGCGCAGTCGAACCCGGGCAGTCAGATGTCCGCAGCCAAACCCAGCACGCCCGCCAAAACGAGCGCGGCGCGGCCCACCGCCATCATTGACACGACCGCAGGCAAAATGACCTGCACTCTTTTTCCCGACAAAGCGCCGATTGGAGTGGAGAATTTCATCGGGCTGGCCACGGGCACTAAGGATTGGAGGAGCCCGGTGGGCACAACTAAACACGGCGTGCCGCTCTATGATGGGACGGTTTTCCATCGCGTGATTCCGGGATTCATGATCCAGGGCGGAGATCCGGCAGGTACGGGATCGGGCGCTGATCCGGTGCCCCCGTTCAAGAACGAGGTGTCGTCTGACTTGCCTTTTGACCGGCCCGGCCGTCTGGCCTATGCGAATGCAGGGCCGAATACCAACAGTTCGCAGTTTTTCATCACCGAGGTGGCCACGCCGCATCTTAACGGAGGCTACACTCTCTTCGGGCAGTGCGATGATGCCACGGTGGAATTGGTGAAAAAGATTGCGCGGATGGCTCGCGATCCGCAGAATGATCGGCCGTTTCGTCCGGTAAAGATTAATCACATTACGATCGTGAAGGGCGGGACGGCGAAGGCGGCGGCTGCGAGGACGACTTCCAACTAGCGTGTTGTGCGGTCCACGCGAGATTCCTCGCTCCGCGGGAAAGCGGCTGCGCTCGGAATGACGCAGTTGGTTTTGCGAAAGACTGACGACTGAAAGGAACCCATGACCCGTCAACCCGGACTGTACGCTACGTTTGAAACCACGGAAGGAACCATTGTCTGCCGGTTGTTTGAAAAAGACGCGCCGAAAACGGTCGCCAACTTTGTCGAACTGGCCGAGGGAAAGCGCGAATGGACGCATCCCACGACGCGCAAGAAATCGAAAGACCGCCTGTATGACGGAACCATTTTCCATCGCGTGATCCCCAGCTTCATGATTCAGGGCGGAGATCCGCAAGGGACGGGCATGGGAGGGCCAGGATATAAGTTCGAAGACGAGACCAAAGGCTCGCCGCATATCTTCGATAAGCCGGGCAAGCTGGCCATGGCGAACGCGGGGCCGAACACGAATGGCTCGCAGTTTTTCGTTACGGTGGCGGAGACGACGTGGCTGACGGGCAAGCACACGATCTTCGGCGAGGTCGTCGAAGGGCAGGACGTGGTGGATAAGATCACGAAGGTGCCGCGCGGGCGGAATGACCGCCCGAACAAAGATGTGGTGCTGAAGAAGGTGGGGATCGAGCGGGTGTAATCGATCGCCCGGGCGGCGAGACCAGCTACAATCTTGCCCATGTTCGCCGCTTTCTCGACTGCGGAGGAGGTTCTCCGGATATTGGTGCTCGTCGCCATGGGCGGCGGCCTCATGGCCCTCGGGCGCTGGAGCTCGCGGCTGGGAGCGTATCCGAGACCGGACTTGCCGCCTGATGCTCCTCGCCCGGATGCAAAAGAGCTGCAGCCGGAGGACAACGGCGCCCCTCGAGTCTGGCCGCCGAGCGCGGAGGAAATCGCGGCTTCGTTTCCCCTCGATCCGTTGCTGGGCCGAATTCAAATCAAGAAATTCTTCTTCAAGAAAGCGGACGCGATTCCCGGCCCCGAGGACATGGACGCGTTTGCCGACGAACTCTATGTGCAGCTCTACGATCCGGATACGGGCCACGCCTGGTTGCAGTCGTGGTTTGTGGCCACGCCGGACGGACTGGACACGATTCTTCGCAACAAGTCATGGAAATACCTCTATGCGCCAGAGATGATTGTCGTGCCGCGGTACGATCTGGAAGAGATTCGGCGGGCGGTGGTGAGCCGTATCATGGCGGATCATGAGTTTTTCAAGGAGAAGAAGGAACCGGAGGAGGAGCTGTGAGGCACCTCCCCACTTCTCGCGCAGAGAACGCGAGAAATGGGGCACCCGGCAACGATCGTTGCTAGGTTCCCACGTATAGCATGAACGAGAGTCGTTTGAGGTGTGCGTGGTGATCCAGGAAGACAAATCCTGACAACGCTTTGAAACCGTCTTTCGTGACTTTGAACTTGTACTTGCCTTCAGGAAGGCCAGAGAAGCTGAAGCGCCCCGAATCGTCCGTTTTTCTGCCGATCACGTTCTTGGTGGCGAAGCGCAGCAACTCCACGTTGGCGTCCGGAATTCCTTCCTGGCTAAACCCCAGGTGCACTTTGCCAGCAAGCGCTTTCACGTGAATGTCATCAAGAATAATCGTCTCGCTCGCAGGCTCTTCCATGATGAAGCCGTCCTTGTCACGGAGGACCTTGGTCCGGAAGCAAAAATCGGAAAAGTAGTTCGGACCGGCAACCTGGAGAGTCTGCCACGTTCCGATCTCCACTTTCTTGGCCTCGGCGGGTGACAAGTAATACCATTCGCCGCTAAAGGAGACCGTCGGTTGTCCATCGATGGCGGAAAGGCACTTTGGCGAGCCTGCGAATTCTTGCAGAAAGTAAACATCGAATTTCTTCACGGCATCTGGCCCGTCCGCAACAACTCGATCCACGTAAGCTCGTTCAAACCGATCAAAGTTGAATGGGCCAAGGTAGCCTGACGTGGTGTTGCTACCATGAGATTCGAGCAGCGGCCCGAGGTCCTTCAGTTCGGAAATGCGCTGGACAGCCTCCCGAAATTCAGCGTCTGACATGACCTCCGGTTGGGACGGTTTGTTCACTATGGAGAGTTCCGAAGCCTCAGAGATGGGCTGGACGGCTATCTCAAGGAGCTCGCCTTGAGGGTAGAAGATGAGCCACAGCACATAGGAACTGTTGAGCTGAAAGACAGGGTGCGTCGGGCTGAGCGGCGGACCAAAGAGCTGCGCCGCCTTGGCGAGGATCTCGGTCTCTTCGTCTGCGAACAATCCGGTCATAAGCAACGCACTGAAGATGCTGATCGCAACGATTGAACGAAGACGCACGACTCACACCCCGATCACGGCGCACAGCTCCTTCACCGCCGCCGCGCTTTTGTCCAGCGCGGCTTTCTCTTCCGGCGTTAGCTTGATCTCGATGATCTGCTCGATTCCCTTTGCGCCCAGCTTCACTGGCACGCCGACGAACAGGCCGTTGATGCCGTATTCGCCCTGCAGGTAGGCGGCGCAAGGCAGGATCTTCTTCTTGTCTTTCAGGATCGCCTCGACCATTTCTGTCGTTGCGGCGGAAGGCGCGTAGTAGGCCGAACCGGTCTTCAGATACTTCACGATTTCCGCTCCGCCGTCGCGGGTGCGCTTCACGATCGCGTCGAGCTTCGCTGGCTCGATCAGTTCGGTAACCGGGATACCGGCGACGGTGGAATAGCGCGGCAGAGGGACCATGGTATCGCCGTGGCCGCCGAGGACGAAGGCCGTGACGTTCTCGACGCTGACGTTCAGCTCCATCGCAATGAAGGCGCGGAAGCGCGCTGAATCGAGAATTCCAGCCATGCCAATGACGCGCTCGCGGGGGAATCCGCTCAGCTTATAGGCGGTCTGCGCCATGGCGTCGAGCGGATTCGACACGATGATTAGAATGCAATTCGGCGAATACTTCACCACGTCACCCACCACCGATTTCATGATGTTGTAGTTGGTGTTGAGCAAGTCGTCGCGGCTCATGCCGGGCTTGCGCGGAATGCCGGCGGTGATGACGACGAGGTCGGAATTGGCGGTGTCTTTGTAGTCGTTGGTGCCGCTAACGTAGGAATCGCGCTTCTCGATGGGCATGGCTTCGAGCAAGTCGAGGCCCTTGCCTTGAGGCACGCCTTCGATGATGTCGATGAGCACGACATCGGCTAGTTCCTTCGACGAAATCCAGTGGGCGGCGGTGGCGCCGACGTTGCCGGAACCTACAATCGTGACTTTGGGCATAAGAACCTTCCTTGGCCACGGATTCACGCGGATTGACACGGATAAATCTTGAAGGAAGGCGGTTGATCCGTGGTGATCCGTGAAACCC
>Ga0187781_10000010_pt1 | contig 158768 bp, 134 predicted proteins | sample 0715_SJ02_MP02_2_FD_132447 | JGI IMG/M metagenome (GOLD analysis project Ga0187781, IMG submission 132447) | Tropical peat soil microbial communities from peatlands in Department of Meta, Colombia - 0715_SJ02_MP02_20_MG | ecosystem: Environmental > Terrestrial > Soil > Wetlands > Peat...
GACGCGGCAGATGCGAGCGTACTTTGCGCCGGTGAACCTGGCGAGCGAGACGCCGACGATTTTCGATCCGGGACAGGCGGGGATGTTTGCGCTAAGCACGCCGCCCGCGCCGTGGCTGGATTTGGGATGGATTGAGAATTTCGAGCGCTGGTATGACACGCCGACGGACGTGGTGCGGTCGGGGACGGTGGCGCTGCCGGTGGCGCAGTTCCGCGGGCCGCTGGAGGCGGGGGTGGCGTTTGAGTTTTGGGAATGGGGAAAGTTGCAGATGGCGTTGGCGTGCGGGTCGGAGCACATGAACGTGCTGGCGCCGGCGGCGGGAAGTGTGTCGCCAGCACCGTCGGGGGGAACACCCGCAGCGGGAGTGGCGGTGCTGGCGGGATCGACGGCGAGCCAGTTGGTGTTTGGCACAGGAGCGGCGAGCGCGTTTCCGGTGGGATGCTTGATCGCAGTGGACGTGGATTATCAGCAGCAGACAGGATACGTGGGATCAGGGATTGCGGCGGCGTACGTGAGCAGTCCGGCGGCGGTGAACCAGGATGCGAACTACGTACGGCGAGTGACGTTCAATGTGGGGCGAGTGGCGGAGGTGACGGCGACGTCGGTGGTGCTGGCGCAGCCGCTATTGGGAGGAGCGCCGGCGGCGGGAGCGTCGGCGCAGATGGTGGTGGCATTTGTGGATCGGGAGGGCGGGTCGTTTTTCCAGGAATGGTCGGCGCTGTTCGTGGCGGAGCAGGAGTCGGGCGGGAGAGTGTGTTTTTATTATCCGCGGCTGAGCCCGAATGGGGGAGCAGGGAAAACCCCCACTTCTGCCGCAAGAAACGCGGCAGAAATGGGGCACCCACAATCGAGCGCGGGAAAACTTGTGCGGGAGGATTTGGCGGAGATTGGGAAAGTGGCGTCGGCGATGGCGTTGCGGGCGTCGTTCGTGGCGATGCCGTATACGGATCCGAATGATGGGCAGACGGTGGTGTGCTATCGGAGTTATTTTCCGGCAGGGATGGCGGGGGTGTACTAGGGGCAAGAAAACCTTTCACCACAGAGGACACAGAGAGCACAAAGGAAGTCAGAATCCCCACTTCTCGCGCACAGAACGCGCGAGAAATGGGGCACCCGGCAGCCAGACGTCATCCGTCGGTCAAAGAACCTTTAACCGCGAAGGACGCGAAGAACGCGGGACGAGAGCGAAAAAGATCTTGCGATGAAATTGACGATTGACAATTTGCAGGGCGCGGGGGCGGTGGACTACACGTCGGTGCTGGACGGGACGGCCGTGCCGCGGGTGGAGAGGAAGATCAATCAGCCCGCGCAGTTGAGATGCAGTCTGCTGGCGAGCGGCGTTGGGTTGGTCGTGCCGGTCAGCGGGGCGCGCGTGACGCTGGCGAAGGCGAATGGGAGCTACGTGTTCACCGGGTATCTGACCGAAGCGCCGCAGTTGGAATACTTGGGATGGGGCCAGGGGATCCCGGTTTATCGATATGACTTGATCGCAGAAAGCGATGAGGTGTTGCTGGACGCGAAGGCGTTGCCGAATCGTGCTCCGTTTGTGGCGCGGACGGCGGGCGGGGCGTTGAAGCAACTGGCGCAGGATTTGCTGCCGGGATTTTTCAACACGAGCGCGGTGGCGGATGTGGACACGCTAGCGGTGTATGCCGTGAATCCGGAGAAGAAGTTTTCGTATCACGCGGGGGAGATTGCGCTGGCGGCGCGGGCGAGTTATCGGGCAATGAATGGAGCGCTGACGCTCGGGGCGGTGGGCGCGGCGACGTATGCGATCCAAGAGAGCGACGCGAACTTTTCGCCGATGGGGCTGAAGCTTGCGTGCGTGAATCGGCTGGCGAACGACGAGACCGTAATTGGGCTGGATGAGCCACAAGCGTACGTGCGGGATTACTTTGTGGGAGATGGGCTGAGCCTGCGGTTTTATTTGTCGCAAACGCCGTTTCAGCAGACGAAGGCGGCGCTGATTGATGAGGAGTATCTGGGGCCAGGGCTGGATACGACGACGTGGGCGGTGACGGATCCGGAGTCAGCGATTTCGGTGACGGCGCAGACGCTCGAGGTGAATGGGGGAACGGGGCAGGACGGGCACACGACGGTTCAGTTTATCGAGCAGATTGAGTTGGGCGGGGCGCTGGAATTGCAGCATGGAGACGTGAGTTTTACGGGTGCGTCGACGGGAGTGATCGGGGGATTGTATGCGGGTGCGATTTCAGCGGCGGGGTGCCTGGCGGGATTCCAGGTGACGCCAGCGGGCGGGGGATCGAGCATACAGGCGCTGATTCAGGGAGGGGCGACGGGGCCGGTGATGGCGACGACAGCGGGGCATCGGTATGTGCTGACGACGTACTTGTATTCGATGGAAGTGTACCGGCTGGAAGAAACGTTTCACTCGTCGGCGCATCCGGCGGGAAACGGATGGGGCGGGGCGGCGGTTGCGGCCGATGTGAGAGTTGTGCTGGCGCTGCAGGATATTGATCCGGCAAATCCAGCGACGATGGTGGCGCCGGCGACAGTGCTGTACGACGGCGTGATTGCGAATGCGCCGGGATTCTGCACGTACGCGCTGGTAAACGCGGCCAGTATGCAGTGCAGCATCGCGTATACGTATGTGACTCACATTTCGTTGCCCGAGGTGCGAGTCGCGCTGCCGAATGCGAGCTATGTGACGCAGCTGATTGGGGCAATCTCGGATGGGGCGGAGTGTCAGATTGTGAGTTCGACGACGTTGGACTTTGACACGGAGTATGTGCCGGCGCTGAATACGCTGATCGTGGTGAGCTATCGAGGATCGGGGCGGGCGGCGGCGGATGTAGTGAATTCGACGAGCGTTGCGACTCTCGCGAACGGGGCGGACAACGGGGAACGCGGGCTGGTGCGGAAGATGAAGACACCGAGCGCGCGGACGCAGGCGGATTGCGAAAACGCGGCACTGGCGATTCTGGATGATGCGGTGGGGGCGGCCTGGTCGGGCGAGTACGAGACGTGGAGCGATTTTCTGCCGGGAGGGGCAGCGGATATCTTCCCGGGAGATGCGCTGGCAGTAAATGTGCCGTCGCGCGGGGCGGCGTTCACGGCGATCGTGCGGAGGGTCACGATTGATGTAGCGGATGCGGCAGATGATCGGGGGATGTATACGATCGAGTTTGCCAATGATCTAGCAACGCCGCTGGCGTATCAGGATGAGGCGAGCGCGACGACGATTCTGTTGCAAGATATGCCGACACCGCTGGCGACGACGCAGGTGGGAGGGTACTATTTGGCGAATCTGACGGAAGCGCAGGTCACGGCGGTGAGCGCGACGACGGTGAGCATGGATGCGGGGATGGCGCCCCCGAACGGATGGGGAATTGAAATTCGGCTGCACGATTATGGCTGGGGAGTGGCGAACGACCGGAATCTGCTGGGGCGATTCAGCACACAGACATTCACACTGCCACGGCTGGCGCGAGCGCAGACCTACTTCCTGAGGCTCTATGACAACTCGTCGCCCCCGAAATATTCGCGATACGCTGCGGCGCTGCATGTGGATTATCCGCTGTGAGAAGGGCGGCGGCAAGACCTCCGAATCCTCACTTCTCGCGCACAGAACGTGCGAGAAATGGGGCACCTAGCTCGATGTGTCAGGAATCAGCGTCAGCCGTCAGGAAAATCTAAACCACAGAGAGCACAGGGCAACACAGAGGGAAGCGGAAGTTTCCGCGTCTCGCAACATTCCCCACTTCTCGCGCAAAAGACGCGCGAAATGGGGCACCCGCGGCGAGAAGTAGAGACCCGGCGGCTGAAGACGCCGTGGCACATGAGTTATCCGCTATGAACGAAGATGAGTTCTTGGAGAGGGGGCGGGCGAGCGGCGGGGCGGGTAAGGCGACGCGAGCGGTTTCATACACGGCGAAGGATTTTCAGCTGGAGGTGCTGGGGCAACTAGCGGAAATGCAGGCGCTGACCGAGGCGCTGCAGGAGTCGCTGACGGCCGAGTTGAGGAGAAACGAGGAACGCAACCGGCTGCTCCGGTTCGACGGGCGGACGCTAGTGGCGCTTGGGGCGATTGCGCTGTCGCTGACGGGGTACGTGCTGCAAGACGCACGGAGTTCCACACGGCGGGACGCTGATATCGAGAGCATGAAGGCGAGAATAACGACTCTGGAGAGAGTCGCGGCGACGAATACGGAAGCACGAATACGAACTGAGGTGCAGTTGGGCGAGCTGCACCAGGGCCAGGAGGAGATCAAGGCGATGATTGCGGCGCATGATCTGGCGACGAAGAAAGCGATGCCCCGGAAGTAGGCGGGGAGGGTTACAGGAAAGTTTGCGGGTCTGAGTTCAAGGACGAGAGGAGATGAGGATGAGCACAGCGAGTACGACGATTATCAGCAACTTGAAAAGTGCGACGGCGCCTACGGGCAATACGTTGAAAGCGGCAGGCACAGCAGGGATCGACGTGTGCGGCATGCTGGCGCTGGCGCAGAGCAAGGCGCTGGAATTGAAGGTCTGCCTGACACTGGTGGCGCGAGCCACGGACGGGGCGGACCCGAATCTGACGACGATCAACAACATTCTGGCGAGTTTGGTGTAGGTCTGGCTGGAGAAATCCCCACTTCTCGCGCAAAGAACGCGCGAGAAATGGGGCACCCGGCTGTCGAGCTGCGCTCGACCGGACAGCCGATCACCCCGCCACGCCAAAACCGGGCGCGTCGGGGACCCTGACCGAGGGCGGCTGTCCCCACATGGACATTTGTAAATGGAGGGAAGATGAATTTTCTGAATCAGCTGTTGCGGGGGATTGCGTTTGTTCCAGCGCTGGTGAATGCGATTGAGAGTTTGTTTGCCGGAAAATCGGGGACGGAGAAGAAGGATGCGGCGATGTCGTTTCTGGAAAGCGCGCTCAGCACGGTGGATGCCATTGCACAACGGGATATCGTGGATCCGGAGAAGTTTAAGGACGGGATCTCGAAGATTATTGATGGGACGGTGGAGTGTTTGAACGCGTCGACATGGGCGAAGGGGAGCGCTCAGCCGGCGGCGGTCGGCCATCAGTAAGAACTTTTCAACCAGAGGGCGTGGAGGAGCAAAATCCCCACCCTACGAAAACCGCCCTTCGACTTCGCTCAGGGCAGGCTACGGGTGGGGCACCCGGCACACAGAGAAAGTCAAGGTCCCCGCCCTGTCTCCGCAAAGAACACGGAGACAAGGATGGGGCAACGAGCGCGAAATTTGACGCTGTACATGAAGCCCGTATTGAACTAGTATAATGGACCCTTGGTAACCTACCAGTTGTGAGGCCCGTGAGGTTTACTATGACTGTGCTCCAAACAGAACTGAATTTCCTCAATACGCATAAGGCCGAGTTGCTGAAGCAATACGGCGGGAAATACCTGGTGATCAAAGGAGAGCAGGTTAGCGGGGCCTACGACACCATGAGCGATGCTCTCCAGGCGTCCGCGTTGATGCACGGTTTAGACGATGTGCTGATCAGAAGGGCAGAGGATGCAGATTTGGAAGTATCAGTCCCTGCGCTTACGCTAGGTATCTTGCATGCCGGTGTTTCACATCCAGATAGCGGGACAAGGGAAAACTCCTGACGGTAAGGTTTTCCAAATTCCACCTGCTGTTGCTCTGCAGCAGCGAGGTCCCGTTATTCCAGTGGCCGTCACTATCGAGCAGAATATGGGGAAGTCCTTACTTCAACAGGGGAAGTCAGTCCCGACCAAAACAGGTCTGGCGCTCATTGATACTGGCGCTTCACAGAGTTGTATCGACGAGCAGGCCGCCAAGGAGCTTGGCCTTCCTGTCGTGAATGTGGGAAAGATGACGTCCGCTTCCCATGAACAGCATCCATGTAATCTCTATCCTGTCCAGTTTTCCATCCCTCCTGCACTAACATTCCAAGCCCCGCATGCGATGGGAGCAAAGCTAGCGGTACAGGGGTTGTTGGCGATAATCGGGAGAGATGTTCTGCAGCATTGCTTGATGGTTTACAACGGTGGCATAGGACAGATCACGATTTCGATTTAATTCTCTTCCGCCGTGGCCTAGCAGCCTTCTCCGCTGCCTTCCGTGCTGCTCCTTGACGCTGTGACTTTACCCGATTTCTTCGGACCAGGTTTCGAGGTTCTTCTTGACTTGGGCCATGAACTGGTCGGCGATGGCGCCGTCTATGAGGCGGTGGTCGTAGCCGAGGGTGAGATGAACGACGGAGCGGATAGCGATGGAGTCGTTGCCGTCGGGGTCGGTGACGACGAGGGGCATTTTGGTGATGCCGCCGACGCCCAGGATGGCGGAGTTGGGCTGGTTGATGATGGGCAGGCCGAAAACGGCCCCGAACTGGCCGGGGTTGGTGATGGTGAAGGTGGAACCTTCGACGTCTTCGGGCTTGAGCTTTTTCGTGCGGGCGCGCTCGCCGAGGTCGGTGATGCCGCGCTGCAGGCCGAGGAAATTGAGGTCTCCGGCGTTCTTGAGGACGGGGACGATGAGTCCCCAGTCGAGGGCGACGGCGATGCCCATGTTGATGTCGCGATGGTAGCGGATGTTTTCGCCTTCGATGTTGGCGTTGACGATGGGCCACTGTTGAATGGCCATGATGGCGGCGCGCACAAAGAAGGGCATGAAGGTGAGGCGGACGCCGTGGCGCTCTTCGAATCCGGCTTTGAGTTTGGCGCGCAGGTTGACGACGCGGGTGAGGTCGACTTCGTACATGCAGTGGACGTGAGCACTGGTGCGGCGGGACTCGATCATGTGCTTGGCGATGAGCTTGCGCATTTGCGTCATGGGAACGAGATCGCCGGGGATAGGAGCGGGGGCGGGGACTTGGGCCGCTGGCGCGGCCGGGCGGACGAGGGCGTCCGCTCCTACACGGGCCGCGGCAGGCGTGGGTTCAGCCGCAGACGATTGGCGCTCGATGAAGGACATGATGTCCTGCTTGGTGATGCGGCCGCCGAGTCCGGTGCCGGAGATTTGCGAAAGGCTGATGCCGTGTTCGCGGGCGATCTTTCGGACGAGCGGGGAGGAGCGGGCTTCGTCTTGGGCTTCGGAGGCGGACGGAGCGGGCTTCTGTAGCGGTGCAGGCTTCGCGACAGCCGGCGAGGCGCTGACGCTAGTTGGTGCAGGTTTCTCGGCGGCGGGAGAGGCTTTGGCCGGGGTGGGGCCTTCGCCGTCGGTGGCGATGAGGCCGACGACGGTGTTGACGTTGACGGTGGTGCCTTCGGCGACTTTGATTTCCTGCAGGATGCCAGAGGCGGGGGCGGGAATTTCGGCGTCGACCTTGTCGGTAGAGATTTCGAACAGAGGCTCGTCGCGCTGAACCTTGTCGCCGGGCCTCTTCAGCCATTTGGTGATGGTGCCTTCGACGATGGACTCGCCCATCTGGGGCATGACGATGTCAGTTGGCATGAGTTCCCCTTCCCTGGCGGCCTGCGGAGGGCCGGATGCAAGGGGATATTATAGCGGGGAGATGGTTGCTGGTTTTGAAAGGCGACCTATGTTCCCTGATTTTCCCACCTCCTTAGATCACTATTTCGACCTGGCCGAACACTTGGCCTTGCGCTCTTCACTCTTGATCTTCCTCGTGCTGGCGCTCTACCGCGTCATTGAGAGAGAATGGAGAAAGAAGTGACAGGGCACTGGGTCACGACCACATCTAGTCAATGGGAGAATTGGTCCATTCGATGTAAAATCAGCGACATTGGTGACTATTGCGCTTGCTTGTAAGCATGTTAGTACGATAGCATCGCAGTTCGGGCGATGACTTTGGTAACCCTCCGTCGCTTTCGGCATCTACTTTGCATAGTTAAAGGGTGCTCTAAGGGCATGGTCGCAATCTTGCGTAACCTTGAGCAGAGCCTGTGACTGGCCGATGATAACCGCGATGGCCACATCGCGAGCGGGAGAGGTAATGGCTGAGACCGTCCATCCAAACGGACACCCAATCATAATCACCCTCCAGGATTCCATCTCTGGCAATGGTTTCTTGGCTCGCATCACCATGTCCGGGCGCGCTTTGATGCGTCAGGAAGATGGAAAGTGGTGGATGTATGGGGTCCGCCCAGCAGCTATCGCCGCATCTGGGGATAATATCGATGAGGCGTTCCGCCACTACTGTGCCGCTTACTGGGAGATCTTGGCCGATGTTGCACACGAAAGCACAAGCTTCCCGAACTTCAAGAGTACCGTGAAGCGCTTCTTCGAGGAGAGTGACGCAGACAATGAAGACGAGCGCCTGTGGGAAGCAGCCCTAGCGGCTATTCGCGGTGCATCTTGCGAGCCTCCGGCGCCTTTCTCTAAACTGCCGCGACGATCTCCGGAACAAAGCCCATCGTTCATAAGAATTGAACGTGTGGACTCCCAGGCAACGGACACTCGCTTGACCCCGAGCGAGAATGTTCCCGATGTCTACGCTTACGCTCTCCCAAGAGTCGCGTAAGAACAGCGGATGTCAATTTCCATTTCCTTCGGCGATGTCCTGCGAATGTTGGAGCACTGTGCTAACGGCTTCGGTATTCGCAGGACGACCCATGGCCGAATGGTGGATTGGAACGGGCGCTCGTTCCCCGACTTGCCGAAACATGACGACATCGAGATCGGCCACATCCGTAAGATGGTACGTCACCTGGGGATCGACAAGGACTGCGCTCGGTCATTCGGTTGCTACTAGCCGTCAAGCCACTCTTGGCATGCCCCCGTGCGCCCGAATTGGCACCTTCTGTTCCTATTTGGGCGGGACGTATTCTTTGGGTTTGGCGGAGCCTTCGCCGAAGAAAAACATTTCCAGTTGTTTGACGATGACTTCCTGGTCCTCGCGGCGGGCGGGGTTGAGGCGGTACTCGTTGAGCAGCATCTTGCAGTGCTCCATCCACATGCGCCAGGCTTCCTGCGAAACGTTGTCGTAGATCTTCTTTCCCAGCTCATTGTCGAAAGGCGGCTCGTCGAGGCCGGGCATTTCCTTCTTGAATTTCACGCAGAAGACGGTGTGGGGCATTGGGTTCCTCGGAAATGGAGTAAGGCGCCTAAGGACTATCTTACACGGAGGCGTCAGGTCTCCGTCCACAACCGGGGCTGAAGTTCCAATTGTCTTTTCTTGAAATTGGGTCACGCTTGCACTCCCGTGTCCTTGAGATCCCTTCCCACCCCAGCCGCAAAGAGCGCGGCTAGGATGGGGCACCCAGCAAGTGTTGTTAATCACAGGTTTCCAGCCAGCAAACTGGCGGGCCATTATCGGAGCGCCTCGGGCACGTCTCAGGAGGTAGGGATTCTTCGACTCGCGCTCGCGTTTGTTCGTGCTCGCTCAGAATGACCATTCGTCTCCAGGTTCTTGACCGCAAAGATCGCGAAGGGAGGCGCGCAAAGGTCGCGAAGAAAGTCAACCCTTGGAAAAATGCGAAGGACGAACCTCGTCCCTCAGGGCCTGAAGGCCCCGTCTTTAGCGGCTCAGAACGGCGCGGCTGAAGCCGCGCCGTTTCAAACCGGCGTAGAGCCATCTCGCCGAAGCGTTCGCGACCAAAGCAAGGCGGCGACGGCCCACGTCGCGAGCAGAGGGATCAGAGAAGCGAGGCCGTGGAGGCCGAGCAACTGGCCGAGGTTGAAGGCACCGTACTGGCCGGTTGAGCCGGCTTCGGAGACGGTCAGCATGGAGACGCGGTTGATCGCCATGTGTCCCGACCAGAAGGCGGGCCAGACGGAGTGGATCAAAGGACAGCGGTCCTCCGTGGCCAGTTCCGAAGTTGTCGAGACGACCATGAGCGAAACGAAGATGCTGATCGCAGCCAGCGATGCTAACAGCCAGCGCCAGGGCCGAGTGGCGCGCTGCCAGGTGACTGCCAGGCCGAGGCAGAGGAAGGGAAAGCTTGCGCCTGCGTAGCGGGGGCCGAAGGAGAGTCCGGCTTTCCACCAATAGAAAGAGGCATTGAAGAGGAAGTAGTAGGCGACGATCGCGGTTGCGATGAATGCAGGTGCGCCATGGGCGCAATCTTTGCCTGGCAACCCGCGGCAAAGATCTGTTTCCGAGAGACAGCGCCTAAAGGCGGCTTGATTCTGTGACGCTTCCGGCACGCCCTTCGACAAGCTCAGGGCAAGCTCTGAAGGCGTGCCCCGATACGAACCTTGACTCCCGCTGCGGGCTAGCCACCAAAGGCCCAAGGGCGCGGCCAGGGTCACGGGCGACGAGAAGAAGAGGCCGCGTGAGCATCCGAACAAGAGCTTGAGCAGACGGTCGGGATGAGGGTAAGTGAGACCCAAGTATCCGCGCTGATGCATGAAGGTGAACTGGCTGGAATCGAGATAAGCGTAGCCGGGTGTGAACGAGCCGAAGACGGCGTGGAGGTAGGTCGACAGAACGATGAGGCAGATGGTGGCACCGAGGCTCACGCCCAGCAGAACGCGCAGCCGGGAGGCGGTTCCGCGGGGCCAGGCTTGGGAAAGAGCGAGAAAGGCGAGGAGGGCGGAAGCGGGAGCGGCGGGATATTCGGTGACGGTGGCCCATCCCGCGGCGAGGCCGACGGTAAGGGACCAGAGGAAATCTCGGCGAGGGGTTAGGGATTCGCGCAACCTGAGAGCAGCGGCGAAGGCGAAGATGAGGCAGGCGCCGGCGAGGGCATGCGCCCAGAATAAGCTGGCGTAGGCCCAGAAGGGAGTTCCGAGGGACAGTCCGAGCGCGGCGAAGGCCGAGGCGGTGGGCGTGGCGCCGAAGCGCAGGGCCAGAAAGAAAAGGCAAACTGCGGCCAGAGCGGCGGGCAAGGCTGAGGCGGAAGCGGAGGCGACGTAGGACAAGACGATTTCGCCGCGGGGCGATTCGGGGTCGATCCCGGCGATGCGCATGGCGGGACGGGCGGCCAGGGCGAAGGGTAAGGCGACGAAAACCAGGCCCGGAGCTTTGTCGGAATAGTAATGGCCGCGAAAGTACGCGCGATCATGGGTGTTCTGATAGTAAGCGTCAGTTTGGAGCGTGTGGCGCTCGACGATGGCGCGGAGCAAGTCGAAGCGAGAGTTCTGATTCCAGCCTCCGCCTTCGTAGAAGTAGATGAAAGAAAGAAAAGTGACGGAGCCGAGAAGGAGCGCGAGTTTCCAGTGAGAGTGTTCAGGAGGGTTCATCGGGATGTCGGGCTCCATCTTAAATGGCTCAGGAGTAACCGGCCTGGTTTTTCGGAAAGTCGGACTGGCTTGGCGAGGGTAGGGATCCTTCGACTCCGCAGGTCGATTCGCTTCGCGACTCGCCCTGCTCCTTTCAGGATGACAACCGGATTGGAATTGTATTGGTGGGCCCACCAGGATTTGAACCTGGAACCAACAGATTATGAGTCTGCTGCTCTAACCGTTGAGCTATGGGCCCGCGAGAGTCAATCTAGCATATTCGGCGGGGTCAGGAGTCGCGGAATGATCCTAGCCGCAGAGGGCGCGGCTAGGATGGGGCCCGCACTACCGCAGTTTAGGGATTGGTGTATGCCAAGCAACAGGAAAAGCAGATTCCTCGCCCGTCCTCACCGTGCAAGCAAGGCTCCGGGCGGCTCGGAATGACAAGAATCTGAGGTTAGCGGCCTGGAGAGCCAGGCCCTATATGAGGTCACACCATTTCCGAAACGCTCCAATGCCACTTCTCGCAAAGGCGGCGAGAAGTGGGCAGCCGCGAGGCTTTTCTTGGGAAAACTCAGGAGAGGAAAAGCAGGTTCCCATTCGACTCCTTCGCTACGCTCAGTCGCTCAGGGCGGGCTCTCGACTTCGCGGAATCACGCGCGGACGGGCAATTCGGCCGGGTTCGGAATGACAAGAATGAGTGGAATCGGGATTTCGACAGAGCAACTTCAAAACTACTGTAGGCGAAGTCTTTGACCTCAGCGGCTGAAGCCGCGGCTCTTTATTGTCATCTAATCGCAGCGCTAAAGCGCTGCGCCACCCAAAATCTGCCCTACAGCAAGAAAGTGAGGACGCTCTAGGCGCCCACAGATGCGGCGGTGGCGGTTTCTCCCAGAGCGGTTTCTCCGAGATAGGATTTCAGATTCGTGTCGAGGGCTTCGCGGTCGGCATCGGGCAGATTGACGAAGCGGAACGGTTGCATCCAGCCCTGAGTCGCCCACATGGGAAAGAGCATCTGCGCCTTGTTGCGGATCGTGGCCTGACCGACATGAAAGATCAACTCGACCTCGAGCTTCTCCTCAAGAGGCTTGGCAATGTTGATGACGCCGCCGGTGATGGAGAGTTGCTGGAACTTGGCGCGCAGGCAACGACGATTGGGCAGGCGGACCAGCACCAGCACCGAGCCGCGCAGCTTCACGCGAAACGGGCGAGTGATGGCCGGAGATTGGTCGGTCAGGCGAGGGGTTGCTGCCGAGCCGGGCGCTGCCGATTCGGCCGCTGTCGAGTCGGGCTGTTGATCCATACACCACGAGTATGGCAGCGACGGTAACGGGGTGCGTAGTTACGAAAGCGCAAGACCGCGGAGAACTTTCGGGTTGCCGGAGCGATGTTGGGAAACTCTGATTGCGCCTAACGGTGATGGAAAAGCAGGTTCCCATTCGACTCCTTCGCTGAGCTCAATCGCTCAGGGCAGGCTCTCGACTTCGCAGAATTGCCCGAGAAACGGGCAATTCTGCTCCACTCAGAATGACAAGAGCCGTGTCTAAATCATGGTTTCATGGGGTTTCGTTTCACGGCGTCAAAAAACCCTCTCACTGCCCGGCGGTTCGGACTGCGATGGTCTGGGGCACGGCACGGAGCAGGCGCATCAGTTCGCCGTCGCAGGGGCGGTTGATGTCGTAGATGGCATAGCCGAGGGTGCCGCTGGTGTCTAGGACCTGGCGCTCGATGTTGATGCCGCGGTCGGCAAGGATGTCGTTGATGGCGCGTAGAATGCCGGGGACGTTGTGATGGATGTGCATGAGCCGGTGCGAACCCGGTTCGTACTCCAGATGACAGTGGGGAAAATTCACGCTGAGTAGAGAATTGCCGGTGCGGACGTAATCGAGTAAGCGCGAGGAAACGAAGTGGCCGATGTTCTGCTGGGCCTCCTCGGTACTGCCGCCGATGTGGGGCGTGAGGATGACGTTGGCAAGTCCCTGGAGCGGGCTGGTGAATCCCACACCGCTCTCCGGCTCTTTGGGAAAGACATCTATGGCGGCGCCGGCCAGCTTACCGGATTTCAGGTGCTTGGCGAGCGATTCGTGATCGACGACGAAGCCGCGGCTGAGATTGAGAAAGCAGGCACCGGCTTTCATAAAGCAGAATTCGGGTTCGCCGAAGAGATTCTGATTCTGCGGCTTGCCATCCACGTGGAGCGTGACCACGTCGGAGGTCTCGAGCAGTTCGCGGAAGCTGACGGGGTGAGCGTTGCCGCGGGCGAGCACGTGGGTGACGTCGTGGAAGACGACGCGCATGCCCAAGGCTTCAGCGAGATCGGACAACTGCGAGCCGATTTTACCGTAGCCGACGATGCCGAGAGTAAGGCCGCGAACTTCGTGCGCGCCGGCAGCGGATTTGTTCCAGAGGCCCAAATGCATTTGGGTTGAAGAAGAGAAGATTCGGCGCAGCAGGATGATGATCTCGCCCATGGCGAGTTCGGCGACGGAGCGGCTGTTGGAATGCGGGTCGTTGAAAACGGCGATGCCGCGCTCGCTGGCGGCGGAGCGGTCGATCTTATCGACGCCGATGCAGAAGGCGCCGACGGCGATGAGATTCGGGGCGGCTTCGAGCACGGCGGAGGTGATGCGGGTTTTGGAGCGCACGCCGAGAATCGAGGCGGGGCGGACTTTTTCGATCAGTTCCGGCTCGTCGAGCGCGGCTTTGAGGGATTCAACTTCGTATCCGGCGTCGCGGAATTGCTCGACGGCGATGGCGCTGATGTTTTCGAGTAGAAGAGCGTGCAAGCGGCCCTCCCGAGGGGAGTAAGAGGAATTATCGCAGACCTGGGGCGTAGGGATGGTAGCCGAAAAGCAGATTCCTCCCCCTCGACTCCGCTCGGGGCTCGCCTTTCGGCTCGGCAGGAACGCTCGGAATGACAATTTCCACGAGAGCGCTCAGAGAAACGCTGCGACCTCGCTAAGCCTGGGCCGCTGGATAGCCGAGGGGATAAGTTTTTGTGGAGAATTCAGACCCCCACCCTGTCGCAGAAAACGCGACAAGGGTGGGGCAACCCCTAGGATTTCGACGGGTGAATGGCTGGGCCAGCCCCCGTCAATACCGCTATATGTACACATTAACTGGATGGCCTCACCTTTCGGGTCAACCAGAGCTAACGGGTTATTACGGACATAAGCGTACTGATTGAAGCGCTGGGGATCCGCCAGCATCTCAGTCTGGAAGAAGATTGGATCGGGCTGCATGAACCGTCCGAGGCCTGATCCGTAATGCCTTGATCCAAAGTCATCCAAGCCGGATTCCGCATCCCGTTCTTTGCCGGTGAACTTGTAGTGCTGCAGCAGGTCACCGTCATAGCTGTAGGAGGCGTACATCGTACCCTTATTGAACGGTGGTTACTTGCTCCGAGTCGCTCAGGCGGTATTTCACTCTGACCAGGCCACAACCGCCGTACGTCTTGTCCTTTTTCTGAACTGGCCGGAACGTCCACTTCGGCACGACTTCCATTGCAGACGCAAGAGCGAGAGGATAGCCGGAAACTCCCTTCACAACGTCTACTGCGCCATCAGGTTGGAATCTCACCCGCAACACCAAGGTTCCACTCGCCTTGGCGTGTGTTTCACCGAGCTTCAGTGGGATAACATGCACCAAATGGGAGCGCATCTCTTTGTCTGAAAGGCACAGCACCGAAGCACTATTGTTGCCGTCGGAGCCTGTTGGGCACTGGCAGCCCTCCAGCTCAGTTCGGTTGCCTTCGGAAGACGTTTGCGCCCGGCAGAGGCACGGGAGCAAGATTAGGAACAAGAGCATCGCACGCATTTTCATTGCTGCTCCTCGTTCTGAATCGCTTCCTTTTCCGCCTCTTTCGTTTGCTTCTCAACCTCTGGTAAGCCATGTTGTGCGTTATTTCCAGTGCGTCCAAAATCACCAAGCAGAACATGGCGTAGTTCGTGATGTATAGTGGCTGCAAGATCGCCCCCCGAGATGTTCGCAACCACATCGGTGTCGTCGTCGGCCGAAAACGGTTGTGGGGAGTTCTTTCCCGGAGGGAAGTATGTGTATCCAGCAAAAGAGTTACTGTATCCTGGCTCGCCAGGGTTCATGCTCATCGTGGTGAGGTTGCCATATCCGGTCTTAGCGTTGTAGCTTAAGTTCACACGAACATTGAATGAATCTGTGGATTTCAGCACATCGATGTTCGCTGTTCCGCTGTGATCGTTCGCGAGTTTTTGCAGGGTCGCAAAATTCCCTGCCGAACCCTTGTAGTCAGCATCCACTGTGATTCCGTACTGGCCCTTCTTGAAGCCGTTCTTGTCGTCGCCAGCAACTAAATGAACGTGGCTACGGTCCTCCTTCTTGAGGCCATTCTGCACTTGTGCGAAACACCAACTAACCGTCGGACCGCTGCAAGTGCGCAAAGTAACGTCCATGCCAGACGGATCTGTTAGTTTGAGGGGATTGTTTCTGACGTACGCGTAGAGATTCAGCCTCTGCGGATCGAGCATTCGGTCGCCCTTGACCCATATCGGATCGGTCTGCATGAACCTACCGAGACTTGAGCCGTAGTGTCTGGCCCCGAAGTTATCCAGGCCGGATTCGCTATCGCGTTCTTTGCCGGTGAACTTGTAGTGGTTGTTGGTCGTGTCGGGGATAATCGCAATCTCACCGCCGTATGGATAATAAACCGATTCTGCCTGCGGATTCGGCGGGTTCGGCGACATGTCGCCGTTCTGATCGGTAATCAGGGTCGTCGAGCCCAGGTGGTCGGAGAAGTAGTAGTGCAGCGCCCCCGCAGAGTCCTGCCGCGCTACCCGCTTCCCGTTGAAAAAGACGTAGTCGTTCACCGTGCCGCCGCTGGCGTTGGTTTCGGTCAGAACGTCGCCCGTCGCCCCGTACCAGTACAGCGTGGTCGTCGAACCCCGCTTCTCGACGCGATTGCCGTCGCCATCATAGCTGTAGGTTGCACCCTCCGTCGAGACCAGCCGGTTCTCGGCGTCGTAGGTGTAGCCAGTGCCGTTGTTGTTGATCATGTTTCCCGCCCCATCGTAGCCGTTAAATCTTCCCACCCTGTCGCAGAAAACGCGACAAGGGTGGGGCAACCCATAACGTAGGCGCTACATGCCTGGGCCTTCGGGGTAGGCCGGGAGGTCGGGAGGACGGGGTGGGAGCTTCTTTGGGTTCGCTTCGATCTGTTTCATGACTTCTTCGATGGCGCGATCGAGCTGGGCGTCCTTGCCGCGGACGACATCGTCGGGGCGGTCGTCCACCTCGATGTCGGGCGCGACGCCGCGATTCTCGACCACCCACTTGCTATTCAGATCGTAGCGGGAGAATTCGGGGCGAGTGATGTAGCCGCCGTCGATCAGAGGAATATTGCCGCGAATGCCGCGAACACCGCCCCAGGTGCGCTCGCCAATGAGCGGGCCGAGTTTGTAGACCTTGAACATTTGACTGAAGATGTCGCCATCGGAGGCGGCGTACTGGTTGGTGATGCAGGCCAGGTAGCCGTGGAAGACGGCGGGTGGAACAGTGCCAGGCTCGAAGTTGCGGGCGGAGTCCATGCCGACGAGGATGCGGCGCAGGCGCTCGAAGATGAGTTCGTCAACAAAGCCGCCGCCATTGTAACGGACGTCGATGACCAGGCCTTCCTTGCGAATCTGCGGGAAAAACTGCTTGACGAAGGCGTTGAGGCCGGCGTCGCCCATGTCGGGGAGGTAGATGTAGCCGACGCGGCCATGAGTGGCGGCGTCGACTTTCTTGCGGTTGGTTTCGACCATGTTGAATTCGCGGAGCGGGTATTCGTCGTCGATGGGCTTGACGGGGACGGTGCGGGCGCCCTCGTCGTTTGGCTTGGAGTTCACGGTGATGGCCGTGGTTTGGTTAGCGGTGTTGATGAGCAGTTCGTCGGGGGTCTGCGGAGCGTGCAGCGGCCGGCCGTTGATGGCGAGCAGGTAGTCACCTTCGTGAACGTTGACGCCGGGCTCGGTAAGGGGAGAGCGAGTGTCGGGAGTCCAGTTCTCGCCGGGATAGATTTTCTTGAAGCGATAGAGGCCGGTGGCGGAGTCCAGTTCGTAGTCTACGCCGAGCAGGCCGACGTTAACGGGATGGAGATCGGGCTGGTCGCCGCCGCCGACGTAGGTGTGGGAGTTGGAAAGCTCGCCGATTAGCTCACCGAGAATGAAGGTGAGATCGTAGCGGTTGGCGGCGTAAGGAACGAGCGGCTCGTATTTCTTGCGCACGGCATCCCAGTCCACGCCGTTCATGCTGGCTTCGAAGAAGTAGTCGCGCTCCTGGCGCCAGACTTCGTTGAAGATCTCCTTCCATTCGGCGGGAGGATCGATTTCGGCGCGCATGCCCGAGAGGTTGAGAGCGCCCTCGCCGCTTTTCTTGGGACCGTCCGGCTTAGCATCGATGATGCCGTAAGTTTCCTTGTCCTGGTAGAGGAGTTTGGAGCCGTCGAATGAAAGCGCCCAGCGGGTGGGGCCTTCGATGAGAGTTTTGTCTTTGCGCTCCTTCATGTCGAAGGCGTGAATGGCAGCTTCCTCGCCGGGGATCGGGCCGGAAAGGCCCTGCACCGGCTGAGTGGAGTAGTAGAGGAAGCCTTTGGCGGCGGCGATTTCGGTGATGCTGGCCGGAGGAACGGGCAGGGCGACGATGCGGCTCTGAATTCCGTCGAGGTCGATGCGGAATTTCTTAGCGACTTCTTTGGCTTCCTTCTCGCTCTTCTCTTCTTCCTTCTTCTTTTCTTCCGGCTTATTTTTCTCTTCTTCCTTCTTGGCTTTGTCTTTTTCGGACTCGGAAGCAACAGGCTCTTCGCGCTTGATGGCGGTTTCGTCGCTCAATGCGGGGAAGGGCGAGGGAGAATCGGCGCGCAGAGTCACGAGGTAAGGACGCGTAGTTTTGGGATTGGCGAATTCGAAGTCGATGTTGCCGAGAACCTCGTTGTAGTCGCGGTCGGATTCAAAATAGAGATAGTTGCCTTCGGGATCGAAGACAGGGAAGTTGCTGTTGACCAGGTCGCCGGTGACGGCGGTGATCTTCATGTCGGCGGTCGAGTAGAGATAGACGACGCTGACGCCGCTCGCGAGCTGCTTGTCGTAGGCGATCCACTTGCTATCGGGAGACCAGGTGTAGTTGACGATCTCGTTGAACTTGCCGCGATCGACTTCGACTGGCTTTTTGTCGGCAATGTCGACGTACCAGAGGCGAAGATCCTTGTCGGCCCAGGCAAGCTTCTTGCTGTCGGGCGACCAGATGGGGCCGAACTTGAATCCCTTATAGCCGCTGGTGATCTGCTGCTCTTTATCCTTGCCGCGTTCTTTCTCGCGGGCGGCTTCCTTGGCGGCGGCTTCTTTGTCTTTCTCTTTGTCCTTGGCTTCAGGTTCCTTGCCGAGTTCGACGTTGCCCATGCCGTCCTGCGGGGTAATGTAGATTTCGTCTTCGCCGGTGCTGTCGGAGACGAAAGCGATCCAGCGGCCGTCGGGCGACCAAGCGACTTTCTGCTCGCGAATGCCGGGCGTGCGGGTGAGGTTGCGAGTGGCGCCGTCTTTGGCGGGTACGGTGAAGACGTTGCCGCGGGCGGCGAAGACGGCGCGCTTGCCGTCAGGAGCGATGTCGAAGTCGGTGATGAGCTTGCTCACGCTGGCCCAATGCTTCATGGTCAAGTCACGCTCGCCGGGGAGCGAGGTGGTGAGCTTGGTGGACTGGCGCGAGGCAAGGTCGAACAGATACAGATAGCCGCCGTTTTCGAAAATGATGGATTTGTCGCCGAGCGATGGCCACATCACGTCGAAGTCGGTGAAGTGAGTGAGTTGCTCGACCTGCTTCGAGCCGAGATCGTAACTGTAGAGGTTGAAACGGTGCTCGGGGCCGCGGTCGGAGTTGAAGTAAACGGTGTTGCCGGACCACATGGGGAAGGTGTCGGTGTATTCGGTGTGCGGGATTTTCAGCTCGAGAACGTTGTTCTTGATGTCGTAGATGTAGATATCCTGCGCGAGGCCGCCGGTGTAGCGCTTCCAGGTGCGGAAATTGCGAAAGATGCGGTTGTAGGCGATCTTGGTGCCGTCGGAGTTGAAGGAGGTGAGGCCGCCTTGATCCATGGGCAGCGGCTCGGGGAGACCACCGTCAATGGAGACGGTGAAGGGGCGCTTGATCCAGCCGTTGGAGGCGTCGCGGCGCGAGAGGAAGACGATGCGCTTGCTGTCGGGCGTCCAGTTGATGACCATATTGTGGATGCCCATGCGATCGTTGAGCGGATGCGCGCTGCCCTGGTAGAAGGTGAGTTGGCGGGGCTGGCCGCCCTCGGCGCTCATGACATACACGTTGAAGTTGCCGTCGTACTGGCCGGTGAAGGCGAGCCACTTGCCGTCGGGCGAGAACTTGGGGAAAAGCTCGCGGCCGGGATGGGTGGTGACGCGGCGGGCGACGCCGCCGGAGGTCGAGGCCAGCCAAATGTCGCCGCCGTAGACGAAGGCGATTTTGTCTCCGCGGACGTCGGGGAAGCGAAGCAGGCGGCCTTCTTCCTGGCCGAGGGCAAGTGTGGCGGAAAGCAGGGCGAAGCACAGAACGAAGAGCAGAACGATCAGGACAGCACAACGGCGAACGAGGGACACGATGAGAACCTCCTTGGGAGAAGACGAACGCAGGCAGCGCATGTTAGCAAAGGGGGGAATGGAGGGGCAAGGGGGGAGACCCTTATCATCCTAACTTGACCGCTGACTCAACGCAGCCTTAACACGCCTCAAGCAGCGGGCTGGGTTAGTTCTCAAGCGGCACTCCCAAATTCGCAGGACGCGATAGTCTAGGTTGCGCAGGCTGCGTGACACTGCACGGTCCCGCCGTTTGTTCCGGGTAATCTTGGCCAGCCAATAGGCCCTGTTTCTGCGAGGGACGTGACCGCAGCGAGGGCAGCCATGCCAGAAGCAGCCGTCTACGAACAATGCGACTTTGGGTTTCGGGAAGAGAAAGTCAGGAGAACCCGGCAATTCGGTGACGCCAATTCTCCAGCCTCTAATCCCAAGCCGCGCCAGATGGGCCCGCAGTGTCCTTTCTGTCGACCGATTGTCGCCTCCCTTGATCGCTCGCATGTTTCTACTGCGCGCCGGGGTTGTGCGAAACTTCATAGCGATCGGGTGATGCTTACCCTCATAGGGCTTGAATAGTCACTCGTTGCCGTAGTGCCGAGAGGTCGCTGAGCCCAAGCACCACGTAGTTGAACGGCTTCTTCCCGAGCTTCTTTCTCTCAATGTAGTCGTTGAACAGGACGCAGGACACATGAACCTGGGCCTGGAGCCCACGGTGGCAGCCTAGAGACCTGCTTGCGCTGCCGAACGATTTGTCAGCCGCCTCCACATCAAAGCTTGAGTTCTTGCACTGGATGGAAATAATGACCTTGTGGGGTACGGCGCCGAGGGGCGGGATCCACAGGATGTCTAGGCCGCCATCTTTCTCTTTGCCGAGTATTACCCTTCCATCAAAGCCGAACTGCCTCAAGTAAGTATTGAAATCGGGCGCTTTCTTGCTCGTTCCACGCGGCCAGCCCACACGGTAGAGCTCCCCGGTCGCCCGCGAGCCGAACTGATTACACGTCGCCATCTCGAACTGTCGCGAGCGACGACCGAGGCCTCGGAGCGCGCTGACGCTGGCAACGAAATCGATGTAAGCCCTGTCGCGGACCGAGAATAGGCGCGAAGCGAGGTCGAAATCGAAGGGGAGCTCCGCGCCTCTCTTTCTGAAGTGCCCCCGGAGAAACACCATCGCTTTTGCGAAAGCGCCATCTGGCGTGAGCTCCTCGAATTGATCTTGGAGCTCCGTAAGGCGCTCCGGCGACAGGAAGTCGTTCGTCACAACGCAGGAGTCCCTGAAATGCAGCTCCCCGCAGATAGACTCGAACAATTCGAAGGTTGGGCTGGGCATCCTTACTTACCAAAAGAAGAGACTGCTTTCTCGAAACTCCTGAAAGTCTCTGCAATTTTGCTTAGTTCCGTTTGGGTGGGCTTGAGCGCGATAATCTTCTGGAGTGTTATTCGCATGTCGTCGATCAGGACCTGCACCGCATCTTCGCGCGATTCGACGTAGACTTCCGCTTCTTCTAACGTTGCCCCCTCCTCGAGTTTTTGGCTCGCCCTCTTCGATGCCAGAACGCTGCCGAGGCGTGTGAGTTGTCGTGTCTCTGTGATTCTGCGCAGGCCGACGGCCTTTCGGCTGCCCCTGGCCTCCGTCGAGGAGCCGTACAGATACTCCAGCAGGTGCTGGAACTTGGCCTTGTTGAGGCCGCGCACTTTGAGTGAATCCGGATCGACGTCTAACTGGATATATTCCTTGATGCCCGCGCGCGAGAGCGCTTCGCCGAGCATCCAGAAGGCCTGATCTTCGACGGGCTGAAATTCGTCGAGAAGGTCCCGTGCGGCTTTCTTCACCCGGTACGGGATGAGGTAACGTGTGACATCCTGCTTCTTAATCGCGAACTCTTGCATCAGGCGCTTCAGGTCGGACTTTGTCTTGATGTTCTCGTCCAAGAAGATCGCCTTGCTCTCGGCAGGCCACTCACGGTAACCGACCAGATGCCTCACCCCCAGATAGGTCCGTATGTCGCGAAGGTGAGACGCGTCTGGCTTTTCGTGGAAAACGAGCACCGGGATGCCTTGCAGCCCAGCGACCACGCCTGAGCCATATTCCTGGGGGTTCTGCAATATGTGCCGCAGTGCGCATAGCCGCCGATTGCCCTCGATTACGACGTAGCGGTTGTCGCCCTCTCGCCTGACGACGAGAGGTTCATAGCTGATATACCCGTTCTTCACGAACGACTCGAGAAGGAGCGAGGCGGAGTGTGGCGGGTTGAAAAGGAGCTTTTGGATTTCAGCTTGGGACAGGTTCGCACCCTCCCCTCCGAAGCGAGGGTTCCTCGGGTCGAACTCCAACGACCGGGCGGGTACCTTAGTAAATTCGGCCGTCTTCGCTGTTGTCATTGTCGGCTCCAAACGTTCGACAGCTGGGAGGCTACAGCACTAAAAAGGGGCGGCGGCACCGCGTTCCCTATCATCTGGAAGCGCTCTCTCACCGACCCAAGGGTCCATTTATAGGTTTTTGGGAAACCCTGTAGGGCGGCACACTCGCGATAGGAGAGCCGTCTCGCAGGTCCTGGCTGAGAAAATGTCCAATGGTCGGTATCCAGGCGCCTTAGCACAGGGCTGCTTGGATGGAGGGGAACATGCCGCCAATGTCCTACTATGCAGGGACTCGGTTCAGTCCAGTCGTGTCTCCGACGCCTAGACAGGTAGTACCAATGGAACGACTCGGCATTAAATTCTCCCTCTGGCCACTCCGGAAATCGCATGAGCACATCCGCTTGCGTCTGATACGCGTATTCTCTTCCGGGTCCATGCGTGGGCTCCGGAAAATGATATTCAAAATCCGTATCAGAGCGTATGCCCACTAGGAAGACTCTGCGGCGATTCTGGGCAACGCCATAGTCCTTCGCATTTAAGACTCCCCACTTCACGCGGTAGCCAGCTGTGCGGTACCGCGTCAGTTGATTGCTGAGCAGGTTGCGGTTCTCGCCGAAGATCATCCCGTTCACGTTTTCGACGACAAACGTTCTCGGGTTCACCTGGCGCAAGACTCGGTCGAACTCGCGGTAGAGGTAGTTGCGGTCATCGTCCCTCCACTTGCGTTTGCCACCTTGCGTATAGCCCTGGCACGGATAACATCCGACAAGGAGATCAGCGGTGGGGAAGGTTCTGTAGTCGCGGATATCACCGCACTCAATCCGCGGATTCTCGAGGTTCAATGCATAGGTGTCGCATGCGACTTGCCACACATCGTTTGCCCAGACGATATCGTATCCGAGCCTTTGCAGGGCGTAGTCGGATCCCCCGCAACCGCTGAAGAGCGAAATTGCTCTCGGAGACACCATTTCTCCATTAGACGGCCGATTGTAACCTTATTTGGTCCAATCGTGACGAAAAACTGCGGTTTGCTTCGTCGGCAGGGAGCTGCTATGCCAACAGCGCTGGGCGGCTAAATGGGTTTGCCGCGGAAGAAGTAGATCAGCTCGATCACCAGGATAATCACGACCATCAATTCGAGGACGAAGGCGCGGGACTGGTTGAACTGCTCGACCATGAAGCGGTAGAGGTCTTCGGCGGTCTGGAGCTTTTCTTTGACGAGGTCTTTGTAATCGGGGACACCGACTTTTTGCGCGCATAGCTTGTAGAGGCGGGCGGAAAACATGTCGCTCAGGAACTTGATGGCGTTGTCGGCGCGCTCGGTGAGCTCGTTCACGTCGAGCAGGACAGTGTGCAGCTTGGAAGCGGCGCGGGCGGTGCGCCAGCGCGACCACAGACCGGTGGCGCCGACTTCGAGGAAATCGTAGACGTTTTCGAGTTCGCGGGTCATCAGCTCGTCGTAGTGGCGGAATTCGAGCAGCTGCGAGTTGGCGTACTGCAGGAGCTGGATGGCGGTCTCGGCGCCCGCGGGCGTGTCGTAGATGAAGGCGGCATTCCAGCCGATCACGGCGAGATCGTTGGGATAGTAGGAAATGCGGGACTGCAGAATTTCCTGGCGCTCGCCTTCGGAAAGCGCGACGTTCTCGCCGCGAACGACTTGGGCGATGCGGTCTCCGTGGGCGGCGAGGAGGTCGGCGGCTGAGGGAGCGGCGTTGCTTTCGTCGATCTTGATCTCGCGGATGTGGAAGATGAAGTAGTCCTCCTGCAGCCAGGCGGTTCTCTGACCCTCGCCCCCATCTTTGCTATCGAAGTCGACAGGGTAGGGCTTGATCAGTGCAGGGGCGGCGCGCTCCAGACGCTGGCGGGCGATGCGGGTGCCAACGGACTCAAAGCTGGTGTCGGAGGTCCAGCGGCAGGAGAGTTGGATGAGATCGTCCCAAGTGCCGGAGAAGGGCAACTCGAAGACGAGGCTGATGACGCCGTAATCGTAGTACTTGATCTGGCCTTCGAGGCGCTCGCCGCTGTCGAGGACGACCGGATCCAGGGTCACGACCACGGGCGTGCGCTGGTAGCGGACGTAGGACGGCGCGGTGTTTTTGAGAGGCAATTGCTGGGTGCGGGCTCCGATGATGCGGCGGAGTTCGTCGAGGTGAATCTCTTCGCAGACGTCGAACTGGATCAGGACGAGGACCGAGCCGCGAAGGTGCACAGGCCGATTCGCAGAGGCGTCGGCGACGCTGGTGGTGACCGCCGCGGTTGTGAGTTCGCGATCCATAAGATTCGTGGGGATCAAACTGGATGAGCCCGGGCGTTTGGCCCTTCGCGGCGGCGCACCCATCGGCGCCATATCTCTATGGCACCGCCGCAGAGCCATAAAGCGATGAAACACGCCTCAACAGCGACAAACCTTCGGTGTTCCCCTAAAGTCAGATAGACAACTCTGCCGTGGTCATCAAGCGGGTAGACAGCGCCCCCCTGCTCATTTGGCGTCGTCGGACGGATCTTTTGATAATGTAGATCTAACCAGAACAATAGCCCCAGAGACAACAAAAGCATTGTTGTGGCGATTGCTCGGAATGCGGCCATTCGTCTCTGAGCCACACCCATGCCTCCATTCCATTGTCCCAGAAACTGGGTAAATGGGCCATACGGGTGGGAGACGGGATAAAGGCCCGGGTAGGTCCTTTTGAGTCAGCGGGTTCGGGCGAATGCCCAGAGGAGCAGGGATCCTGCCGCGAGGGCCCCCAGGCCTAGTCCGGCGGATTTCATGGAGGCGCGGATTTCGGCTTCGCGGCGGCAGACCGATGAGGATTCGGGGAAGGGATCGTCGCAGGTGTCGGCGGGGTTGAGCGCCATTTGCAGGACCTCGGCTAGATGGAGAGCGTGGCGGTGGGTGCCCTGGGCGATCTGCTCGCGGCAACTGAAACCGTCGGCGATGATGAGCCAGTCGGCGGGCGCGTTGCGGACGGAAGGCAGGAGTTCGAGCTCGCCGATGGCGGCGGAGATTTCGTATTTATCGTGATGGAAGCCGAACGAGCCGGCCATGCCGCAGCATCCGGGAGCGGGGGATTGGAAGTCGACTCCGATGCGGCGGAGAAGCGATTCTTCGGCGGTCATCTTCATAATGGATTTGTGATGGCAGTGGCCGTGGAGAATGGCTTTGCGCTCGAGGCGCGGGAGAGGAGCGTCGCCGCAGTGTTGTTCGAGGAATTCGCTGAGCAGGAAGGTCTGGCGCGAGAGGGCACGGGCGCGTTCGTCGTGAGGGAACAAGTTGAGGAGTTCGTCGCGGAAAACGGCGACGCAACTGGGCTCGAGTCCGACGATGGGGATTCCGGCTTCGATTTCGGGCTCGAGCTGGTCGAGGATTTCGAGCAGCAGGGCCTGGGCGCGGTCGAGCATGCCGAAGTCGTAGAGTGGACGGCCGCAGCAGAGATTGGCTTGCGGGACGACGACGCGGAAGCCGGCGGCTTCGAGAACTTCGACAGCGGCGCGGGCGGTTGACGGCAGGAAATAATTGTTGAACGTGTCGGGCCAGAGGAGGACCGGAGGTCCCTCAGGGGCTAAAGCCCCATTCTCGTTGGCGCGTTGACGCGGCGCTGAAGCGCCGCTCTTCCACGGCGGTGGGAGCGTCCCGTTTCGTTCCTCAGGGGCTAAAGCCCCGTCATATTGGTCGCGATCTGGCGCGGCTGAAAGCCGCGCCCTTTCAAAGCTATCGCATCTTCGGCGACGGAACCACGCCTTGAAGCTCTCAGGGGCGAAGGCGGGGATGCGGCGCTCGACGGGGATGCCGGCGGCGAGCTTGGCGACATCGCGCAAGAAGGGCAACTGCGTAGCGAGATTGACGAGGCCGGGGACGTTCGAGGCGAGGCAGGCCCAGAGATCGATGTTACCGAAAGCATAGGCGCTAAGAGGGCGGACGCGGCCTTCGTAGTAATGAGAGAGAAACTCGGCTTTGTAAGTCGCCACGTCGACGCCGACCGGACAGTCGCTTTTGCATCCCTTGCAGGCGAGGCAGAGGTCGAGGGAGTGCTTGACTTCTTCGCTGCGCCAGCCGTCGCGAATGATCGCATCTTTCCGGTCGAGGTTCTGGGTCATCTCCCAAAGCAGGTGAGCGCGACCACGAGTAGAGTGTTCTTCCTCGTGCGTGGCGCGAAACGAGGGGCACATCACGCCGCCTTCTTTTCCACTAACTTCGCGTCGGCACTTGCCAACCCCGACGCAACGGAGCGCGGCGTGCGGGAGGCTGCCGTGGTCGGCGGGAAACTGGAAGCGGGTTTCAGGCTTCCAGGGGGAATAGTTGGCGCCGAGGCGGAGATTCTCGTCGAGCTTGTAAGGCGGCTTTCCAGGCAAACCAATGAGCTTGCCCGGGTTCATCTTCCAGTCGGGATCCCAGGCGGACTTGAATTTTCGAAATGCCTCCATCAATTCGGAGCCGAACATTTTGGGGAGCAGTTCGGCGCGGGATTGTCCGTCGCCGTGCTCGCCGGAGAGCGACCCGCCGTAGCTGATGACGAGATCGGCGGCTTCTTCGACGAACTTGCGGTACTTGGCGATGCCCTCTTTCGACTGCAGGTCGAAGTTGAGGCGGGTGTGCACGCAGGCGTGGCCGAAATGGCCGTAGAGCGAGCCTTTGTAGCCGAAGTCGGCCATCATCTTGCGAAGGTCGCGCAGGTAGCCGCCGAGCTTTTCGGGAGCGACGGCGGCATCTTCCCAGCCTTCCCAGTGGAGCGGTTCGCCGGGCACGTGAGAAGTTGCGCCGAGGCTTGACTCGCGGACTTCCCAGACACGCTTGGCTTGCGGGCCGGAGCAGAGGACCATGTTCGGAGGATTGGCGCTGCGGCTGAGCGCTTCCATCAGAGCGACAGCTTGGGATCCGGCTTCCTGCGGAGTCTGGCCACCGAATTCGACCAGCAGCCAGCCGCCGCCCTCAGGCAGAAGAGCGAGGCCTTCGGAGTTGATGCCTTTGGCGCGGGTGTAGCTGACGAGGAGATCATCGAAGCCTTCGAGACCGATGGGCTTATGGGACATGATTTCGGGCACGTGGTCGGCGCACTGATAGACGTCGGGGTAGGCGACGACGAGCAAAACGCGCTCGGGGGGGCTTTCGACCAGGCGGCAGGTGGCTTCGAGGACTGTTGCGCAGGTGCCTTCGGAGCCGACGAGAGCGCGGGCGACGTGAAATCCGTTTTCTGGCAGCAGGTAGTTCAGGTTATAGCCAGAGACGCGGCGGGGGATGTTGGGGAACTTGTGGCGGATGAGGTCGGCATAGTTATCCGCGATTTGCGTGAGCGCGGCGTGAATCTGATTTGTGCGATCGCTGCGGCCCGATGAGCCTGGGCCGCCGGACGGCCGAGGGCGGCCGTGCCCACATGGTTCGATCAAGTTCTGGCCGACTCTCACTCTCACGCCATCGTAGGTAACGATATCCAGTTCTTGGATGTTGTCGTCGGTTTTGCCGGCCATGACGGAATGGACGCCACAAGAGTTGTTGCCGATCATGCCGCCAATGGTGCAGCGGTCGTGGGAGGCGGGGTCGGGGCCGAAGGTGAGGTGATGTTTCTCGGCGGCGTTGCGGAGGTGATCCAGGACGACGCCGGGTTGGACACGAGCGATGCGGCGAGCGGGGTCGATTTCGAGAATGCAATTCATGTACCGCGAAAAATCCAGCACGACGGCGACATTGCAGCACTGGCCGGCGAGCGAGGTGCCGCCGCCACGGCAGAGCAGGGGCGCGCCGAATTCACGGCAGAGGGAAATGGCCGCGAGCACGTCATCGATGTCGCGGGGGAGGACCACGCCGATGGGGACCTGGCGGTAGTTGGAGGCGTCGGTCGCATAGAGGGCGCGGCTGCCGCGATCGAAGCGGACATCTCCCTGAAATCCGCCGCGAATGCGCGAGCGCAGGGCTGCGGCCAACCCTGCGGCGTCGGTTGAGTTCGAGGTGCGCGCCGGCGCGGAATGCACTGCCTTGTCTTGCATCTCCAACTTTCTAGTTCGAGGACGATTCCTTCTTGGTCACGCTTGTGATCTGGAAGCGGGTGGTGTCACCGCTGGCTTGGGCATTGACGGTGACGACGTTCTTGGGGTCCTCGGAGACGATGGTGCAGTGATTCTCGTCCGAGGTTTTGACCCTGGCGGAAGGAAACCTCGATTTGTAGAAGTCACAAATCTTAGCCACCGAATCGCTGCTGGTGAAGTTGGCGGTGACGGTGTGCATGCCGCCGAAGGTGAGATCGGCCGAACCGGCTTTCTGGGCCTCGGCGCCAGGGTAAACCTCGATGCCGAGGTCTTTAACCGCCTGCTCGGGATCGTTCGCGTTGATGGTGCCGAAGGGAGTCTCGACTTTCACCTTGTCGCCTTCCTGGGTCACGTGAGAGCTCTTGGCGATGCGGTGGAGGACGATGCCGCACGTGACCATGCCGAGAATTCCGATACCGACAAAAACGGCGATGACGATCAAGATGATTTTGAGAGCGCTGCTGCCGCCCTTCGGAGGCGGGGCGGGCGCGGCAGATGGTTGCGCGGAAACTGCAGACGGGGCAGCCGGGACAGCAGCGCCGCATTTATTGCAGAACTTTGTTCCCTCAGCAAGAGTAGCGCCGCAGGAATTGCAGAATGCCATAAGTCACCTCGTGGTAGGGATTATGCGCACCTTGACGCGCGAGTATACCAGCAATCCAGGTCGGTGGTCAGTTTGAAACCCTAGAGCACTTCCGGAATTAGAGCACCCTCAAAAAATCACTGCAGGGCAAAGTCTTTGACCTAAGCGGCTGAAGCCGCCGGTCTTATTGCCATCTAATCACAGCGCTAAAGCGCTGCGCCACCCCAAACCGAAGCGCAGCAGAAGTGAAGAATGCCTCAAGTCGGCCGGGGACAAACGAGTCGGTATCCAAGGAACCTTGCCGCCAGGCTTTGCTCGCGGACCGCAGAGGGCGGCTGTCCCCACGCAAAATGTCGTCAGGGTTCACACCGCATCAGCTCCACAGGCGCGTGCCGTAGTCGGCCATGGAGAGCGCGAGCAGGATCAAAAGAAAGAACACGGTGGTGATGACGACCAGCTTGAGTAGTTTGTCGCTGGCGTGTCTGAGATGCATAAAGAAGAGGGCGACGAGCAGAGCTTTGGTGGACGCGATGACGAGAGCAATCGCGGCGTTGAAGGGGCGGAGGTCGAGCGTAGCGGCGTAAACGGTAAGGGCGGTGCCGGCGAGCAGCGTGAGCCAGATCATGATGTAAGTTCTGAGCGGCGATGATGAATGTTCAGACATGCGGGCCTCACGAGGGATGACGATCGATCAAATAAAGCAACGGGAACAGATAAATCCAGACAATGTCGACGAAGTGCCAGTAAAGGCCTCCGATTTCGACCGGCGTGTTGTAATCGGGAGTGAAGCGGCCCTTCCACGCTGCATGAAGCAACCAGAGAAAAATGCCGACGCCGACGATCATGTGCAGGGCGTGCAGGCCGGTCATGATGAAGTAGAGGGCGAAGAAGATCTGGGCGTGACGGGGGTCGGCGTACTGGCCGGGGTGCCCTGCGACTTGGACATGATCAAACTGAAAGCTGGGACCGGGAACGTGATGCTTTTCGAACTTTTCGTTGTATTCGACCGCTTTGATGCCGAGGAAGGTGAGTCCCAAGATGAGGGTGAGGACCAGATTGATGAGCAGCATGGAACGTTTGCCGTGCTGCGAGGCATAGACGGCGAGAACGACCGTCAAGCTGCTGCAGATCAGGACGGCGGTATTGGTGGCGCCGAGACTGAGAGCGAGGGTCTTGCTGGCGGCGCTGAATTCGGCGAAGTACTTCAGGCGGTAGATCAGGTAGGCGCAGAACAGGCCGCCGAAGAACATGACTTCGGTCGAGAGGAAGATCCACATGCCGAGGCTGGCGGAGTCGCGCTGCTGCTGCTCGGTAGCGAAATGGTGCAGCAGAGCGGGATTGTGAATTTCGTTGGGAACGGCCAAGGCCTGGCTGTCCACTGTTTGGCTATCCGGCAACGGGAACCTCCTGTTTGTGAGGAGCGTCGAGTTCGTCGAAGTTGTAGGCTTCCCAGGTTACGACCGGTTCCTCGTCGAAGTTGAAGGTTGGAGGCGGAGAAGCTGTCTTCCATTCGAGGCCGGCGGCGTTCCACGGGTTGCCGGAGGCGGGCTTGCCGTAACGCATCGACCACAGGAAATAAATCAAAGGCAACAAATAACCGACGCCGAGGATGGTCGCACCGGCGGTTGAAAGCACGTTGAGCACCTGGAACTCGGGCGGATATTGATAATAGCGGCGCGGCATGCCGAGGTAGCCAAGGATGAACTGAGGGAAGAACGTGAGATTAAAGCCGATGAAAACGATGAGGGCAGCGAGGCGGGCCCAGCCTTCGGGATAGAGCTTGCCGGAAATCTTCGGCCACCAGAAGTGCATTCCGCCGAGATAGCCCATGACTGCGCCGCCGACCATGATGTAGTGGAAGTGAGCGATGACAAAATAAGTGTCATGGACGTGAACGTCGACACCTAAGCAGGCGAGAAACAATCCGGTGAGACCGCCCATGGTGAACAGGCCGAGGAAGCCGAAAGCGTAGAGCATGGGGGCATCGTAATGAATCGACCCCTTGTAAAGAGTTGCCGTCCAATTGAAGACTTTGACTGCTGAGGGGACGGCGACGGCATAGCTCAGGATGGAAAAAACGAGCGCGGCATAAACAGAGATTCCGGCCACGAACATGTGATGCGCCCAAACGAGGAAGCCAAACACAGCGATGGCGATAGAGGACAGGGCGACGAAGTGGTATCCGAAAATGCGCTTGCGGGAGAAGCAGGCGATGATCTCAGTGACGACGCCCATGGAAGGCAGAATCATGATGTAGACGGCGGGATGGGAGTAAAACCAGAACAGATGTTGGAAAAGGAGCGGGTCGCCGCCGAGTTTGGGGTCGAAGATGCCCAGGTGCAGGGCACGTTCGGCAACGACCAAAACGAGAGTGATGGCGATGACCGGTGTTCCTAGAATCTGAATGATGCTGGTGGCATAGTGGGCCCAAATAAACAAAGGCAGGCGGGACCAGGTCATGCCCGGAGCGCGCATGCGGTGGATGGTCACGATGAAATTCAGGCCGGTGAGAATGGATGAGAATCCGGCAACAAAAATGGCCAGGCCGGCTTCGATCACTTTGGTGTTACTGAAGGCGGTGCTGAAGGGCGTGTAAAAGGTCCAGCCAGTGTCGACGCTGCCGGTCAGGATGCAGTGCAGCATCATGGCGCCGCCGATGATATAGAGATACCAGCTCAGCAGGTTGATGCGGGGGAAAGCCAGGTCTTTGGCGCCGACCATCAGGGGCACAAGAAAATTGCCGAGAACGGCCGGGATCGAAGGGATGAGAAAGAAAAAGACCATCACCTGCCCGTGCATGGTGAAGAGTTTGTTGTAGGTATCGGCCTGAACCAGATCGCCCGCTGGAGTGAGCAGTTCCAGGCGAATGAGGAGGGCGAAGAAACCGCCGATGAAGAAAAAGAAGGTGATCGAGAGCAGGTAGAGAAGGGCAATGCGCTTGTGGTCGGTAGTCAGCAGCCAGGAAGCGAGGCTGTAATCCTTGTTGAGATAGTTGACCCGCTCGGGTTGAGGATTTTCGGTAGCCATCTCTTTATTGCACCTGACTTCCTTTGGTTGCGGTTTTGCCTGCCGCCTTGGCCGGAACGACTACGGCTGGGGCGCCTGGGAGTCCGGACTGTCTGGACGGAGATAGTGACTTCACGTAGGCGACCAGCGCGTTTACTTGCTCCTCGCTCACCAGGCCCTGGAATGTGGGCATGATGGGCTGAAATCCCCCAACCCGTTTCGCACCAGGATCGAGGATGCATTCGCGGAGATAGTTCTCATCGGCCATGACGGTGCGGCCGTCGGCTAAGGCAACGGGCTTGCCGTACACGCCCTGCAAATTAGGGCCGCGGCCCTGACCGTCCATACGATGGCAGGTGCTGCAGCCGAGTTCGGCAAAGATTTTTTCGCCGGTCGCGGAAAGCGGGCCGGTCGAACCGCCGCTCATCCAGGCTTCGTACTGAGCGGGCTCCATGACGATAATGGAGCCAATCATGCCGGAATGCTGAGTGCCGCAATATTGAGTGCAGAATAAGTGGTAAGTTCCCGGCTTGGTGGCGCGAAACCAGGCGACAGTGTAACGGCCAGGAACTACGTCCTGCTTCATGCGGAAGGCAGGCACGAAAAAGCTGTGGATGACATCCTGCGAGGTCATGATCAGCTTGACATCGCGGCCGGCGGGCACGTGCAGTTCGTTGATCTCGCGCTGGCCTTCGGCATGTTCGAGCTTCCACATCCATTGCTTGGCGACGACGTAAACCTCGGTCGCGTCGCGCGGGGGTGTCCGGCCCTGGAAATAGACGATCGCGCCCCAAACAAAAATCGCCATGAAAACGACGAAAGGGATGGCCGTCCACGCCAACTCGAGTGGTATTGAGCCTTCGATCTGTTCCGCCTGGACACCGCGACGGTGGCGGAAGCGCACCGCGAAGAAAACCAATACCGTGAAAATCAGCAGCGTGATCAATCCGGACACAATGAGCAGGAAGATGAAGAGGGCGTCAGTATTGCCCGCCGCACTGGAGGCCCGCTCCGGCCAGAGTGGAAAATTATTCAACATGTCTTTCTTAGCTTGACTCCGTCCTCATGAAACCCGATTCCGTTTTAACTCCCAGTCCGTGTTGCATGACTCGTTGCCGCTCGATTCCAGTTTCTGCGCTGCACGGCCATCCGCTCCAGGCGGAACAGAAGGATGATGAGCCCACCCAGAAGCACGATGGTCAGGCCGGCGCCTAGACGCAAAATGTGGCCGATGACCGCGCCGTATTTTCCGGTCATTGGGTCGTAGTGATAGCAGTAGAGCAGGACCTGATCGGTGAGGTTGCCGATCTTGCCCTGCGACGCCTCGACCAATCCCATGCGCAAATCTTTAGGCGGAAAATCCACGCCGTAGAAGTAGCGTGAAATGCGGCCTTCGGGCGTCAAGACCATGATCGCAGTGGCATGCGCAAACTGATTGAGCTTGGGATCGTATTGATACTGAAAACCGACGGCTTTGGTGAGGGCGTTGATCGATTCGGGCGGGCCGGTCAGGAAATGCCATCCGGATGCGGCGCCGGGACGGCCGTACCGCTCGAGATAGTCTTTTTTCTTAGCGGCGGCGATCTCCGGTGTCTCCTGAGGATTGAAGCTGACGGTGACGACTTCGAACTCCTTGCCGGCGTCGAACTTGATCATCTTCATCGAGGCAGCCAGACCAGCGAGCGCCTCGCCGCAGAGCATGGTGCAGTTGTAATAGACCAGGTTGAGGATGATCGGCTTCTTGCCGAAGTAATCGCCGAGTTTGACGGTGCGGCCGGTATCGTCGACGAAGCTGAGATCGGGCGGGACCTGGGCGTTGAGGCGCTGCTCAATGCCGACGTTTTCGAGACGCGGCGGACGGACGTTGGCCGGAGGCGACATGATGCCCTTAGACATCGCCTGACCGAAGGCAATAGAGGTTAACAGGGCGACCGATGTGAGCACCCTAAGGGCGGTGCCACGGGAGATCCTTCGCTCCGCCTGAAGAACGGCTGCGCTCAGGATGACGCCTGGGGTGTGTTTCGATAATTGCGGCAGCGCTATCGGCTTGTGGTTCGGGCGGCTCACTGGCTGGTTCCCTTCATTTTCCTGGTGTCTTTCTTTTCGCCGCTGCTAACAGCAGCTGATTGTGGCGTAATCGGCGCGCGCAGGGGAAGGCCGCGTTGGGCGACGAGGTCTATGGCGCGATCAATCGGGATGCGAACGGTGCCTGCCTGCTTATCCACCCAGCCATAGCTGTTCAACTCCCGCTCCTGTTTGAGAAGCGTGTCATTCAGCTGAGTGCGTTCGTCGATTTCCAGCTGCGGAGCGGGAAAATTCCTGTCGAGATAGTCACCGTAATTCCCGTTGTACTGGGGCGGAAGGTGGCGCGTGTCTTTGGGAAGGTTGGTCACCATAGGGCTGACGGGAGCCTGATGGGCTTCGGCCCGCTTGTCGAGAACGGAATAAAGACCTGTGACAACGAAATGAACGAGCAGACCGGCAACGGCCAGGCCGAGGAGGAAGTACAGCACACCGGCGACGCCGACGTCGCGGCGCTCAAAGCTGCCGTGGCCGGTGGAATTCGCGTGATGTGTTTCGTTCGTCATTATTTCTCCACAGCTTGGTTCAGGTATAGGTTCCTCCGCGCGAGAGCATTACCGTCAGGGGCTAAAGCCCGCATATTCATTGACCCGGACGGCGCGGCTGAAAGCCGCGCCCTTTCAAAGCTCATTCTTGAAAACACGCTACAACCATCCCTCATTTCCAACATTCCTTTGCAAACATCTCCTCAGTGTTGATGGGCCGGCGCCAAGACCTCTCCAGCGGACGGATCGTACGCCGGAAGCAGAGGCAGCGCGTCCAGATTGTGGAAAAAATAGGCCAGCCACAAACCGCCAATGGCGAAGGGCAAAACCAAATCCGCAATAGTTACGGTTAAGCTTTGCGAGAAATTCGGCTCGATAATCCAAAATAGGTCAACGTAGCGCATGATCATCAGCCAGACAGCCAGCCAGACCAGCTTGCGAATGTCACGCTTAAACGGACGCGACAGCAGCAGCGCGAACGGAATGGCAAAGTGAAACAGCGCGAGCGACAGCCCGACGTATCCCCAGCCGCCATGCAAGCGGCGCATGTAGAACGTGATTTCCGCGGGCAGGTTGCCGGCCCAGATGATAAGCCACTGCGAAAAGCTGAAGTAAGCCCAGACCATGACGAAGGTGAGCATCCACTTGCCATGGTCGTGGACAAAGTCGGGCTTCAGCATTTCCGACATGGGCTTGTAGTCAACGAGAATGCGTTCGATCACGACGGCGAAGCACATGGCGGCGAGCAATTCGCCGATCAGGATGATGAGGCCGAAGATGGTCGAGATCCAGCTGGGATCGAGCGACATGACCCAATCGATAGCGGCGAAGGAAATGGTGAATGCGTAGAGAATGAGGCCGGGACCCGCAACGGCCTTGAATTTTTGCGTGTTGTCGGGAGCCGTGGGCGAATCGCCCTGATGGGACCACCTCGAGAGCAGGAAGGAGATCACGTTCCAGACGGCGAAGTAGAAGATGGCGCGGTAGACGAAACCGGCGGGCGTGAGATAGGTCTTGGTGATGTCAACGAGACGATCCTGCAGATGCTTGTCGGTGATCTGATCGAGCGGCTGCGCCCAGATGTAGAGATGGCGCAGGCCGAGGATGATCGGGATGAAGAGAACCGCGAGCAAGGGAAGCGTGCGCATGGCGGCGCCCTGCAGACGACGGATAACAACGCCCCACCCTCCGCCGGTGAGGTGGCGGATCATGATGATAGCCATGGAGCCGAGCGCGACGCCAAGCCAATCCATATAGCTGAGGAGATAGGCGCGATAGAACTCTTCGCGGCCGTTCGGAAGCACCATGGCGCTGATGATAGCGATCAGGCTGAAGGCGACGCCGACAATCAGCGACCACCGCGCCAGGTTCTTCACCACCGGCGGGGCTGTCAGGTCGAGTTGGGTTGCGGGCATCGCGTTCATTTCTCTTCCTTCTCTGCGTCGGATTTGGATTCAGGCGCGAGAACGGGCAGAGTTGCTCCCGATCCGGGCTCGCTGAACTCTGGAGGCTCGGAGGGGACTTTTTGCCCGGACGGAACGTCGTGCAAGGTGGCGTTTTGACTCAACTGAAGAGCGCGAATATAGGCCACGATGTTCCAACGATCCTGCGGCGGAATCTGCAAGGCGTAGTCGGGCATGATGCCGAAGCCGTTGCTAATGACGTCGTAGAAATATCCGACCGGGGCCTGCTGCAGCCGGGCGATATGGAATGACGGGGGCTTGCGAGCGAATCCTCGGGAGGGGATGAATCCGTTGCCGTCGCCCAGGCGCGAATGACATGGGGCGCAGAAGATGTTGTAGCGCTCGCGGCCGCGATCGAGAACTTCTCTGGTGACGGGGAACGGCATCCCGTCGCCGGGATTGTTGCCGATCTTGCCGGTATAGAAATAGGTGTCTTCGCGCAGGTCACCGCGGGCAACGGTGCCATCGACCGGAGGACGAGCGGAGCGCTGATCGGCGAAGAAGTCGCTGCGGGAGAGCGGATTCTGGCGCGGCTGGACATGCATATCGAGGCGGCAGCCGGTGGTGAGAGCGATGGCTACCAAGAGTGTTCCGCTAAGAGAGATTTTCGCGCTAACGCTTGGTAAATTTCCCACTTCTCGCGCAAAGAACGCGCGAGAAATGGGGCACCCGTCGTCCGCGCCTCCCTTCTCTCTGGCGATCCGCGCGAGATCCATCGCTTCGCCTCGCTGACCTTCGCCTCCGGCTAAAGCCGGAGGTCTATGAAAGCGACCCCGCGCGGGATGACACCGGGATTTGAGGAGGCACCGCATTAGCTGGGCACCTCCGAGATCGAGCGGGGGGCGAGGCTTTCGAGGAACTGGCGGGTGCCGACGGCGTCATATTTCTTGTCGGAAGAGAACACGATCAGGAAAAAACGATCTTTCGACGCGTGCGAGAAGCGCGGCACGTTGAACACCGGATGATAGAGCATGGGCAGGCCGTTGAGAGCGAGCATCCCGAGCACAGCCGAAATGCCGGCGAACAAGATGGTCATTTCGAAAGTGATTACGATGAAGGCGGGCCAGGAGTGATAGGGTTTGCCGCCGATGTTCAGGGGATAGTCGATCGCCGACATCCAGTATTGCATCGCGTAGCCCGAGATTCCGCCGATCAAGCCGCCGATGAGAACGACCAGCGGAACAGAATTGCGGTGGAATCCGATTTCTTCGGCGAGGCCCTCGATCGGAAACGGGCTGTAGGCATCGATCTTGGCATAGCCGGCCTGATGCGTCTTGTGCGCAGCCTCGACCAGGGCGGTAGGCGAGTCGAATTCCGCCATCATGCCGTAGATGGGATCGCGCTTCATATTCCGCACCCCGCTTTGCGGCCTGCCCGGCACATCTCGTTGCTGGCCTCTCCGCAGCTCATCCAGGACGCCATCACCCTTTCACCTCGGCTTCCGGCAGAAGCGTGCGCATTTCAAAAATCGAAATTGCGGGCAGAATGCGCAGGAACAGGAACATGGCGGCGAGGAACATGCCGAGAGTGCCGATGTAGGTCATCCAGTCCCAGCGCGTGGGATAGTACATGCCCCATGAAGAAGTCAGGAAATCGCGGTGCAGGCTGACGACGACGATGATGAAACGCTCGAGCCACATGCCAACCAGGATCACGCCGGAAATGAAGAAGAGCGCGATGGGACTGGTGCGCAGTTTGCGAATCCAGAGCACTTGGGGAATGAAAATGTTGCACATGAGCAGCGCCCAGTAGGAGACAGCATAAGGGCCGTGCAGGCGGTTCCACATGGTGAAGGCGTCGTAGCGGTCGCCGCTGTACCAGCCCATGAAGGCTTCAATTATGTAGCCGTAGGCGACGATCAGGCCGGTGGCCAACATGACTTTGGCTGAATTCTGCAGATGGCGTTCAGTGATGAAATCTTCCAGGCCATAAACCTTGCGGATGGGGATGGCGAGCATCAGCACCATGGCGAAGCCGGAGTAGATGGCGCCGGCGACGAAGTAAGGAGGGAAGATGGTGGTGTGCCATCCGGGGACGATGCCGATGGCGAAGTCGAAACTCACGACGGTGTGAACCGAGAGCACGAGCGGCGTGGCCAGACCGGCGAGCAGCAGATAGGCGGTTTCGTAGCGATGCCAATGGCGCGCCGATCCGCGCCAGCCGAACGAGAGCACGCCATAGATGATTTGCAGCGAGCGGTTTTCGGTGCGGTCGCGGAGCGTGGCCAGGTCCGGAATGAGGCCGATGAACCAGAAAATGGCCGAGATTGTGGCGTAAGTCGAGACCGCGAAGACGTCCCACATGAGCGGACTGCGGAATTGCGGCCACACGCCCATCGTGCTGGGATACGGGATCAGCCAGTAGGCGAGCCACGGACGGCCAACGTGGATGGCGGGAAAGATTCCGGCGCAAGCCACGGCGAAGAGCGTCATGGCTTCGGCGAAGCGGTTGATGGAGTTGCGCCAGGATTGGCGCAGCAATAAGAGGATGGCCGAGATAAGCGTACCGGCATGACCGATGCCGATCCACCAAACAAAATTGACGATGGCGAAACCCCAGCCGATGGGGATGGTCACGCCCCAGATTCCGATGCCCTTGAGAAACAGGTAGCTGATGGCAAACAGCAACATCATCGTCAGCATGAAGGCGAAGGCGAAACCAGCGAGCCAGCCCTTGGTGGCCGGCCGCGTGAGCACGATGGCACTGATTTTTTCCGTGATCGTGTCGAAGGTGTGGCCGGGTTCGATGACGGGAGCCCGCTGGACTTCAGTCGACGATTTGTATTGCTCGGGCATTTCTTTGCTTTGTCCCTGACGCCCGGCTAAAGCCGGGCTCTTTCAACCAAAACTGGCTCTCTTGCGGCACGGCTCAAAGCCGTGCCCTGATACGAATCCCATTTCGCTCGCATCACGGTTCGTATCAGGGTGCCGCTTCAGCGGCACCGCAAAGTGAGTCCGACGTCATGGCGCCTTTAGGCGCTGCCCGTCACGACTCCAACTCCGGGTTCGGGTTGCGAACCTCTGCCAGATAAGTCGTGCGCGGGCGCGTGTTCAATTCGCCCAAAAGGCTGTAGTTGCGCGCCTGCGCCTTCAGCTTCGAAACTTTGCTGTTCGGATCGTTGATGTTGCCAAAAACGATCGCCTCTGCCGGGCAGGATTGCTGGCAGGCGGTCTGCAATTCGTTCTCGTGTTGCGCGTCGTTGATCTTGCGATTTTCGCGCTCGGCATCGATGCGGCGCTCGCTGATGCGCTGCACGCAGTAAGTGCATTTTTCCATGACGCCACGGCTGCGCACGCTGACGTCGGGATTGCGCATCATTTTATATTGCGGCGTGTCCCAGTCCTGGAAGAGCAGGAAGTTGAACCGCCGCACTTTGTACGGACAGTTGTTCGAGCAGTAGCGCGTGCCCACGCAGCGGTTGTAGACCATGTCGTTCAGACCTTCAGTCGAATGATTGGTGGCGCCGACCGGGCAGACAACTTCGCAGGGCGCGTTTTCGCACTGCATGCAGGGCACGGGCTGGAAGAACGCTTTCGGGTTATCGCGGTCGCCCTGGTAGTAGGCGTCGACGCGAATCCAGTGCATGTGGCGTCCGATGACGCACTGTTCTTTGCCAACAACCGCGATGTTGTTTTCTGACTGGCAGGCGACGATGCAGTTGTTGCAGCCCACGCACTTGTTCAGATCGATCGCCATGCCCCAAGCGTAGTCTTCTTTGTCGTAGGGGTAGGGCTGATAGAGCGTCAGTTCTTTCGGCGGCTCTTCTTCTTTGGCGAAGTTGGGCTCTTTCTTGTATTCCTCGAGCGTGGCCTCGCGGATGAGCGGGCGATGGCCGCCGTTGGGCGTGTCCATACTCTGCATGCCTTGCGTGGAGGCGAGCTCGTAATTTTCACCGGTTCTACGCGGAGGCTTCAAGCCCTCGGTGAACCACGGGGCTGCAGAAGTGCGGATCGCGTACGCATCGAAGCCCTGAGCAGTTCCGACGCGGCCCGCACGCCTCCGCCCATAGCCTAAAGTGATCGTGACTGAATTGTCGGGCTGCCCCGCCTGAATCCATACTGGCCCTTTAACCTTCTTACCTTGGTATCCGTAAAGCTCGACTTCCAGTTCGACTACATCCTTGCTCTTAACCCCGATGCGTTCCGCCATTGCGGGACCGATGAGGATGGCGTTGTCCCAAGTGAGCTTGTTCAGCGACTTGGGCAGCTCTTGCAGCCAACCGTTGTTCGAGAACCGGCCATCGTAGATCGTGGGGTCGCGGCGGAAACTCAGGACGGGACCACGGTAGTCGGATGTCCAAGGACGCGGGTAGGTCTGGGGCTTCACCGCAGCCGGCTTAGCTCCGAACGTCGAGCCCTCAATCCAGCCGTCATGCAACGACTTGCGCCAGAACTGCTCGAAGTCCGCGGAGGAACGCTGCGTTTGCCAATAGGCCCGCACGAGATCGTAGCCATTAGCGTCCGCCTGCCCATTGAGCAAGGCCACAAACTCCACGGGACTCTTGCCGTTATAAAGCGGAGCAATCAGCGGCTGAATGATAGTGACAGTTCCGTCGTAAGCGCGCGCATCGCCCCACGACTCGAGTTCGTGGGCGGCGTTGATATGCCAGTGGCAGAGTTCTGCGGTTTCGTCCTGGTAGAGTCCGTAATGGATGCGCAGAGGGACTTTGTTGTTCTTCAGCAGTTCTGCGAAATCGAGGTCGACGGGCGTATCGTAAGCGGGGTTTCCGCCAAGGATGATCAACAGATCGACCTTGCCGTCCCGTATTTCTGACGCAAGCTCTTTGATGGAGCCGATCTGATTGACCGGGTTGGCGTCAACGGGATCCGAGTAGAGCACCGTCCTTCCGACATTGCCGAGCTTCTCGTTGATTGCGTGAACGAGGGCGTGAACAAGGAGAGGTTGCTGCTCCCCTGCAATCACCAAACTCGAGCCCTGATGAGCTCGCAAATCTTGGGTGAAGCTAGTGGCAAATGTGTCCTGTCCCCCCGGGCGAGCGCGATAGACATTCACCCCAAGTGCCGCTGCCAGATTCCATGCGACCCATTCGATATCCGGTGGCCGTAACCCGTGGCGATGATCCGCCTTGGCGCCCGTCGCGCTCGGCGTGCTCTCGATGACGTAGAGGCGGTTCATGTTGCCGCTGTCGGGATTGCGGCGGGCGGCGAAGTCGCGGATGTAGCGGACATTCCCGGGGAATCCGGCCGACAGAAAATCAGCATCGAGCGAGACGATGACATCGGCCTTCGACAGATCGTAGCGCGTCTCGACTGGCTGTCCGAAGGCGAGCTTGGCGCCTTCGAGAACGTTGTCTCGATTGACCGGCTCGTAGACGTGCCACTTGGCCTGCGGATATAGCTTCAAGAAATTGCGCAGCTGGTCGGCGAGCGTAGGCGAAGTGACCGTCGTTGTGAGAATGCGGATGCCTGCGCCTTGCAGCGGCTTTTGCGCGCTGAGCGGGCCGTGAAGGGCGGCGAGAAATGCGGGCCAGGATCGCATGTCGCCCATGGAAGTGACGGTCTGGGAGCGGTCGGGATCGTAGAGGCCGAGAAGCGAGGCCTGGGCGAATATGTCGGTGCCGCCGAGCGAGGCGGGATGCAGGTTGTTGCCTTCGATTTTTGTGGGGCGGCCAAGATGGCTTTCGACCAGCACGGGGCTGGCGTATCCGCCGAGCGTGACCGCCGTGGCGTAATACATGGGGCGGCCAGGGATGACGTTTTCCGGCTGGCGGACGTAGGGAACGATCGGCTCAAGCGGCAGGCGCACGCATCCGGTCGCACTTGTCAAACCCGCCAAGCCGAGCGAAGCGCCCATGACTTTGAGAAATCCGCGGCGGGAGACGGTGTCGAGCCATTCGGAAGCGCCTTTGGGGAATTCGCGATGGAGAGCGTCCTGGAATTCCGGATTGCCGGCGAGTTCTTCGAGGGAGCGCCAGTATTGGGGGCCGGTTGCCTTATTGATTTCCGTCCTGACGGAGGCAACGTCGAGTTTGGCCTTTTTGCCGGGGCAGATGTCTTCGCGGTTCCTGATCTGAATCAAGCCGCCCGGATTTTTCTCGTCGCTCGTCATTCGTTCGTTTAGGTGAGGCCCGTGTCGTCCCTCCGGGACTCATTCAAACTTGCCGCTGCTTACCCGGCACTACCGTGCCGGGCTTTCCACGCCGCCGCTTCGCGGCTGGGTGGCGCAACGCTTCTCGCGCTGCTATCTGAACCCGTTAACATGTCAGCGGCTTTAAGCCGTCTGGGTACCTCAGGGGCTAAAGCCCGTCTTCAATCGCGCCTTGAAATCGCAGGCCTTGAAGGCCTGCGCCACCCAAAGTCCGGCCCTCAGCGGCTAAAGCCGCGTCAAGCGTCGTCATCTTTGACGGCACGACTAAAGTCGTGCCCCGATACGAACCACGATCTCTTGGCGGCACGAGTGAACTCGTGACCCTCCCGTTTCGAGGCCCAGAATTCTGGACCTTTCCAGACCTTTCCTTCAGCACGGCTGAAGTCGTGCCTCTCCCGCAATGCCGCCTTCATCTGTGGCACGTGCTGCAACTCGTAATGTCCTTCACGCTGCGCAGATGGTATTTCTTCACCAAGTCCGTCCCCAGCGAAATCTGGTCGGTATAGGTTTGGCCGTCGACCACGACCGGGTTTGCGCTGGTTGGCTGCTGGTAGCGCATGTTGAAAACCTGAGCGCGCGGGCGCAGATTTTTCTCCGGCGCGCGATGGCAACCGAGGCACCATTCCATCTGCAGCGATTCCTGCTGATACATGAACGGCATGCGATCCACCGGGCCGTGACACGTGTCGCAGCCGACTCCCTTGTTGATATGAATGCTGTGATTGAAGAAAACGAAATCGGGGAGCTGGTTGACGCGGGTCCATTGCAAAGACTCGCCGGAGCGGTAGCTGGCGCGGACGGGCTCGAGGAGCTGTGCGTTGGTCCAAATCTGCGAGTGGCAATTCATGCAGGTCTTGGTGGGAGGAATCCCGGCGAAACTTGAGGTTTCGACCGAAGTGTGGCAATAGCGGCAGTCAATCCCGAGTCCGCTCACGTGGTGCTGGTGACTGAACGGAACCGGCTGCGCTTTGCGCACACCGGCAAACGTGATGTAGGGCGAACGTTGAATCTCCATCGTAACCCAGCCCAGAGCAGCGACGGCTAACACGGCAGCAATGATCGAAGCCCGGGACAGAGCGTTCGTACTGCGATGAAAAATTTGCGGCATTCGGTTAATGACTGGCTGAGGAGACCCGGCGGATCGTCCAGTGTCATTTTGTTGAAGCTAAGATTAGGGCAGGACTACGAAAGCCACCCCACGGGTTTCCGATGATGGATATAAGAAGAAGGATTATAAATATTTCGTCGTGTTTTGTCGTGCACCGGTTGCAAGGGGGCGGGACAAAAAAAGCAGGTTCCTCGCTGCGCTCGGAATGACAGAATCATAGGACGACAGGATCGTCGGAGTGACAGCAATTTTCGGAATGACAGGATTGTCCGAATGACGGAATTGTCGAAACGATAAATTTGAAACGTACTCAGTTTGCTAGCGCAGATTCATGACCAACAGCTTGGGCTCGGTCATCTCTTCGATGGCGTAGCGCAGACCTTCGCGACCCAAGCCTGAATCCTTGACGCCGCCATAGGGCATGTGATCGATGCGGAAGGAAGGAACGTCGCCAGCAATGACGCCGCCGACCTCGAGTTCTTCGTAAGCCTGAAAGAGCAGCTTGGCATCGCGGGTAAATACGCCGGCCTGCATGCCATAGGCGGAGTTGTTTACTTGGCGGAGGGCCTGGTCGAAATCTTTGTAAGGCTCGACAGTGACCACAGGGCCGAAGATTTCCCGGAAATTGACTTTCATGTCGGGTTTGGTGCCGGTGAGCACAGTGGGCTCAACCACCAGGCCTTTGCGGCCGCCACCGCAAAGCAGACGAGCGCCGGCGCGGACGGCATCTTCGATCCAGGCGGTGGTGCGTGCGGCGTCGCTTTCGCGAATGAGCGGGCCCACGTCGGTGGATTCGTCGAGCGGATCGCCAACGTGGAGGTGCTTTACACCATCGACTAGAAGATCGACAAATCGCCCGTAGACCGAGTGCTCGACCAGGATGCGCTGCACGGAGATGCAGGTCTGGCCGGCATACGCGAAGCCGCCGGTAACGCAGCGGTCGGCGGCATATGCGAGGTCGGCGTCGCTGTGAACGATGACCGCGGCGTTGCCGCCCAGTTCGAGGATGACTTTCTTCTTTCCCGCGCGGCGCTTGATGTCCCATCCGACGGGCACGCTGCCAGTGAAACTGATGAGCTTGATGCGGTCGTCGGACACGAGCAGGCCGGCATCGTCGTTGGAGAGCGGCAGGACGTTGAGGCCGCCGTCAGGCCAGCCTGCCTGCTGCACGCATTCGGCCAAAAGCAGCGCGCAGAGCGGCGTTTGCGGGGCCGGTTTCAGGATCATCGAACAGCCGGCGGCGATGGCAGGGGCAACTTTGTGGGCGACGAGGTTGAGCGGGAAATTGAACGGCGTGATGCCGACGACCGGGCCGAGCGGAAAACGGCGTACGATGCCCCATCGCCCCGCGGTGAATTCCTGCCAATCGAGAGGAAGATACTCGCCATAGATGCGAGTGCTCTCTTCGGCAGCGATGTTGAAGGTGAACACGGCGCGCTCGACCTCGGTGCGCGCGCCCTTGAGAGGCTTGCCGGCCTCCTGGGCGAGAGTGCGGGAGAATTCCTCTTTGCGCTCGGCGATCTGGGCCGCAATCCGGCGGAGAACGCGCTGGCGTTCGAAGGCGGGCAGTCGGCGGGTGGTGCCGAAAGCTTTGACGGCAGCGGCGATGGTGGACTCGGCGTGCTCGCGGCGGCCTTGCATGACGCGGGCGATCATGGTCCCGTCATAGGGGGCGCGAATCTCGACCACATCGCCGTCTTCGATCCAGCGGCCGTCAACAAGGAAACGGTGCGTCGCAACTGGCGCGAGAGTCAGTTCTGCCATTGTTTTTCAGAACCCCCACAAGGCAAACTTTGATCATTATAGGACTTTTGCGTTGGCGAGATTGCAAGAGACATAACCACGGAAAGCACAGAGCACGGAAGGGACTTAAGTTTGCCGTTACAATGAGCACGCTCGGATTATGGCTCGTTTCATGACAATCTCTAAACTGGCGCAGCAGTTGCGCGGGCGAGAAGTCTCGCCAGTTGAGATCACGCAAACTTGCCTTGAGCGGATCGAGAAGCTGAATCCCGAGCTGAATGCCTTCATAACTGTGATGGCTGAGTCCGCGCTCGCTGAAGCAAAGGCCGCGGAAGCTGAGATTGGGCGCCGCGCGTGGCGCGGGCCACTGCACGGGATTCCCATCGCGCTGAAAGACCTGATTGACACTGCGGGTGTGCGAACGACGGCGGCGAGCGCACTCTATAAGGATCGGATTCCGGGGCAAGATGCGGAAGTCGTGCGGCGCTTGCGGCAGGCGGGAGCGGTGATCCTCGGGAAGAACAATCAGCACGAGGTCGCCTATGGAGGCAGCTCGCTGATCAGCTACTACGGCGACGTGCACAATCCGCGCGAGGTTGAGCGAATCGCAGGCGGATCATCGGGAGGGTCAGCGGCAGCGGTAGCGGCGGGCATGGCCTGCGCTGCGATCGGGACAGACACGGCAGGTTCGATTCGCCAGCCGGCGGCGCTCTGCGGCTGCGTGGGACTGAAGCCGACTTACGGGCGCGTGTCGAGCCGGGGAGTGATTCCGCTCGCGGCGTCGCTCGATCATGTGGGGGCGCTGGCTGCGACGGCGACGGATTCGGCGATCGTGCTGCAGGCGATCGCAGGATACGATCCGGACGACGTTACTTCAGTCGACATACCTGTGGCGGATTTCGTCGGCGCTGTGGGCGAGGACACGAAACGATTCCAGGTGGGCGTGCCGCGGGCCTATTTCTATGAAGACCTCGATCCGGATGTAGAAGCGGCGATAGGGCAGGCGCTGAAGGAAGTTCAGACGCTGGTTGCGGAGGTGAGAGAAGTTCAGTTGGATGTGCCAACCGATCGTACCCTGCAAGCTGTGGAGGCGTACGCGTTTCACGCGGAGAACGTAGCCAGGAATCCGGAGTTGTATCTGCCGGAAACATTGCGGCGCATCCGCAATGGCGAAAATGTTTCAGCCGTAGAGTATATCCAGCGGCTGCGGGAGTTGCAGGAAGCGCGGCGCAACATTCGCGGAGTCTTTGCGCATGTAGACGTACTGATTACTCCGACAACACCGACTCCTGCGCCGACGATAGCCGAGTTGAAGGCCGATCCTGAGCAGTTGCGGCCGGCAGAGCTTAAGCTGTTGCGCAACACGAGGCCATTCAACGTGTGGGGATTGCCGGCGATTTCGCTGCCCTGCGGTTTTACCGAGAGCGGGCTGCCGGTCGGATTGCAGATCGCGGGGCCACACTGGCGGGAGGATCTGGTGCTCAAGCTGGCGCATGCGTATGAGCAGGCGACGGCGTGGCACAGCCAGTAGTGCGGCCGCTAGGGCGCAACCATGAGCAGCCGGCGCTCTCGCGCTGTCATCTGCCGCATTTCATCGATAGCGAACTTTCGAGCCAATTTCTGACCCTCCGCGTCTAAAGACTTCGGCGCTGCGGCCGATAAAAGACCTGACCGGATCTTTGCTTCATGTGCATTGCTGGCTCATGGAGCCTACCCCGGCCGGAGAGGCAACCATGGCTCTGTTAACGTGGGATGATTCTTATAGCGTGAAAGTCGCGAAGTGCGATGAGGACCACAAGAAGCTGTTCTCGCTGCTCAACGCCTTGCACGACGCCATGAAGGTCGGCAAGGGTGGCCAGATAGTCCAAGGCGTGGTCGCGGACTTGGCAAATTACGCGAAGGTTCATTTTGCGCGAGAGGAATCGCTGTTGGAGAAAACAAACTACCCGGCACTGGCTCCACATCGCGCGCAGCACGTGGAATTCGTCAACAGGGTGGCCAGTTTTCAGCAGGATCTGAAGGCGGGTAATACCGGCCAATCGATCGCCGTGGCGAACTTTCTCACGGATTGGTTGATTAAACACATCAAACACACCGACCGGCAATACTCGGCCCATCTAAACGGAAACGGCGTGAAGTAGCAGGTTTCGAGCAGTGCGCCTCTGACTGAAGCCAAGGATTCGGCGCTAGGGCTGCCCATGTTACGCGCCTTAGTCCACTGTTCTTACATCTTCCGGCAGCATCAGGGAGAATTCGCACTTACCCGCGGTCACGGAGCATGACAGCGTGCCGCGGCGGAGGACCTTCACCGGCGTGTTGTCGGGGAAGGTGAGATGGTAGTCGGCGGTGCGCAAGGCGTCGGTGAATGACTTCAGTTTCTCATCTCCGCTGATGAACTTGACGGCAGCAACGCTGGCGGTCGAGCCCGAGCCTCCACTAAGCAGGATGAAGAAATCGGCGTTGCCGGTTTGCGTGGCCTTGCCCAGATCAATGGTCGAAAGATGTTGCAGTTCTTCTTTGTAGCGGGCGACGGCGGCGTCGGCTTTGGCGTCTCCGCCGACGAGCGAGGCCAGGCGGCCGCGGGTTTCGGGAGGGGGACGCGAGCCGCTCATGGACAGAGCGTAGGTTCGGAGGGCGAGATCTTTCTCGCCGCGCTTCTCATAGATTTGGCCGAGGTGGTCGCCGATTTCGCCGTGGTGGCCGAGATCCCAGGCGGCAGCGACATATTTTTGCGCCGTGGCGAGATCGCCGTTGGCGAAGTGCACCCAACCCAGCGTGTCCCAGTAGGCGACCAAGGAAGAGACTAAGGGCAAGTCGTCCTGGGTGAGGCGATCGAGCGAAATGTTGCGCAGGGCGGCAGCCGTGGCCGATACGGCAGATTCGGCGTACTGCTGGGCGCGGTCGAGATGAGACTTCTTGAGCGAAAGCTGATAGGCGATGTTATTCCACACCGTCGGCGTGGCGGAAAGTTCAACAGCATGGTCAAAAGCGGCGAGAGCCTTGTCGTCCTGGCCTAAGTTCAGGTAAGCGTCGCCGAGACTGACTTGCAGGTCGGCGCTGTCCGGAGTGAGCGCGGCGGCCTTCTCGAGTTCGGGCACGGCCAGGTCATATTTGTGCCACTCGGCGTACATGACGCCCAGGTTGGCGTGGGAATACTTGTCAAGAGGGTTGTTCTCCAACTGCTTGTTGAAGGCCTTGACGGCATCGTCGTACTTGCGCTCGTTCCAATAGACGCGGCCGAGATTGTTCCAGGCGTACTCGTCATAAGGATTGACTTCCAGCTGCTTCTGATAAGCGGCAATGGCCTGCTCGTCCTGGTGCAATGCGAAATACACAAGGCCGAGGTTGTTCCAGGCGTACTTGTTTTTGCCATCGACTTCAGTTGCGCGCTTCAATAAGACCAGCGCAACCGCCAAGTTGCCGTTTTTGAAAGCGGCCTGGCCAGTCTCGACCAAATCGTCGGCCTTCATGTCAGGAGGAGGAACCGGCGCTCCAGCTACCGAGCTTTCAACCGAAAGCTGCTGGGCGAGATCCGCGTTGACGGCGCGGCGGAAGGACAGATAGTCGGCGGCGCGGGCAGCGGGAAGTTCATCCTTGTGAAGGGTGAGCCTGCGGCCGGCAGTGAAGATCCCGTTCTCGACGTTGTAAGTGGCTTCGTACTCCGCATAGTCGCGCTTTAAGGAGAAGGCCAGGGGAACATGCGCAGTGTATTTCGCGGGCAGCTCCAGCCGGATTTTGTAGGAATATTCGGCTTTGGGGCCAAGCTTCAGAGGCTCGGCATCGGGGTCGGAGTCCTCGTCGTCAGCATCCGGCAGACTGAACTGCACCAAGGGTAAAACAATCTCCGTCTTCTTCTTCGACCAGTCCAGAAAATTGACTCTGGAAACGTCGTACGAAAGGGTGAATGGTTCGCGAGTAGCGGCCGGGTCGCTGACCTTGAGGTTGGTGACGTCGCCCCCCAAGGCAGAGTTGATGTTCTCGACGACACGCTGCCAGCTGGCTTGCGGGACGCGGCGGAAAACGGAACGCAGCATCAGTTCTTCGTCGCCGCGAAATTGGTAGTGCACATGGGCTTCGAGTTTGCCGAGGTCGTTGACCTTGCCGTCAATCTCGGAGTCTTCGGTGTCCGGCATGGGAGTATCGACCGGAGTCCGTTCAAGATGCGGGGGAACGGGAGAAGGCGGATCGGCGGGCGGGATCACGAGCGCCTGCTTGTTGCGCAGAGTATAGGCCAGCAGACGGAAGGGAGCGACTTCGCTGGTCGTGTCCATCCAGACTTCTTCGGTGGTGCCTTTATTGCTGAGAGGGAGCAGCGTAATGACGTGGTCGAATTGCGAAGGCGAAGGAATGTCGGGATCAAGCTTGCGGCTGGAGTTGATCAGTACCGACGAAGCATGAAGACCCTCCGCCTGGAGCATCGAGGCGAGCAACGTGTGCTTGTCTTTGCAATCGCCGTACTGGTTGTGAAGAACGTCAGCGGCAGCGTGCGGCTGGTAGCGGCCGACCCCAAGCGACAGGCTCACGTATCGAAAATTCCTGGCGACGAAATCGTAAAGCGCCTCTGTCTTGTCGAGATCAGAGGCGAGGCCTTGGGTCAGTTCGTCGGCCTTGGCGCGAACCTCGGGCGAGGGTATGCGGCGGTCCTTTTCGAGACTAGCGTACCAGCGGCCGATCTGCTCCCAGGTCTCAAATGTCGTGATCTGAACATCGGGGCGGTCGTCGTCAGGATGAGGTTTCTTCTTCTTATCCTTGTCCTTGTCTTTGGTTTTGTCGTCGTCTTCGCGCTCGAGATGAGAACTGGACCAGTGATAAATGCGCCGTCCGCTCTCCTCGGTAATTTTCGGATCCATCCCCGCCTTGTTTCTTACTTTGAGTGGCCGGGCGGCGGGGACGTCCACGTCCACGGTTTCGTCAAGAACGATGTCGGTGCGATCAAACTGATAGTCGGTCCAGAACTGACCCGCAGCCAGGGGAGTGTGAATCACCGTGACCAGGTCGTACTCCAGAACTTCGCCCGGACGCAAACCGGGCACGGTGATGTGCTTCTGGCGGTAATCGGTGTAGACGGGCGCTTCGCGTTCGATAGGAGCACTGAGGTCCTGTACGGCGTCGTCACCGGCCTTGACCACGCTTCCATCCTCTTTGAGGACACGAACGTAAGGAATCTCAACGCGCTCATTGGCGGAGTTATAGCCTACCTGGAGTTGTCCCCACTGTTGAACGCCAGCCTCGCTCTGCACGCGGATGCGGGCGACGACTTCCTTGAGGCCGGTGCCATCAGCTTCAAAACGATAACGCGAGTGCATCTGCTCGACGACAAAGGATTCCTCGGAGTAGTCGCGATTCTTGGCGGTCTCAGTCGCAGCGGCTGGCTTTTCCTGGGCTGAGGCCGGTTTCTGTCTGGAGTTGGCGGATTGGCTGGTCGAATCGGAATCCCTCGGCGCAGAGGCCGAATTCGACGGCGTCTGGCTGGACTGCTGAGCAGTGGCGCAGGCTGCCAGCAAGCAGGAAACGAGCAACGCGAGGAGGCTATTACGCATAGGTGGCACAGAGCTTTACGATTCATTATCCCATGTTCGCAATGAGGCATGGGTCAGCCCTTGTTCGGGATTCCAAAGCTGGCCGTTGCGTGCCCGAAGCACTGTCCGCAAACGTGCTACAATGAGCCGCTTTAGCGAGAATCGTTGCTGCGACGCCCCGGCTCCGGACCCGCCAGGATTACGAGCATTCAGGGAAGAGAATCTGTGGCCAAGACCCCCACACCTAGCCCTACTTCCATTACCTACGCCGACGCCGGTGTGGACATCAGCCGAGCCAACCGCATTAAGCAGCGCATCAGGTATCTTGCACACAAAACATTCACCCGGGGCGTGTTGAGTGAGATTGGCGGCTTCGGCGGCTTGTTCGCAGTGGACAAAACAAAGTATGCGGATCCTGTGCTCGTGTCGAGCGTGGACGGGGTCGGTACCAAGCTCAAGATCGCGTTTGAGATGAACCTGCACTCGACGGTCGGAGCAGACCTGGTCAATCACTGCGTCAATGACATTGCGGTGCAGGGTGCGGCGCCGCTCTTTTTTATGGATTATCTGGCTACCGGTCACCTGGACCCTGCGGTTGCGGAGAAGGTTGTTGAGGGAATTGCGGACGCGTGCAAGCACAATGGCTGTGCGCTGATTGGCGGTGAAACGGCCGAGATGCCGGGGTTTTATCCGGATGGAGAGTACGATCTGGCCGGATTTATTGTGGGGGTCGTGGAGCGGGAACGAATCATCACCGGCAAAGATGTGCAGGTGGGCGACATTATTTTGGGCCTCCCGTCGAATGGGCTGCACACCAACGGGTATTCGCTGGCGCGGAAGCTGCTGTTTGAGGTGGGGCAGTATTCGCCGGAAACGTATGTCAACGAGATCAAGAACAAAGTCGGCAATGAATTGATGCGCACGCACAAGAGCTACTGGCCGGTCCTGAAAAAGCTGATTGATGGGCAATGCGTCTCGGCGCTGGCGCACATCACCGGCGGAGGCATTACGGAAAATCTGCCGCGGGTGCTGCCACGCGGGACAGCGGCGGCGATTGAACTGGGATCGTGGCTTGTGCTCCCGATCTTTGAGCACTTGCAGCAACTGGGCAACGTGCCCGAGGACGAGATGCTGCGGACATTCAATATGGGATTGGGTATGCTGCTGGTCGTTCCGACGGCGAAATTCAAGAAGGCCCAGACGGTTCTGGAGCGGGTGAGCGAGAAAGCCTATACCATCGGCCGGATCGTCAAGGGTGAGAGAAAAGTGACATACAGCTGATTGCAGATTTTAGATTGTAGATTTCAGATTGTGCTCTTGCTTGTTACCGTTTTCCCTCGCTGCATACAGATCCAGAATCTGAAATCTAGAATCTGAAATCCGCAGTCAACCATGCACTCTCTCGGCATTCTTCTTTCCGGACGCGGGTCGAACTTTGTGGCGATTGCCGACAGCGTTGATGCGGGGCGCATTCCCGACGCGCGCATCGCTGTTGTGATCTCGAACAAGCGTGATGCACCCGGGATTGCGATCGCGCGACAGCGCGGGTTGAATGCACTGGTAATTCCATCGAAGGGCAAAGCGCGCGAGGAACACGACCGCGAGGTCGTGGCCGCGCTGAAGCAGAACGGCGTTGATCTCGTCTGCCTGGCGGGTTACATGCGGTTGCTCTCGCCGTGGTTCGTGCAGCAGTTTCCGCGGCGAATCTTGAATATCCACCCGTCGCTGCTCCCCGCATTTCCCGGCCTCGAAGCGCAACAGCAGGCCTTTGCCTACGGGGTGAAAGTCTCCGGCTGCACGGTGCATTTTGTGGACGAAGAGCTGGACCACGGCGCGATTGTCGTGCAGAAGGCGGTGCCAGTGCTCGACAGCGACGATGAGCATACGCTGGCGGCGCGGATTCTGGACCAGGAACACGTAGCATACAGCGAGGCCATCAATGTCGTCCTTCAAGGGCAGTTTGTAGTCAGCGGGCGCCGGTTGGTCCGCAAGGCACCGCTATAATCGAAAGGCATGGCAACGTTCGATTCGGTAGAGGAACAACTCACGTATCTCAAGAAGGGCGTGGCGGAGATCATCCGCGAGGTCGATCTGCGCGCCAAGCTCGAAAAGTCTCGCGCGACGGGCAAACCGCTGCGCGTGAAGCTCGGCATGGACCCGACCGCTCCCGACTTGCACTTGGGGCACACGGTCGTGCTGCGCAAGCTCAAGCATTTTCAGGATCTCGGCCACACTGCGATTTTTCTGATCGGAGATTTCACCGGGATGATCGGCGATCCAACCGGGCGCTCAGTGACGCGCCCGCCGCTGAGCCGCGACCAGATCGAGCAAAATGCGGAAACGTACAAGGCGCAGGTCTTCAAGATTCTCGATCCCCAGAAAACGGTCGTCGATTTCAACCGGCGCTGGTTTGGTCCGATGAGTACCGACGATTTCGTGCGCCTGATTTCGAAGTTCACGGTGTCGCAACTGCTCGAGCGCGAGGACTTTCACAAGCGTTTTCAGGAAGAAAAGCCGATTTCGGTGCATGAGTTGGTGTATTCGCTGGTGCAGGGATATGACTCGGTCGCGCTCGAAGCCGATGTGGAACTCGGCGGGACGGATCAGAAATTCAATCTGCTGGTAGGCCGCGAACTGCAGCGCGCTTACGGCCAGGAATCGCAAGTCGTGTTGACCACGCCGATTCTGGAAGGGCTCGATGGCGTGCAGAAGATGTCGAAGTCGCTGGGGAATGCGATCGGCATTCACGAGCCGCCGCTGGAGATGTATGGCAAGGTGATGAGCATCTCCGACGAAATGATGTGGCGCTATTACGAGCTGCTGACCGACGTGCAGGTCGCGGAGATTGAGAAGATGAAGCGGGAAGCGCATCCGATGCAGGCGAAGAAAGACCTGGCGCGAAGGATCGTGGCGGATTTTCATTCGGCGCAGGCGGCAGCGAAAGCGGGCGAGGATTGGGCGAAGCGGTTTCAGCAGGGTGAGGTTCCTGATGAGATCAACTCAGTGGACATCGAATACGCGGACGTCCGTGTGGCTAGGGTTGTTCCACCTTCCGACGGGGGCAGTGTGCGCGTCGTTGGCGGTGGAAAGGAACGCGCCCGATGGCTTGGCCTGAGGACAGACAAATTAGTCCATAAAGCCGGGCTGGCAATCTCGAACACGGACGCCGTGGCGAAGTTGAGAAGCGGGGCCGTCAGAATAGCCGGACAGGATTTGACGGGCCAGGACATAGTTGTAATATGCACGGATCACGAGTTTGATCTTCGTGTTGGGCGAAGGGATGTGAGGGTTCGCATTCTTATTTGAAAGCCGCGCCCTGCTGACGAACCATGTGGGGACAGCCGCCCTCGGCTGTCCGGGCGAGCGCTAGCTCGCCGGTTCCCCGTCCCGAGACAGCCTTAACCGGATTCCCAATCTGAAATACTCTTCCATAGAACTCAACGAAAAATTGCTGTTAACCGTGTAGCAACGCCTACCATGAAAACTGCGGAGCTTCGCTCCGCCGGACAGCCGAGGGCGGCTGTCCCTACATGATTGGTTATGCCTCAGGCTTTCTATCGCAGGAAGCTCCCTCATCTGCAATGTGACGACCGGCCGCACTTCATAACATTCTGCACTTACCAACGCTGGATTCTTCCAGAATGCGGTCGATCGATCGTCTTGAAATCCTGCCTGCACGACAACGGAAGCAGGTTCGACCTCAAGGTCGCTGTTGTCATGCCCGATCATGTGCACATGATCTTCACGCCGTTGATTGACTACGAAACTATGGAAGTCTGGTCATTAGCCAAGATCACGGATGCGATCAAAGGGGCCCCTGCTCACAGGGTCAATAGGATCCTCGGACGCAAAGGACAAGTGTGGCAAGCGGAGTCCTTTGACCACGTACTAAGGTCGTCAGAAAGTTTGGATGCAAAGGTCGCGTATTTGCTGGAGAACCCAGTGAGGCGAGGAATGGTTAGCGTTTGGTCTGATTATCCTTGGCTGTGGAGGAGACCGTATGTGGCTCCCCACGCCTCGCACTCCGCCGTCTGACTGGGTACCCCGCGGAGCTTCGCTCCGCCGGACAGCCGAGGGCGGCTGTCCCCACATAAGCCCATTTCTGCTACCCTCATCCCGCACATGCGCGCGGCGGCGATTCTCGGGCTGGGATGCACTCCGAAAGACCTGAAGCTTTTTCAGGCGGGCAAGGCCCCGCTTGCCAAGAAAGTCGAATGGCGGATCGGCATGCCTGCGAGTGGCGACGAGGTTGACGTCATCCTGCTCTTTGGCGGGGACGGGACAGTTCATCGTCACTTGGGCCAATTGATTCGGCTCGGCTTGCCGGTGCTTGTAGTGCCGGCGGGCAGCGGAAACGACTTTGCCCGCGCGCTGGGACTGCGGCGGTTACGCGATGCGCTCGCGGCGTGGCGGAAGTTCCGCAGCGGCGCAGGGAATGTTCGCGAGATTGACCTCGGAACTATCTCATCGCAGGAAATGGCGGGCGAGGCGCCCGCGCCGCAAGCTCGCTATTTCTGCTGCGTCGCCGGTGTTGGACTTGACGGCGAAGTCGCGCGCCGCGCCAACCGCCTGCCGCGCTGGCTGCGCGGGAATGGCGGATACGTGCTGAGCCTGGCACCGGCAGTATTCAGCTTCGCGCCGCTGCCGATGAAAATCCTGACGCCTGCCAAAGACGGCCCTGCGATGCCGGGATGGACCGCGCGCAGCGACCGGCCCACGCTGTTGGCGGCTTTCGCCAATGCTCCGATGTATGGCGGTGGAATGAAGGTGGCCCCGCAAGCAAGAATGGACGACGGGCTGCTCGATATCTGCGTGGTCGGAGAGGTTAACCCGTTCAGACTTTTCTGCATGTTTCCCACGGTTTACTACGGACGGCATTTGAGCATTCGGGAGGTCGAGTATTTTCAGTCCGCCCGCGTACGCATCGAAACTGAACATCCCCTCGACGTCTATGCCGACGGCGAGTATGTCTGCCTGACGCCGGTGGAGGTGGGTATTCAGCGCGGCGCGTTGAGGGTCGTGTGCCCGTAGAACGAAAGTCTTTTCGCTGCGAACCTCAGGGGCTAAAGCCCTCACAGAGAGGAAAGGCTTTATCGCAGCGCTAAAAGCGCCGCGCCACCCAAAACTGAGTTTGTCAGTAAACTGTTCAGCCGCTAGGCGTCTTGATACCCGTGCGGCACAGCTGAAAGACGCGCGCCCCCTCAAAAACGCGAACGGAGGGCGGTTAGTCGCGGCTTAACCTTTCCAGGATCGCTTGGTGCTAAACTTTCTCCATGCCTGAAGGACGCTCGCGCACGCTGCTTTGGATTCTGATCGGGGGAGGAGCTTTCTTCCTCTTCGTGCTGGCCGTGTTTTCGATTGTGTACCTTACGCTGCATGCGGGAGGCGGCGAGACAGCTGGTTTTACCAGCTTCGGCGACCGCATCGGCGTGGTGGATTTGGAGGGCGTCATTCTCTCACCGCAGCCGGTCGTCGGCCAGCTAAAGAAATTCGGCGATGACTCGTCGATCAAGGCGATCATTCTGCATGTGAATTCGCCCGGCGGAGGCGTGGCCGCGTCGGAAGAGATTTATCGCGAAGTCAAGCGTATCCGCACGGAAAAGAAGAAGAAAATCGTGGTTTCCATTGAGAGCGTAGGCGCGAGCGGCGCGTACTATGTGGCTTCGGCATCGGACAAGATTTTTGCCGATCAGGGAAGCATCGTAGGGTCGATTGGAGTGATCGCGCAGTGGGTGAATTATGGCGACCTGCTGAAGTGGGCCAAGATGAAAGACGTGGTGATCAAAACGGGTGAGTTTAAGGACACCGGCAATCCGGCCCGCGATCTCACGCCGGCCGAGCAGGCCTACATGCAGTCGCTGGTTGACAACATGTTCGGGCAGTTCATCAAAGCGGTGGCCGATGGGCGCGGCTTGAAGTATGACGATGTGAAGTCGTTTGCCAACGGCAAGGTATGGACAGGCGAGCAGGCGCTGTCGATGAAACTGATCGACAACGTGGGCGACTTTGAAGCGGCGGTGTCCGACACGGCGAAGTCGGTGGGAATCAAGGGCGAGCCAACGCTGGTGCGTCCTGAAAAAGAGCGCAAGACGCTGCTGGATCTTCTGCTGGGGGATGTTTCGCAATACCTTCCCACGCGCGAGAAATTGATGGAGCAGCAGGTCGGGTTCTATTACCTCTGGAAGTAAAGTCTTGTCCGCCCCGCGCGGAGAGGAAAATTGTGGGCGTCGGTCACGTAGCGGTAGCAATCGGGGCGGCCAGAGCGGCTCCGCGGGTAAATGCGGGCTGGCTGGTGTTCGCGGCCTGTTTGGCGGACTTTCTCCTGGGGTTATTTGCGTATTTCGGGCTGGAGCACGCGACCGTGCCTGACGATTATGCTTCTCGTCACTATCTGCTTTTCACGTTTCCTTATTCCCACGGATTGCTGCCGTTACTGGTCTGGGGCGCCATTCTTGGTTTGTTCGTCGCTTCGCTGTATCGGTCGGCTGGCCAACGGGTCTTTGTCGTAATCGCGGCACTGGTTGTCTCCCACTTCTTTCTTGATGGGCTGGTGCATGTGGCCGGTCTGCCATTGGCGGGCGAGAACTCCCCGAAACTCGGATTGGGCTTGTGGAAACATCTGCCGTTGGAGCTTGGCGTTGAAACCGTCATGACGCTGGCCGGCGTGGCGCTGTTCTGGAGAGCGGCTTCCAGTTCGGCGATCAGCCGCTATGGCGTGATTCTCGTGACCCTGATGGTGCTGGCATTGACCTGGACTCAGCTCAGCTTGATTGTCCCGCCCGATCCACACCGGTTAGTCGTTGGCTGGATTGTGTTTCCTCTGCTGCTGAGCAGCATTGTTTACGCCCTCGATTGGAAGCGCGTTCACGCCCAGACTGTGGCTGAGTGAAAACTAGCCCGGATCGCCCCCATAAGCCCACGCCTCAAATCCGTAACTTGCATCAAACCCCTGAAATTTGAGAAGGTTATGGTTGACTGTTGGGCAGGAGTCCGCTGGGGTGCACAAGGGCACAGCGGAAATTCTTCCCGAGGAATTCTCGGTGGGAGTTCCTAGCCTGGAACCAGAGGATGCGTATGACCAAAGCCGATCTGATTGACGAAGTCTCGCGTTTAGCCGAACTTACGCGCAAAGACAGCGAAGTCATCGTGGAAACGATCTTTGACAGCGTGGTGCGCTCCTTGCGCGCCGGCGACAAGATCGAAATTCGCGGCTTTGGCAGCTTCCGGACCCGGCAGCGAAAACCGCGCATCGGGCGCAATCCGAAGACCGGCGAGAAGGTCGAAGTGCCGGCGAAGAAGATTCCGTTCTTCAAGCCCAGCAAGGAGCTGAAGGACCTGGTCAACGAGACCACGCCGGGCGCGACGCCCAGTCCCGCGCCGCCAGCGAGCTCCGCGCCGACGACGTAAACGACTGCCTGAAAACACTTACTCGTGAACTCCACTCAGTTGCGAACTCCTACCACGCCCATCATTCGCCCGGTCTTGCCTTTTTCGGCGCGGTGGGAAAACAGCAAGTCCGGACGGCAGTTCGTGCAGAGGGCCGATGTTTCTATGTTTTTGGCCGGCACGCCCGTGGCCAGAAGTTGCTGGCGGTTGGCTTCCACAAGGTCGAGGAATCTCTTGTTTGGCAGTTCCCCGTGGCCGGGGGCGCGGGCATTCAAAAACAGAAGTGGGTACTTCTCGCGCACCGGATCCGAATGTTTGACTTCGCGGAACAGACTTGCCGCGCAGGCAAACTGCGACTCGAATTTCGCGCGCACTTCTTCGCCGACCTCGTAGCAGCAGCTCTGGATGCCGGGTCCGATCGCGGCCTTGAGGTCGTGCGGACGGCTGCCGAAGCAGCGAAACATCTCGCCCACGCCTTTTTCGACGATGCGTTTGACAGTGCCGCGCCATCCGGCGTGAAACATGCCGACCGCGTGGCGTTTGGTGTCTACGAGAATCACGGGAAAACAGTCGGCGGTTTGAACGGTGAGCAACAGGCCGGGAGTGGCGGTGATCAGGCCATCGCCGACGAGAGGTGCGTCGGGCACCGACTTCACGCAGAGAATGATGTCGGAATGAATCTGGCGCAGGGTGATCAGGGGCCAGAGCAAGTTGCCGGTGCCGTCCAGCTTCGCTCGGCCCGACGTGGGGCCACCGTCGAGCTTTGCTCGACCGGACAGCCGGGGGCGGCTGTCCCCACATGCTCCTATCGCCCGCAGAAACGCTCCCCGGTTGCGCTCGACGGCGGCGCGGGAATCTTCTTTGGTAAAGCCGAGATTGAGATCGCCTTTGCCGTAGGCGCGGGAGAATCCGCCGACGCGGGTGGAAAAGCCGTGCACCAGCCACGGAAGCGAGGTCAAGCGCTTGGCGCGAAGGATCTTCGGTCTGCTCACTTTCCTGAGCTCTGTACGAGTCGGCACAGATTCATGGTACAGGAAGGCGCACTCTCGAAGGCGTCATCCCGAACGGCGGCGCAGTTCAGCCGCGGGAGGGATCTCCCAGAGCACGATTTGCCGGGAGATCCTTCGCTCCGCCTGAAAAACTGCGCTCAGGATGACGCCGCCCCCAAACTGAGCCACCGCCATTGCCCGCCGCCCGTTCGCTCCGCTATAGTTCTACCCATGTTTGAGAATTTCACCGCCACTGATCGCTGGACGAAGAAGCAAGTCCATTGCGTGTATCAGGCGATGATCGTCGCCATTGCTACGAGACATGCGGACGCGGTGGACATCAAGTTTCTGGTGGATGGACGGAAGGTTTGGGTGGCCCTGCCGCATCCGGCATGGATGGAATACAAGAAGCGGACGGGCAAGGCGATTACGGATTCACTGGCGCTGGAGATTGCAGGGCACTACCTGAAGAGTGCGCTGGAGTCGGGTGAGGGGGTGGGGCGGGAGATGTATTCGCTAACCGTTGAGGAAACTCTGGCGCACCTGGAGGCGGTGGTGGCGGAGATGCAGGCGCAGATGGCGTAGGTGTCTCTAGCAGGCTCTCCTGTCCGCTGTCAGTGAGTGCTATTCAACGACACCGTCGCCAAAGTTCCTACCAGACGACTTTGTAAAGATTGCCTTTGTTGTCTACTGCCGCGCCGTGTTGGCCGTCGAGTATTTCCACCTGAAGCACAGTTCCTTGATCCCCTCTGAAAACTCCCTGCCACATTTTTCGACCAAGAATGTGCGCGGCAAAATATCCTTGCCCGTAAATCGCGTCCCATGCGAACGCGAGATTTGGCTGCGGTGGATAACTGTCAGGGCTGCCGGGAGTCTTTGGGTTTACCGAAGTAGCTTTTGATGCAGCACACTTCCCGGACGCCGTCTCCCCGTTGGCGAGCGTCCACGATTTCAGCAGCGTGGGCAAGGCACCCCCGAATATGGGGTGCCTGATTTGCCCGGTGAAGACCGGCGGGGCCGGCTGCGCTGCCAGCGGACCTTGGACCGGGTAGAGCTTCTGACCAAGCGCCGCGACGTTACCAGCAATCAAGAACGCAAGTACAAGCCCAGTTTTCATAGTCATGGCATCACTTACCGCCTTGGATTATAGGCTCAGTGACAAGGTGGAAGTGTTGATCGCTGGAAACAGATGTTTACACTCTAGCAGGCTGCTGAAAAACTCTCTTCGTCGCCGAGAATGCACCGGCGGCGGCTAAAGCCGCGATTGATTTGATTGCACTTGCGGCGCGGCTTGAAGCCGCGCCCTTTCAAATCGGAACGCTCACGGGAGTTTTTCAGCAGCCTGCTAGAACCCTGTCCCGAAAACCAACGAATCTCACTCCTGACGATTGCCCGCCGCAGCCAACTCCTAGATCACCACTGCCTCCTTATACTCCCCAAACACCCGCCGCAGGGCGTCGGAAATTTCTCCAACGGTGGCGAAGGCTTCGACTGCCGCCAGAATTCGCGGCATCAGGTTGGCGCGGGAGCGGGCGGCGTCTTCCACACCGGCCAGGGCGGCTTTCCACGTCCCAGCGTCCCGTTTTGCCCGCACCGCCCGCACCCGTTCGACCTGCTTCGATTCGAGTGCTGGGTCGATGCGTTGAATCTGGATCGGCTTTTCGTCCTCGACTTCGAAACGGTTCACGCCTACGACGACCGCTTCCTGCTGATCGACCTGCCGCTGATATTCGTAGGCGGCATTCTGTATTTCCTGCTGTACAAAGCCATGCTCAATAGCCTTGAGCATGCCACCGAGAGCTTCAATCCTCCCCAGGTATTCGGCAGCTCGTCTTTCGATCTCGTTAGTCAGAGTCTCGACGTAATACGATCCGGCCAAAGGATCAATCGTCTGCGGGGCGCCCGACTCGTAGGCAATGATTTGCTGGGTGCGAAGCGCGATGCGCGCTGCCTGCTCGGTCGGCAAGGCCAGGGCTTCGTCGTAGGAATTCGTATGCAGTGACTGCGTTCCCCCGAGGACTGCGGCCATCGCCTGAATTGCCGTGCGCACGATATTGTTTTCCGGCTGCTGCGCAGTCAGCGTCGAGCCGGCGGTCTGGGCGTGGAAGCGGAGCATCCACGAGCGCGGATTTTTCGCCTTGAAATGCTCACGCATGATTCGCGCCCACATGCGACGGGCAGCGCGGAATTTCGCCACCTCCTCCAGAAAATTGCTGTGCGCATTGAAGAAAAACGAGAGCCGGGGCGCGAATTGATCGATATCCAATCCGGCTTGGATCGCCGCTTCGACATAGGCCATACCGTTGCCGAGCGTAAAGGCAACTTCCTGAACCGCAGTCGATCCAGCCTCGCGCATGTGGTAGCCGGAAATGGAGATCACGTTCCACTCGGGTGCGTTCTCATTGGCCCAGGCAAACATGTCGGTAATGACGCGCAGGGCGTGCCGGGGCGGATAAATGTATGTTCCGCGGGCGATGTATTCCTTGAGCACGTCGTTCTGCACCGTGCCCGAGAGCTGGCGGACGTTTGCGCCTTGCAGCCGCGCAACAGCCACGTACAGCGCGAGCAGGATGGACGCCGTGGCGTTGATGGTCATCGAGGTGGAGATTTTCGTCAGATCGATGCCGTCGAACAGCCGCTGCATGTCTTCGATGGAGTCGATGGCCACGCCGACTTTGCCCACTTCGCCTGAGGCCAGGGGGTGATCGGAATCGAAGCCAATCTGCGTAGGCAGGTCAAAGGCGACGGATAGACCTGTAGTCCCATTAGCGAGAAGATATTTGTAGCGCCTATTGGATTCTTCCGCGTCGCCCATGCCCGCATACTGGCGCATGGTCCAGAGCCGACCGCGATACATCGTGGCTTGCACGCCGCGGTTGAAGGGATATTCGCCGGGATAGCCGACATCGCTCTCATAGTCTGAACCTTTGAGGTCGGCGGGCGTGTAGAGCGGATTCACTGGAATGCGGGAGGAAGTGCTGATTCCCCGGCCGCTCTGGACGCTGATCTTCGGCTTCTTCGTCATGCCGTTTTGATCCGAGCAAGAGACGCAACTAGCGCGTGCGTCAAGAGCCTTGCGCAAGGAAAGCGTGCGTTTCCGCAGGGGCTAAAGCCCGCCCTCTAACTGGCCGGGTAGGGCTCGGCTGAAGCCGAGCCCTTTCAAAGTCAGAATCTTCGAAACAAGCGGCAGGCAGATCTTCATGGGCGCTGGCTCTTCCGCCGTACCCGCCAAAAGGAGCTAAGCCCAAACCAGGCAAACGCCAGGGTGAAGCACATCGCAATGGCGAGCCGTCCGGCGCTTGTCTGGCCAGCTTCGTATTTTATGTACTCGCGGACCACGGCGAAGGCGCCGAAAGCAGCAATGGACAGAAACAAGGTGCCGGTGACCTCCAACCAAAGTTGATGCAAAATCTGTGCGAAAGAACGGACCGTGATGAGGAATACGCCATGGGTTGCTCTGACTATACGGTTCCGTCCGGCCTGCCGTCCGGCGACGTGCGCCACCACCCCAATCTTCTGCCAGGTCGAGACTCTGCCCACGACCTCGATTTTAGCAGCCTCCGGCGCTACAATGGCGCCACGCTGTCTGGGGAAACCAGTCAGCGCGGGGGCGCCGAAATCGTTTAAACTGGTAGGGAAGGAAAACCAGGGGGAGCCAGTGGATCCGCAACTCAAACAACTCATGAAAGAACTGGGAGACGCCATCAACGAGTCACTTTCCGACTCGGAGCAAATTTCCGAGGTGGTCTCCCGCATCAAGGAAGGCGGATACGACATCTTCCTGGTTCTCGAAGCCACGATCGGCGTAAGCAAGCAGGGCGAAAAGCCCGCCGACAAGACTTCCCTCGTCACGACCTTGTCCACCAACCCCGAATTCAAGATTAACGACCAGGATCTGAAATTCCTGAAGTCGTTGCGCATCAAGATTGACGAGGAAAAATCGGACAAGAAGTAAGTAGAGCGTGTTTCAAAAGCGGAGGCCGTATGCCTCAGGGGATAAAGCCCGCAACTTTGTTGACTCTTGACAGCGCGGCTGAAAAGCCGCGCCCTTTCAATGCCTATTTTTGAAACACGCTCTAGTCAGGCACGGGGCCTTCCAGGGGGAAAGGCGAGAACCGACCTGAGCCATCCACATTGACCGTCAGGGATTTTGACCTAGCGATTCCCAGGTGTTCCCAGTAGTTTTACAAGAGCCCGATTTGCGCGGGCTTCCTGTGATCGCTGGTGACTGTGCTACCATTTAGTGTTTTCTTTCCGCATCTGCCATAGGCAAACTAAGATTCCGTTCAAAACAGGAAACGGAATCTGAGGCGCAGTGATGAAAGACACGCTCGGGGTTCTTTTGGCAGGCGGCGCCGGCGAGCGACTCTACCCTCTCACTCGCGACCGGGCCAAGCCGGCGGTCACGTTCGGCGGCATTTACCGAATCATCGACATCACGCTCTCCAATTGCCTGAACTCCGACCTGCGCCGTGTCTATATCCTCACGCAGTACAAGGCGCTTTCCCTCAACCGGCACATTCGCGAAGGCTGGAGCATACTGGGCCGCGAAGTGGGCGAGTTCATTGAAGTGCTGCCCCCGATGAAGCGGGTCAGCGACCAGTGGTATCAGGGCACGGCCGACGCCGTCTACCAGAACATTTACTCCATCGGCTCGGAGCAGCCCAAGTACGTTTTCATTCTATACGCCGACCACATTTACAAAATGGACTACGGCAAGATGATGAAGCAGCACCTGGATTCGGCGGCTGACATCACCCTGGCCACGATTCAGATTGATCCAGCAGAATGTTCGCGTTTCGGCATCGTGGACGTGGACAAGGATTACAGGATCAATGGATTCGAGGAGAAGCCGAAGACCACAACCCTGCGATCTCCGCTGAATCCCGATAAGGTTGCAGCTTCGATGGGTATTTATCTCTTCAATGCCGATGTGCTCATTCCGGTACTGCTAAAAGACGCGGAAAACCCGCAATCCAGCCACGATTTCGGCAAAGACATCTTGCCCAAGATGGTGGACGACTACCGGGTCTTTGCCTACGACTTTGTGGACGAGAACAAGAAAGAGGCTTTGTACTGGCGGGACGTGGGCACACTCGAGGCCTACTACGATGCCAACATGGACATCGTTTCAGTGTCGCCGATCTTCAATCTGTATGACGAAGAATGGCCGATCCGGACCCATCAGCGGCAGTATCCTCCGGCGAAATTCGTTTTCGCCGAGGCCGGGCGCATGGGCACCGCGCTCGATTCCATCGTTTCCAACGGCTGCATTGTTTCTGGGGGAATGGTGAAGAACTCAGTTCTATCGCCCGACGTGCGCATCAACTCCTACTGCGAAGTGGACCAGTGCATTCTGTTTTCGCACGTCAGCGTGGGGCGGCGATGCCGCATCCGCCGTGCCATCATTGACCGCGACGTGCACCTGCCCGAAGGCACCACCATCGGCTACGACGCCGAGGCCGATCGCCAGCGCTATTTCGTAACCGACAGCGGTATTACCGTGGTCACGCGGGACTACTCGCTTTTTGAGAATCCCGTGACAGTGGACTACTTTACGAGCGAATAGGCGGGTCCCGGCAGGCGCATGGCGCTACCACGGTACCGACAACTCCTGCACCAAAAGGTGGGTATCCCCAGTTGTACCACCGTGCAACATCTTTCGTTGACAGGGGTTATGTCAGAGAACATAATGCGGTATCAAAATCGCGTGATCCCGATCAATTGCATTCCGTCAGCCTGCGTTGCGGGCTGCGAACCTCGGGCTTCTCTCCCACACGCCGAGTCGTACCCAAGCCCGCGCCGAGCGGGACTCACCCAACAACGTTGGCGAGGGTAGATAGGAGGAGTGAATCTATGAAACGTAATCGCTTGACCAACTCCACGCCGCTGATGGCAGGGCTGGTGGTTGGCTTGATCCTGGCAATCCTGGTTGTCCCACTCAGCGCGCAATCCGCAGACGACTCCAGGCGGCCCTACGACGTCAGCAAGGAAATGACAATGAGCGGTGCCGTGTCGGCGGTGCTTGCCCGGTCCGCTCCGGGAATGGTCTGGGGTTCGCATCTTCTGCTCACAACAGCCTCCGGAACCGTGGATGCCAGCCTGGGAAGGTGGGGTTTGGAGGGCAAGGACGCCCTCTCGGTCACGCCCGGGCAACAAGTGGAAGTAACCGGCATGATGCTGACTCTTAACGAAAAGCAAGTCTTGCTGGCCCGCACCGTGAAGGTAGACGGCAAGGTTTATACGATTCGCAACGAGCATGGAGTTCCGATCTCGCCGCAGGCTCGTGAGCGTGCCGCTCAGAAAGGGGAGACGCAATGAACCGCAAAATCTACCTTAGCATTTTCATTTCAGCCATAGTCTGCCTGGCGATGGGTTTCCTGACCGGTTGCGGCAGTTCCAGCAAGAAAGCTCCGGTTATCGCCATCACGGCGAGCAGCGGAACGCCCCAGAGCACGATCGTGGGCACGGCCTTTGCGAAATCGCTGGTGGCGAATGTAACCTCGAACGGAGCAGCGGACACCGGCGTGACGGTGACATTCTCGGCTCCGGCAAATACGGGTGCGAGCTGCACCCTCTCAGCCACCACCGCTACGACCGACGCCAATGGCAACGCGTCCGTCACCTGCACCGCGGATTCGACGGCCGGCGCGTACAGCGTCTCGGCAACAACGACAGGAGCGGCAACCCCGGCCAGCTTTAGTCTGACCAACAACTCAGTAACGATCACCGCAGGCAGCGGAACACCTCAGGGTACCGCCGTTGGCATGCCCTTTGCGAAGCCTTTGGTGGCGAACGTGAGCTCGGGTGGAACGGTGCTGAGCGGCGCAACTGTCACGTTCTCGGCTCCGGCAACTACGGGCGGCACCGCGAGCTGCACGTTATCAGCCACCACCGCGACCACCGACGCCAACGGCAATGCGTCCGTTACCTGCACCGCAGATTCGACGACGGGCACGTATAACGTCACGGCAACGACGACAGGAGCAACAACCCCGGCCACCTTCGTGCTGACCAACAACTCGGTGAGCATCGCAGCGAGCAGCGGAGGCGGGCAAAGCACGACCGTCGGCACAGCGTTTCCGAACGCGTTGATCGCGAACGTGACCTCGGGCGGAGCGCCGCTTAGCGGCGCCACGGTGACTTTCGCCGTTCCCGGCTCGGGTGCGAGCTGCACGCTTTCCAGCACCACCGCAACCACCGATGCCAATGGCAATGCGCAAATCACATGCACGGCGAACACGACGGCAGGCGGCCCATACAACGTCACGGCCACGACGGCGGGAGCGGCAACCCCGGCCACCTTCGCGCTTACCAACAACCCCGGAGCGGTAGCGACAATCAATGTGAACAGCGGGACGACGCCGCAGAATGCCACAGTGAATACGCAATTTGCGACGCCGCTGTCGGTCACCGTCGACGACCAATACGCGAACCCGGTGAGCGGCGCTACGGTGACCTTCACGGTTCCTTCGACCGGGCAGAGTTGCACGCCGTCCGCACCCACCGCGACTACTGTCGCCAACGGCACGGCGTCGATCACATGCACTGCGAATACGACGGCCGGCTCATACACCGTGATGGCCACAGTCGCGGGAGTGGCGACTGCGGCCAATTTCAGTTTGACGAACAACCCTGGAACGGCGGCCACGATCACCGCGAGCACTTCGAAACCTACATCCACCCCTCAAGGTACGGCAACCGGCAGGCCATTTCCGAATGCGCTGCAGGCAACTGTCGCGGACCAATACTCGAATCCGTTGAGTGGCGTATCGGTGACGTTCGGGGTTCCGGGATCGGGCGCGAGCTGCACGCCGTCGTCGACAACCCCTGTCACGACTGATGTTAATGGCAACGTTTCGATTACCTGCACCGCGAATTCGAACGCTGGCGCCTACACGGTCACGGCTTCTTCAGGAACCTTGACGCCGGCCAACTTCAACCTGACTAACGGGACAGCCTACACGTTCTACGCGAGCGGTGAGGAGGCTCCCAACGCCAACAACGGCAACGCCGTGAGCTACTACGCTGTGGCTGGCGTGGTGTTCATTAACATCGACGGCAGCGTTGGCGGAGGCATCGAGGATTACAACGACGGGCCGAGCATTACTCAGACTGGCCTGGCCATCACCGGCGGGAGTCTGGCGGTAAGCGGTACCACCGGCCAGGGCACGCTCACCCTGATTACTAACAACGGAACGACCACGCAGTTCGTGGGCGTGGCCGGGACGGAGACGTTCGCGATCCAATTTGTGAATCTCAACCATGCGCTCATTGCGCAGTTTGATGGTTCGGCGACTTCCAGCGGAAGCCTGGACCTGCAGACCCTGACTGCTCCCAGCGGGAACTTTGCCTTTACCATGTCCGGAACAGACACGAACGACGATCCGGTTGGGTATGGAGGCCTACTCACTATCACCAGCGGCGCCGGCGGCGAAACCCTCAGCGGCACAGCCGACGTTAATGACGCGGGAGGATCTCCAAACCTGGCGTCGCAGGGACCGGCGGGTAATTTGGCTGGGACGCTCGACGCCGCGGATGCCGTTTACGGGCGCGGCCTAGCCACAGCGAGCATTAGCACGTCGACTGTCTCGCCGGGTCCTCTAGTGCTCTCGCTTGCCTATTACATCGTTGGGCCGGAAGTGTTGCGGATCATTGATGTCGACGTTGCCACTGGCACCAGCGGGACTGGCGGCGCGGCGCTTGGTTCGGCTTACGGCCAGGGCTGCACCACCTGCGCCTTCGACAGCACTGCGCTCGGAAAAAGCTCTGTGTTCGGGTTCCAACAGAGCGACCCCGTAGCCCCGGCAACACTTTTGGCCGTGGCGGGGTCATTTGCAACGGCCTCGACGGTCGGCGTAGCCAACGGGACGTTTAATTCGGACCCGGCAAATACGCTCAACGCTGACGCTGATGTCGGATATGGCGGCGGCAAGATCATGTTCTCGGGCATCTACACGATTGGCAGCAATGGATACGGCAGCCTGACGAACACCGCACCGGGAGTAATCGGGTTACTGGGGCTATACGTGACCGACCCGAAGCTCAATCTGCTTGACCCCAACAGCCCGCCGGCGACCACGACAGCGTCAGGCGCGCTGCTGCTCAATCTTGATGCCGCGGCGGCAGGCCCGCTTTCCGGCGGCGTGGGAATGCTGATTCCGCAAACCGACACCAAGCCGGCGGACTTCGAGAACAATACCTATGCCGTGGTGGCGCACGACTACAACGACACATCCACCCTTCCGAGCACAGGCACTAAGGGGGATGAGTTCGATTTCGTCGGGCAGGCGCCGTTTTCGACGCTGGCTTTGACCGGAGCGACCGCGGAAGTGAACGATCCGTTTGCGTTCTTTAACCCCGGCACTGCGTTTGAGTATAACAGCGGCACCTTAAAGGGAACCGTTGCACCTTACTCGAACGAGGCAACCAACGGGCGCTATTCCACGAACAGTTTTGTGGTAGCACCCTCTAGCACAGTAAGCGTTACGCTGTTCCTGGCCATCTACCAGGCGAATGGCGGGCAACTATTCTGGGTCAACCCCGGAGCGAGCAGTATGTTCTTCGGAACGCTGCAGCAACAGGGATCGCTGACCGGCTTGCCCAAGGCAGACAAAGCTGCAGCGACGCCGCTGGCGAAGCAAAAACAGTAGGCGGGAAACGGAACGGGCACGGCCGGGAAAACCGGCAGTGCCCTTAACTTGAGATTCGTTTAGTGGCGCACCTCAGGGTGCGCCATTTTTTGCCCTCAACAGTCTGAGCGTCATCTCACGATCACCACCGTCACGGCTGCGAGGCGCAAGCGCTGCTACAATTCCCTGTCCTGCACGCGCTTAGGGGCAAGAACTTTGCATTTCACATTCGCGTATTGTCTTGTGTGAGGTTAAGGAAGCGAGCCGAACGCTCGTTTGTCGCGTTGCATAAAATGCCCTTCGGCGCGCTTCGCTTGCTCAGGGCAGGCTGCATCTTGCGGCTCGCCCCAATCCCTCGCGGGGCAACAAACGCCCGCTCGGGATGACAGCGCATTTTCCGGGGAGCTGAGGTGGAAGACGTCCACGTCGTCGCGATGCTGGTCCGGCGATGTATTGCCGGGGATGCCGCCGCGTGGGAAGAAATCGTCCGCAGCTATAGCCGAAGGATATACAACATCTGCTATCGCTTTGCCGGCTCGAGCGACGACGCGGAAGATCTGACGCAAGAGGTTTTCATCAAGATGTACCGCACGCTGTCGAGCTACGATTCGTCCAAGGGGGCGTTCGTCACGTGGGTGACGACGATTACGCGCAACCTCCTGGTGGACCATTTTCGAAAGACGAAGCAGGACCGGATGACGGATTCGATGGACACGGCTGCGTCCGATCATGAGGACGCGCAGCCGCTCAGTGAGCAAATTCAGGACCAATCTGCGCCGCCGGACGCGCACGTGCGCAGCAGGGAGGTCAAAGAGACCGTGCATGCGGCCCTGGCCCGGCTTTCGCCAGAGCTTCGTGAGGCATTGATTCTAAGGGACTTACAGGACATGGACTACCGTGAAATTGCCGCCGTTTTGAGGGTGCCGGAGGGGACTGTGAAATCTCGAATAAATCGTGGGCGGGTGGAACTTGCCCGTCTGCTACAACGTACCTATAGGCAGGTGATGTGATGCCAGACCACACCAGTAACGGAATGCGCTGCCACGAGTTCGATCTGCGGCTTACGGACGCGCTGGATGGCGTTCTCGCAGGAGCCGAGCTCGACCGATTCCAGGCGCACGCCCGGACTTGCCGGACGTGCGACCCGCTGCTCGCCGAAGCTGAGGCGGGCCGCAACTGGCTGAAGGAGCTTACGGAGGTGGAGCCTCCAGCCAACCTGGTCACTAATATCCTGGCATCCACAACGGGCGTTGACACCCAACGCCTACGGACCGCCGCACGCGCTCCCCAGCCGCGTATCTCGTGGCTAGAACACGTGCATGCCACAGTGCTGGAGCCGGTCTTGGCTCCAGTGTGGGCCGCAGTTCGCCAGCCGCGATTTGCCATGTCGTTCGGCATGGCGTTCTTCGCGCTGTCGGTGGGCCTGACGGTTGCCGGGGTGAAACCCCATGATGTCCGCGACTTCATCACGAGCCTGCGGCCGGCCACGATCCGGCATACGTACTACGCCACACAAGCCCGGGTGGTGCGCTACTACGACAATGTACGGCTGGTCTATGAAGTACAAGCCGCAGTGCGCGGAATCAAGCGGAATCTGGCTCCAGCAGAGCCTGGTCCAGCCAAACAGAAAGAACGCAAGAACGACACGTCACAACAGCCCGAACTGAAGCAGGAGCGCAACTACAGCCAGAGCGACAGTCCTTTCGTTCTGGCCAGCGCTCCACTGGGTCCCACTTTTCGCGATCTGCCTGTAGTGTCGGTGACCACATACAGGAGGTTCGTATGAACTGCGCCACGCATAATGACGTAGCTGCCGTGGCCTTTTGCCGCACGTGCGGCAAGCCACTCTGCAACAACTGCACCCGCGACGTCCGCGGAGTAATTTACTGCGAGGCCTGCCTGGCCTCGCGGATGGAAGGCCAAGCGCCAGCGGCGGGATTCATGCCGGTGACGCAAACTGTACCTCCGCCAAGGTCAACGCCGCCTATCCCGCCCGCAGTCCTACCTGTCAGCTCGGGGCCAAACCCTGCAGTCGCGGGAATTCTGGCGGGATTCTTTCCGTTTGGCGTTGGCGCGGTTTACTGCTCGCAGTATGCAAAGGGACTGGCGCACCTACTGATCTTCTCGCTGCTGATTTTCGGCAGCGACCACGCCGGCAGGCTGGATTGGCTCTTCGGTCTTGGCATCGCTTTTTTCTACGTCTACCAGATCATTGATGCCGTGCGCAGCGCAAAAGCGATTCAGGCTGGGCAGCCCGCACCCGACCCGCTTGGCCTGGTTCAGACCTTCGGCGTTGGGGAGAAGTTCGAAGCCAGCAAAGTTCCCGCGGGCGCCGTCATCCTGATCGGCTTGGGAGTGCTCTTCTTGCTGCACACCATGGACGTCCTGGTGTTCAGCTTTGAGTTTTTCATCGGGCTGCTCTTGATCTTCCTGGGCGTGTGGACTTTCGCCAAGCGCTGGGGCCTGGTTGGGTCGGTAGAGTCGGTCGGGTCAGCATGCGCCTGCGGCCGTTGCCACATGCAGAATTTGATGGGACCGGCGGTTCTGTTCACGGTCGGGGTCATCCTGATGCTCGACAGCCGCGACATCCATGGGCTGAGCTGGGAGCGAACGTGGCCCGCGATCTTGCTGGTGATCGGCGTGGTGAAACTCCTGCAGGGCACGGCCTCCACACAAGGCCACATCGAACCTCTGCCGCCGGTGATGCCACCCGGTCCTCCGCCGCAAGAAGGCCCGGCAGCACCGCCTGCCTCTGGGGAGGTGAAAAATGTCTAGCCCCGTTCAACCGCCGATTCAACCCTCTATTCCGCCGCGGCGTCAGCGCTCGTTTGCCGGGCCGCTGGTGCTAATCGTGGTGGGCTTGGTCTTTTTGCTGGGCAATCTGCGCATGTTGTCCTGGCTCCGCATTGGCACGTTGTTCGCGCACTATTGGCCTGTGTTGCTGATCCTGTGGGGAATCGTCAAACTCGTCGAGCACCAGGTAGCACAGCGGGAAGGAACACGCTCGCCCGGCATCGGTGCAGGTGGTGTCTTGCTCGTCATCATGATCGTGGTCTGCGGGCTGATCGCGAACCAGATGGAGCGGGTCAACTGGTCCGGCCTGCGCGACGAGATGGATTTCGATGACACCCACGGCTTCTCCTCCGTGTTCGGAGAGACCTACAACTTCGACGATCACCTCGAACAGAACTTCCCCGCGGGAGCGAGTCTGAAGATCATCGACAATCATGGCGCGATCAGCGTTCATGCTTCGGAGGACAACAAGATCGCGGTTGTCGTGCGTAAACGGCTCAAGGCCGAGAGTCAAGAGGATGCCAACAAGTACAACAACGAAACCAGGCCGACGATCACCGTGATCGGAGGATTGGTAACGCTGGATGCCAAAGTCGAGGGCGCGGGCGATCACCCGGTCGAGACTGATCTGGATGTTTCCCTGCCGCGAAAGGTGGCGGTGATGGTCCTTTCGCGGCACGGCGACGTGAACCTCAGCGACCGCGAGGCCAATGTTGACGTTTCCGCCCAGCACTCGGACACCTCCGTGGAGGACGTCAAGGGCGACGTGAAGGTAAGTCAGGAAAAGGGCTCGGTGAGAGTCGAGCAAGTGGGCGGCAATGTACACGTCGAGGGCCGGATGAATGAAGTCGCGGTGAATGACGTCACGGGCGCGGCGCAGCTCGACGGCGAGTTTCAGGAAAGCGTGAAGTTGGCGCGCATCGGGAAGACGGTGACCTTTAAGTCATCGCGCACCGACATGGAGTTCTCTCGCCTTGAAGGCTCACTGGATCTCGACTCCGACGAACTCCACGCGGACGCGCTCACGGGACCGTTGCACCTGACGACGCGCTCGAAGAACATTCAGCTGAGCGGGGTTTCCGGAGACGCCCGGCTGCAGGATGACAATGGCGCGGTTGAAGTAGCTATGCGCGCGTTGGGGAATGTGCAGATTGACAATCGGAACGGCGACGTTCAGCTGAGCCTGCCGGAAAAAGCGGGCTTTCGCCTGGATGCGCGCACGCGCGGTGGCGAGATTCAGTCGGATTTCCCGGAATTAAAAGTGAACAACGACGAACACGAAGGCAAAGCCAGCGGCAGTGTGGGCAATGCTGCGGCCCATATTGTGATCAACAACGAGCACGACGGAATCGAGATTCGCAAAGCCCAGGCGGTGCCGCCGAAACCGCCAGAGCCCCCTCCAGTGCCGGGAAAGCCGGCTAAGGCGTTGCCCGCACCGAAGGAGAAGGTCGAACCGAGTGACAACTAAGGGAATTGAGAAATTGAGTCATTGAGTGATTGATTGAATAAGTCAATGACTCAATTTCTCGTTGGCCAGTTTTTCCACCCGCGCCAGAACCTCGTCCTCAGTCAATGAAGTGGAGTCAATGGTCACGGCGTCGGGAGCCGGTATGAGCGGAGAGGCCGCCCGGGTGCGGTCGCGCAGATCGCGCTGGCGCAGCTCGGCGGCTACGTCGGGTGCTACTTCGGCTCTGATTCTCTGCTGTTGCAGGCGGCGCTGCTCGCGCACCACAGGATCGGCGTCAAGAAATATTTTGAGGCCGGCATCGGGAAATACTTTCGTTCCGATATCGCGCCCTTCCATTACCACGCCACCGCCGGCGCCCATTTCCTGCTGACGAGCCACCATCCATTCCCGGACTTTGGGATGAACCGAAACGCGAGAAGCTCCTTCGCTGACATCCCGCTCGCGAATTCGCGCAGATACATCGCGGCCGTCGAGCAGCGTGCGGTTGCCGCCGACCACGGGCTCAAGCTGAATGCGCGATTCGTGTGCGAGTCTTAGCAGCGCGGCCTCGTCGTCGAACGAGGTATCTCTCTCGATCGCTTTCAGCGCCAAGGCGCGGTACATCGCGCCGCTCTCAAGGTTGACGTAGCCGAGCTTGCGGGCCAGCCGTGACGCAATCGTACTCTTGCCGGCGCCGGCAGGACCGTCAATGGCAATGATCAGTTTGCGGGGAGAGAGAAGCTTGGCGGAGGCGTTGTTCATGTTCAAAGTTAGAGATTGTATACGCAAGCCACACACTTAGTAGCGGGACCGTGGCTGGATTGTCTTGCGCGATGAACTCAAAGCCGCACGATTCCCCTCTTCACGTCTTCGGCCGCCTTCGTTATGCCTTCGGGCTTGCCTAGATCGCGCCAATAATATTCATCTGCCCGAAAGGCGCAAATTCTTTCTCCCTGCCCGGTCAACCGCAAGTACGACTTGATGATTGAAAACGCGCCCTCTTCTGTCATCATGCGAAGAAAACGAGGAGAGATGACGTGCACGCCAGAAAACGCCAGTGGCTGCGATCTTAGGCAAGGGCGGGCCATCTCCGGCGGCTGACCGCGTCCGGTTTGCCGCCCACAGAGCTGATTTTGCTCGTCGAAGAGCAGGTAGCGCGAGGTCGGGCGATTCTGAACAGCGAGCGTCGCCAGAGCCGCTTGATCGCAATGGAACTGCAGCATGCGCTCGAGATCAATCGTGCTGATCACATCGACGTTGTGCAGAAGGAATGGTTCCTCTGGATTAGAAGAGTTTTGATTGGGTCGGGCGGAATCAAGAAGCAGGTTCCTCGACTGCGAAGCATTGCCCAAAGATCGGCCAATGCCGCTTTGCTCGGAATGATAAGGTTTGGGAATAGTCACCGGCTTCTCAGGCGAGTTTTCGAGAAAGAACCACGCAGCCTTCTTCAGGCCGCCGCCAGTGTCGAGCAGCGACTCTTCCCGCGAAATCTCAACGTGCATGCCAAAGTCCTCGTGCGCCTCCAGATAGTCAACCACCATGTCGGCGAAATGATGCACGTTGACGATCACTTCACGAATTCCCACTCTTCGCAGTCGAGTGAGTGTGATCTCAAGCAGCGTGCGCCCACACACTTCGACCAGCGCCTTGGGACGATCATCGGTGAGCGGACGGAGGCGCGTGCCGAGGCCGGCGGCCATGATCATCGCCTTCATTGTCTGATTGACTCCGGCCGGACAATCTCCGGGCCGACGCTCTGCGGCTCTACGCCGGATTCGGTTGCCTCGGTTTGCTCGGGCTGGATCTTCTCCAGTTCGCGATGCCGCACCACGACCTCGACACTGCGACTGCGCAGGTGCTTCGCCAATTGTTCCGCCAGATACACGGAGCGATGCTGTCCGCCGGTGCAGCCGAACGAGACCATCAGGTTCTTGAAGCCGCGCTGCTGATAGTTGCTCACGCTGGCGTCCACCAGGGACATGACGCTGGCCAGGAACTGGTGCACGCTCTCCTGCCGATTGAGGTAGTCAGTGACAGGCGCGTCTTTTCCGGTGAGTGTCTGGAATTGCTCCTCCCGGCCAGGGTTGGGCAGGCTGCGTCCGTCGAAGATGAAGCCGCCTCCGTTGCCGGTTTCGTCTTTCGGAAGACCGCGATGGAAAGAAAAACTGAAAATGCGCACGACCAAACTGTCTGCCTCCGAAGCTAGACATTGCAGCTTCTCCGAGGCCAGCATACCGTGAAAGGCTTCTATTAGCGCCGGAAGCGCGACCGGCAACGTGACGTTGTGGAGCAGCCAGCGCAGGTTCTTCAGCGCGTAGGGCACGCTTTGCAAAAAAAGCGCTTTCCGCTCGTAGAATCCGCGAAAGCCGTAGGCCCCTAATGCCTGCATGATGCGGACATAGACGTATGCGTAGTAATAGTGCAGGAACTTGTCCCGTTTGAGATCAATAAAACCAACGAGCGTCTCAAGATAATGATCGAGCAACTGCTGCCGGAGTTCCGGCGACAGATCGGCTTTGGCGTCGTATAGAAGCGACGCGACATCGTATTGCAACGCGCCCCTGCGTCCGCCCTGATAATCGAGGAAATACGGCTGGCCATCGCGCAGCATGATATTGCGCGACTGAAAATCGCGATAGAGAAAATAGTCGCGATCAGCAGCGAGAAGAAACTTGGTGAGGCGGCTGAAATCCTGTTCCAGCGCCTGCTCGTTGAACGTAATGCCGGCCAGGCGCAGAAAGTAGTATTTGAAATAATTCAGATCCCAGGCGATGGACTGGCGATCGAAACTGTCGCGCGGATAGCAGACTTTGTAATTCAGATCGCGGCCGGCTTCCACCTGAAAACGCGGCAAAACAACGATGGCGCGCCGGTAGGCTTCTATGGCTTGCGGAGCGATGCTTTCACCCGTGCGATTCTTCGAGAGAAACTCGAACAGCGAGGTGTCGCCGAGATCTTCCTCCAGGTAAGCGCCGTGATCGAGATCTTCAGCATAGATTTCGGGGACAGGCAGACCGTGCTTGCGAAAATGCCGGGAGAACTCCAGGAACGCAACATTCTCCTCGCGCACATCGTACAGGATTCCGATGGCCGTAGACTTCTCGTTCGCCAGCCGGATAATCTTGCGGCCTGAACCTCCGAGTTGTCCCTGCAGCGGCCGCACTCGCAAAACGGGCGAATGAAAGTGCTGCTCGAAAAGGGTCTTGAGAACGTCCATGAAGTTGAAGTCGGTATTGTGTCCCGGCTGTTCTTCCCAAAGATACCATCGAAGTGCGGCGAGGGAACGGTCTACAATGTTGTTCCATCAGTGTCTCATTGTCGGCGCTCTAGGGAGTTGCGGGAGGCCGGCCGACTCGGATCGATATGAACGAGCTTCGCACTTTACCGCAATTGTCGGAGCACGACTTCGACCAGAGGTTCGGCGAACGCCACCTGCTGCACAAGGTGGTATCGAAATGGGCGAAGGAAAAACCCGACACTCCTGCCATCGTAAGCGCAGATACTGGCCAGGCCATGACTTGGGTGGAACTCGAAGGCGCGACCAGCGGCTTGGCTCATCACCTGCTTGAGCTTGGGTATCAGAAGGGCGACTGCCTGGTGACCGCGTTGCCCCTGACGGTTCAACACATTCTTCTCGAATACGCTTGCTTTCGGATCGGTGTGATTTTTGCCCCTCTTGATCTCAGACTGTCGCCGCCGGAGATGATTCGCAGCGTCAGCCAGGTCAAACCCAAAGGGTTTGCTTTCCCGGGAGTTACTCCACTGGGAGATTTTCGGGAAGTGGGCAGAGTCGTTGAGAAAGAGTGCCCGTACGTTGAACACAAGATCCAGTTTTCTCCCCGGGAAGAGACCATTCCGGGAGCGATTGCCGCTTCAGACCTGTTCGCGCAAGCCTCCCGGCCGAAGATCGCAACTGAAGAGCCTGCTTTCGGCGCGGTAGACGAGAACGATGCGGCGCTGATCATCTTCACGACGGGATCGACGGGGTCGCCTAAGCCGGCTCTTCTTGCCCACCGGAACATCACTTGTCAGAACATGTGCATCAGCCACGCGTTTTTCGGCGGGGATTCCGGGATGAAGACGCTGGTGAATCTGCCTCCGTCCCACGTCGGCTGTCAGACGGAGCTTCTGATGGGAACGTTCTTCGGCGGGGGCACTGCGGTCATTCTCGGGAGTTTTGACCCGGTGCGCTCTCTCAGGGCAATTCAGGAGCACAAAGTGGAGGTGGTTGGCCAGATTCCCGCTATGTTCGAATTCGAATGGCGGGTCAAGGCGTACGAGCAGTTCGATTTGTCCAGTTTGAAGTTTGTAGCATACGGGGGCCAGCCGGTCTCGGAAGGATTCGTCACCAAGATGGCAGCCATGGCACCGTTGGTTGGCACCGGCTTGGGGTTGACTGAGGCAGCAGGCTTCTGCACCTACCAACTGCAGCCTCGAGACAGGGCACGTGAGTGCGCCGCTAGCCTGGGCGCCGATATGCCGGTGTATCCCGTTTCCATCCGCAGAGAAATGCGGGCCGATGGTTTGGCGGGCGACGAATTGCCTGACGAAGAGACTGGCCACATCTGCTTTCGCGGCCCGCAGACGTTTTTGGGATATTTTAACGATCCCGACGCAACAGCCCGTACCATCTCCAAAGACGGGTTTCTGTATACGGGAGACCTCGGCTACAAGAGTGCGAACGGGCTCCATCTGTCCGGTCGGGCGAAATGGGTGATCAAGCCCTCGGGATACCAGGTGTTCCCGGTGGATGTCGAGTCGCACATCTGCGCACTGCAGGACAAGGTTGCATCCTGTGCTGTCGTAGGCGTCGAGCATGCAGTGCTTTCCGAGGCGATCGTCGCGTTCGTGGAGAAAAAGCCCGGCGCCGAGCTTTCCCTTCCTACTCTGGAGAAACATGCGCGCAAGCTGGCTTCCTACATGCGTCCCCGGCATTACGTGCTTCTGGAAGCTGGCAAGGTGCCGCTGAATAGGGCAGCCAAGCCGGATTACATCGGCCTGCTCGAGATGGCTAAGAGGGAGATTCAAGTTCTGCGGGCGAATGGGAAGTGGGACCGCGCGTAGGGAGCTTTGGCCGGGGAAGGCTGGTCAATGCTTTAAGCTGAAGACTGGTGGCGGCGGCTGGACTCGAACTTGAGCCGGTTTGCGAGCGTGAGCGAAGCGCGAGCCCGGAAGCGAAATCCTGAGCGGAGCGAAGGACCTCGCGTGTCGATTGGTGGCGGCGGTTGGACTCGAACCAACGACCTACGGATTATGAGACCGTCGCTCTAACCACCTGAGCTACACCGCCACGGTTTGCTTGCAACAGCCTAGATGCGAGGATTTCGTGGACGCCCGTTAAGGGCATCGAACGGAGCCACGGGGAGACACAGAGTTGCGGCGCAGGTCCGCCCTTACATCTCCGAGATTGTAAATGGTTCGTTGAAGCGGGTGCAATGCTCTCCGCGCTTTTGGGAGGAGGACAGCAACCATCACGCCAACCCCATCCTGTCAGGCTGAACGGAGTCCGCTCCTTTGGCGTCCGCCATGTCAGTCATTTCAACTTAAACTCACTGATCTGCGGCTGTCTTCGTGCGATTGCCTGTGCAAGGTGCCATTGCGGTAGAGCGTCTTAAAATCAGCTTGGTGATGAGTGGATACGACTTCGTCCTACCGCTCTCAGGTAGAGGCCCTACCTCGTTCATCAGTGCCTCAAATGCCAACCTAGCCAGTTCCGTTTGAGACATTTGCACTGTTGTCAGCGGCGGAGTTGTGAATTCAGCAAGCCGGATATCGTCGAAACCAACGACAGAGAGATCCGTGGGGATCTTGATCTCACGCTCGTAGGCCTCCCGCATGACGCCGATGGCGCTCATGTCGTTAGAGCAAAGGACTGCGGTCGGGGGCGAATGCAGGTCCGTCAGTTTGGTGAGCGCGCTCATGCCTCCCTCCAGAGTGTGGCCGCCTTCGACAATCAGATTGGCAGGAAGCTTGGCCTCGGCCATGGTTTGGAGGAACGCATTCTTTCGAGCCAAGGCCGACTTTAGTTGCGGGGGCCCGCTTACGAAGGCGATCCGGGTGTGTCTCAGAGCAGCCAGGTGTTGCACCGCTTGTCGAATTCCATTCAGGTAGTCGATTCGAATGTTGGCCACGTGGGGAGCGTCGGGGCCCACATCCACAAACACCAGCGGCACCTTGCGAAAACGAAGATGCTCAAGCAGGGCATCTTCCATACCGAAAGTCAGGATAGCAATCCCGTCGACGCGGCGTTCAATCATGCGCCGCACGGATAGTTCCATCCGCTTGGGATCGTCTACGGTCGAAGTCAGAAGAATCTCATAGTGGTTCTCGACGGCGAGGTGCTCGAACGTTTGAACGATCTCGGGGAAGAAAGGGTTCGTGATTTCGGATACGACTAGCCCAAAGATACGGCTCTTGCCCGAGACCAGAGCTCGGGCCTGGGTATTGGGATAGTAGCCAAGCTGATCCACGACCTTCCAGACGCGCTTGGAAAGTTGTGGGTCCACGGTGGGAATGCGGTTAATGGCACGAGAAACCGTGGCAGTAGAAACCTTGGCGCGTCGAGCAATTTCGCGGATGTCCATGAGTGAGCAGAGAGAAAGAAGGGTTGCGGCAACTGATACATTCTAGCGGCAACGGTATATTCTAAACGAGAAACACCACAGGATGACACGCTCATGTCATCGCGTGCCCGCCAAGAATCGTGACCTTTGCTGGGCGACACCGGCCTGAGCAAAGTGCTAATTCGACCGCCGACTCCCTACTGCACTGCGAGCAATTGCACGTCGAAGATCAGCGTGGCGTTGGGCGGGATGACTCCCGCAGCGCCGCTTTGCCCGTAGCCCAGCTCCGGCGGAATGCGCAGCTGCCGCTTGCCGCCGACCTTCATCCCGGCCACGCCTTCATCCCATCCTTTGATGACCTCACCTCTGCCAATTGTGAATTGGAAAGGTCGGCCAGCGTCGACCGAGCTGTCGAACTTCTTGCCGTTCGTGAGCCAACCGGTGTAGTGCACTTTCACGCGGCTGCCTCGTTTTGCGACATCGCCGGTACCGACCTGGATGTCCCAATACTGCAGGCCGGAAGTGGTTGTCACGCCGTCGCCGGTGACTTTGGTGGGAGCGCTGGTATTGGGCTTTTGCGCAGCGGTCTGCGCAAATGTTAGAACTGCGAGAATTGAAGCGGTCAGAACGAGGATTACCGTGATGACAAATTTTTTCATGATGAATCTCCTTTCCGGAGAATTTTAGCTACTCCAATGCGATCACGTCGATTTCCACGAGAACGTCTTTCGGCAGTCGCGCAGCCTCGACCGTGGAGCGTGCCGGCGGTGCCGAACTGAAGTACTTGCCATAGACCTCGTTCATGGCGCTGAAGTCGTTCATGCTCTTGAGAAATACCGTCGTGCGCACGACCTTTCCCAGCCCGCTGCCGGCGGCTTCCAGAATCTCCGACAGATTGCGCAGAACACGATCCGTTTGCGCGGCCACGTCTCCGGTAATGACCTGTTGAGTCGTCGGATCGATGGCGATTTGGCCGGAGGTGAAGATGAATCCGTTGGTCTTGATGGCTTGGGAATATGGGCCGATAGCTTGGGGAGCGTCTTTGGTGGAGATGATCTCGCGCATTGAATCAGTGGTCAGTAGCCAGCGGTCGGTGCTCGGAAAACAAAACCACAGAGGACACAGAGTATCACAGGATCAGGGGCAGCTGTCGCGGAGTTGCGACGCCGGGTCGGAACCAGCACTGGAATGCAGACCTCGGAAATAGAATGAAGAAGTAAAACCACCCGATCGCACAATTCTGCAATCTGACTTCTCACTTCTGCATTCGACTAGATCTTTTGCAGCCTCTGCACTTCGTGCACGCCGGGAATCTTGCGCAGGCCGGCGATGATTTGCTCCAAGTGTTTCAAATCAGCGATGTCGAGCACGATATCCACGCTGGCCTGGCTGTTGGCGCTACGGGAAGCCATGTTGCGAATGTTCGATTGAGCATCGCCAATCACTCCTGTGATGTTCTTCAGCATGCCGAAGCGGTCATCGCAGAAAACGGTAAGTTTTACGGGATAAGCAGTAGGAGTGCTTTCGTCGCGGGCCCATTCGACGTCGATCTTGCGCTCGGGCTCGTAGAGCAGATTGGTAACGTTCGGACAATTAACCGAGTGCACGGCGACGCCCTTGCCACGCGTGATGTAGCCGACAATTCCTTCGCCGCGGATCGGATTGCAACATCGCGCGCGGTAAACCAGCATGTCGCCCTGTCCGCGGACGGTAATGGCATTGTGATCGCCGAAAACACGGCGCACGACACTGGCAATGGCGCCGGGCTGCGAGGTGAAGCCTTCAGCTTCGATCTCGCTTGAAATCGAGGGCGTCGCACCGGCGGGCAGCAGCTTGGCCAGCGCCTGGCGCGCCGAATACTTGCCGTAGCCGATTCCCGACATGAGGTCATCGACCTTGCCTAATCCGTAACTGTTGGCCACTTTCAGCAGATCATCGTCTTTGATGTCCTTGAGGGCGATGCGATACTTGCGGGCTTCCTTTTCGATCAGCTTGCGGCCAATTTCGATGGCGCGCTCGCGCTGGTGCACGTTGAGCCAGTGCTTGATCTTGTTGCGCGACCGCGACGAGCGCACAAGTCCGAGCCAGTCGCGGCTGGGTTTGTGGCCGGGTTGAGTCAGGATTTCGACAATGTCGCCCGAATGCAGCTTGTGGCGCAGCGGAATCATGCGTCCGTTGACCTTGGCCCCGATGCAGGTGTGGCCAACTTCGGTGTGAATCGCATAAGCGAAGTCAATCGGCGTGGAATCGCGCGGCAGAACCACGACTTTGCCTTTAGGAGTGAAGGTGTACACCTCTTCGGGGTAAAGATCGACTTTCAGCGTAGAAAGAAACTCGTTAGGATCGCTGACATCGCGCTGCCACTCGACCACCTGCCGCAACCACGCCAGGCGCTGCTCGTCCTGAGCAGAAACGGGGCCATCCTTGTATTTCCAGTGGGCGGCGATGCCTTCCTCCGCCATCTTGTGCATGTCCTCGGTGCGAATCTGAACTTCAAACGGCGTGCCGTCTTCGGTGATCACCGAGGTGTGCAGTGACTGATAGAAGTTGGGGCGCGGCATGGCGATGAAATCCATGATCCGCCCCGGCACCGGCCGCCAGAGATTGTGGATGATACCGAGCACGGCGTAACAATCCTGCAGCGAGCGAGTGATGATGCGCATCGCGCAGAGGTCGTAGACCTGGTCCACGGAGATGTGCTGCCGCTGCAATTTCTTGTGAATGCTGAACAGTCGCTTGATACGGCTTTCGACGCGGGCCTGAATGCCGGCCTCTTTCAGTTTGTTGGAGATGACCTGCTCCATCTTGGCCAGAAAGGCTTCTCCCTGCTTGCGCCGCGCGTTCACTGATTTCTCGACTTGCTCATAGCCGACAGGGTCAAGGAAGCGGAAGCCGAGATCTTCGAGCTCGCCACGCACCTTGCCCATGCCCAGGCGATGCGCGATAGGAGCGTAGATTTCCAGCGTCTCTTCGGCGATCTTGTGCTGGCGATCAGGCGGCAGGTGCTCGAGCGTGCGCATGTTGTGCAGACGGTCGGCCAGTTTGATGAGCACGACCCGAATGTCGTCCACCATGGCCAGCATCATCTTGCGCAGGTTCTCGGCCTGCTGCTCTTCACGGGTGGCGAAGTCGATCTTGCTGATCTTGGTGACGCCCTCGACAATATGGGCAACCTGTTCGCCGAAATCCTTGCGAATGTCGCCGATGGTGACCGAAGTGTCTTCGACCGAATCATGCAGCAGGCCCGCCGCAATCGCAACCGGATCCATTTTCATTTCGGCTAGAACGAGGGCGACTTCCAGAGGGTGAACGAGATAAGGATCGCCCGAGGCGCGCGTCTGCCCTTCGTGGACTCTCAGCGAATAATCGTAGGCTTTCTTGATGATCGCGAGATCGTCCTGCGGACGATTGTCCTGCATCCGCTTCATCAGCTCGCGGAATTTTGTAAGCGTAAGAGCGGTGGTAGCGATCTGTTGGCGCAAGCTCGCCATGAAGGATTATAGCCCTGCAGACAGCCCGGGAAACCGTTGGGGCAGGCGTAAGGACTGGGCTCCTGAATTGATTATAGCGGTTGGAGGCTGGCGCTCAGAGCCATCGAAGTGTGCTCGACCAGACAGCCGAGCAGGTGTCCCCTCCCAGTTGTTTCTCGTTCAAAAGATGTGAAGGGAGTTTTTCGGTTGAGAAATTCGGCGCGGTGGAATTTCGCAGAATGCGTTCGCGGCACCCCGGACTCTGCTACATTACGCACGATGGAGGACGTTCGCAGCGCGAGGATTCTGGTCAGCGGCGTGTCGGGCCCGATCGGGGCCGCGCTCGTACCATTACTTGAGTCGAGCGGAGTGGGAATCACGCGGCTGATGCGGGCGGAATCCGCAGCGACTGCGACAGAGATCATTCCATGGGATCCTGCGACGGCGATTCCTCCCGAATCGGTCTCCGGATTCGATGCCGTAATTCACCTAGCCGGAGAAAGCATTGCCGGCCGATGGTCCGCGGCGAAGAAGGCGAGGATTCGCGACAGCCGCGTGATGGGCACGCGCCACCTGGCAGCGGCTCTGGCGCAGGCGAAGAACAAGCCGCAGGTTTTTGTGTGCGGCTCAGCCATTGGATATTACGGCGACCGCGGCGACGAACTGCTGAACGAGAAAAGCGCTCCCGGCGCTGGATTTCTCGCTGAGGTCTGCCGGGAGTGGGAGGCGGCGACGCAGCCCGCGGCCGACGCAGGGATTCGAACGGTTCAGATTCGCACTGGCGTCGTGCTCAGTTCCAAAGGAGGCGCGCTCGGAAAGATGCTCATGCCCTTCAAACTGGGCCTGGGCGGCCGTATCGGAAGCGGCAGGCAGTGGATGAGCTGGATTGACGTCGGGGACATGGTGGGCGCGATACATCACATCCTGAAGACGGACCAACTGCGGGGCCCGGTAAATATGGTCGCGCCCAATCCCGTCACCAACGTGGAATTCACCAGAACTCTGGCGAGCGTGTTGCGACGGCTGGCGATCTTTCCCGTTCCCTCGTTCGTGGTAAAGCTAGCTTTTGGGGAAATGGGGAGCGACGTCTTGTTGGCGGGGCAGCGGGTGGAACCAGCGCAACTGGCTAGAACTGGATACTCATTTCGTTTCCCTGATCTGCGAGCCTCCCTCGAAAACGTCCTCGGACGCTGACTGCCGGGCCCCCGTACTCCGGGTCGGGCCGGAGCCCCGCCATCCTTTCGGCGCGAGGCACGTGCGTGTAATCCGGTCGTGCCAGCAGAGGCTATCTTCGTCGAGCAAAGCCCAGGCAAATCCCATGCCCAACGACGCCGCGGAAAGGAAGGACGCCAGCACACGCCAGCGGCGCAGTGAACGTTTGGGTGCCGCACCGTCGAAACGCGTGAGTTTGAGCCCCACCAATCGCAATCCCGGTGTGCTGGCGGCGTAGACGATCAACAGATACTGATAAGCTGCCCAGAACATGCACAGAATTCCAGCCGCCGACGAAAGCATCTGAAGCAGGGGCGGCCGAATCGCAGCCACCTTCCAGAAGATAGCTCCAAACAAGGCGCATGCGAAGAGGATGATCAGGCCATCGATCGCACCGGCCAAGATGCGTCGCAACAGAGATGAGCTGCACAAGGGAGCGTCAATGCCTGGCTGTTCCCGTGATTCCGTCTTGCCTGAGGGCTCGATGGTGATTCCGCCCAGGGCTGGGGGATCTGGCGCAATTTCTGGAACCTCCAGAATTCGAGGCTGGGCGATCACCGGCTCGGCGAGCTGATCGGCGGGTGGTGCGGGCAACGTCCAGGAGAGTCTGGGGAACTCCAGAATCTTCGCTCCGGAATTTCCGCACGGCGACGGAACGGAATGCAGCGCAGCATCCGCAACAGGTTCCCCCCAGGCTGGCGCTTCCGGACCTGTGGCCGATTTATGCTTCATTCCATCGAGCGCCAGAGCCTGGTCTGAGACCGGAACAAATGCGGCCTCTGGAGCAGCAAGAGAGACGGCCGTTTCCGGAGATTCCGTGGTTTCGAATCGCAGACGAAGCGAGGGATAACGCGGCGGACGCATCTTGCGGCGCGCGCGGTAGTGGTTCACCCGTGCGCAAATCTCCTCGCGCCAAGCGGAAACGCCCGGTTCTTCTGGAATGTCATCCGGCGCCGGACGGCCGGGAACTAAAGGAAGCCGAGGTGCGGATGTACCGTTCTCCTCGGGTTGCGGCCGCAGTGGAGCAGGAGGAGGATCCGAATCGCAACGGCAAGTCTCGCCGCACAGGGGACAATTCATGCAGTCCAATCTTCAAGAACCAGGCAGGTGCTTGCGAAAGCGGACAACCGGGAGCGAACCCACGGAATCCTAACGCTTTTCGCCACTTGGCCTCTGAACCAGCCCCGTGCTAAGTTCACGATGCCACTACATTTCGGTCCGAAAGGGTAGGCTGCGTTGCGGATGAGCGATCATGCTCCGTTGATTCTCCTCCAATGACCCCTCGCACTAGATTCCTTATCACGGCGTTGTTCCTTTGTCATCAGCTTCCCGCGGTCACGCTAGTAACCAGCCGGTTGCTTCCGCAGGATGCGAATCAAGCAAAGACGGGCGCGGCTCGAGCTGAGACACAGAAACCGCCGCCGACGCTGAAGGCGGCGTCAACTATCTCCAACGCTCCTTGCGCCAAGGAGGCGGCGACTGAAGGCGCAGATGTGACCACCATTTGTGCAATCCAGCAGGAAAAAGATGGGTCCATTTACAAGTTGCGGGGCAACGCCGAGATTCACTATCACGACTACGTCCTGCGCGCCGATGAAGTGATCTACAACTCCGACAGTAGCCAAGCCGAGGCGTCAGGGCATTTCGTTCTCGACGGCGGTCCCAACGACGAACACATCAGGGCCAGTCATGGAACTTACAATCTGACGGCCGAGACCGGGCGCTTCTATGACGTGACCGGGACCACGGGACTCCACTTCCAGGGCAAAGAGGCCGTTTTGACCTCGACCGCGCCTTTCGCCTTCACCGGCAAGATCGTGGAGAAGACCAGCTCCGATCACTACGTTGTTTACGACGGAACGGTTACCACCTGCGAGCTTCCCCATCCCAAGTGGAAGTTCGAAGCGCGCAAAGTCGTCGTCGACGTGGGCGGCAACGCCAGCATCTCCCACAGCCTCTTTCTGCTGCATGGTTTTCCGGTTTTCTATTTTCCCTACGCCACTCATCCCGTGGAGCGGGAGGCGCGTCAGACGGGATTTCTGATCCCGACGGCGGGCCAATCTTCCGTCAAGGGAACCGTCGTCGGGGAGGGTCTTTATTGGGCCATCAATCGCAGCATGGACGCCAACCTGGGGGCGGAATACTTTTCAAAGCGCGGGTGGTCGCAAAAAGGGGAATTCCGGGTACGTCCCAGCGACACGTCGTACGTGGACTTGAACTTTTTCGGCGTCATCGATCGCGGCACGGTGGTGGAGGCCCCCTGCCCGCAGAACAGTGCGAGCTCCTGCCCGCAATTGCTGCGCGAGGGCGGTCAGGAAGTGCGTTTGGCCGGGGAAGGCAACTTCTATGGGTTTCGCAGTGTGGCGAACATCGACTACCTGAGTTCGTTTCTATTCCGACTGGCTTTCAACGAGGTTTTCACCCAGGCGGTAAACTCCGAAGTTAAATCCCAAGCCTTTCTGTCCAGGCCGATCGATGGGTTTTTCTTGAGCGGCATGGTGGAGCGCTATCAGAACTTCTTTCAGACAGCCCCTGGCGGCGTGCTCTCGAATCCGCCTAGCTTCGACTCCATCCGGATTCTGCACGTTCCCAGTTTCGACGCATCGAGTGTAGAACGCGAGCTAGGCCGTTCCCCGTTTTTCTGGTCATTCGACGTCTCGGCAACAGGGCTGACGCGCGGCGAGCCCGGCTTTGGAACGGGGACACTCTTAGGGCGTTTCGACCTAAATCCCGAGCTTGCTTTGCCCTTGCAGGTAAGAGGATGGGCGGTGCGTCCGGCCCTGACTCTGCACGAAACCTATTACACTGAGCGTTTCGTCAATGGGAGCGCTGTAAACGATCCCACGAATCGCCAGGCTCTGGAGGCGTCGGTCGAACTGCGGCCGCCAGCGCTGGAGAGGGTCTTCGACGGGCAGTTTCTTGGACGAAAGTGGAAGCACGTGATTGAGCCGCGTGCCGTTTATCGCATCACGACCGGCGTGAATGACTTTGCCAGCGTTCTCCACTTTGATGAGCGCGACATCCTGAGCAACACGCATGAAGTCGAGTATGGGCTGGTGAGCCGTCTTTATGCGAAACGCACCGCACCACACCCAGACGAGTGCGCCACGCCCATGACCGCGCTAGCGGTCGGCGCCGCTGCGCCAGAACAGATCGTTCCTTGGCAGCACGCCGATAACCTGGAGAATCAGCCCTGTGTGCAGGGTCCCGAAGTGAAGGAAATCATTACCTGGGAACTTGCGCAAAAGTACTTCATCGATCCGACGTTTGGAGGCGCGCTGGTTTCCGGACAGCGCAACGTGTTTACCACGTCGGAGGACTTGACCGGCATCGCGTTCCTCACCGAGCCGCGGCATCTTTCTCCTTTGGTGTCGCGTCTGCGAGCTGTCACCAGCAGCCACACGGACACAGAGTGGGATCTCGACTACGATTTTCAGCTGGGTCGCATCAATGCCAGCACCCTGCTCGTGAACTACAATGTTGGCCCTTTCACCGTGGGCGGCGGAGACGCCTTCCTCCAAATTCCGCAGACGACCACAAGTTCCCCGGCGCAAAGCGAGGGCAAGTGTGGCCCGGTCGGGGAGACAGGCCAGGTCACCTGCAAATTCCAGCAATTTCGGGTCGCGCTCGGCTACGGCGGATTGAACCGGCGGGGATTTAGCGCGGCCACCAGCTTTGGCTTTGACTCGGAACTTCAGCAGCTGCAATTCGCCACTGCGCAAACTACTTACAATTGGGATTGTTGCGGAATCACCTTGGAATACCGCCGCTACGCGATCGCGAACGTGCGCAACGAGAACCTGTTCCGCTTTTCCTTCACCCTGGCGAACATTGCGACTTTTGGAAATCTGCGGCGGCAAGAACGGCTGTATTAGCGTGGCTCTCGCGGACGACGAACTGTTACCATGATGCCTATGCCGTTGGAGGACATTGCGGCAAAGCAAGCCCGCTTCACCGAGAGTCTCCGCCGACTGGGGCGGTTGCTGGTTGCCTACTCCGGAGGTGTTGACTCTGCTTATCTCGCCTGGGCTGCGCGGCGAGAGCTGGGCGAAGACATGCTGGCGGTGATTGCCGATTCTCCCAGCCTGGCTCGCACTCATCTAGCCGACGCTATTGCTTTTGCCAGTGAGCAGGAAATTCCGCTGGAAGTGATCTCTACCGCTGAACTCGACCGCCCCGAGTATGTCCGCAACGATGGACTGCGCTGTTTTCATTGTAAGGACGAGCTTTTCGAAATGATGGAGAAGCTTAGGGCTGCGCAAGGTTTTGACACGATCGCCTACGGCGTGAACGTGGACGATCGGGCCGACTTCCGCCCCGGGCAGGAGGCGGCCCTCCAGCATCATGTCGCCGCGCCGCTGCTGGAAGCGGAACTTACTAAGCAGGAGATTCGCGAACTGGCTCGCGCAGCCGGACTTCGAATTTGGGATAAGCCCGCCTCGGCCTGCCTCTCTTCGCGAATCGAATATGGCCGCCCGGTAACGAGAGAGGCGCTCGACGCGGTGGAGCGCGGCGAGGATGCCTTGCGTGCTCTCGGGTTTCGGCAGTTCCGTGTCCGGCATCACGGCGAGATCGTTCGCATCGAGATTGCGCGCGAGGAACTTGACCGCGCGCTGAATCCCGCCATGGCCGCGGAGTTTACGGCTATCTTCAAAGCGCTCGGCTTTCGTTTTGTCACGCTCGATCTAGAGGGCTTTCGATCCGGGTCGATGAACGCGCTGCTCCCTGCAGATCCGCTTCGACGCAGCGGCTAGACACTTGCCGACGGCGCATCGCCGCCCGCGCCCATCGCTGTGAGATAATCCATAGGTTAACTTGAGATGTCGAGGCGATTCCTGGTGAGTATGTTTCGACGTTCGCTGCCGATTTTGCTGCTGATTTGTCTGGGTTGCGTTGCCCAGTCCGTACCTCCAGACCTGGCCCGAAAGATCGAGCGCCAGGTGCGCTCTCGCTACAATGTTCCGCCTTTGGTCAAAGTAACCGTAGGCGCCATCACACCCAGCACGGACTGGCCTGCCTACGATGCGGTCGCGGTTACACTTGACGGCGGCGGTGACAACAATAAGCAGGATTTGAAGTTCCTGCTCTCGAAAGATCGCAACACCATGCTGCGGATTACAAAGTTCGACCTGAACAAGGATCCCTTTGCTGAGGTAATGAGCAAGATTGACGTTACCGGCCGGCCGTCGCGCGGGGCCAAGTCGGCCAAGGTCGTTTTAGTCAATTACGACGACTTTGAGTGCCCGTACTGTTCGGGAATGCACCGCACGCTTCTGGAGATTTTCAAGGAGTACGGCGACCGGGTCACATTCATCTACAAGGATTATCCCCTGGCTGAGATTCATCCCTGGGCCATCCACGCCGCCGTGGACGCAAACTGCCTGGCAGCGCAAAATGGCGATGCCTATTGGGATTTCGCCGACTATATCCACGCGAACAAGAGTGAAGTGGACAAGGAAAGAACGGCGGAAGCGCGCCTGGAGGCAATTGACAGGATTACGATGCTGCAGGGGCAAAAGCACAGCGTGGATGTGGTGAAACTGCAGTCGTGCATCAAAGAGCAAAAAGAAGACGCGGTTAGGGCGTCCATGAAGGAAGCCGACGGCCTCGGGGTGAACGCAACGCCGACCCTCTTCATCAATGGACAGAAGATCGACGGGGCCGTGCCGGTCAGTGAGATTCGGGCCGCCCTCGACAACGCTCTGAAAGATGCGGGGCAGCCGCCGCCGGAACACCTGCCTACTCCTCCGGCGCCAGCATCCAAGTGAAGGGGCGCCCGTTTTGGCGAGTTTCTTGTTTCGGTTAGTCGCGGTCGCGACGGGAGAAACCATCTTGAAAAAAACCTCGTTCTTTGCCCAGGCTGCAGCGGCGTTCTGCGCCGCCGCTCTGCTGGCAATCCTGGCTGCGTGTAGTTCTCACGTAGGTGGCGATGTGATGGCCACGGTGGACGGCCGAAAGATCCTGCGTTCCGATGTTGACAAGTACTATGACAACCAGGTCGCCTCGGCCCAACAGGCGCCCACGGGCGAGCAGGCCACTGCGTTGCGCCTGAACATTCTGCATCAGATGATTGATGACGAGATTCTGATGCGCCGCGCCGAGAAACTTGGGCTTCTTGCCACCGACGAAGAGGTAGACCGGAAATTCAACGAATACAAAGCTCCATTTACCCAGGAGGAATTCGACCAGCGGCTCAAGGACAGGAAAATCACACTGGCCGATTTTAAGCACGACATCCGGCGCTCCATCACTGTCGAAAAGGTCATGAACAAGGAAGTCTCGTCCAAGATCAATGTCACTGATCAGGACATCACCGACTACTACAACGCACACAAGGCCGAGTTCAATTTGATCCAGGCGCAGTATCACCTGGCCTTGATTACAGTGACCCCAACGCCCAATCCGCAGGTGCCCAACCAGAATGAAAAAGCGCAGAACGAGGCCGACGCGCGCAAGAAGATCCAAATGATTGCGAACCGGCTCGACAGCGGCGACGATTTCGCCACGCTGGCGATGAAATACTCTGAAGATCCGGAGACGTCCGGCAATGGCGGTGACTTGGGAACGTTCCCTGAGTCCGGTCTCAAAGGCATCGCCGACCCGGCAACCCGCGAGGCCGTGGGCAAACTGAAACCCGGCCAGTACAGCCCGATCATCACCGTGCTTGGCCCGAATCACGAGCTGCTGGGCTTTCGCATCGCAAAGCTGGTGTCAAAAGAACCCGCGGGACAGCGCGAGCTAAACGATCCACGCGTGCAACAAGCCATCCGCTCGGAGTTGCATGACCGCCGCGAGCAGTTGCTGAAATTTGCTTACTACGAGGTGCTGCGAGACTCCGCTAAGGTCGAGAACTACTACGCCAAGAAAGTGCTGGATAGCAACGGGCTGGAGAAGTGATCATTCGACGATCGCTAGCACATCCCCGGCGTTCACCGCAGCGCCCTCGCTTACGAGGATTTTCTGAATCGTTCCCTTCTTTGGCGATTTGATTTCGTTTTGCATTTTCATTGCTTCAACGACCAGCACGCCGGAACCGGCCTCAACCGCGTCTCCTTCATGGACCAGAACGCGGATGACTTTCCCCGGCATGGGAGCCGTTAGTTTTCTCGGCCCACGATCATCGCCAGTGTGCGAACGTCCGCGCAGCGAGCGCGGATCGCGAACCTCCACGGCAAAGCGCTTGCTTCCCACCCACAGATGCAGATCACTGGCCACGCGTTCGCACTTCACCTCGTAAGCCTGGTTGCCGAGACGCAGCGAAAGCACGTCCGGGCGCGCCAGGACCGCATCAACCTGAACTTCGCGGCCGTCGAGCCGGCATGTCCAGCCGCCGTTGGTTCGATTCAGTTCGAGCCGATAGTGCTTTCCGTCAATGGTGACGTCGCGAGTCATCAGGATCAGTTGCCAGTTGCCAGTCGCCAGTGATGGTTATTCCTCCACGCCCTCATCGCAGGGCTTCCCGGCGAGCCGCGTTCCTCCATTGGGACTTCACTTTCGAGTCCGCGCCGGCGGAGCCATTCGTCATAGCGCGCTCACCTGCCGCCGCGCTCGGACCGAGAACGGCGAACATGCCCGCAGCGATCGCCGCAACTTCGACCGTCCGCGGATCGGTTTGGGAGAACCCGTACGTTTCCTTCAGTAACCGGTCGAGAAATCCGGTATCCAGTTTGGCCGCGCGAAAATCGGGATGCCTCAAGATGCGCCTGAACAGCGAAATGTTCGTTTTGATCCCACCCACAAAGTACTCGCTCAGCGCCCGCGTCAGCCGGCCGATGGCCTGATCGCGGTCGGTACCGTAGCCGATCAGCTTGGCCAGCAGCGGATCGTAATCCATGGGCACGGTCCAGCCTTCATACATGCCGCTGTCGCGGCGAATACCAGGTCCAGAAGGCGCCAGCAGTAGAGTTATCTTCCCTGGGCTGGGAAAGAAATTGTTGTCGGGATCTTCGGCGTAGATGCGGCATTCGATGGCATGGCCACGAATCCTGATGTCATCTTGTGTACAAGGAAGCCGCTCGCCGTCGGCGATTCGGATCTGCAAATGCACGAGGTCGAGCCCGGTGACCAGCTCGGTTACTGGATGCTCCACCTGCAGCCGCGTGTTCATTTCAAGAAAATAGAAATGCTTGTCTTGATCCACCAGGAACTCGACCGTGCCGGCATTGGTGTATCCGGCAGCCCTGGCGACGCGCACTGTGACTTCGCCCATCCGACGCCGCATGTCGGCATCTACGATCGGCGACGGCGCCTCCTCGATGACTTTCTGATGACGCCGCTGCAGCGAGCACTCACGCTCGCCCAGATACACTATGTTTCCATGCTCGTCGGCCAGGATCTGCATTTCGATGTGGCGGGGACTGACGATCACCTTTTCGATGTAGATTTCGCCATCGCCGAAAGAACGCTCAGCCTCGCTCCGCGCAGCTTCCAGCGCTGAGCGCAGGTCCTGCGGCGACTGCACCAGCCGCATGCCCTTGCCGCCACCTCCCGCGGCCGCTTTCAGCAGAATGGGATAGCCGATGTGCGCGGCGGCTTGCTCGGCCTGCTCCAGCGAGTCCAGTCCACGCGAGGTGCCGGGCACGAACGGAACGTCGGCATGCTCCACTGCCTGGCGAGCGCGCGTTTTCGATCCCATCATCTCCATCGCAGCCGCCGTCGGGCCGATGAATTTCACGCCTGCCTCGGCGCAGGCGCGGGCGAATTTCGGATTTTCGGAAAGAAAGCCGTAGCCGGGGTGAATTGCGTCCGCGCCGGATCGTGCAGCCACGTCAAGAATTTTCGTAATGTTGAGATAAGACTCGGACGCTGCCGCCGCGCCGATAGGGCATGCCTCGTCGGCCTTGCGTACGTGCAAGGACGCTCGATCGACGTCGGAGTAAACCGCAACCGCGGCGATCCCCATCTCGTGGCAGGCGCGGATCACACGCACCGCAATCTCACCACGATTCGCGATGAGAATCTTCTTGAACATGGGAAGGCTTTGGCCGGAGGAGCAACTGGCTCGGTGGTCGCGGCCGGAGCGAGTATTGTACTGGCAGGCGAATCTTCGCGCATTGCGTGGGGGCAGAAACCAGCAATCCTGCGACTACACCATCTTTCTGAGACTCAATTCCGCATCCCGCCAGGCGCGAGGTTCAATCGTAGTATCATCTGGAAGCTGCGGAGCCTGACAGGAAGCATGCAGCCCTCACCAGCTACGGCTAACCGAAGCTCGCATAGTTCACAGTCGCGTTCAGACTCCGTTCCCAGATGGCCGTGGCCGCTCCTGCCGCTGACAGCCGCATGTGCCGCTTTACGATTGCTGAACCTTGCCCATAAGCCTTTCTGGTTTGATGAATGCTTCAGCGTTGAAGTCGCGCGGCTTGACCCATCGAACTTTGTGCACTTGCTTTGGCGGCGGGAAGCCAACATGTTCCTGTACTACTTGCTTCTGCGCATTTGGCTGCACCTCGGGCAGTGCGAGTTTTTCGTCCGCGGCCTTTCGGTGCTGATTAGCGCTGCCACGCTGCCGGCGGTCTATTGGTTAGCCGCCAGGCTTTATAACCGGCGCGTGGCGCTTATCGCGGCTGCTTTGTTCACATTCAACGGCTACAGCGTGCGTTACGCGCAGGAGGCTCGCAGCTATGCGCTCTTTTTGCTGTTAGCGACGCTGTCCTCGGGTTTTCTGGTTGCCTTCCTGCGCGAGCCGGAACGCCGGACCTCGCTGGGCTACATTCTGGCCAGCGTTCTGGCGGTCTATGCCCACTTCTATGCCCTGTTGCTACTGGCAGCCCATTGGCTGGTTCTGCGTTTTGCCCGCTGGCCTCAGGAAACCGATGATCTCCAGGCCGAAATTTCGGTGCAGATGAAACGCGCAGGAAGAGTCATCGGTCTAGCAGTTCTGCCGGTACTCGTGTTCGTCGCCAAGACCGGGGCGGGCCCGATCCGGTGGATTCCGCGGCCCGGGCTTTCCGATGTATTCCAGTTTTATGAGCATTTGGCTGGCGGCAGTACGTGGTTCCTGGCGGCGGTGTACGCAGTAGCCTGCGTCGCGGCGGTCGCCCCGATCGGCGGGCGGCTGCTGGCGCGCCATCAAGACTGGAATGTATGGCGATGCCGGTTTTTGCTTACAGGGCTCTTCTTTCCGCCCGTGTTCACGGCTGTGCTATCGCTGGCGCGTCCAGTTTTCCTTTCCCGGTATCTGATCTTCTGCCTGCCGCCGCTCGTAATTTTGGCGGCCGCAGGTCTGGCACGACTACAACGGCCTTGGCTGCTCGGTGCTGCCCTCACGGGCATATTGTGCTTGTGCATGCAAGGAGTGTTCTTCGTCTACGATCACGATTTCGACACCGAACGCGATGGCTCCGGCGCGGCGACGAACTTCATCCTGGATCACTGCCAGCCGGGCGATGCGGTTATGTTTCATATCGCGGCGGCGCGCGTGCCCTACGAGTTTTTCCGCTCGCTGCGTGCCGGGAAGGACACCGCCAGCCCTGATTTCAAGGCGCAACTCGGGCCGGAGATCGTTTTCCCGCACCATGCCGCCGGCCTCGACTACCGCGACTTCATGGACAAGCCCTCTCCCGACTTCCTGCGGACGCTGGGGGCTAGTCATCCGCGCCTCTGGGTCGTATTGCTGACGAACACTCCAGCCGGCCGCACCGATCCCACGACCGAGATGCTTTCGCGGGTACTGCCGGGAGTATTCGCGAATACGGTCCGGTGGCAGTTCCCCAAGGTCGAGGTCCGCCTTTACAGCAAGCAATAGCTGTGCTCCGATTTCCTGAGCCTGCCTTCAATTGAGATTCTGCCGGTTGGGCGGGCGCCTTTTCGTGATCCAGCCGAGGATGTGATTCCAGGTCACCACCCACGGCACCATCAGGGAAAACAGAAGGCGAGCCGGCAGCGCGAGAATGGGTACGCCTCGAAGGCTCTGCCAGTCGAGGCGAAAGGCGAAATACAGTTCAAGCACCAGGAGAAAAAGCAGAGGGATCGGAGTGCGAACCAGAAGCAAAAGCGCCAGGATCTCCGCCACACAACGGAGCAGATTGCGCACCAGACGCGCCGGACGAGCGCCGGAGACGCCGTCGCTCACCGAATAGCTGGCCAGCAGGCGAACTGCGGAAAGAAACGTGAAACGAGGCCGGTAGAACGCTTTGGCTCGGTCGACAAACGCAGGGGTAGAATGAGCGCGGGCCTTCTGGTCAAAAACAGTATCCTCGCCGAAAAAGAGATCCTCGGGAAATCCCCCCACCCGCTGCCACAACTGTTTGCGAAAAGCCATGGATCGGGCTGTGCAGGATTTTGTCTTCGCATCGGGGCTCAGCTTGATCCCCAAGAACGGCGCGGCGGCGACGTCCCAAATAGTGCGATCGTCCGGATCGATGCACGATCCCCCAACCGCATACTCCGCTTTACCCGCCCGAATCGCAGCCGTCAGGTTCTCCAGCCAATCAGGAAGGTATACGCAACCTGCGTCTACGCAAGCAATCACTGCGCTCGAGGCCGCCGCGATGGCTACATTGCGCCCACGCGAGATTGGACCCGGGCAATGCTGCAACTGGCAGCTCTCGTCGCGGAAGGGGAGGAGGAGTGGATACTTTTCTTGTGCCGCGTGCAGCCGTTCCCAAGTTCCATCGCTGGAGCCGCCGTCCACAATGACCACTTCGGCGGGAGCGAAGGTTTGACCGGAAAGGCTGGAAATCAGCCGGTCGATCTCCTCAACTTCGTTGAGAACTGTGGCCACTACGCTCACAGCCGCCATATGTTCCTAGCGCCCCAGTCTATCAGCTACAACGGTTAGAGTCGCAACTAGCGTGGATCCACCGAAGCTGCCCGCGGACTGGAGCTGGAAGTTGACGGATTGGAGTGGATTTGCAGCCAGAAACGGAACGGCCTTCTTCGCTCTGGCAAAGAAGGCCAACGTTTCCGGAAAACCCGCCGGAAGGAATCCTACTTGGGTTGATCCACGGTGATGCCGCCACTGGTCTTTTGCGCTTCCTTGGCGGCGCGGGCCTGCTTAACCTCCATGGCCTTATCCACCCACTGACCGGCAGTCTTCAAATCCTGGTCGCGAGCAGCCAGATCGTCGCATTCCACGTCAGCCCGCTCGCGGTACATCAGGTTCAGGTAGGCCATGGCATCGTCATAGTCTGGACGAAGCTCGATTGCTTTATTCAGAGTGTCCATGCCTTCCTGAATCGCCGGCATGTTCTTCTCTTTCAGATCGTCGCAGACTTTCTTCTGGTCCTTCTTTTTCGGATCGAGATGCTCGTCCCCTTTTAGCCCCAACTGGGCGCGTGCTTCCATGCGCGGCGCATAGCAGACTGTCCAGTCAATCACGCCGACCGAGTAGTAGGGCTCAGGATCGTTTGGGTCGAGATCAGAAGCCATGCGGTAAAACCTCTTGGCCTCGTCGAACTTCTTCATCTGCAGGTCCAGGTAAGCGATACCCTTCGCCGCATTCACCTTCTGATCGCGGGAGGGGTTGGCATCAATGACTTTCTGGTATTCGTCGATTGCCTGATGAGCGATCCGCAGATTATCGTCCGACTCGACGCCGGGAATGTACTGCGAAACGAACGCAGTGGCCAGATACATGCGAGCATTGATGAGGCTCGGATCTAGTTGTACGGCCTGCTGGAAGTGGTCGATAGCCTCCTCATAATGGGAGTTCTTGTAGGCTTCGACACCTTTGTTGAGCTGATCGCGGGCCCGCAGTTTGTCGCAGCCCGCGGAAAAGATGAGCGCTAGCGCTACCGCCGCTAGCGTAAAGAACCTCAGATGATTATTCATTGCGGTATTAAGTCTCCCTCGCCACAGCATCCTAGGCCCAGGCACAGCGGATTGCAAGCGCGCGTTGCGCCAGCGTGGGCATGCTACAGATCCCGCGCCGTGGGCTGAGGGCGCAGACGCGCTCCGAAAGCCTCAACCGATGGGCCGTTTCAGTTGCCAGCTTCGATCTTGGCGGTGATCAGTCCCACCTTGTCTACACCGGCCGCGTGGGCGATATCAATCACGTTGGCGACATTCGCGAAGGCGATATTGTCGTCTCCCTTCACGAACATGACCTTCTCTGCGCGTTGGGAGTAGATATCTTTCAGACGCCCTTGCAGATTGTCCCACGTGGCATCTTCGTTGTTGATCTTCAAGCCCGGTTCCTGGCTGCCGCGATCAATCAACTGCACCACTACAGTGCGGTCCGGGGTGACGTTCTTGGGCGCGTTCGGCGGAGGCGGCTGCGGCACCAGCGCATCCAGTCCCTTTGGCGTCACCGGCGAAATCACCATGAAGATGATCAACAACACCAGCAACACGTCAATGAGCGGCGTGACGTTAATGTTCGCATTCTGTCCACCCTTCGCACCAACTGCCATTCCCATGGTCGTTCTCCTCTACTGTTACTCTCCAACGGTGTTACTGCCCCGCTGATGCCGGCCCTGGCGAGGGCGCAGTCGTTTTCCTCTGTTCGGTGAGCAAGCCCAGATCGTCGACTCCGGCAGCCCGGACGGCGTCCACGACCCCCACCACCCAGCCAAAGCGCGCCCGCATGTCCGACTTCACGTACACGCGTTTGTTGGTCGCGTTGGCGAGGCGGTCCTTTACCTTTCCCGTAAGCGCATCCACCGTAATGCGATCAGAGCCAAGATACACCTGGTTGTCCTTCGTAACCGAAACCAGTATGGCGTCTTCCTTGTCGGCATCCGGCATCTGTTCCGGGTTAGTCACCTTCGCCATATCCACGCTGACGCCCTTCTGCAACATGGGTGTCACCACCATGAAGATAATGAGCAGCACCAGCATCACATCCACCATAGGCGTGACGTTGATGTCGGAGGTGACCTTTGATCCTTCGTCTCGCTTTGCAAGTGCCATAGCTTTATGTCTCCACTGCGGCGGCCAAAACCGCCTGCCGCGTCAAATTGGGAGGGTCCGGAGCCGGATTTCTCCGGCGCCGGACGAGCAACTCGATGCGGACGCTGAGCGCCCCTCGGTCTCGCCAGTTACGCGAGCCACGACGGCGCTACCTACTACCGGCGATCCCCGCGCTTCTTGAGGAAGTAATCGATCAGTTCGCTCGAGGAGTTATCAATCTCCACGTCGAACGCTTCCACGCGGCCGGTCAAGTAGTTGAACATCATCACGGCGGGGATGGCGACGAGCAGCCCGATGGCTGTCGTGACCAGCGCCTCCGCAATACCGCCGGCGACTGCTGCCAGACCGGTGGCCTTCTGATTGTTGATGCCGACAAAAGCGTTGAGAATGCCCATCACCGTTCCGAACAATCCCACGAAAGGAGCGGTCGAGCCGATGGTGGCCAAGCCGCCCAATCCGCGCTTCAGTTCGGCGTGCACGATGGCCTCGGTGCGCTCCAAAGCGCGCTTGGAGGCCTCTATGGTCTCACCAGGGATCGCACCCGGGCTGTCCTGGTGAGCCCTGAATTCCATCAAGCCTGCCGTCACGACCTTGGCCAGATGGCTTTTCTTGTTGCGTTCGGCCACCTTGATAGCCTCGTCGATGCGGCCATCGCGAAGAGCACCCGCGACAGCCGGGGCAAAAGCGCGGGATTGTTTACGGGCCGCGCTATAAGCCATCCAGCGGTCGATCATGACGCCGATCGACCAGCCGGACATGACGAACAAAATGATAACTACGGTTCGGGCGACCCAGCCCATGGCTCTCCACAAGCCCAAGGGATCGGTTGCCAACGTGCCGCCTTCCTGCTGGATAATCCAGGCAGCTGCGACGTGAATGTGACTGAGAACTACGGTTGCCGCTGCGTGTGTTGCTAGCATGAGTTGCTTTTCCCTCCTCGGAAATCTCTGCTTACTGGTAAAGACACCGCGACGCCTCTTGCTTGCTAACCGCTGGCTGAAACTTGTGTCGCCGGCGGATGCATAGCTTTGGCTGCGTTGGCTTGCTCAGATTCACTGGCACTTTGCGGCGTGCCGGCGGTCCACGCAAACTTCACAGCATGCCGCTCCCGGCCACCGCTCTTTGGTGGGAAAAGGGAGGGCTGAACCTCACTGCACGTTAATCGATCGCTTCCGCACGCCGAAAGAAGTTTAACTCCCGGAGAGCGTAAAGTTCACCTGCACCTGCGTTTCGACCTCGACCGGTTCGCCATTCAGCAGATATGGCCTGTACTTCCACTGCTTGACGGCCTCAATCGCGGCCGGGGCCAGCATCGGATGCCCGCTGATCAACTGCAGGTTTTCGATATTGCCTTCTTTGCTAATCTGGGCCTGGAGAATCACCACGCCCTGAATACGGGCTTGCCGTGCGAGCGGAGGATAAGCTGGCTGCACCTTCCGGATCAGCAGCCCCTGAGAAACACCCGACGAGACGCGGATGCGCTGCGGGGTCGCGATCTTCGGCATCTGCACGTTTGCAGCGTTGATCATACCGCCAATGACCCCGCCCATTTGACCGCCCGGAACGCCTCCCGGAACCCCGCCCACTACGCCCGCGGTCGACATCACTGGCGGGGGAGCTTCGTCTTCTTTGATCATCTGCACTTTTTGCGGAATCTTAGTCGGCGTGCGGAGTTCGCCGTTAATGATGTCGGTCTGGATCACCTTCGGCGCCTTCACCACCGCGGCAGGCGGCGGCGGTGGGGGCGGTGGCGGAGGAGGGGCCATCAGGAACGTCATAAGTTGCGTTCTCGGCAGGGCTTCGGTGAAGATCAGCGGGATCAGAATCATCACAATGACGATCATCGCCTCAAAGATGAAAGCCACCGTCGTTGTGCCGGCCCGCTTCGTCTTTAGCCTGCCACCAGACTCAATAAGGCTGTCTTCAAACATATGTTTCTCCCCTTTGCAGACCCTAACACAAGTTTAGACACCGGGAAGTTTCCTTTTGCTCCCGGGATCCACCCGCCCATGAGCCCCGCCGGGGCCCATAGAACGTCTAGTGCGAATCTCCCTAACTGCTTGCAATAGAAAGCCTAAACTTACCTGCAATCCCCGGGTCGAGCAAACTACCTCCCTTTGCTGGTTATTGCCGCGGGGCGCTTACCTCTCTCCATCCGCCATTCCTGATAAGCCACCAGGATCGGGGCAGCGATTGCAATGGAGGAGTACGTTCCTATTAAGATGCCAATCACGAGGGCGAGACTAAAACCGTGCAACACCTCGCCGCCAAACAAAAACAGTGCGAGTACGGTAAGGAAGGTTAGTCCCGCTGTCAAGATGGTTCTGCTCAGCGTCTGATTGATGCTGCGATTGACGATATCCGACAGCTTCTCGCGCCGCATAAGTTTAATGTTTTCCCGGATGCGGTCAAATACCACTATAGTGTCGTTATTGGAATAGCCGATCAGAGTCAGGATCGCGGCGATCACGGTCAGCGAGATATCGGTCTTGGTGAGGGAGAAGGCCCCCACCGTGATCAGCGTGTCGTGAAAGACCGTAACCACAGCGGCAACACCGTAGATCCACTCAAACCGGAATCCGAGATAAACCAGCATGCCCGCCAGCGAATAGAGCGTGGCCAATCCAGCCTGCTGGCGCAACTGCCCGCCCACCTGCGGGCCTACGATTTCGACGTTGCGGACGCCGAAGTCCGACAGGAAGAAGCCATCGTTCAACACTGCGACCGCGACCGGATCGGCTGAACTGTTCTTCAACTGGTCCATCGAACTGAGCACACCGCCCATGGTCTTGTCGCGATAATCCACGATGGCCTGAGCCTGGGCCGTGTATTTCTGATCGTCAGAACCCAGGTGCAGCGGATCTTTGTCCATCAGATAATTCTTGATTGTCAAAGAACTGGCGTTGTTCAGATCACATGCGCCGCTACTAGTATTGGCGGCGCCACACTGCTTGCCTGCTGGAGCATTCGTCTCCAGCGCGCCAATAATCTGTATCTTGCCGCGATCCAGCGCCTGCTCGCTGGTTTCCTTCTGCGCCAGGTCGATCAGGACCTCATTGTTCGCAGCCTGGCCGTAGCTTTGAATCTTGGGATCGCGCAAGCCCGCTCGATCCATCGCCGCGCGTACTGTCCCAAGGTCGGGTGTATGAGAAAACTTCACATACACCAGCGTGCCGCCGCGAAAATCCACGCCCCACGGGATGCCGTGCCAGAACAACATCGAAAGCACGCCCGCCACGCTGAAGATTAGCGAAAACGCGAGAAAACACCACTTCTTGCCAAGAAAGTCTATATTAACGTCGTGAAAGAACTCCACCGGTTGTCTTGCCCCTTATTTATCTATAACTTAGTCAGCATTGAGTGATTGAGCAATTGGGTCACCGGGCGATTGAAAATCCGTCGCTCCGGGTTTTTTCAATCACTCAATCACGCAACGACTCAATCACTAAATCGCTAAATACTCAGTGCTTCTCCGCGCTGTTTACGGCTGACGATCCAATCGAAAATCACGCGCGAGACGAACACGGCGGTAAACAGGTTCGCCAGCAGACCAAAGGTCAGCGTAGTGGCAAACCCGCGCACCGGGCCCGTGCCGAAGATAAACAGAATTGCCGCGGAAACGATCGTAGTCACGTGCGTGTCCACGATCGTGATCCAGGCATGGCTGAAACCCTGATCGACCGCCGAAGACGGCGTCTTGCCGTTGCGCAGCTCCTCGCGAATGCGCTCAAAGATCAGCACATTCGAATCCACGCCCATGCCGACAGTCAGAATCACACCCGCGATTCCGGGCAGCGTCAGGACAGCTTCGGAGTAGCCCATGAATCCGAGCAGAATGACGAGGTTCAGGATCAGTGCAACGTCCGCGTTGATGCCGGCTCCGCGATAATAAACCAGCATGAAAATCAACACCGCGAGCATGCCAACAATGGCGGCGCTGACACCGGCTCGAATCGAATCCGCTCCCAGCGAGGGTCCCACGGTGCGTTCTTCCAGATACTTGATGCCTGCCGGCAGCGCGCCCGAACGGAGAATCATGGCCAGATCCTTTGCCTGCTGCTCGCCCATGCGGCCGCCCGAGATTTCGCCACGGTCACGAATGGGCTCTTTGATATTGGCCCACTCCTGGACCTTGTTATCGAGGACCACAGCCAGCGTGTCGCCGACGTGCGCGGAGGTGAAGTTGTAGAAGCGTTGGCCGCCCTCCCCGGTCAGCGTGAAACTCACGCTGGGCTGCCCATTCTGATCACGGCCGGGTTCAGCGTCACGCAGGTCCTTGCCGCTTACCGCAGATACGCGGGAAACCAGGTACCAAACCTCACCCTCGCCCTCACCCTCGGTCTGCCTCCCAGGCATGCTGTGTCCAGGCACGAGCATGGCATCGGGGGGGAGAACACCGACCGGGGTTTGGGCCTGCAACGCCGCCTGCTCGCTCGAGTAAGGGCCGCCGATTCCCTGCTTGAACTCGAGCATGGCGGTGTTCTGCATGATGTCTTTTACGCGCCCCGGATCATCGACACCGGGCAGCTGCACGAGAATCTGATACTGGCCCAGACCGTGGGGAGCGACCACAGGCTCGCTTACTCCTAGCTGGTCAATGCGATTGCGGATGGTCTCAATAGCCTGCGTCACCGCTTTGTTCTTCAGCTCCGACAGGCTCTGCGGCCGCATCGACAGGGTCCAGGAATTCTCCATTCCCCCAGTAATGTCGTACTCGGGCAGGTGATCCTGCACAATGTTCAGCAAGTCCGTGCGCGAACTGGGCTGCACGCCTTTGATAACGATCTGATCGGGATTGTTCTGCTGGTCGGGCTGAGTGATATCGGTGTAGTCGATCTTGTGGTTGCGCATCTGCTGCTTCAGAATTTCCATCGCATTCTGCGCATCCACGTTAACTGCGTCGTTGACCTGCACCTGGAGAATCAGGTGAGTTCCGCCGCGCAAATCGAGGCCGAGGTGAATCCGCTGGCCCATAGCCGCGAGCAGTCCCTGGTCGGACAGGTTTGTGGGAAGGCCGAAGATCCCGAACAGGAAGGCCAGCACCGTAAGGACAATGGATATCAGTTTCCAGATAAGCTCCTTCGGCGGTTTCGAGACCTTAATGCCCCAGCCCGCGAGACAGAAGGTCAGCGCCAGCGTGACAGTGAGCAGACGATGGAGAAGAAGGTAGCTCGTAATCATAAAACTTAGTTCCCGGCTCTCGCGTCTCTGGCGAGCCAGAGCACCTTGGCGGCCAGCCCCTTTAATGACTTACGACTCATTTTCCTTTCACCTCTTCTTCGGTCGTCGTCACCGTTACCACCGACGCCTTGGTCACTTCCAGCCGCAGGTTATCGGGTGGAACGCGCAGATGAATGGCGTCATCTTTTAGGGCGATGATCGTGCCCCGCAGACCACCGCTGGTGGTGACCTTATCTCCTGTCTTGAGCTGATTCAGCATGCCCTGCCATTTCTTTTGGCGGCGCTGCTGGGAATAGAACATGTAAAAGACAAGAAGAAGCAGAGGGAGGAAAAGGAACAGCCCCGGCAGACCTGCTCCGCCTCCGGTTTGTAGAGCCAAGCACAAGGGCATGTTCATGAGACCGATCACAATGGATGCGTCCGCGAAAAACCGCCCGCGTCACGAGAGCTGTCATTTCACCACGGGGTTTGGATCGACTCCGGCCGGGTTTCTTCAGCTTCAGGTTGAATCCGGGGAGGTCTGCGGTTTCGGTCGCGATCAGACACTAGAGAGAAGACCGCACTTCCCCAAGTGAGATAGAATGCCGCAGCCGCCGCATAGTGTCAAGGTAGAAACTCAAGTTGTGGATCGTGTTCAGGACCTGGGCCAGCATTTCATTAGAAGCATAAAGATGCCGCAAGTAAGCGCGCGAATAGCGTTGGCACACCCGGCAGGCGCAGTTGGAGTCGAGCGGGCGTTCGTCCTGAGCATAGCGCGCCTGCTTGATTGAGACCTTGTCTTCAGACGTGAACAGCAACCCATGCCGCGCCGCTCTTGTGGGCAACACACAATCCATCATGTCAACGCCGAGGCTCGCGTATTCGACGATTTCTTCCGGTGTGCCAACTCCCATCAAGTAACGAGGCTTATCTTTAGGGAGATGTTCCAGCGTGGATTCGACAATTTCGCGCGTTAGGGCGCGCGGCTCGCCCACGCTCAGCCCGCCAATGGCATAGCCGGCAAAGCCGATTTCGATCGTCCGTTCGGCGGATTCCTTCCTCAGTTGACGATCCATGCCGCCTTGGACGATGCCGAAGAGCAGTTGGCAGTTGCCAGTTGCCAGTTGCCATTTGTGAGTCTGGCTGCCGTCGGCACCACCAGAATGTGGGTGCCCCATCCTAGCCGCGTTCTTTGAGGCTAAGATGGGGACCTTCGACTGCCTGCTCCACGCAACTTCATTCTTGTGATCTTCAAAATGCTTCTCACTACGCTCCGCCCAGCGCAGGGTCAATTCCATCGAATCTCGCACGCGCTCGCGGTCCGCGGGATACTCCGTGCACTCGTCAAACGCCATAATGATGTCGGCGCCCAGCCCGATCTGTGCTTCAATCGCGCTTTCGGGGCTGAAAAAATGCGCCGAGCCGTCCAAATGCGAGCGAAACGTAACGCCTTCCTCGGTCACTTTGCGCAGTTCGTTCAGGCTGAAGACCTGAAACCCGCCGGAATCTGTGAGGATGGCCCACGGCCACGCCATAAACCCGTGCAGTCCGCCCATGCGCCGGATAGTTTCCACTCCCGGCCGCAAGTAAAGGTGATAGGTGTTCGCGAGAATGATCTGCGCGCCCAATTCTTCCAGCGTTTCCTGGGGCACTCCTTTGACTGAGGCGACCGTGCCCACCGGCATGAACACTGGAGTTTCGATTTCACCGTGCGGAGTATACAGACGCCCGGCGCGGGCCTTGCCGCTGGTCTTTTCGATTTGGAATGGGTGGGACACTCTCTGGGATTGTAGCAATGCGGAGCCGTCAGCACTCAGCTGCCAGCGCTCAGCCCTTTCGGCTGCATTGCGTCAATTCGCGAACTCAACTTCTGATGAGTCATCCCGAAGGCCCGCGCTTTCTGGTAGACCCCCGGCTTGAGCCGGGGGCGGCGGAGCCGCGGGCCGAGGGATCTGGCGCGACGCGAAGCGGAACCGATTCAGACTCTGAGAGAACTCTTTCGTCCCTAATGCGTCAATCGCAAATTCGTCACTCGCAAATCTCGACGATCTCTCCTCGAACTTCTCCGCGTTTGATGACCAGTTTCCCCACCGTCACCGGCAATTTGAACCGCTGCGGTCCTGCGCTGCCAGGATTGAAATAGAGCACGCCGCCGCGCCTCTCCTGCATGCACCGGTGGCTATGGCCAAAGATCACCACGCTGAATCCGGCGGCTTCAGGCTTCAGATCGAGACGTGTCAGATTATGCAGCACATAGATCGAGATGCCGCCCATCTCGACGACTTCGATGTCTGCGAGTTTGCGCGCCCACGCGGCCTTGTCAATGTTGCCGCGAACGGCCGTCACCGGCGCGATCGCGCGCAGTCCATCGAGAATCTCGGGCGCGCCTACGTCGCCCGCGTGAATGATGTGCTGCGACCCGCGCAAGGCTTCCAGTGCTTCGGCACGAAGCAGGCCGTGGGTATCGGAAATGACGCCAATGATGATGAAATCCTCAGGCGTAGAGTGTCCAAGCGACGGATTGCAGAATGAAGAATCCAGATTGCAAGAATTACTTTCCGGCCAAACGCTCTCGCTAATTCTGCATTCTAAAATCTGATTTCTGCAATTCTACTTTTTCATTTTCTCGAGGAACTTACCCATGCTGACCACCGCTCGCCCGACCGTGCCCCGGCCAACCTCATTCTTTTCATCGCGCGCCGTAACCCGCAAGGTATAGAAGCGTCCATCGAAGGACTCAAGGACGGCTTCGGCTCTGATCCGCGATCCGATGCCACTGGCAGCGCGATGCTCAATGTTGATCGACGTTCCCACTGTAATCTCATCGCCTTCGCAGTAGGGCTGCAGGGCATGAAAGGCAGCCGTCTCCATCAGGCGGATCATATCGGGCGTTGAATACACGGGCGGCAGCTCGGGATGATGCGCCGTCAGCGTGTGCCTGAATTCAACGGTTTCTTCGGCTACGGCGCGCGCACCGATGGGAATGTCCTTCGCCAAAACTGCCTCCCCGACAAGCTACCCTTGGACCTCTGACCAACCTCATTAACTATACGGAGCTGCAACCGGACTTCGGTAGTGGCAGGAATCCGCACAGCTCCTGGGTTGCTAGAATGAAAGTGGGGATGCTGCCGCGGGTTGGGGCGGGTCGGATGGGCCTGAAGCGACGTCGATGCGAAGTCCTGAGCGAAACGAATGGTTTCCCAGGCGAGAGTTTCACATAGTGCAGTTTACCGAACAATTCGACATCGTCGTGGTCGGCACCGCCATGCAGGTTGCGAGGTTGAGGCGCTTGCGGAGCGTCTGAGCCGCGCGCCGAAATCCCGAGTGCAGCGAGGGACCTAGCCGAGCCTGAAGATGGTTTTCACTGAGAGTTTCGATGTCGTCGTGGTCGGCGCCGGCCATGCCGGTTGCGAGGCCGCGATGGCCGCAGCGCGCATGGGATTGAAGACGGCGCTCTACACGCTCAATGTCGACCTGATTGCGCAGATGTCGTGCAACCCGGCCGTGGGCGGCATTGCCAAGGGGCATCTGGTCCGCGAAGTGGACGCACTCGGCGGCATCATGGGCGAAGTCACCGACGCGGTCGGCATCCAGTTCCGTCTGCTGAATACCTCGCGCGGGCCGGCGGTGTGGTCGCCGCGCGCCCAGTGCGACAAGCAAGCTTATCGCCTCAAGATCCGCGAGATACTGGAGTCGCAACCCAACCTGAAGATCAAGCAGGCGGAAGTGGCGGATTTGATCGTTGAAGGCAGCCGTCAGCCCTCAGCCCTCAGCGCTCAGCAAGACCGGGAAGGGCGCGACTTCAGTCGTGCCGATGAAACTTCTATTGAAAATGCGGCTTTAGCCGCTGAGGAAACCAACGACCACCGCCGTGTTCTCGGCATCAAGCTCCGCGACGGCCGCACGGTCGGCGCGCAGGCGGTCATCATCACGACGGGGACTTTCCTCAATGGTTTGATTCATTGCGGAGAACAGCAGTATCCTGCCGGACGCTCGGGCGAACCACCGGCCGTGCTGCTCGGCGAAGCTCTAAAGAAGCTGGGCCTGCGCGGCTGCCGACTCAAGACCGGCACGCCGCCGCGCCTCGACGGACGCACCATCGACTGGTCGCGCTTTGCGGTGCAGCCAGGCGACGACGATCCAACTCCGTTCAGCTTCCGCACGCGGCGCGTCGCCCATCACGATTCGCAGGTGCCTTGCTACATTGCCTGGACCACTGAAGAAACGCACCGCATCATTCGCGAAAACGTGCACCGCTCGCCGATGTACAGCGGCCAGATCCAGTCCATCGGCCCGCGCTACTGTCTGTCAATCGAAGATAAGATCGTGAAGTTTCCTGACAAAACGACGCATCAGCTCTTTCTCGAGCCGGAAGGCCTCAATACGCACGAGATTTACGTCAACGGCATGAGCACATCGCTGCCGGTGGACGTGCAATTGGCGATTTTGAAGTCCATTCCAGGCCTTGACGGCGCGGAAATGATGCGCCCCGGCTACGCGATCGAATACGACTCGATCGATCCTACCGAACTGGAGCGCACGCTTGAGATCCGGAAAATCACCGGCCTGTTTCTCGCTGGCCAGATCAACGGAACTTCCGGCTATGAGGAAGCGGCCTGCCAGGGAATCATGGCGGGCGTCAACGCGGCGCTGAAAGTGAAGCAGCAACCGCCGCTGATTCTCGACCGCACGGAAGCTTACACTGCGATCCTCATTGACGACCTCATCTCCAAAGGCACCAACGAACCCTACCGGATGTTTACGTCACGCGCCGAGTTCCGCTTGCATTTACGCATTGACAACGCCGACCGCCGGCTCACTCCGCATGGCCGCCGCGTGGCTTTGATCTCGGACCAAGCCTGGGCGCATTTTCAGGCGAAGCAGAATCGGCTGAAGAAGATGAAGCGCGTGCTCGAAGACACCCGCCTGACGCGTGAAATGCTGGATGCCGTAGTGGCAAACCACAGGGATGCCCGTGTGCACGATAAAGATTGTCATCCCGAGCGGAGCGAGGCGCAGCCGTACGCAGTCGAGGGACCCTTCGACAGGCTCAGGGGTGGCTCTGGTGCCCTCCAGTCCTCGGTAGGTCAAACGATTGCTCAACTCCTGAAGCGCCCTGAAGTCACGGTCGAGCTATTGGTTCCAGTTCTGCGAGAGCTCGTGCCAGAATTCTTTGCCAGACCTTCCTCTGTGCCCCCTGTGTCCTCAGTGGTGAAGCTTTGCTCCGAAATCCGTAACGAACTCAAGTCCATCGAAACGGAAATAAAGTATGAAGGCTACCTGCTACAGCAGCAGCGTGCGATTGAACGGCTGAAAAAGGCTGAGCAGCATGCCATTCCCGACTGGTTTGACTATCGCTCGGTCAGCGGCCTGTCGCGCGAGGTGCAAGAAAAGCTGACGAAGATTCAGCCGCGCACCCTGGGCCAGGCTTCGCGCATTCCCGGAGTAACTCCGGCGGCGGTTTCTCTGGTGAATGTGTATATCGAGATTCAGGCGCGGCGTCGGGAACAGGCTGCAGCGCTCTAGCAGGCGCTTGCGACTCAATCCGCTTCCGATTTCAAGGCGTTTGCCACTTGGCGCTCATTGCTCATTGCTCGCTCCCAGCTACAATGTCCTCAGCATGATTGCCCACTTGCGCGGAAAGCTGCTGGCCAAGCACCCCAACCAGGCCGTCGTCGAAACGGGCGGCGTCGGCTACGACGTAACCATCAGCGTGCCTACGTTTTCCGACCTGCCGGCGGTCGGCGCAGAAGTTGCGCTTCACATCCATACTCACGTGCGCGAAGACGCGATTGCACTCTACGGATTCCTGCGTCTTGCCGAAAAAGCGTTATTTGAAAAGCTGATCACGGTCAGCGGCATCGGACCGACGCTGGCGATCAAAATTCTTAGCGGCATGGCCGCCGACGAGATGGTCGGTGCGATCAGGGGCAACGACGTGGCCCGGCTCACTCGCATCCCCGGCATTGGCCGCAAGACCGCCGAGCGCATGGTGCTTGAGTTGCGCGACAAGCTGCCGGAACCTACCACAGCCACAACCCCCGCGAGTCCCGTGATGAATGCGACCGAAGAAGATGTGCTATCCGCGCTGGTGAATCTTGGATATCAGCGGGCCGCAGCGGAGAAGGCACTCGCGGTAGTGACAAAGAACGGCAAAGGCGGATCGTTCGACGCGCTGTTCCGCGAAGCCCTGGCGGCTTTGTCGAAGTAAGTGCGCCCGCTCGTTTTTGCTGGACAAAACGGAGGGGCGGGCGCACACTCCGCCCATGCAAACCCTCGGTTTATCCGATTCGACAACCCGCACCGAAAGCCGCCTCAAAAGCCTCTTTTGGCCATCCATCCAAAGCGGCGCTGATGTTGACTATCTCGCTGTGCAGGGCTTCTGGGTATGCACGGCCGTTGGCATCATGTCGCTCGCATTCCTGGCGCTGGCGCGCCAGCCCATCACTGGCATACTGGTTTTTCTTTTGTTTCATTTTGGCGGGGTTGGAGTGCGCGAGCACAATCCGTTCGCGGCGGCGATGGTGTTGACCTATTTTGTCCTTGATACAGTGGCATCAGGAGTTGGAGTTGTGAAAATCATTGCTATCGCGCTGCTGGTGTCGAATCTTCGCGCCACTTGGATCGCCGACCGTTGGAGGCCGGAATCCGAAGAAGCTGCTTTGCCACCGCGAATGGGAGAAACTTTCTCCGACAAACTCTCTGATAAGTGGCCTGCTTTTATCTGGCCCAAGGTGAAGTGGCTGTACTACATCTTCTCCTTCGCCTTGCTTGCGCTCGCAGTCGCTGGGCTCATCGTCATGTGGATTCGTGGTGGCCGCTTGTAACCGAAATAGCGTCACTTCCCGACGCAGAATGTGCTGAAGATCAAGTTCAGGATGTCGTCGGTCGTGGTCGCTCCCGTGATTCCGTCCAGCGGACGCAGCGCGTTGTAGAGATCAAGCAACAGCATCTCGTGTGGAACCTTTGCCTCCACTGCGTTCCTTGCGGCGCCCAGAGCAGCCAGAGAATCCTTGATAAGGCCTTGATGGCGAACGTTGGTGAGAAATCCGGCTTCGGCTTGCACTCCTGTTTCTCCTCCAACATGACGCAGAATCTCCTCGCGTAGTTCCGCGATGCCTTCACCGGTCAAAGCAGATGTAGAGACAGAAACTTGGGTGCCCCATTTCTCGCCGCTTTTGCGAGAAGTGGGTATGTTGCCCGCCTTCAGATCACATTTGTTTTCCACCACGATCGCGGCGCGCTGCATCGCCTGCGCGACCAGTTCTTCATCCTCTCTCGTAACCGGCTGCGACGCGTCCATCACCACCAGCACCAAATCTGCGTCGGCGAGCGCTTCCATGGATTTCTGAATGCCGATGGACTCGGCTTCGTCGAGCGCCTGGCGAATGCCGGCGGTGTCGACAAGCTTGACCGGAATGCCGCCGATAGCCACGGTTTCGCTGACCAGGTCGCGCGTCGTGCCAGGAGTGGCGGTGACGATGGCGCGCTCCCGCTCGACCAGCCGGTTGAACAGGCTCGACTTGCCCACGTTCGGACGTCCGACGATCGCCAGCGTCAACCCTTCGTGCACGATCTTGCCGTAAGCGAAGCTGGCAGCGAGCTGTTCGAGCGGTACGCGTACGTCTGCGATGTGTCCGAGAATTGTCGCGTCGGGCAGCACGGAAACGTCGTCTTCGGCGAAGTCAATGCCCGCTTCGAGCAACGCGATCAACTGGACCAGCATGTGCTTGATCGGCTGCAAGCGCCGCGAGAGTGCGCCTTCCAGCTGCTGCGCAGCCACTTTCGCTTGATACAGCGTTTGAGACTCAATCAGATCGCGAACCGCCTCAGCCTGGGTCAGATCGATGCGCCCGTTGAGAAACGCCCGCATGGTGAACTCGCCGGGTTCGGCCAGCCGCGCCCCGGCGGCTACGCAAAGTTCGACAATGTGCCGCAGTACAACCGGAGAGCCGTGCGCGGAAATCTCAACGACATCGTCGCTGGTATAGGAATGAGGCTTCGCGAAGTAGGTGACGACTACTTCGTCGATCCTTTGTGGCGACGCTGCCGAGAGAAGATCGGCCGGACAGCCGGGGGCGGCTGTCCCCACATAACCATTGGTCGCCGGGTGCCCCATTTCTCGCGCGTTCTGTGCGCGAGAAGTGGGGGTTTTCGCTGTCCTTGCTGACACGTCTGGCTCAACCAATTCCCCGAACGCCGCAGTTCCCGGCTCCAGTTCATGCTTGAGCCGCAGCATCGGCGCAGCAATCTGGCGCGCATCCGGCCCAGACAGCCGCACCACGCCGATGCCTCCGCGCCCAAGCGGCGTGGCAACGGCGACGATGGTGTCGTCAAGGTTCACGGAAGGATTGTAACGGTTGCACTAGACGCAAATTGACCAGACTTTACGTTTCTTGACCGCGTTCCGGCCTATCATGGAGGTTGACGATACAAGGTTGCTTCCACATATCGCCCGTTGCTAGGAGGACAATTATGAAAGCAGCTCTCGTCATGATTTTCTTCGCGGCTTCCGCGTTTGGCCAGGAAATCCCGGTCGCCGCCGCCGAATCCGCATGCGGCCCTGCTGACACTCAGTTCACTATAAAGACCACCGATGGTTTGCAGTCGTTGCGGCAACCGGAACCGGGCAAAGCTCTGGTCTACGTCATTGAAGACCAGAAAATGAGCTACCTTCACAGCGTTACCTCCAGAGTCGGACTTGATGGCGCATGGGTGGGGGCGAACCGCGGCAACTCGTATTTGTTTTTCTCGGTTGATCCCGGCGAGCATCACCTGTGTACAGATTGGGTTTCAGATTTTGTGGCTGGGGGCCGCGTTGTTGCTTTGGCTCCATTAACCGCTGAGGCCGGCAAGACTTACTACTTCCGAGCGAGGACCATTGCCGGTGCATCATCCTTGGGCGAAAAACTACGGGAAAATGGCGCCTCCATCGATCTAGACCCCGTGAACAGCGACGAAGGCAAGCTCCTGGTTGCGTCTTCCGCGCTTAGCGTTTCGCATCCGAAGAAGTAGAGGAATCGCTGATCGGAATCCTTTTGAAGGACTAAGAGCAGAGCTTGTCTGTCGCTGGCGAACTGTGCATATCCACCGGATAGGCTTTGGATGTGAGTCATTTGCGTCTGCAAAACCATCCGCCTGCTGGCAAAGTTCACCTTGCCACCACCTTCTCAATCTCCGCCCGCAATTCGCCGTAGGGCAGCGCGCCCGGATGGTACCAAGCCACCTTGCCCGCGCGATCGAGCAGCACCAAGGTCGGCGTCGTGGAAGCCCCGTAGATATCGAAGTTGTACTTGCTGATAGGCACGGGCATGTCGAGCAGTCCGGAATAGAAGCGGTGCCGAACGGCGTCGATGTACATCAGTTCGTCGCTGGGCGCGGCGTGCTCGATCTGAGCGGTGTAGCCGTAAAGGCGCGTCGGACCGATCACGGTCAGCCCATCAGCGGCGAATTCTGAACGCAGCCGCGTGATGATGGGCGCTTCGGCCTTGCAGTCTCCGCACCAATGCGCCCAGAAAAACAACAAAACGGGCGAGCCTTTGAGCTGGGCCAGCGGCGGCAACTTTGCTCCCAGCGTTTGATCAGACTTGAGCGCCGGCGCAGGCTTCCCTTGCAGCGACAGCAGATTCAGATTCTTCTGCAGGCGGTCGTGAATAGATGTATTTCCATACGTCCGCAATGCGGCCTGTAATAGAGCGATGGCTTGCGTTCGCTGCCCGCGCGCGGCCAGCACCTGCGACAGCACTTCCAGCGCCGCTCCGAGAGCGACGGGCAAATGCTCATCAGCATCGAGCGAACGCTGCTTCAGTTGATCGATCGCCATGGCTTTGGTCTGTGTGGCGTAACTCGAAGCCTGATCATACTTCTGCTGATTCAAAGCCGCGCGTCCCAGCCAGGAATAGGCCTCGACGTACTCCGCGGTCACGCCACGCTGGCTGCGATACGAGTCCAGTTCTGACTCTGCTGCCGGAAAGTTGTTGTGGGCCAGGGCGAGACGCACATCGTCCACAATTCCTGCCCAGGCCGAGGTAGTAAGGGCCACGAAAGCTAGCACAATCCGCAAGCGCATGTTTCAAGGATGATTCTTTTTCCAGAAAGATGGCAAATCGGAGCCCATTTCAGATCGCAGATTTCTAGAGTGCGGAATTCTCGTGGCTTGTGGCGGGAGCGTGAGTTGAATTTGAAAATCTGCAATCGACAATCTGAGATCCAGCGATCTTCAACTCCCCAGAACGGCGACAACCTCCATCCTGTCAGCAACTTAGGAGCAGTTTCTAACGGGGCATGTAGCATTTTCAGGGCACTTCACATATAATAAACTTGCGTTTGATCTTTAGAGTTCCTTCGCAGTATCCAGTATCTCCGCTTAACCCAGCGTGTGACCTGCCTGCAGAAGACCCGAAAGTTTCAGCGCTACATCAAGAAGAAAAGGAAAAGTGCAACAACATGGAAACAGGAACAGTGAAGTGGTTTAACGACGCGAAGGGGTACGGATTCATCAGCCGCCAGAATGGCGAGGATGTGTTCGTGCATTTCTCGGCCATCCAGGCGAGCGGTTTCCGCAGCCTCCAGGAAGGTCAGCAAGTGCAGTTTGACGTGGTCAAAGGCCCCAAGGGCTGGCAGGCAGAGAACGTCAAGTCTGTCTAAACCGCTTCACCAGCACAATCCGAAAAGGGCGGCCAGAAATGGCCGCCCTTTGTGTTTGTGGCTTCATTCCGTACACTGCGCAAACAGGGCTTGTGGACTGGGAAATCACGAAGTGAGAGCCCGCCGATTTGACCCCGCCCCACCTTCGCAGTACTTTGGTTTATTCTGTGCACCCGGCCGTACCGACCCAGGGGGCGTAGGTGATCCGACCACGGGGAGTTACCTGTCTGTTGGCATGTTTGGTTGTCTGTCTATCTACGGTGCGGGGACAAGTCCCCGAAAGCACATATCAAGAACTGCACTGGCGCATGATTGGCCCGTTTCGCGGCGGCCGCACCCGCGCCGCAACGGGCGTTGCCAGCCAGCCCAACGTCTTTTACTTGGGCGCGGTCAACGGCGGCGTCTGGAAGAGCGATGACTACGGCCGCACCTGGAACCCCATCTTCGATGACGAACCCACGCAGTCCATTGGCGCGATCGCCGTGGCTCCCTCCGATCCCAACATCGTCTATGTTGGCAGCGGTGAAGGACTGCATCGCCCCGATCTTTCCATCGGCAACGGAATCTACAAGTCCACCGACGCCGGAGCGACCTGGACTCATCTGGGCATCGTTGACAGTCAGCAGATTCCCGCACTCGCCGTCGATCCTCGCGACCCAAGACGGGTTTTTGCTGCCGTGCTGGGACATCCCTATGGGCCGAGCGAGGAGCGCGGAATCTACCGCTCGACCGACGGCGGGCAGACGTGGCGGAACGTCCTCTTCAAGGACGAGAACACTGGCGGCTCCGACGTACAGATCGATCCCTCGAACCCCGACGTCGTTTACGCCTCAATGTGGGAAGCCCGGGAAGGCCCGTGGGAGGACAACAACGACTTCAACGGAACAGGCGGAGGATTGTTCAAGTCCGTTGACGGTGGCAATACGTGGCGTGCCCTGACCCGCGGCCTGCCCAACGATCTCGCCCAGATCTATGTCGCCATTGCGCCCAGCGATCCGCGCCGCCTCTACGCCACGGTTGGAGCTGCTTCTGGAAAACTCGGCTTCTACCGTTCCGATGATGCCGGGGAGAACTGGACGCAAATCACAACTGATCCCCGTCCCTCAACCCGCATTGGCGGCGACGGCGATCTTGCGATCCCAAAGGTGGATCCGAAAAACCCAGATCTCGTCTATGTGGCCAGCATTGTCGCTTTCCGCTCCACCGACGAGGGAAAAACCTGGTCGAGCTTCCGCGGCGCGCCCGGAGGCGACGATTACCAGAACCTGTGGCTCAATCCCAACAACGGCGACATCATTCTTCTGGTCAGCGATCAGGGTGCCGTCGTCACTGTCAACCGCGGCGTGACGTGGAGTTCCTGGTACAACCAACCGACGGCACAGCTTTATCACGCGACCGCCACCAACACGTTTCCTTACCGCGTTTGCGCTGCCCAGCAGGAAAGCGGCTCGGTCTGCATTTCCACGCGCGGCAACGATGGGGCGATCACTTTCCGCGAGTGGCATCCGGTCGGGGTGATCGAGTACGGCTACGTGGCGCCCGACCCGCTCGACGACGACCTCATCTACGGCGCCGGACGAAACGAGGTCTCCAAGTATCACTGGTCCACTGGTCAGACGCAGAACGTCACTCCCATTCCGCTGCAAGGCGACAAATACCGCGCCGACCGCACCGAGCCGCTAATGTTCTCGCCGGTTGATCCTCACACGCTTTATTACGCCGCGAATGTGCTTTTCAAGACCACCGACGGCGGCGATTCCTGGCAGATCATGAGCCCCGATCTGACGCGGGAAAGCCCCGGCGCGCCAGCCAGCGTCGGCACAGAGATGCCAAAGAATGCCGACAAGCAGCGCGGTGTCATCTACGCGCTGGCGCCATCCTTCAAATCGGTCAACTCTCTATGGGCTGGTACGGATGACGGCTTGATCTGGCTCACTCGCGACGGCGGCCAGAATTGGGCCAACATCACGCCGAAAGAGCTGACTCCATGGAGCAAGCTCACGCAAATCTCGGCCTCGAACTTCGATGAAGAGACCGCCTACGCCTCGGTTAGCCGCTTCCGCATCGACGACACACGTCCTTACATCTATCGCACACACGATGGCGGGAAGAGCTGGAAGCTGATCACCGCCGGTCTCCCTGAGTTCGGCCCGGTGGATACCGTGCGCGAAGATCCCGTTCGCAAGGGTCTGCTTTTTGCCGGCACGGAGAATTCAGTATGGGTCTCCTTCGACGACGGCGATCACTGGCAGTCACTGCAACTCAACCTGCCCCACACCTCGATGCGCGATCTCTGGATTCACGAGAACGATTTGATCGTTGCCACACACGGCCGCGGCTTCTGGATCCTTGATAACATTTCTCCCCTGCGCGACGCCTCGGCCGAACTGGCGAAATCGGTTCACCTGTTCACTCCGCCGCCTGCCTACCGCGTGCAACGCGACACGAACACCGATACGCCGCTTCCAGCCGACGAACCGGCCGCGGCCAATCCGCCTGATGGCGCGATCATTGATTACTACTTGCCCGTGGCCGCAACTTCGGTCACCGTGGAACTCCTTGACGGTCAAGATATGGTGGTCCGGCGCTTCTCCAGTGAGGACAAGCCTGAGCCCAGTGAGGAAAAACTTCAGATGCAGCGTACCCCGCGCTATTGGCTCGCCAAGCCGAGGCAACTCTCGACCGCTCGCGGGATGCACCGGTGGGTCTGGGACCTGCACTATTCCGCGCCAAGGGCGGTGCACCACGAGTATCCGATCGCGGCGATTCCTCACGACACACCGGGTTATCCTCTCGGTCCCACGGTTCTGCCCGGGAACTACATTGTCCGGCTTACAGTCGACGGAAAGTCCTTTACTGCTCCGCTCACTGTCAAGATGGACCCTCGCGTCAAAACTCCGGCTGTGGGTCTCGAAAAGAAGTTTGCCACGGAAACGCGCTTGGCCTCGCTTTTGAGCGAGTCCTCATTGGCCGTGCTTCAGGCTGAGTCGATCCGGGAACAAATCGAGAAGCTGAATGACCAGGCCAACGTTCCAAAGGACGCGCTCGATTTATTCCGGAAGAAACTGTCTGCTCTGCTTGAGGCCCCGGGAGGATTCCTCATTGAGCCATTTAACGAGATCACCCTTGGCCGGCTCAACGAAGAGGTTGGTACGTTGTACCAACAAGTGTGGCAGGCCGATGCCGAGCCCACGTCTTCTCAGATGGAAGCGCTAGCGGCGACTGAGCGCGACGCTGGAGACGTCCTAACGCGCTGGAATGAATTCAAGAGCTCGGACGTGTCGGCCTTCAATCGTGTGCTGCGCGACGCCAAGGCTCCTGAGATTGTTCGCGAGTCAGAACCACACCCACAGGGATTGCAAGAAAACGAAGAATAGGCCGCACGAACGAGTTCTATAAGTCGCGAACAGCCTTCTCAAGCTGGCTCGCAGTCTCTTCTGGCTTTGCAGTGGGCTCAAACCGCGTCGGTTTCCCGATGCGCACACAAATCCGCCAGGGTGCGGCAAATTTCTTGCCTGCAGCCTTCAATTCGAAAAGGCCGTCAATCCGCAGCGGCAGAACAGGAATCCCCAGATTCGCCGCCAGCAGCCCGATCCCGAAGCGAAACGGAAGCAGCTTGCCGTCCTGCGTGTGCCGTCCTTCTGGAAAGACCAGCACGCTGTAGCCGCGATCCACAGCCTCTCCGGCGTAAGCAAAACTCCGGCGGAACCCTGCCTCGCGCGGCAGAGGGAAAAGGTTCAAGAGCGAAACTCCCAGAGCCCACTGCACGCGGTCGTAAGTGCGGAGAAAAAATCCTTTCTCTGGCGGTGGCATTCGCAGCGCTTCGAGTGCCTCTCCTCCTGTTGCAATGGCCAGCCGATGCCGAAATCGTGCAGGCAGGGCCGTAAGAACGAATCCGGGATCCACGTCGCCAATATGATTGCATATCACCAGCAGCGGCCCTCCGACTCCGCGCAGATGCTGGCGACCCTCGATTCGTGGCCAGCCCAGCAGCAGAATCGCAAGCCGCATCAAAAGGTAATGTGCGAGCAACCGCAGCCAAGTTACGGGCCAGCGCAAAGTCCAGCTCGGATAGTGATACGCGCCGCTCGTCGCCGATTCCCTACGCAGCATGCGCTCCAGATCACCCACTGTCTGCACCGTGCTGAAGCGAGTCTCGCTGAGGTCAACCTGATAGCGGTCTTCCACAGCGCTGAGGAGTTCGACGCGATCGAGAGAACTCAGCCCGAGATCGGAATCCAGGTTCGCGTTGTCAGCCAGACTTCTCATAGAACGAGCCGAGACCTTGGCGATCAACTCGGCTAATGATCGGTTCGGCAATTCATTTACGCGCGCTGTTCGCTCCCCTATTTGTGCCTGCGCGGCCTCACGGATCACATTGCGCCGAGGTTTCTGAGTATTCGTGCGCGGAAAATCTTCCTGCGGCCACTCCATCCACATCCGCATGCGCTGGTACTCCGCCAAAGACTCGTTTGCGCGACCGACCACCGCTTCCGCTTCGGCTCCTTCGCGCAGAATCACAACCGCGCAAGGCTCCGCGTTCCCGCCGCGCGCAATTTCCACCACCACGCAGTCCTTCACTTCCGGCTGGCGGCGCAGGGCCGATTCCAAGTCCTCCGGATAAACATTCGTTCCTCCCGGCGTAACGATCACTTCTTTCTTGCGCCCCTTGAAATACAGGTTCCCCGCGGCGTCGAGGGCGCCAATGTCGCCGGTGCGATACCAGCCTTGCTCATCGGCGACGTTTTCCGCGCCATGTCCACTCCAATAGCCGCGTGCCACTCCTCCGCCACGCACCAGAATCTCGCCGTCCTCGGCGAGCTTCACTTCGCGCCCCGGCAGCACTTTCCCAATCGATCCCTTTCCCAGCCGAAACGGATGATTCACGCTGATGAGCGAGGTCGTTTCTGTCAGTCCGTAGCCCTGGATCACGGCATATCCCAGGCGTCCCCAGAACTCTTCGATCTCGCTATCCAGAGCCGCTCCGCCGGAAATGAACGCCCAGAATTTCCACCCGAATTGCCGCCGGATGGCCCAAAACGTCCACCATCGCCACAGAAAGTGCTGCTCCTTTGCGGCAGCGAAACGTCGCCGGAACGATTCCAACTTGCCCCCGTCTTCCAGATCGCGTTCGACCTTCTGTTTCAGCGACTGCAACACTCGCGGCACGCTCACCAACACCGAGACGCGCTCGCGCCGGATGGTGCTGACCACTTCGGAAGGCTTCAGTTCATTCTGGAAAATCACGGTTCCGCCGAGCAGAGGCGGCAGGAACATCCCTAGAAACTGCCCGAACACGTGGCTGAGCGGTAGAAGATTCAGGAATCGTAGCGGATGCACCAGCCACTCATATTTCAGATACCGGCGCATCTCCTGTTCCAGAGGAGCGATGTTCGCCAATACGTTTCCGTGGGTGATTACAACCCCCTTGGGCTCAGCCGTCGTGCCGGAAGTAAAAACAATCTGCAGAATGTCGTCGCGACCGAGCGGAACGCTGGGAGGCGCGGATGCAGCAGATGCGACCGCCTGCGACACATCTTCTAGCGTCAAAGTTGCAATAGAACCTCCGGCACCAACCCATTTCTGCACGTGCCGTCGCGAACCCACCAGCAACTTTGCCCCCGCTTGCTCGGCGACACGCGTGGCAAAGTCCGGGGCAGCTTCGTCGTCCATGGGAACCACAATCACGCCGCTCAGCGCGCAGCCGAAGAAAACTGCAATCCACTCGGCGCAGTTCTTTCCCCAGAGCATGACGCGGTCGCCTTTCGCGATCCCTCGCGCCTCCAGCTTGCGGGCAAAGCCCACGGCCATTTCCAGAACCTGCCCGTAAGTGAACGATTCGGTGCGATACCCGCGGCGCTGGCGGTACGCGCACTCGTGTTGGTGCTTCCGAAAATTGTGCAGAAAAAACTCTGCTAACGATTCGGCCATGGCAGGCGCTCGGGGCAAGAGCCGAAGTCAAAAGTCGATTCCCTTCGCAGCTCAAGTGTAGTGGAACCGTTGGCCTTTAGCATGGACGCCAGTACAGTTTTCAGACCGCACCATTCGCCCGGTGGATGCTTTTTGCGCCGCAGTTGTGTACTCTAGCTTCCTCGCTATGGGCCGCTCAGGCTCAACTCGCTTCGGGAGGCGCCTCGTCCGGCTCGCATTCGCCCTCGCGCTCGCCTCCACGCTCGCAGCCTGCACGCGGCCTCCTAGCTCTGAGAATGCGCCGGCCACACCGCTCACTCCAAGCGCCAGTCGCGACCTCTCGCAGGACGAAGCCGCCGGCGGTCATACGCTGCGCAAGCACGTCGGCCGCAGCGACGCCGAGCTTCGCGAACGACTGGAGCATGAGCGTGACATTTCTGCCGCCTCCACCTGGAATGACCGCGCCAGCGCCGAAGCCGCCGTAGGCGCAGCCATCAGTGAGCAGAGCGGCAAAATCTCCCGCTGGCTGGCGCGCGACAGCCATCCCAACCTTGTTCTTGACTATGATGGCGATTCGTCGCATCCTTTCGGACGCACCTTGCGCCGGGGCGAGGACCGCGTTCAACCCTGCTCTCATGCTCTCATCGTGCTGAAGTGGGATGGCCCGAATGCCTACCACGTCCTGACGGCTTACCCGGAGTGCCGACCATGAGCGCTAATAGTTCTGCAAAGAAAACGCCGCCCGCGAAACCTCACACAACAAAACCAAATGCAACGCCTTTCTCGGCCGCCGAATTTCCAGCTCTGCGCGCTTTCCTGCGCGGCTATTTTCACCAGGACATGAAAGACGAATACGACTCCCCGGAAGACGCTGTGCGCGAGTTCTGCGAAGACGCCAGCCCGGACGAGCGCGCTGCAGTGGCGGAAAACTGGTCGCGATTCCTCGATCAAACCAAAAGCCAGCCGCTCGAAGCCATCAACCGCATTCTTACCGGCGCGCTGGGAAGTTCCCGCATTCTGACTGAGGACGATGTTCGCAGGATCACTGCCGTGTTGTCACGATCACGCACGGGGAAGTAACGCAGCGTGGGCGCGGCCGCAGGCTTCTGACAGCGCCGGCAAGACGAACGCGTTGCGCAGGCGTAGGTGTTCCAAGCTAACATTCTTTCCATCGGAGGACCATGCTGAGGAGTTCGCTGGTGATTGGAATTCTCGGATTGTGTGCGCTTGCTTCGTTTGGACAGGAGGCGCCGCAGCCGGCCCAGAAGCTTCCATTGGTGAAGTCCGGAGACATGCCGTTTTATCCTCAACTTCCTCGAATCGCACAAATCGAAGGTGAAGTGCACCTCCGGATCACCACCGACGGATTAGCGGTTGCCTCAGTCACAGTGGAGAGCGGACCGCCGATGCTCGCGAAGGCTGCTGAGGAGAACGTCAAGACGTGGAAGTTCGAGCCTCACAAGCCGACTTCGTTCCCGGTACTGTTCTCCTACCATCTGGACAAGGAAATGGTGACATACTCCTGCGACCCGGACATACCAGACGATGGAACGGTTGTGCTGAAACTTCCGCGGGAGGTGGACATTACATCGCATCTTCGAATTCGCGACTGCCATGATCCCAACGAAGGCCTTGATCTCTCCGAGCCCTTGCGCGTGTTCCTAGAGGTGTGTGAAGTCGACGGGGGACGAGTCCCGTGTAACAAGATGCGGATTCGGCTACATTCAGAGACCATCACGATTGAGCCAAAACGATTCAAACAGTCTGAGGAGGCACAAGGCTTTGTCGTGCCAAGAGAGTTGAGAGCCGACAAGAACTTTGACTTGACGATCGAGATGGGAGAAACGGTGTCTACGATCAAAGGGATCCACCCGAATTATCTGAAGGGGAATTGGCGGATCGGGATAGACCACGTTCCTTTTAAGGAGCACACGCCCGCAGTTTACCGTCTGCCCGACAGTATCCACTGCGTTGGGTTTGTCGAGATGCTGTGGACGGAACCAGGGGTGGTTTACTTGGGGCAGTGTAGCTAGGCAGGAGCGCTACTCCCGCCCTACTCCCAGCGCATCCGCCACGCGGTTGATGTAGTTGAACCAAGATGCGATTAGCGTGATCTGCAGAATTCCCCGGTCGTCGAACCCTGCTTTGCGTAGGCCCTCGATGTCATCCTTCCATACCTTGGTCGCGTCTTTAGTCAGCTTGACCACATAGTCCAGCATTACGCGCTCCTGGGCGGAGATCGGCGCGGTGGTGTAGTCCTTCTCGAGCGACTCTACCAGTGCCCTGTTCAGCGTCACCCTACGCAGAAACTCTGCGTGCGACTGGATTCAATACACGCACCGGTTGGTCACCGAGACCATGGTGGCAATCATCTCGTGCTGCCTGCGGCTAAGCGGCAGATCGGGTGACATGAGCGCGCCGAACGTCGAGAAAGCATGGTAAAGCGCGTCGGGAATCAGCGTGTGCGACCCCACGATCGACGACGCCCCCGACGGGTCGGGATGCACTGGCTCGGCATATTCCTTCGGATAAAGTTGCTGTTCGGCCTCGATAGCCTTGCGCAGTTTCTCGTCAGCCTCAGCGAGTGGAACGGTTTTGATCCAAGCCATGGGTGGTTTCCCCCTCCAGAACCACAACATTGATTGGAAACCCTATACCGTTGCAGGCCGCGGCTAAATAGTGAGTTTCTATTACGAAAGTTGTGACAAGCCTCGTTCATCGACAATCGTTGGGCACAACAGCCCGCGTTATGCCCAGCCCGTCGCGTGCCACAACGTGGGTGGCGTTCTGGGAAATGCAGTCCTCGTACGCAGTTGGTTTTCTGGTGTAGCCATACAGGCGTACATCATAGGGCCATCCGCGAACACCATAAAGGATGGTGAACTTCTGCCCAGGCGTCCAATACGCCTCTGTGTCAGTGTTATTCGAGCTTCGCAGGTCAATGCGCCAAGAAAATCGGCCAGAATCGAGCGGTGGATCTAGCGCGACTGGAATGGGCACGATTGGCAGAGATTCTGGTGAGAAACTGAGGTCAAGTGACCCGACGGGTCGATTGTGCCGAATCGTAATCAGTTTGGCATTCTTGCGGTCAGTTGTGCCTGGAAAGTAGACCCGTTCGTTCGCGCCATGCGCCTCAATTCGCAAGGCGAGCAGGTATTCACCGTCGGGGACGTTCCCGAAGTAAAAAGTGCCATCGGGTTGAATGTAATCGCTGCGGATGTCTTCCGTGCGCTCGTGCTGATCGATCAGTTTTAACGTCACATATCGGTCAATCCTAGCCGGAAGGCGCCCGGAAAAACTGTAATCTCTAAGAACAACGCCACTTTCAGGGCCACACATGCCTTCTGCGACAGGAATATCGCCCGAGGCAAGGTACTGATCCGGACCCAAGCGCGAGTCTGCAGTGTAGGTTCCGGGTGCCAGATGCTGCAATTCGTAGATCCCGTCTTTGTCGCTCCGGGTTGAGTAGCTTTTGCCATCTTGGTCGCGGAACGTCAATGAGAGGTTCGAGACAAAATGTCTATCGCGAGACTCATCTTTTGCGCCATAAACATGGCCGATTATCGTGCCTCCCGGACCGGCGCAGTGCGAGCCGTCTAGCGTGCGCAAGTCGACCTGTGCAGTCTTCAGCGGCTGAGTGCGGCTGCAAACAGCAACGCCGAGCACTCCGTAGCGCTCTCGCCGTCCCGAAACCAGGTAGTCTTGGCCTTCTTCCATCGCGATGTCGCACGGGTACGAGCCGTCAAGAACCACAACCTTTGGCCAGTACCAAGGCAAACCCCAGTAGCGCTCCTTAACAACTGCAAGCACCTGCGAGGAAAGTCGCTTGCCATCCCAGTTGTAGATTCTGCCCATCAATTGCACGACGTGGGCAGTGAACACAGCTCGCTCACGGTAATGCTCATTCGTCTTTTGGATTGGGGTATTGTTCGAACAGGAGCATCCAAAAGCAAAATTCGACGAGAAGAGCAAGAGCGCAGCGATCAGGACTCTGTGAGTTGCCGGCATGGTAGGGCCTAAGCCTAGAATTACGGACACCGTCTTTGCACGTCCTGCTCCCAAGCGTGCGCCGTATTCCAACAAAAATGAAGTTACTTTTGAGTATCTCCAGCGGTACGACCGGGCACAAGCGAAGAATCAGACGGCTCAACCAAGCGGTAAAATAGTTCAGAATTCTCAGATGGAGTCAGACTCGGTAACTCGAACTCGACTCGTAGCGCTCATTCTGAAAGCGGCCGCTCTGGCCGCGTTCCTGGCAACTCTGCTCTCAGCGCTGACGATCGAGTTGCTTACCGCAACTGCGACTCGGGGAGGCGATTCAGCACCCCGGGTGGGGGATGTTGCCAAGGCGACGGCGCTCTTGTGCGCGATCACTGTGGTGCCGTCTGGGTCATTTGGTTTTCTGGCGGGAGTTGCAGGCGGAGCGGTGCTCTACATGCGCCGAAAGCGTATCCGATCGGTCAGACGCTTTCTAACCGAGTCCGCGGCCGTAGGTCTCGTGCTGGGATGTCTGTTTCCGGTTTTCGACGCCGCCGTGAATGCTCTGTCTGTTAGGTCATATCGGTCGTGGCTTAATCCATTTGAGCTTATCTACTGTGTTCCTGTTGCCATTGCCAGCGCTCTGCTCTGCGCCCTGGTCCTTCGCAGGCACATGGTCAGCTAGCGAATCTCCCCCGGTTCCCTCGGTAACCTTTCGTACACTCCCTTTCGGTAACCCTTGGTAACCATGCGCCCCATGACCCATGCCTTACAATGGGCCTTGTCCGGCCGGGCATCTGCCGCGAGGCGACGTGTCCGCCGAAGCCTGTACCCCTGGGAGCGACTCCCTCTCGTTCTGCGGGTTGGTTTGGATCACAGCCAGGGTCTGGAGTTCGCACTCTTATGGCGCTGTTCGGCTTCAACAAACAGAAAGTTCTCGCCAATGCGGAGAAGTATGTCCAGCAAGGGAAACTGCCGAACGCCATCTCGGAATACGAAAAGATTCTCAAGAACGACTCTAGGGATCTGACGGTCACCAATACCGTCGGCGATCTCTATTCGCGCATCGGTGAGAGCGATAAAGCCACCGAATGCTTCAAGAACGTGGGCGATGCCTATGCCAGCCAGGGATTCACGGTCAAGGCCATCGCCATGTATAAGAAAATCAGCAAGCTCAAGCCCTCGCTGGAGAGCCTGCTGAAGCTGGCTGAACTCTACACCCAGCAGGGCCTTTTCAACGACGCTCGTGCTCAGTACCTGCAGGTAGCCGAAGAATTCCTGAAGGCCAACGAACTGGAAAACGCTGTCCGCATCTTCCAAAAGATTCTGGAAATGGACCCGGAAAACACCGCCATGCGCGTTCGTCTGGCGGAGGTTTATGTTCGCCTGGGTAAGAAGCAAGACGCGTGGCAGATTTTCACTGCCGCTGCCGAGACCATGCGAGCGAAGGGCGCCCTCACGAACGCCGATGAGATTCTGCAGCGCATGCTGGCAATCGAACCTGGCAACACCTATGCCCTGCTGCTGCAGGGCAAGAACCAGGTTGAATCCGGCGATGCGGCCGGGGCGGTCGCAACCCTGCAGAAAGTCGCTGACATCGATTCCAATCCCGATGGTCTGCGCGACCTGCTTAAGGCCTACCTGCAGACCGGGCAACTGTCCGAAGCCGGGGCCATTGCCAACAAGCTGCTGACGGTCCACAACGATCTGACAGCCATCGCCAGTTTTGCCGACGCCCTGATGCAGGCCGGCCAGTACGAAACTGCGCTACAGGTTTACAACGAGCATGCCGAACGCCTGCTGGCGGAGAATTCGGAAAAAGTGCTCGCTCACCTGCACAGCATCATTGGGCATGTGCGCGAGAATCCGGATTCTCTGCAGAAACTGCTGGATTTATTCCACAAGGCCGGCGAGACCACCCATGTCAGTGAAGTGACCGAGCTGTTGGCCCATGCCAGCGTTCAGGCCGGCGACCTGCCCCGTGCCCGCGATCTCTACCAGAAGCTGGCGCAGATCGAGCCGCAGAACCCGCTGCACATGCAGAATTACCAGCAGGTGGTCAGCCAGCTCAGCGGGACTTCCGACGTCAAGCTCATTACGCCGGAAGAAGCGGTAGTCCTGATTGACGATATCGAGGCGACTGCGCCCTCCATTCACCAGCATTACTCCGACGAAGTCGCGCTCGCCGTGCGGTCTGCCCTGACCGACGCCGAACTGTTCATCTCCTACAACATGCCCGCCAAGGCGCTGGGGCCTTTGGTCGCAGTCCTGCCCATGGCGCCGAACGATCTGCGTGTCAACCAGCGTCTGGCGGCTCTGCACACGCGTGCCGGTCGCTTCGCCGAAGCTGGCGTCTGCTGCCGCACGCTGCAAAACCTTTATTCCGATGCGGGATACCCCGAGGAAGCCACGCGCTACGGAGAACTGGCCGAACGTTACGAAGAGCGCTCCTCGGCTCCGGCCGTCGCCGCGGCGGAAGAAGAGCCGCATATCTTTCTGGATGCTCCCGCCCCCCAGCCGGAGACTGCGGTGGGCGAACCGGTCGCAGAGGGTGAGGCAGCGAGCGAAGCAGAGCCGCAAGAGACGGAAGCCGCTGCCCTGGCGGACACGTCAGAGAGCCCGGCTGAAGCGCCTGAAGAAGTTACAGTCGAACCGTCAGAAACGGAATTCGCCGTTGTCGAGGAATCGGCCGCCCCCGCTGAGCCCGCCGCCTCGGCCTCTGAGATTGATCTTTCCTCGGAGTGGAATGACGCTGTCACCGTCGAAGCCGATGCTTTCGAGGCCGGGTCACCCGAGACCGGTATGGCCGCAGGGGATGGCGCGTCGACGAAAACTGAGGAAACCATTGAAGAGATCCGCTTCTATCTCGCCAATGGCATGCCCGAACAGGCCATGGCTGCCTTGGCCAAACTACAGACACTGACGGGCGACCAGGGTATACTCGCGGAGCTCCGTGCTGAAGTGGAAGCGGCCTCTCAGCAGGCATCGGAAGAAAACGTGGAGGTAGAAGTAGAGACCGAGCCAGTCGTCGAGGAGCTGGCTGCTGAAGATATTCCGACCATCGAAGTTGCAGTCGACGAGGCCCCGGCCGCCGAGGAGCAAGTGGCCACAGAGCCGGCGCCGGCGGAGCCGGAACAACCCCGCATCGAAACCGAACCGGCCGTCACCGAACCCGAGGCCGTCGTTTCCGTGGCCGAGCCTGCGCCCAGCGTCCTTAAGGAACTCGTATCCGATATTGAGTCTTCTCTGGGTTCAGATTTCCTGCCGGGGAAAGTGTCGAAACCTGTGCAACCTCCGGCTCCGCCTCCTTCCGCGCGCCGTGCAGCGGCTTCGGCCGCGCCGGCTGCGCCGGTTCTGGGCCAATTCGTGGCCGATGTCGAAGCCTCCGTGGTCGCGGATTTCGTGAAGGAGGCTCGCGTCGTCAACTCGCAGCCAGCATCCCCGGCTCCCGATGCCGTCCCGGCAGCTTTGATCGCCGCCGGCGCTGCCGCCTCGGCCTCGGCTCCGGCCCACATTCCGCCTCCCGCCGCTGCCCATGCCCCAACTATGGCGCCGTCGGCCTGGCCTACGCCTGCGGCGGAAGCACACAAGCCGCACCCGCTGGCAGCGCCTGCGCCCCACGCGCCAGCTCCTGCAGAGTCTGGCTCAGCCGAGAAAGCCGGCGTGGACCTGACGGAGATGTTTGGCGAAATCAAGCAAGACTTGGAATCCGACGCCGCAGTCGCCGAAGAAGATCCCGAAACCCACTACAACCTGGGCATCGCCTTTCGCGAAATGGGCTTGCTTGATGAGGCTGTGGGCGAACTGCAGAAGGCATGTCGCGCCTTCGAGGGCGGGCATCCGTTCCCCAACGTCATGCAGACCTACACCTGGCTGGCGCAATGCTTCCTCGACATGGGCATCCCCGAGGCTGCCGTTCGCTGGTACGAAAAAGCACTCGGCGTCCCCACAATCGATGGCGAAACACGTGTTGCCCTCAACTACGAGCTCGCTTCCGCCTATGAGAGCGCCGGGGACAAACCGGCCGCACTCCGGCACTTCCTGGACGTCTACGGCACCAACATCGACTACCGCGACGTCGCCGAGCGCATCAAGGCCCTGAAGTCGTAGAATAGCCCGATGGGTTCGATTCCCAAGCCTCTTCGTCAAGGATTCCGCGCGCGTTTTCGTCGCCCGTGCCCTGTTCTTCCCCCACAGGATCAGAAGGCGCCTGTTTCGAAGACGCATGTTCTGAGAACGAGGGGTGCTAGAGAATGACCGATCCCACGCTATTCTCGGATCCGAGCGATTCGGCGGAGAAAATCGCGTCCCCACCAGAAATGACCACCACCCTGCTGGAACCTCCTGAGCCGCCCCTTCCGCCTGCCAGTCCCGGCCATTTGCAGCTTTGGATGCACCGCATCTCTGTCTTTCTTTTCGTCTTAGTGAGCGCCGTGGCTGGCGTGCTTCTGATCATTCTTCCCTGGACCACATATTGGACCAGCAACGAACTTCTGATTGCCTATCCCGGTCTGCTGAAGGTTGTGGACCACCCCTTTTTTCGCGGCGTCTGCAGCGGTCTGGGTCTGCTCGATATCTGGATCGGTTTTTGGGAGGCGCTCCACTACCACGAGCCGGCATAGTCGGGTATGTCTACCACGATGTAACTACGATGACTGAGAATCTCAAACCCGCTCCCGTCGCTTACCAGAATGAGCCATTCCTCGACAGTCCCGATGGCCGTATTCTGCGGATCCTCTCCGAATATCAGGAGCCTCTCGCCCGCTTTCGTCGCGAGCAGATTCAGGACACGGTCGTGTTCTTTGGCTCGGCCCGCTTTCAAGGCCGCCAGGATGCCGAGAAGGCCCTCAACACAGTCGAGAACGACCACGCGGGCGTTCCCGTAGCCAAACTCCAGGAAGACCTCAAGCTTGCCCAGGCCGCCATCGACATGGCGCGCTACTACGAAGATGCACGCCGCCTGGCCTATTTGCTGACCCAGTGGTCCATCCAGATACCAGCCCGGCGCCGTCGTTTCGTGGTCACCACGGGCGGAGGCCCCGGCATCATGGAGGCCGCCAACCTTGGCGCCCATGAAGCAGGCGGCAAGACGATCGGACTCAACATCCAGCTCCCCTTCGAGCAGCAGCCCAACCGTTACGTGACCCCGTCGCTCAACTTCCAATTCCACTACTTTTTCATGCGCAAGTTCTGGTTCGCCTATCTCGCCAAGGGACTGGTTATCTTCCCCGGCGGCTTCGGCACCATGGACGAGCTGTTCGAAATTCTCACCCTCGCTCAGACGGAAAAGCTGGCCAAGAAAATTCTGGTCATCATTTATGGCAGCGAGTACTGGAACAAGATCATCAACTTCCAGGCCTTCGTGGAAGCCGGCACAGTTTCGCCGCAAGACATGGATTTGTTCAAGATGGTTGACTCGCCCGAGGAGGCTTTCGAATTTCTGCGCGACGGCCTGACTAAGTATCACCTCGGCGGCCCTACACCCAAGAAGATAGGCGAGATCGTGCCCGAGATTGCGAAAACGAGGCCGTAGCGCGGACCGCGTCCAAGCCGGACCATTTCGAAGCCGAAACCTTCCTTGTCATTCCGAGTGCTGCCGGAGCGAAAGCGCCGGCAAGCGAGGAACCTGCTTCTTTCCTTTCTCGATGGTCTTCAGTGCCCTCGTCGGTTGGGCGCGCTCCGCGATGCGGGGTCAACACGGCGTCTTGTAGATTAGACTTCAGCTGATGCCAACCCGCTGCCTTCTTTACTACATCACCGACCGCAGCGCGTTCCCCGGCGACGAAGCCTCCCGCCGTCGCTGTCTTCTAGAGAAGATCGCCGAAGCTGTCCGCGCCGGCGTGGACTACATCCAACTCCGCGAAAAGGATCTTCCCACGCAAGACCTGGAATCCATGGCTCGCGAAGCCGTCTGCGCTGTTCGAGAAGCCGGGGAGCTGACCACTGATCGCTGGCCCCTGGCCCCGGCACTCCTCATCAACTCCCGAACCGACGTCGCGCTGGCTGTCGGCGCTGACGGCGTCCACCTGCGCTCTGACGATGTTTCTCCGCTGGAAGTGAGGCAGATCTGGGAACGCACGCAAGTATCTCCCACCCTTCGAAAATCGCGAAGGGTCGGGCAGCCAACTCAGGGGAACTTACACCCCCTGATCGGAGTCTCCTGCCACACTCAGGAAGACGTTGTTCAAGCTGCCGCCGACGGCGCCAGCTTCGCCGTCTTCGCACCGGTGTTTGAAAAGAAAGACGCACCCGGGACCCAACCAACAGGCCTGGCGATGCTCGAACAAGCCTGCCGCGCCGATATCCCGGTCCTCGCTCTCGGCGGGGTTACACTCGGCAATGCTCACGCCTGCCTCGCCGCCGGCGCCGCCGGCATCGCCGCCATCCGTGTGTTCCAAGAGAATGAGATCGCTCAGATCGTGCGCGCCCTGCGCGGGTAACATCCATCACCGGAATGCTGACTGCGTGCGACAGGCACTGCCGAGGCCGCTACGGGCCCATCAGCGACTGTGGCGCGGCGAAACATCGGCCTGAGCTGGCATCCGCGTTGCGGTCTATCGCCGCGGCGGTTTAGCATCTAACTGGATTAGTAATGGCGAACCCAACAGTATCCCTCACAACTCAGCGGCGCCTGATCGGGCTCAAAGAAGTGCTGAGCTTCGCCTATGACTCGTTTTCCAGCAACAAGCTGCAATTCCTGCTCACCGCCTTGGCCATGGCGGTCGGCACGGCCTCAGTAATTTTGGTTGCCACCATCGGCCTCACCGGTAAACAGTACATTCTGCGCCAATTGCAATCCCTCGGCACCAACATGATTTATGCCGATTACGAGAGTGGGGGAAATCGCCTCGACGCAACCTTCGACCCCATGCGGGTGGAGGATGTCCTGGCAGTGCGGGAGCAGGTTCCTAGCATCGTCGCTGCCTCTCCGACGGTAGCCTTGGGCGACCGCATCAGCGTGGGCGGCGGCAAACAGCGCGACATTCTGGTGATGGGGGTGGATCCCGATTACCTGCGCCTGCGCAATCTGGTGCTCCTGGCCGGACGCTTCTTCGATGCCGAGGATTCGGCAGGCCGCAACAAGGTCGGCCTGATTACTGAAAAGCTCGCGCAGAAGCTCTACGGTGCGCCCCAGGACTCTGTGGGCCAGATCATCAAGCTCAGCGGCGGGCTTCCTTTCACCGTCGTGGGAGTTTTCCGGGAAAGCGTCGACACTTTCGGACAGTCCGACATTCAAGAAGACACTATGCTGATCCCCTACACGGTCAGCCGGTTCTTCGTCCCCAGCGGAGACATTCGTCAGATCTACTTCTCAGTGGCCAGCGCACAGGATGTGATCCCGGCCACCGCTGCCATCAAACGTGTGCTTCAATCACGGCATCGTCCCGAATCGATCTACAGCGTCGAGAACTTGACCCACCTGCTCGATGTGGCCGCCCGCATTGCCGACGCGCTAACCGTGGTGGGCGTGCTGGTTGCCTTCGTCACGCTGCTGGTAAGCGGCATCGGCATCATGAACATCATGCTGGCGACCGTGACCTCGCGCATCCGGGAAATCGGGATTCGCAAGGCCATCGGCGCGACCAACCGCGAAATCCGCTTTCAGTTTCTCGCCGAAGCGGTCCTGATCTCGCTTTCGGGGGGACTGGTGGGCATCCTTGCGGGCCTCGCGATTCCTTATTCGGCGCGCTTCCTTACCGACTACCGCATTCCCATTTCCGGCCTATCGGCAATCATCGCCATCATCGTGTCGTCGCTGGTGGGGATCATTTTCGGCACGGTCCCTGCCTCGCGCGCCTCGCAGCTCGATCCGGTGGAGAGCCTGCGGTACGAATAGGGAGCGCCGGACCGGCTGACGCAGAATCCTACTGCCGACTCCCATCTCTTACGGTGAGGTGCTACGCTTTTCCTTATGCAGAAAAGCGACCTGCCGTTCGGGAGCGAGTTCTCGCCCTCGAACATTGGCTTGAAGGCCGTCTTGGAGTTCGCAGCCGAGCACGGCGGTGACAACCAAGCGTTCGAACGGGCGGTACACGACACATTCTTCAGCGAGACGAAGTTTCCCGAAACGAGCGAGTACAACCGACGCAAGCGGGCAAACAATACCAATCTGGGAATGCGGGCTTACGGGATTGTTGACCACGATGCGAAATTGACGGTCGTAGGCAAGGAACTCTACGACCTTCGGGACACCCCCAAAGAACTCTACGACAGACTGGCGAAACACATCCTGCTCAACCTCCACGGGACGACTCTTGTGCAGACCATTCAAGATATGCAGGCTGCTGGGGAAGACGTCAACCTCAATTCCTTGCGTGCATCGCTCGAAGAACGGGGCGTTCACTTTCCACGGGGCGGAAAGCACGCAAGCATGATGAGGCTCTGGCTTGAGAAAGCAGGGATATTCGACACGGGCTGGCGGGTCAACGAAGCGCGCCTGCAAGAAGTCCGTGGAGTCGGCACTGAGGAACTTGAAGCCCTTGCGAAACTGAATCACGGCCAGCGGTTTTTCCTCCGAACCCTGCTTAATCTAGCTGCGGCTGGAATGACACCCGCTAGTGAAGTCGAAAAGATGGCGACGGCGACCTACGGGTTCAAGTACAACGAGAAAGGGTTGGCGAAGGACATCCTCTACCCGCTTCAGAAGGCGGGATACATCGAAATCGCCAAGACTACGAGGGCGAAGTCTCCGAACGTCCAGCCGACTGACAAACTCCTGAAGGAAATCTTTGAGCCACTTCTAATCCAGTTGGAGAAACAGACGGCGGAAGACTTGCGTCCACTGCTCCGAAAACCGCTTGCAGAAATCGTCAAGGAACTCGATTCACCGGACAGGTACACGAAGGGCTTGGCTTTGGAGGCTTTGGCATTCAAACTGATGCGACTTGTTGACCTGGACTACGTGGCGACCCGCCTGCGAGGAGCGGCGACTGGCGGGGCTGAGGTTGATGTCATCTTTGAGTCTGCTCGACTCGTATTCTCACGATGGCAGGTTCAGTGCAAGAACACCGGGACGGTCTCACTGGACGATGTAGCGAAGGAAGTAGGCCTTGCGCAATTCCTCAACACCGGCGTTGTCGTCATAGTCGGCACGGGTGAGGTAGAGCCGAGAGCAAGCCAGTATGCGGAAGTAGTTCGAGGACGACTGCCGATCCAGATGTGTATTCTTAATGGTGGGGAAGTCCGGCGTATCTCCAAACGATCTGCTGAGTTTGTCGGCCTTCTTTTGCTCCAAGCGCCGCTGGCCCTATGCTGCAAAGAGGAGATTTCGCTTCTCACAAGGAAAGGTGGCTACCTTGGACCTCCTCCCATCACCCTGGAAACCAGTGTTCGAGCGCCTGCTCGACACGGTTGAAAGCTCGCTGGTGTTGTGTGCGCCATTCATTGGGCCAGGCCCCTGTCGGCTTGTCGAAGAGCGGATTCGTCAACGAAACCGGCTCGACTCGGTCGACCTGCGAATCGTGACGGACCTCTCGAGGGATAACTTACTCAGCGGCGCAACCGACGTTGCTTCCCTTCTGCGGCTGTCAGAGACAATCGCCGGAACCAAGGTGCGGTTCTTGCCCAGTCTTCATGCAAAAGTCTACATCGCCGACGACAGATGCGCCGTCATTACCTCTTCCAACCTCACCGACAACGGCATGTTCCGCAACTTTGAGTATGGTGTTTCCCTCGACGAACCGTCGGCAGTCGCAAAGGTGCGCGCCGACGTCCTGCGATACTCAGAGTTAGGCTCCCCGATAGACGGCGAACAGCTGCGCGCGTTTGCGCGGATAACCGACGATCTCTGCAGTCTGAGCCGCGAGATCCAGCGGTCGGCCAACAGGCGCGTCCGTCAGGAGTTCGAGCGCCGCGTCGCGGCCGCCGACATCGAGATTGTGCGCGCACGCGCAGCCGGCAGAACCGCGCATTCAATCTTTGCGGACACGATTGTCCACCTACTGCGTGGCGGTCCGTTGCGTACAGCGGACCTCAACCTGAGAATTCAACAAATCCACCCCGACCTATGCGACGACTCCGTCGACCGGGTAATAGACGGGCAACATTTCGGTAAGAAATGGAAGCACGGCGTGCGCACTGCCCAGGTATACCTGCGTCGTGGTGGACGCATCGAGCGGATCGGCGACCGATGGAGGCTTGTGACCTGACCCCGTTGGATTTCCAGCCAGCCCACACGCAGTCTGTATCACTTCAAACTTCTTGTCATGCTGTGCGAGGAGTTCGGGTTCCATCTCGCTCAGGAATTTTACTGGTGGAATCCGGCGAAACTTCCAACGCCTGCTGAATGGGTTACCGTTCGTCGCATTCGAGTCAAGGATGCACTGAACTGTGTCTGGTGGCTGTCTCCGACACCGTGGCCCAGAGCAGACAATCGGCGGGTCTTGCAGCCCTACAGCGACAGCATGAGAACTCTGTTGAAAAATGGATACAAAGCCAAGTTGCGTCCATCGGGGCATGACATCTCAACGAAGTTCAGCATCAACAACGGTGCTTCGATTCCACCGAATCTAATCGCCGTGGCAAACACCGAAAGCAACGGCTATTACCTGCGATACTGCAAAGAACACGACATCAAACCGCATGATGCTCGTTATCCCGCCGCAGTGCCCGAATACTTCGTCAGAATGCTGACCGATCCTGGCGATCTTGTGGTTGACCCGTTTGGAGGCAGCTGTGTTACAGGCGAAGTCTGCGAAAGACTGAAACGTAAGTGGATTTGCGTCGAGCTAGACCAAGAGTTCATCGAGGGTGCGAAGGCACGCTTTGTCAACGTAAAGCCGGAAAAGGTTGCTCAGCAGTCTCTGTTCGACGCCTGGTTAGCTGATGGTGATTACTACAAGGTTCCGCGCCCCGGCATTCTGTGGAACGGCTTCGAGGGGGAACCACTCTCCGAAGATGGTGGGAGAAAGCGAAAGGCTCCAGCGAAGGCCAACGCAACTGCCTGAACACCCTACACAACGCTGCCTCAAAAACCACAAAGCCGGGCTGGTTGGCCCGGCTTTCCCATCGTGGAACTGGTTCGGTCGATCTGGTTTAGATTCGCCGACCCAGAATGTCAATTCTCGTCACTTCCGTGCGGCTCTTAACCCACTCTGGTGTGAATCCCCCCGCAAGAAGTCCAAAGTCCTGTTTCACGCTACCAAACTCGCCTGCCCGCCGCACGGCATGCTTACATCACCAGCGCCAGGTTCTCCAGTTCATGCTGCAGGACGGGAAGCGCACATCCTGCCATCTCGACGCGGCCCGCCGCGTCCAGAGCTGCCTTGGGAGAAACCCCATAGCCACGGCCCATCAGAAACACCTGCAGCAGCTGCGCTGCTTCGAAGGAATCGATCATGCCGCCCTGCAGCAAATCGCTCCTCAGCGCATTTAGCTCGGTTATCGTGAACCTGTCCTTGTCTTTCATGGCCGTTATCACCTCCGACTCCGACCAGTTTCCTGTCTTTGTGGTAATTAGACTCATCGGCAGCTATTGAAGTTGCATGCAATTTGCCTGCCGTAACCCTGCTTTACTTTTCTATACGATCCCAAAACCCCTTTGTTTTGATTTAACCCCTGCAAATGTCAAAAGTTGCAGGCAACCAATCGAGTGAGCCTGACCTCTTTCGCTGGCCCCGGTTACTCCCTGCCCGCACAAAAGTAATCTCATAGCTGACACAATGTGTCGTCGCGAAACAGTCCTTTGACGGAAGATCGGCAAGACTGCGCAGACTTGCAAACGAGGCAAGCGAGTTAGGTTCCGCCCACAGGTTGTTGGCACTGGCGGGAATGAGGTTGGTTTGGCGAGGAGGAAAGGCAAAGAAGGAATTCTTGGAGATTGCCGCGGTCGACGACAACAACTCTCCCATCAGCAATCAGATATCGACCATCAGCAACTTGCTGGAGCTGCCAGCCCAGCGCCGCCTTCTCGTCTATGGCTCGATTATCGCCTCATCCACCAGCATGATCGGAATGTTGTCTTTTACCTGGTACACCCGGTGGCATTGGACACACTTCAGGCTCTCTGGGTTCTGACGGTACTCCAGCGCCTGCTTGCACGCCGGACAGACGAGGATCTCCACCAGGTCCTTTGCAATCATGCTGGAAGTGATTGTACGACACGAGCTGAGATTTGCGATTTCCTGATTTCCAATTGCTGATTTCCGATTGGCGAGCGGCGCGGTTGGGCTTCCAATCGGAAAGGGGATATTGAAAATCGGAATCTTCAATGCCGCGGCGGTGTAAGATTCTATGTCCGGACGCGCGAAGCGCCGCGTAGGACGCCCAGACTCATGTCCCCCACCATTCTCGATGGAACCAGGATCGCGCAAGACATCCGCAACGAAGTTGCCGCAGAAGTCAAAACGATGGCCAGCTCCGGCATGCGTCCCGGACTGGCTGTGGTTCTGGTCGGACACCACCCGGCCTCTGAGATCTACGTGCGGGGCAAAGTCAAAGCCTGCGAAGAAGTCGGCATCTACAGCGAAAAACTCACGCCGCCGGAATCGGCCACCACTTCCGACCTACTCACTCTGATCGAGGATCTCAACCGCCGGGACGAGATCGACGGCATTCTGGTGCAGTTGCCGCTGCCTTCACAAGTAGACGCCAAGAGAGTACTCCTGGCCGTGGACCCGGCTAAAGACGTAGATGGATTCCATCCCATGAACGTCGGCTTTCTCTCGACGCAGCGTCCTGGTTTGGTACCCTGCACACCCGCAGGCGTGATGGAGATTCTGAAACGGAGCAACATTGCGATCGCCGGCCGGGAAGCGGTGGTGGTTGGGCGCAGCGACATCGTCGGCAAGCCGCTGGCCATGCTACTTACGAATGCCAATGCCACGGTTACGATCTGCCACTCCAAAACGCATGACCTGCCGGGCGTTTGCCGGCGGGTGGACATTCTGGTGGCCGCCATCGGACGGGCCGGCATGATCACGCACAATTTCGTCAAACCGGGCGCAACAGTGATTGATGTGGGTATGAATACCGTGACCGATTCGGCCGAGTTCCAGCGATTCTTTGCAGGCAACGCCAAGCGGGAAGAGACGTTCCGCAAGAAAGGTTCGACGCTGATCGGCGACGTGCATCCCGAGGTCGCAGAGGTCGCCGGAGCGCTCACGCCCGTGCCCGGAGGCGTCGGCCCGCTGACTATCGCCATGCTGATGTTCAATACCGTAAAGGCGGCGAAAATGCGGCGGGCGACTCGCGTGGAGGAATTCTCACGAAAGTAAAATCCACCACGGAGGCACGGAGTCGCGGAGAAGCATCATTGAAAAAACCCCCGTAAAGCATTGAGTGGAAACCCAATTTTTCCACTCCCCATTTTTCAAAAAGTGGTTGATTGAGCATCGACGATCAGGCTTTCTCCGTGTCTCAGCGAATCCGTGGTGAGTCGCTTCTTTGGGAATTCTATGCTGAAAGTTGGCCTTACCGGCGGCATCGCCTCCGGCAAATCCGTGGTCGGCGACATGTTCGCCGGTCTGGGGGCGCACGTGGTCCAAGCGGACCGCATTGCGCACTCGCTCATGCAGCCGGGCGAAGCCGTTTACAACGAAGTCGTGCGCCACTTCGGCGGGGAGATTCTCAACCCGGATGGCAGCATCAACCGCTCCAAATTGGCGGAAGCCGCGTTTGGCTTGTCCTCTTCAGCCGAAGGCCAGAGGGCATCGCGCATTGAAGAACTCAACCGCATCGTGCATCCGGCAGTTCTGCGCAGCCAGGAAGAATGGATGTGCGCCATCGGCGCACAGGATCCGAAAGGCGTGGCCATCCTGGAGGCGGCGCTGATTCTCGAGGCTGGCGCGGGAAAGCGCTTTGACCGGCTGATTGTTGTAACCTGCAACCCGGAGCAGCGCGCTGCCCGCTTCGCCGCGCGCCAGAAGATCGATCTTGAGTCTGCGCGGAAGGAGGTGGCTCGACGCATGGCCGCGCAGCTCTCGGATGAGGAGAAAATCAAATCTGCCGACTACGTGATCGACAACTCTGGTCCGCTGGAAAAAACCCGCGAGCAGGCGCGGCATGTGTGGGAAAAGCTCAGGGCGGAGGCGGAGCAGAGCTGACTCCCCGCCGCGGCAACGACATTTCAAATTTCCGATTGCCGATGCCGAATCGCGATTGAAGAACCGCAGCCGCCTTCGGGTGCAAACGGCAGTCGAAACTTTGAGAGCCTGAGACTCTCGTGTCCGAGGCTCGTCGATTTCCTCCGCCAACCGTCACCAAGGTAACTACATTCCGCTGTCAGGCCGCGCGACAATGGGCGCGATGATCGGCATTTACGCTGTCCTGTGGCACGTCGCTTTTCTTGTTCTCGGTCTGTTCTTGTTTGTCGGCAGCGGCTGGGGCGCAATCTTCGGCGGACGTGAGAAACCGATCCGTGTTTTCGACAAGAACGATGCCGGGCCCTCCACTGCATTGCTCGCTGTAGCGGCAATTGGGCTCGCGATGCTGGCGGGAGTCGGCAACCTGATGATCCGTGACATCCGCTTTCACTCGGACCTCTCGTGCTTACGTGCAGAGTCCGTGAGCCGAATCGAAGTTGGCAGCCAAGCGGTGACCGACCGGCACCAGATAGCAGAGGTCGTCGCTATCCTCAACCAACCGGAGTGGTCCGACCTGCGGCGCGGTGATGCGGCGGACCAAGTTCCCTTCGTCATCCGACTTGCAAATGGCGCCCAGTACAGGTATTCAGCCACGCGCTATCAGCACGGAGAAGGGGCTGCTCTGGTCTCGCATTCCCCCTCTGGTTGGCAAAACGGAGAGGTTCTCTGTCGGAAGCTGCCGGCGGTCCTAGCGAAAGCGGGAATCACGCTGCCGCCTTGCTACACCTACTTCGGCAAGCCCCTGCATTGCGCGCTGCAATAGGCCGGGCGATACCGTCTGTGCAGCTGCGCACATTCTCAATCTGCAATCGAAAATCGGCAACCGGAAATTACCACGGGCGCGCTTCCCCGGCCGGCATTGTTTAGAATCAATTCGGGGACTTTTTCCTTCCCAGACATCGTACATACCCTAGGTGGTCAAGATTATGAGACGCATGCGACCTTTGCTCATCGCGCTGGCCATTGCTGGAGCATTCTTTTACTTCACGACCTGGCGTTCCAACTCGAAGGGCGGACTGCATCCCACGGGCTGGTTGAGCCATCCGGCGCAGGTAGAAATCACCGAAGCCGCGCCGGGCGAGTCGCTGGACGGCGAAGAACAGAACAATATTCTCGTCTATAAGAAGAACATTCCGTCGGTGGTCAACGTGACCTCGCGTTCCATGGCCTTCGACTTTTTTTACGGGCTGGTGCCGCAGGAGGGTCAGGGCTCCGGCTTCATCATCGACAAAGAAGGTCACATCCTGACCAACTACCATGTCATCGCCGACGCCCGCCAAGTTAAGGTGACGCTACACAATCGCAAGAGCTATAGTGCGACCGTGGTGGGCACCGACCCGTCACATGATCTGGCCGTGATTCAGATCAAGGCTCCCGACCTCGTTCCCGCCGTGCTGGGTGACTCCCGCAATCTGCAGGTGGGCCAGAAGGTATATGCCATCGGCAATCCCTTCGGGCTCGCCGGAACTATGACGCGCGGCATTGTCAGCTCGATCCGCCCGGTGCGAGAGCCGAATGGCGCGATGATCGACGAGGCCATTCAGACCGATGCGGCCATCAATCCAGGCAATTCCGGCGGGCCGCTGATGAATTGGCACGGCGAAGTCATCGGCATCAATACCATGATTCTGTCCAACGTCGGGCAAAATGCGGGCATCGGCTTCGCCATCCCCATCAATACGGCCAAAGCAGTACTTAACGATTTGGTCACACTCGGCCGCGTCCGGCGACCGGCGCTGGGCGTGCGCACCATTCCGATTGATCCCGAGCTAGCCGATGAGCTGGGACTGCCAGTGGATTACGGACTACTGATTATTCAAGTATCGCCAGGCGGCTCGGCCGAGCAAGCAGGGCTGCGCGGCGGCACCGAGCGCGCTTATCTGGGCAATACTCCGATCATGCTCGGCGGCGACTTGATCGTGGCCATTGACGGCGAAAAGGTTCAAGACGAGCAGGATCTGGCGCAGATGATGAACAACCACCGCGCAGGGGATACCGTGAAGGTTACCGTCTACCGCAACAAGAAGAAGATCGATGTTAACGTGTCGCTGGGCGAGGCGCGACAGCAGGTCTAAGAACGGCAGCTGTCAGCCATCAGCTTTCAGCCGTCACTGGCCTTTAGAAATAGATAGCCCGGCACGTCAGTCTGGTTTGTTTCCTATTTCTCTCCGTATTAGATTGATTCCTGCAATTCGCATTCAGATCCGCCCCCGAAACGGTTGCCGAGGCATCCATGAGCGCTGCATTCCGCATCAATCCGCTGACGTATCTCACCGACCAGCTTGACGAACTCAAGGCTAAGGGCACGCACTTCAAGCTGCGTGTGCTTGAGGACGAGCAGGCGCCGGTGTGCACGTTTGACGGCAAGAAAGTCATCAACCTGGCGTCGAACAATTACCTGGGACTGACCACGCATCCCAAGCTGCGCGAGGCGGCGCTTGAAGCGACGCGCCGGCTGGGCGTGGGATCGGGTGCGGTGCGGACGATTGCAGGCACCATGAAGGTCCACATGGAGCTGGAAGAGAAGATTGCGCGCTTCAAGAATGTCGAGGCGTGCGTAGTGTTTCAATCGGGATTCGCGGCGAATGCCGGGACGGTCTCGGCGGTGCTGGGCAAGGACGATTTCATCATCTCGGACGCGCTAAACCATGCTTCGATCATCGATGGGGCGCGGCTGTCAAAGGCGAAGATTCTGGTTTTCCGCCACAAAGAGATTGCGCACGCGGAAGAGCAACTGGCCAGCGTCAAAAACGAGCCGGGCAGGAAGCTGCTGATCACCGATGGCGTGTTTTCGATGGATGGCGATATTGGCCCGCTGCCCGCGCTATGCGATCTGGCGGAGAAATACGGCGCCATCATGATGGTGGACGATGCGCACGCTTCGGGCGTGCTCGGGCGAAACGGGCGCGGCACGATTGATCATTTCGGGATGCACGGGCGGGTGGACATTCAGGTGGGGACGCTGTCGAAGGCGATTGGCGCGCTCGGCGGATACGTCTGCGGCACGCGCGATCTGATTGATTTTCTCTATCACCGGGCGCGGCCGTTCCTGTTTTCGACGTCGCATCCGCCGTCGGTGGCGGCGACGTGCATGGCGGCGTTCGATGTGCTCGAGCAAGAACCGGAGCGGATGGAAAAGCTCTGGGAGAACACGCGCTTCTGGAAGAAAGAACTTGGCGGGCTTGGCTTCGACATCGGCGGACGCACCACACCGGCCAGCGAGACGCCGATTACGCCGATCATCATCGGCGACGGCAAACTGACCATGGACTTTTCCCGCGAATTGTTCAAAGAGGGCGTGTTCGCCACGGGGATTGCCTTTCCGACGGTGCCGGAGGGTAAGGCGCGAGTGCGGACGATCATGACCGCCACGCACACGAAAGGAGAATTGGAGCAGGCGCTGGGGGTGCTGGGGAGGGTGGGAAAGAGGATGCGGATACTCGGCAATTGACCATGCGGGGCTCAAACGCCCCGTTGAAACTAGCTTAATCCTCCCATTGGTAACCGCATGATTTGCATTCCCATACTTTTGCTGAACGGCTCCAGCCTCGTAGCCAGGCGTCACCGGCAGGTACTGACTTGCGAACTTCGTGGGCGGTGACATCGCGGGACTCGCATTGCGGACAGCGAAACTGCTGCTCCGCTTCGGACGAGAGGTCGATTTCCGTCGCTGAACGTCCTAGGAGCGCCCCAGCGGCCTCTTCATCGGTTCTGTGCACCTGAATTGTTATGCCGCCAACCACGCCGGCAATGAGCATGCGCCCCATATTTTCATCCACCAGTTGGCATTCGATCCCTGCCGAATCAAGTAGTCCCTTCGCCAACATTGCCTCTGAGAGGTTGGGGAAACTGCAGAGTCTTACCAGAGAATCGGAGTCATTAGGCTGCTTTTCCTTCATCTTTGATCACCTGCGAGAGTGTAAGCCGCTGAACGCGTTCTGTAGTGATCCCAGTCACTCCGGCACAACCTCAATCGCCGTCACGGTTGCGTAGCGCGTGACCGGAACGAACTCCAGCAGGAGCTTGCCTTGGGCGTTGGGCTCGAGTCCCTTGATCTTGCGCACGAGCGGGCGATGTTCACCCGCCTCTTTGACGATGTCGAGGCCGGCGATTACGGTTCTGCCGTTGCAGAAGATGTTGAACACGCGATCCTGAGAAGCCGCGCTGGAAGCTGCCGCCGGCGGTGCAGCCCGGTCGAAGGTGTCTGCCAGGTGATGCTCAATGAAGTAGAGCGTGACCGTGTATTTGCCCGGAGCGACCGGAATCGCGTAGGAGAAGTGGCCCCAGCGCTCAGTTTCGTAGAACTCCGGGTCGTCGGTGCCGACGGCGGGTTCCTGGCTGCTCGAGAGCTGTCCGCCTTTGAAGTAGGCGTCGGGACTCCACCACTGGCTGTCGTTGGAGTAATAGGGCACGTCGCGGGCCACGATGCGCACGGGACGAATCTGCCCGCGAGCGCCGGGGAGAATCTCAATTGCCGAGAGCATAGCGCTGCCGCCCTTGGCGGAAGAAAAGCTCAGATGCAACTGTCCATCCGCCGCTGGAGCAACGTCGGGAAAGACTTTCACATCCGCGGTGCGGTCGCCCCCAGAGTCGGCCAGAGCGTCGAAGCCTTGAAGCAACGGCTTGCCGTTGGCCGTTACGTTCATGATGCGGCTGCCTTCGCCGCCATCTCCCGGGTCCTCGGGGCCATAGAAAGTTTCGGCAAAATGCAGGCGCAGCTCGTACGTTCCGGGCTTCAGCGGGATGTTGTAGCCGAACTCGCCCTGGCGGCTGCTCCGATAGACAATGGGGTCCTGCGTTCGCCAGATGTGCTGGATCGAACTTGGCACCGCCGTTCCGCCTGAGAAGTAGGCGTCGGGACTCCAGAGTTTTCCGGCATGGTCCACATACTTACGGCTGGCGCCTGCTAAGAGCCGAACCTCTTCGCCCACCGGAAGCCCAACCATGGTTGCCGGCACGGATGGCTCAGATTCCGGAGAAGGGATGACGGTTTGCGGTTTCGGCCTTTGGCGCGCGAAGAAACCCACCACGATCAGCAACGCCAGAAGCGCGCTTCCCAGCAGCACAATCTGCAACCGGCTCGGCCCCCAGACAGATCGCCGGGTGCCATCTTTGCCCTGAGCCTGCGAAGTGGCGCCGTTTACCCCGGAAGTAACCGCCTTCTCGAATACGGGAACGTACTGGCCGACCGGGATGGTGATGCGAAGAGCATGAGCCGCGCCTTCCGAGGCGTAGTACTCGTGCAAGCGCTTGCGGAGGCGGTTGGCCTGCACACGAACGATCGAGTCCGCATCCTGATCGAACGATTCGCGCCGGTCAAAGACCTCCAGCGCGATCGAATACTCCTTGATCTGTTCAGTTTCTCCGGCGAAGGTCTTCTCGCAGACATACGAAAGCAGGTGGACGAGTGCAGGAGACCGGGCAAAAAGATGCGAGTGGGTGACTGCTTGCAATTCGGCGCGCTCGGCTTCCCAACCCACCGATTCCTGCATGACTGAAGGCACAATAAGCCTCCTATGGAGCGCCTTCTAAGGCTCTTTATACACCCTCTCCGCATGCTCGACGGCAGTGCAAACGGTTACGTAACATCTGTAACGACCGCGTAACCCCAATCGTGTCGCCTGAGGTAGCGGATGTAGCGTTGCGCGCGGCAGAAATTCGCGCCATAACAAGAGCAAATGCGGAGGCCAATCGCCGGGGGGTAACGGCTTGAAGGCTAGCCCGGAGGAACTCCGAAAAGGAGGCTGGATATGCACAACATAACATTAAGAGTCGGGGTGCTGGCGACCTTGCTCCTGCTGTCTCGGAACAGCATGGGCGCGCCGGCTTCGCAGCAGGAAGTTAACCCGAATTCGATGACCACTGCCGAGCTGGAGAAGGCAGGCGATGAGGCTCGCGCTCAGAAAGACTATGCGCTGGCCATTAACTACCTGCGAACGGCGGTACGCAAAGACCGCAAGAATTCCTCGCTGTACAACAAGCTAGGGATTGCGGAATTGCAAAACGATCAACTGGGCGACGCCCGCGCGGATTTTGAGAAGGCCGCCAAGTACGACCCCAAGAATGCGGAAGCGGTCAACAACCTTGGCGCCGTGGATTTCAAGGAAAAGAGGTACGGCTCTGCGGTGAAGTACTTCAAGAAGGCAGTGGCTCTGGAAGAAACCCGCGCTACCTTTCATGTAAACCTGGGGGCTGCGTGGTTTAGTCAGAAGAAAGTCGAGCACGCCATGCTGGAATACGTCCGGGCACTGGAACTGGATCCGGAAGCGTTGCGAGCGAGTTCGAGAGCCGGAGTGGCGGCGCAGATCGCCAGTCCGGAAGAGCGCGCTCAGTATTCCTACATGCTGGCCAAGATCTATGCCGCTCGTGGAGATATGGAGGGCTGCCTGCAATGTCTGAAGCGGGCCAAAGAAGACGGCTATCGCAATCTGGGCAATGTTTACAAGGACCAGGAATTTGCCAAGCTGCGTGACAACCCAAGACTGCAGGAGGTCGTGCCTCCGCCGATAGCGAAGTAGCGGTGCTTCGCGGGCTTCTCCTCCTCTGAACCGGGCGGAGGAGAAGCCCGGTGGTGGGTCGCTCTGGAAGCCTTGGCTAAGGATCAACACGGATAAAGCAAGAGAGTCAGGGTAAGGCGATGAAGACGAGACAAGCGTGGGCATGGCTAGCGGCTGGGGTGCTGGCTCTGGGGCTGAACGAGTGGTATCGCGACGGCGGGGCGCAGTGGGCGCACCTAGCGATCCGGCAGGTTGGCGCACCGCACGACCGCAGTCCTGAACCTAGCCAGCGGCCGGGCAGATCAGTTTCTGGCGGAAGCGGAAGGCCGACTGCCCAGGGCCTTGCATGTTGATGTGGGTAATCCTGGCGGTAGTTCACTCAACGAGCGCGATAAACAATCTCCGCGCCCACAATCGTCGCCACCACCCTCCCGCTGAAGTGCCAGCCATTCGAAGGGAATGCTGCGAGAGGCACGCGTGCCCCAGCCTCGTGCCGCTGTTTCGTTGAAGAAACCAGGGGCCTTGGTTTTACTCTTCGCTTAACTCCTCCACGAGCGCCTTTTCCACCTGGCGGCAATGCTCCGGCTTGAGCTTGTTTCCGGCGGAAGTCAGATAGAACGTGTCAATCGCCATCTGGCCTTCGGTGTCAATCAAAGCGATTTCAATGTTGCACTCCTGATCCGAGAGACAGGAGGCGATGCGGTACAGCAGGCGCGGCCGGTCCTGGGCGATGACCTGCACGAGGGTGGTCGTCGGCGAGGAAGAATCGTCGAATTCGACTTTGGTATCGACTTTCACCTTGGGGATGGCGCCCTTGTCGGCGCGCTGGCGGTCGCGCAGCATCTTTTGCAAGTCGGCCTCGCCCAAGAGCACGCTGACCACGCTATTTTTGAAGCGGGCCCATTCGGAGAGATTCAGCTCTAGGGTGCGGAAGCGGTCGGTAAAGTGAATCGTATCCACCACCGTGCCGGCGGCGTTGGAGAATGCGTTGGCCTTCACGATGTTCATGCCCCAGGCGGCCAGCACGCCGGCCAGGGTGGCGAAAAGACGGGGGCGATCGGTCGTTACTAGCGTAAGGTCGTACCAATGGCGCCCGCGCTTCAGTTCCACCAGCACGGGATCGGCCGTCAGGCCATCGGCCAGCTGCATGTGCCGCATGACCTCCTCAGGGGTGTGAACCAGCAGATAGCGCTGCGGAAATCCTTCCAGAAAGGCCTTGAACTTGGTACCGGTCACGGGAGCGAGCGAGCGCAGGCGGGCCAACTTTTCGTCATTCACGCCGGCATGCACGCGCTGGTCGGCGCTGCGGTTCAGATAATTCTCCGCCGCAATGTATAACTGCCAGATATTCTCCGCCTTCCATGGAGTCAGCGCCTCGGGATTCACCGCCTTGATGTCGGCATAAGTGAGCAAGCAAAGCATTTTGAGCCGCTCGGGGGTGCCCATTTTTTCCGCGAATGCGGCCACGGTGGCGGGATCGAAAATATCGCGCCGCAGCGTGGAGGACAGATCGAGGTGGTTGGCGATCAGGAAAAGTACTTCGGCTCGTTCTTTGGGATCGAGATCGAGCCGGTCCATAGCGCGGTTGGCGATCTCAAGGCTCGCCTCGACATGATTGCCGTTGGCCACACCCTTGCCGGTGTCGTGTAGCAGCAGCGACAGATACAGCAACTCCGGATCTTCGAGCTCGCCCAGAAGCTCGGCATAGCGCTTGTCCCATTCCGATTGCGACTGCTTGAGCCGATGCAGGCTCTCGATGGCGAGGAAGGAATGCTCATCCACGGTGAAGCGATGATAGAAATCGCGCACCACGAGCGAATCGATGAGCTTCAGTTCCGGCAGGAGGAGAGTGAGCAGGCGCAAGGAATGCATGGCTCGAAGAGCATCGGCAGCGTAGGGCTGCAGCAACGTCTCCTGCAAATACAACCAAAGCTCGGCGCCACGCGGCGGAGTCGCCGCCAACGCAGGAAGAGCCTGCTCGATGCGGTATTCGGTGGTTGCGCTTAGCCTCAGGCCGTGATGAGCCATGAAGTGAAACAGGCGCAGCAAAACTTCAGGATCCTGAAGCGCGGAGGGTTGCTGCAGGAAAATAAGCCCGTCTACCACGGAAAAATCAGCTGTTGAAAGCCGGGAACGCCAGTTCTGCACGTGCCGGTAAAGCGTCGACCAGGCTTCAGGAATTTCCTCGAGCAACTGAGTGACGGTGCGCTCGATGACGCGCGCGTGGCCGAAATAGATTCGCATCCAGTCGGCGGGGGAAAGCTGAACTTCCGGCGGTGCCCCGATTCTGCGCGCCGCCGCGGCGTCCTGTGCCGCCCAGCTGAGGGTGTTGTCGTCGCGACCGTGACGGAAATGCAGAAAGCAGCGGGCGGCCATCAGGAAATCCAGGGCGGCATCGAGTTGCCGGCGCACCGGGGGACGCAGCGGACTTCCGTCGGGCCAGTCGTGCAGCTTGTCCATCGCCGAAATCAGCGACAACCAGCAGGCCACGTTGTAGTCGCGCAGGCCACCAGGCGCCTCCTTCAAATTGGGCTCGAGATGATACAGGGTGAGCCCGTGTTTGCCGTGGCGTTCGCGGGTAACCTCGGCCAGACCCTGCACCAGAGCCTTCGATTCCCGCATGACCAGCCTAGGGATGACCTTGTCATGAAGGCGGCGGAACAGGTCACGGTCGCCGGCCAAGTAGCGGCAATCGAGAAGAGAGATGGTGAACTCGGTGTTGTTGAGGTCGTAACGGTCGCACTCGGCCAGGGTGCGCGAGGCCGGACTGAGCTTGAGTTTAAGGTCCCACAACTCCTGGGAGAAGCGCCGCACCTGATTCTTGAAGGTGTGTTCGGCCTCGCGATCAGCGAAGAGAAAGAGCAGATCGATATCGGAGTAGGGAAACAGCCAGCCGCGACCAAAACCGCCAGTGGCCACCAAGGCGAAGTTCGGTGGCGCCTGGAGCGAGGGATCGCCGGGGGAAATGATGTCGCGCCACAAGCGCTTGAGGATCTCTTCGATCAGGCGCGTGCGATGCGCGACGGCGACGCGGCCGTCGCCACTAGCCTCAAATTCGCGCTCAATGCGGGCGGATTCGTCGCTCAGTAAGGCGCGCAGTTCGGCGATCAGCGAGGACGTAGGCATCATGGAGGTGACCACGCAGGTCGGGAAGGGCAAGGCATTAGCCGTGCCGACAGGACTCCTTCCGTCAGGCCTTCCTGCTCTGACGGTGGCCTGGAGTCGCCGCGCCTCCCCTATAATGCCCCTTCGCCCCGTTCGTCATTGCGGATGCGGATAGCCTCATCCACGCGCGAAAGAAAGATCTTACCGTCTCCGATTTTGCCGGTGCGCGCCGCTCCCAGGATGGCCTGCACGGCCTTGTCAACGAGGCCGTCAGCCAGCACCATCTCCAGCTTGGTCTTGGGGATCAGATCCACGCTGTATTCCCGCCCGCGATAGACCTCGGTATGCCCTTTTTGCCGGCCGTGTCCTCGGACTTCGATCACGGTCATTCCTTCCACGCCAATCTCGTGAAGAGCGGCCTTGACTGGGTCCAGCTTGGAGTTCTGAATCACTGCCTCGAGCTTCGTCATATTTTCAAGTCCTGTCCCGCATTCTCAAATCGTCGTAGCTACGCCGACGCCTCCCAATAATATCCTTCTTCGCCGTGCTGGGAGAGATCCAAACCCTGAATTTCTTCTTCGTCCTGAACCCGCAAGCCGATGGTTACATCTACAACCTTCAGAATCGCAAGCGTCCCGACAATCGCCAGTACCCAGGCGACTGCCACTCCCACCAGTTGATTCAGCAATTGGTGCGGATTTCCTTCCAGAACACCGGAGGCAAGAGTGTTTCCCTGCGCGTCTTTGAAGATCGGATTGACCGCACTGGCGGCGAAAACGCCAGTCAGCAGCGCCCCCAGCGTTCCTCCTGCGCCATGTACGCCAAACGCGTCGAGTGAATCGTCGTAGCCGAATCTCGCCTTCACCTTCGCCACCATCAAGTAGCAGAAAACACCAGCGGTCAGGCCGATGATCAAGGCCGGCATCGGCTTGACAAATCCCGCCGCTGGAGTGATGGCCACTAGCCCCGCCACCGATCCTGAGATTGCGCCCAGAACGCTGGGTTTGCCATTGCGAATCCACTCCGCGGCCGCCCAGCCCACGGCTGCCGACGCGGCTGCGAAATGCGTAGCCACGAACGCGCTTGTCGCCAGCGTTCCCGCTGCCAGCGCACTCCCCGCGTTGAACCCAAACCAGCCCACCCACAGCAGGCAAGCGCCAATAACGCTTAGCACGACGCTATGCGGCGGCATCGGCTCCCTGGGATATCCCAGGCGCCTTCCCAGATATAGCGCGCACACCAGCGCCGAGACTCCGGAGGTGACGTGCACCACCGTTCCGCCGGCAAAATCGAGAGTCGGGAAGCGCCCTACAGAGGCATTCAGCAGTCCACCTTTGCCCCACACCATATGCGCCATGGGATCATAGACGAAAATGGACCACAGGACCATAAAAGCCAGCATAGCGCTGAACTTCATCCGCTCGGCGAAAGCGCCCGCAATCAGCGCCGGCGTGATGATCGCGAACATCAACTGGTAGACCATGAAGGTCTGGGCAGGAATCGTGGCAGCATAATCCGCATCCGGAGCTGATCCCACGCCCCGCAAGAAGAGGTTGTGCAAACCTCCAATGAAGGGACTACCCGCGCCAAAGGCCAAGCTGTAGCTGAAGAGTCCCCACAGCACGGTGACCACGGCCATCAGGGCGAAGCTCTGCATCATCGTGCCCAGGACGTTTTTCTTGCGCACCAGACCACCGTAAAACAAAGCCAAGCCGGGTCCGGTCATGAGCAGCACCAGAGCGGCGCTGGTGAGCATCCAGGCGTTATCGGCGGAACTCTTGGCATCGGCGGCTTGCTGTTCCAGCCGAGCCAGCCGCGCGTTCGTATCGGGCATTGCCGTGGACTGGGCGCTCGTGACCTGCGCCAGCGTCAGAATCAGCAACGCGGTAACCACCCCGGCGATCAACCTTTTCGTATTCGGCACTTTTCGTATGACTCCCGTTCAGCGAATTGGCACGCTGCGCCCATCCTGTCCGCAGGTCACACGGAGACGCACGCGAATCGGGAAAGGAGTGCCAACTCAAAGAACCCTCACTCTACCCGTGGGGGCGCGCCCGACGGAAATCGAAACTATTTATCGTGTCTATCAGGTTTTGTTATTGAAATGCGGCACGGGAGAAGAAAGGCACTAACCTCGCGGGACGTGGGCCAGCGCAATCAGCGATCTCAAAATGTAGACGGCGAGCAGCGCTACAACGCAGGCGGCGACGGGCCGACTGTAGCGAGTCTGCATGAGGTCGGCCAGCACTCCGGCGACAAAGATGAACAGGAAGGGGACGGTGGCGAGGAGGAATCCTCCCTGCACTGCATTTGGATGGGCCAATGCCAGCGCCACAAAGAGCGCGCCGACGACGAGCGGGGCGGTATTGCCGAAATAGCGCGTTCTGGGCCACACGGCATAGGTTGCAAGCGCGACGGGCGCCAGAAGCGCCAGTGCCGGGCATGCGCGCCCAATCTCGGCCCCAATCGATTTGTACGCTCCCAACATAGCCAATCCATGCCAGTCGAGGTCCCAGAAATCTGCGCAGCGCATGCTTGCGGCGAAAGCGTGCAGATGGAAGAAGTAGAAGGATAAAAACACTAAAAGTCCCACCGCACAAGCCGCAAGCCAAATCACCAGTCCGGCGCGGCGGCGCACCGGCGCAACATACAGCAAGAATACGAGCGCCACCGGAACCAGCACGATCATGGAGAACTGCGACCCGATGGCAATGGCGAGAGAAACTCCCAGCAGCAAGGTGCGGCGCCAGTTCCACAGCACGACTTCGCGCGGAGCGTAAAGCGTGTGGGCGACGGCGATCGAGGTGAAGACTGTTCCGAACGCCCCCCAGGCTGCGACGATATTCGGCTCAGTATCCTCCCAAACCGCGCTCGCCTGAATCAGCGAAGGCGAAAAGCAGTACAAAGTCAGAGCGATAAATCCGCCCACGTTGCCGCACAAGCGCCGCGCTACATACCACAACGAAGCGCCCAGGAAAACGCCGCAGGCGAGAAAAGGCAAACGCGGCAGCCAGCGCCAGTACTCCAGGTCCCAGTTCCACCCGGGTTCGGGCAACACGAGCGGCGGCGCCGCCGTTACCAGCGGGAGCAGGGGCGAGTGCTCCGTATCCAGGCTCTCTTTGAGGATTCTGGCGAGTTGGTCAGAATACGGTGCCCCAGCGATCCCGGCCCCGTGCCATTGACGCCAACCTTCCGTGATCCGCATCAATTCATGCTCACGCACGATCGTCCTGGTCGCGACAGATGCGTCCGTCCTGACCAGCCACGCTCCCTGGGCCAGAAATGCCAGCAGCAACAACCCCGCCAGAAACTGGGGCCTGCCGAAGCGTTCACGCGTGAAATATGCCGTCATAAGGCCGAGCCGAATGTTTTACCATGACGGAGGCCGTTCGCCGGGAAAGTTTCGAAATGACGGAGCTTCAGAGCAAAACGGAGAGCAGGCCTGCGCCGGTAGCTGAGGCGGAGAAGCCGGCTCCCGATTTCTCCGCCAGGTCGCAACCATCGTACGCCTACACCCTGTTTCTGGGACCGGAAGGGCTGCGGCCGGGCTGGGGACTGGCGTTTTATGTGGTCCTGTACGTCCCCCTGCAGCGACTGGCTGTGCGACTGGCCTGGTCGCACGAACTAGGCCCAAGCGGCCTGTGGTCGGAGCTGCTGGAGGAACTGGGAATTCTGCTGGCGGCCATCGTTCCTTCGCTGCTGCTAGCCAGGATCGAGCGCCGGCCGTGGGATGCCTATGGTTTGCCGGGGCCTTTGGCATTCGGCAAGCTGTTTTGGACCGGTGCAGTCTGGGGATTTACCGCCATCAGTCTGCTGATTTTGACCCTGTACGGGATGGGCGCTTTCCGCTTTGGCCATCTCGCGCTGCACGGCGCGCGAATTGCAAAATTCGCAGCATTCTGGGCGGCACTGTTCTTACTGGTCGGGCTGTCGGAAGAATTCCGATTTCGTGGCTATGCCCAGTTCGCGCTGGGACGCGGGATCGGTTTCTGGCCGGCGGCGGGGGCGCTTTCTGCCGCTTTCGGGCTGATCCACGTAGGAAACGGAGGAGAAGATTTGGCTGGTTTGCTGGCGGCGGCGGCCATCGGGTTCTTCTTCTGCCTAACGCTGCGTCGCACGGGCAACTTGTGGTTTGCGGTGGGATTCCACGCAGCCTGGGATTGGGGGGAGACGTTTTTATACTCCGTCCCGGACAGCGGGAATGTCTGGCCCGGCCACTTGCTGCGCTCGTCATTGCGCGGGAAGGACTGGCTCACGGGAGGCAGCGTCGGGCCGGAAGGCAGTTTGCTTTGTTTCCTCGTAATTGGGCTGGCCTGGATCGCATTCCACCACGTCTATCCGCAGAAGATTTCGTCTCAGAAATGATTTATATTCTAGTATGTACAATATTGTACCTATTTGCGCCGTTTTGCGACGCGAGGTCGAAATGCGGCGCGATCCCTTCGTAAAATGCCCTTTCCCGCGCAAGGAAAGCCCCAGGATCGAAGAAAATGTTCCGGGACGAAATCCTCGGCCACGTCCAACAACCCGCTGTGGCGGCTTCTAAACGCGCCCTACGACTTTTCAACGACTTACACGAAGACTCAACAGCTTAGCGAAATTTGGCCGGTCCCGGTCGATGGAAGCACTCATCCGATTGGTGCAATGCCTAGCGAGATGCAGTCAGCTCCTTCGCCGCTTCGCGCCCTGAGCGCACGCAATCCGGCACGCCGATGCCGCGGTAGGCGTTGCCCGCGAGCGCCAAGCCGGGTAGCTGCCTGCGCAGGTGCTCAATACGCTCCAGCCGCTCCAGATGTCCGACGCCGTACTGCGCCATCGCCGACTTCCACTTGTAGACGCGCGCGAATCGCGGCTCGGCCCGCAAGCCGATGATTTGCTCTAGTTCATCGCGCACGATATTCACAATCTGATCGTCGTTGAGCGGCCAGACGTTCTCTGCATTGACTCCCGCGAAGAAGCAGCGCAGCAGGGCGCGATCCTCCGGCGCACGATGGGGAAACTTGTTGTGCACTAACGTCGCCGCCAGCAGGCGCTTGCCTTCGCTGCGCGGCACGAGGAATCCGAAGCCCGGAGGCAGCGTGTCGCGCACGCTGCGGTCGTAGCCGAGGCCGACCGTAATCGAAGAGCTATATTCGATGGATGCAAGTTCCGACGCGAGCTCGGGACTCGCAATGCGCAGCACGTGCGCGGCGGCGGCCGAGGGCAAGGCGATGATGACGGCATCGAAGTGATCGGATTTCAAGCCCGCCGAAACGACCCAGCCTCCAGCCTCGGGCTGAATGGCCTGCACTGCGGCATCGGTCAGAAGCGAAGAAGGCGCTAGGCGCGCCACGATAGTTTCGGCGAGATGCTGCATGCCATTCTTGAGCGAAGTGAAGAGCGGCGGCGTGTGGCGCGACCCGGCGCGCATTTTTCTTCGAGCGGCGAGCATGGCACGTCCCAGGCTCCCGTGAGTACGCTCCATCTCGGCAAACCTTGGGAGTACCGCGCGCACGCTCAAGCTTGCGGCTTCTCCGCCATAGACGCCCGAGAGCAGCGGGTCGGCGAGGCGGTCGACCATCTCCGAGCCGTAGTGCCGCTCGACAAAAGCTGCGACCGACTCATCGTGACCTACCGCTCGCGGCGGGTGGAATAGCTCCCGCATCATGCGCAGCTTGTTTTTCCATGAGAATAGCGGCGAGAAGCCGGTGGGCAGAATCTTGGTTGGCACCATGAACATCAGGCCGTCGGGCATCTCGATCAGGCGGCCGCGGACCAGGATGTACGTCCTGCGGTCGGCGTCGTTCGAGCCGATGAGCTGGACGCCGAGGCCAAGCTCCCGGCAGAGGTCGGCGGCCCAAGGTTTCTCCGTGATGAAAGAATCGGGCCCGGCCTCGACTACGCATCCGTCAACGAGCTCAGTACGAAGCACGCCGCCGAGGCGGGACGACGATTCGTAAAGAACGTACTCGAAATCAGAGCCGGCGCTGCGCCGCTGTTCCAGCTCGTAGGCGGCGGAAAGTCCGGAGATGCCTCCGCCGACGATGGCGATGCGGGTCATGGGACGCCGGCTTCCGGATTTCGGCTTCCGGCTCTCGGCTTCTGGCTTCCGGGTTTTGTGCCGGGGTTTCCGGAAGCCGGAGGCCGGAAGCCCGAAGCCGATGCCGAGTATTCCTGCACAAACCGCGCCAGGTTCTTTACGTTCTCAACCGGAGTGTCGGGCAAAATGCCGTGTCCCAGATTGAAGATGTGGCCCGCGCGTCCGCCAGCGCGGCGCAGGATATCTTCGGCGCGCGCCTTCAGCTCTTTCCAGCCGGCGAACAGCAAAACAGGATCAAGATTGCCCTGCACAGCGCACCGATGACCCAGGCGACTCCAACCTTCGTCGAGCGGAATGCGCCAGTCAAGCCCGATCACGTCGGCTCCGGTTTCTTGCATGGCGGGGAGCAACGTGGCGCTATCGGTGCCGAAGTAAATGATGGGCGCTCCGGTGCGCTGCAACTCTTTCACCATGCCGGTGACGTGCGGCAGCACATAGTGGCCATAATCTTCCGCGCTCAGGCAACCGACCCAACTATCGAAGATTTGGATGACGTCGGCTCCGGCGCGCACCTGCTCGGCGGCGTACGCGCTGGTGACGGCGACCAACTTGGCCATCAGCGCATCCCAGGCGGCGGGCGCGTTGTACATCATTTTCTTGGTGTGAACGTAGTTGCGGGAACCTCCGCCTTCGATCATGTAGCTGGCGAGCGTGAAGGGCGCGCCGCAGAAGCCGATCACCGGGATGCGTCCGGCAAAGTGCTTCGCGACTAGGCTCACGGCTTCCGAGACGTAGCCCAGTTTGCCGGAGCGATCAGTTTGCAGGTGGGCGATGTCCTCGTGAGTGCGAATGGGCTTCTCGATGACCGGGCCTTCGCCTGCAGAAAAGTGAAATGGCAAGCCCATCACTTCGAGCGGCAGCAGAAGATCGGCGAAGATGATGGCGGCGTCGACGCCGAGAATCTCGGCGGCGGTGATGGTGACTTCGGCCGCCAGTTCCGGCTTCTTGCAGATTTCCAGCAGCGAATGCTGCTTGCGCACGGCGCGGTATTCGGGCATGTAACGCCCGGCCTGGCGCATGAACCAAACCGGCGTGCGATCAACGGCCTGCGATTTGCAGGCGCGAACAAAAATGGAATCCGGGGCCGACATGAACCCTTGAATGTAGCATTTTTGGCGAGAAAGACTAAACCACAACCCAGAGGACGCGGAGAAGGGATCAAGCTGTGGGTTTGCCTCCTCGGCCCGAATTACTGGCCCGCCTCAGCAGTCGGTGGCAGAAGTCAGCTGCTGAAACCCAGCGCCTGAAGGCGCGCTGATTTCGACTCCTTCAGCACACCTGAAGGCATGCCCTGATACGAATCCTGGCCTTTGCCTGTTCGTTCCACCCTTTACTTTTTTCCCATCGTGGGCTGCGGGTTGACCCCACCCTTCGCGGTTTTCGAAGGGTGGGCATGGAAAACGGTGAGTCAGGCTGTCGGACGACCGAACTTTACTTTTCCTCCGCCGCTTTCTACCTTATTTCCCATGCCCGCTCACTTCACTCCCGAGCTTTTCCGGTTTCTGACGCGCCTGAAGCGCAACAACAATCGCGACTGGTTTCAGGCGCACAAGGACGAGTACGAGACTCACGTGCGCCAGCCCGCGCTGCGCTTTATCGCGGACTTCGCGGCGCCGCTGTATGAAATCAGCCCTTATCTCGAGGCCGATCCGCGCTCGTCGCGCGGCTCAATGTTTCGCATCTACCGCGACACGCGCTTCTCGAGCGACAAGCGTCCGTACAAGACGCACCTCGCCATGCGATTTTCGCATCGCGGCAAGGACGTGCACTCTCCCGGCTTTTATCTGCATCTTGAGCCAGGAGGCTGCTTCGCCGCTAGCGGTCTCTGGCATCCGGAGCCGCCGACTCTGCTGAAAGTGCGGAGCGCGATAGTTTTGCGTTCGGAGGAATGGCGCGCCGCACACAAACTCCTCAACTGGGACGATGCCACCAAGCTGAGCCGTCCGCCGCGCGGCTTTCCCTGCGATCACGAATTCGTGGAGGACCTCAAGCTGCGCGACCTGGGCACCGCCGTGGACTTGACAGAGAAGCAAGTGTGCAGTCCAAAGTTCATGTCGGTCTTTTCGGACGCGTGCCGCAAAATGTCGCCGGTCGCCGCGTTTCTCAGCAGCGCGGTCGGGCTGAAGTTCTAGGGAAGCTCTGAAGATGTCCACAAGGATGATGGCCTATGCTCGAATCGATCAGCACTTCGACCGCTCCGAATTGGAAGCTGCGCATCGTGCTGGCGGCTTTGATTGTCATGCTGGTTGCGGTCGTCGTTTTTCTCTGGCGGATGACGCAGATGCCGCTCAGGTCATTCCGCGGGCCACTTCCCGCGTTGTCGACAACGCAGTCTGAGCTCGCGAGCCGCCTGGCTGAACATGTCAAATACCTGTCAGCCACAATCGGGGAGCGGAACGTTGACCCGGTGGGATCATTACAAGCGACCACCGACTACCTTCGCAGAAATCTTGTCCACGCCGGCTACTCGGTCCGGGAACAGTCCTACAACGCTGGTGGCGATGCCGTCAGCAACCTTGAGGTTGAGCTGGTAGGAAGCTCGAGCGGCGAGGGGATTGTTGTCGTGGGCGCTCATTATGACAGCGTAGCCGGAACCGTTGGCGCGGATGACAATGCCACTGGCGTCGCTGCGACATTGGAGCTCGCACGGCTGCTGAGGGCAAGCAAGTTGCGCAGAGCCGTTCGCTTCGTGTTTTTCGTCAACGAAGAGCCGCCATTTTTCCAGACCGAGGAAATGGGCAGCCTCGTCTATGCTCGGAAGCTTCACCATGACGGTGCAGCCGTGTCGGCAATGATTTCGCTGGAGATGCTCGGTTTCTATTCTGACGCGCCGGGCAGTCAGAAATATCCGGCGCCGCTGAGTCTGTTCTATCCCGATCGCGGCAACTTCATCGGGTTTGTGGGCAATGGCGACTCGCGCGCTCTGTTGAGGCGGGCGGTTCGCAGGTTCCGCGAGTCTGCCAAGTTCCCGTCCGAGGGCGTGGCTGCGCCTGAGAGTTGGCCGGGAGTCGGATGGTCCGATCACTGGTCGTTCTGGCAGCAGGGATATCCCGCCATCATGATTACGGACACGGCGCTTTTTCGGAATCCTTACTATCACACCCCGCAGGATACATCTGACAGGCTGGATTTTCAGAGAATGGTGAGAGTCGTAGAGGGAGTAAGGAACGTGCTTGTTTCCCTTGCTGAAGAATGAGCTGGATCCGGAATTCGTGGGCTCTCTTACGCCCGGCCTTTTTTCGCTGCGACTGCGGCCTCTTTTCCGGCGACTTCCCAGGGACGCTTGGGGCGATCGACGGCGGGTTTGTCGCGATCCACGATGCGATCGTAATGGTAGGACTCGCTCACCGTACCCAGCGATTCGTTGTAGAGGCTGGGCAGGCCGAGCGCGACTTTCAGTTCTTCCGCAAACGAGTGCAGCGCCTTGAGGTGATCAGCGGTGGCCGGGACCTCCGTCTTTGAAGTTTTCAGGAACTGCTGGTATCCGCGGTTGACCAGCTTTGAAATCTCGCTGCCGATCAGGTAGCCGGGATAGGCAAAAATCTTCACATGGTCGTCGGCCGTCTTCTGAATAGCCGCCGACACGTTGTACTTGCGCAGGAACACGCGCCCGTTGGTGCCGGGAGCGTCGGTTAGGTCGAACCCGTTGTCGCGCAGCCAGGCTAGCGCTTCCTCGTAGGTTCGTGCTTCAATCGTCTTCGACATTGCGATAAACTCTAGCCTTTCCCTGCCTGCATTCCCATTGGATGCAGGGTTTCGATGGACCGGTCGTAACTTTTGCCGCACTGCATCGCCGTGCGACCTTATTCATCTAAACAAAATACTACATACCTCGTTTCGGACCACAGATCACATTACGTTGGTCACGGCGACTCAGTTCAGAAATGTCTAATGGCTTCACCAAATTCGGAGGGCTGGCGCGGCCCGATCTGGCGCTCGACGCGCCGCGCAACACCGCACCACCACTGGGGCAAACGTTGGGCCACACGGTCGTGGAACGGATCGGAAACACGCCCCTGTTGCGCCTGGACTCGCTGACTGGCCATCTGCCCGGCATAGCACTTCTGGGCAAGGCTGAATGGTACAACCCCGGAGGCTCGGTCAAAGATCGCGCCGCGGCTAACATCGTTGCCGAGGGCCGGCGCAGCGGGCAGTTTGTTCCAGGCAAGATCCTGCTTGACGCAACCAGCGGCAACACCGGCATCGCCTATGCCATGCTGGGCGCGGCGGAAGGATTTCCGGTCACGCTCTGCATGCCAGAAAATGTTTCCCGCGAGCGCAAGCAGATTCTGCAGGGATACGGCGCGAACATTTTGTATACCGATCCTGCTGACGGCTCTGACGGCGCAATTCGCATGGCGCGCGAGCTGGCCGCTCGACATCCCGACCAATATTTCTACGCCGACCAATATTCCAACGACGCCAATTGGAAAGCGCACTATTGCTCGACGGCAAACGAAATCTGGCAACAGACCCAGGGGCGCATCACGCATTTCGTTTCGATGCTGGGCACGAGCGGAACGTTTGTCGGGACGACGCGGCGGCTGAAGGAACTGAATCCGCGGGTGCAGTGCATCTCGCTGCAGCCCGATTCGTCGTTTCACGGCATCGAAGGCGCGAAGCACATGGCCAGCGCGATTGTGCCGAAGATTTATGATCCGAATCTGGCCGATCAGAATCTTGAGATCGCGACCGAAGACGCCTATGCCATGGCGCGGCAATTGTCGCGGACGGCTGGCCTGTTGGTGGGAGTTTCGGCCGCGGCCGCAGTCGTGGGTTGCCTGAAAATCGCGCGCGAACTTCCGCTTGGCAGAGGCAGCGAAGCGGTGATTGTGACGATCTTGTGCGATTCGGGCGAGAAATATCTGAGTGAGAGATTCTGGACGGAAGGGTGAACAGGAAGTCAGAAGGAAGTATGAAATCAGAATGCAGAAGCAAAACCAATAAAATCGCTAAGGGAGCTATTCCACTTCTGCATTCTGACTTCTAACTTCTGCATTCTCGATCGATGCTGAAGCTGACACGTGAACATTACGATTCGCTCCGCCGCCATGGCGAGGAGACCTATCCTCACGAGTGCTGCGGCGTTCTGCTAGGCCGTTTCGAGGACGATGGCTTGCGCGTGATAACCTCGACCGCACGCTGTGGCAACACACGCACCGATTCCCCGCATAACCGCTACAACATCGACCCGCGGGAGCTGGTGCGCATTCAGCGCGAGGGCCGTGAGCGCGGCGAGGATATTGTCGGTTTCTATCATTCCCACCCGGACCATCCGGCGCAGTGGTCGTCCACGGACCTGGCCGAAGCGCACTGGATCGGATGCTCGTACGTCATCACCAGCGTGGAAAAGGGGAAGGCCGCAACCACAAACTCGTTTGAGCTTACTGGTTCAGGCGAGTCTGACAAACGGCTGGCGGATGAAGCAATGGTCGTTGCCTGAGCTGAACGTTGTGCGCTATAGGCTGTCCAAACCCCTTGTCTGGTGCGGGAAGTCGTGGATTTTCACAATCGAGTTACAACTCCGCCGCCTGGGAATGACATTGATTTCCGTCAATGCATAGGGCCAAAAGCCGTGTCTGGCGTGATCTTTGCGGGAAACGGAGCGCTGGGCTGCACCAAATCCGGTCACATGGTTGTGGACGGCGTGCACTGGATTGAAAAGACAGGCAGTTACGAGCTGCTCTTTTTCGTTGACTCGGGAATTAGAAGGAGTAAAAAGACAATCGTTCTTTGACTGCTTCTTAAAGTTTTTCCGGTTGGTGCAGCGTCCGGGGCTCGAGCGGCGTCACCTTTTTGACCGCGAGGTTAGGGAGGAGGGCGAGCGAGGGTCTATAGCAAAGCGC